>OQVS01000087.1_pt1 | contig 46195 bp, 40 predicted proteins | sample 1691601 | NCBI WGS metagenome assembly OQVS01 (sample SAMN03418268, study PRJEB22391) | human gut metagenome | biome: human-gut; feature: organic feature; material: feces | host: Homo sapiens | place: Tanzania | collected 2013-01 | reverse complement strand
GTCTTTATAAAAGTTGGTAATCTCAATAATTTTTAGTACCTTTATGGTTGTAAATAAATTAGTTATAAAGTAAAAGGATACTATAATTATGCTCTGATTGTGCCCTGCGAAGCCCAAAACGGCAAAGAGTTCCTTTCTCTTGAAGTAGGCGACAACAAAGCTAAGGAGACGCTCACTAACATCCCGAAACTCGAAGCCGGCAAGAGCTACACCTATCAGCTCACCGTGGGCAAGAACAAGGTGAAGGTCAATGGCATTACTGTGGCTGATTGGACTACTACGGGTGAAATTGCTGGTGGTAAAGCAATTTATGCACCATACGTCACCTTTCATACAAATGTGGGGCAAAAGTTTAAGATGACAACCAAAGATTACACCATCTCAGGGCTTGAGTATTCTGTAAATGATGGCGAATGGAAGAATGTTGTAGCAAATGAAGAAGTCAGCTTCGGTGGACTAAATGGCACCCTTCGTTTGCGTGGCACGAACATTTATGGAACTGCGTTTTCAACGTCTGAATATTCAACCATCACATTTGATCCAGAATCAGATGTAGTATATTGCGATGGTGATATCCGCACGCTGCTGGATTATGAAAACTATAAGACAGTAGATACCCAAAATGCCAGATTCTGCAATTTGTTCAAAAGCTGCACATTATTGGCCTCTGCACCAGAATTGCCTGCTACAACGTTAGCTAATGAATGCTATAGTAGCATGTTCTATGGTTGTGCAAATCTTATAAAAGCTCCAGCTTTGCCTGCTGAGACGTTGGCTGATGGATGCTATAGTTGGATGTTCTCTGGTTGCTTACGATTATCAACCGTCAAAATGTTGGCACTAAGCGACCAAATTACTTCAAAATTGGATTGTTTTAAATATTGGCTTGAGCAAGCTGGAACCGAGGCAGAAACCCGTACTCTCATAGTAAATGATGCGGCTGCCTATAATGCGTTATTAGCAAACAATCTTGCAAACAATTATGATTATTTTCCTGCACACTGGAGGAATAATTGCAAAGTTCTTGATAAAGACAACAATAAAATAGAATAGTAAGCGACAAGCAAACGTAAACGTGTTGAACTGATCTTAACCAACACCCCCATGCGCCCCACGTTCGGCTTTTGCCGAGCGTGGGGCGTTTGATTTTTATGTTCTCTTCGCTCGCATGGGAGTATGGCAGTACTGCAAACCACGAAAAAAATTCAATAAATCATTAGTATTGAGTGAAAACGGCAATATTTTTCTTTGTACTTTCCTTTAAAAATCTTATCTTTGGAGAAAAATAGAAAGACTATGGCTGCAAAAAAATATCCTTTGGGAATACAAACATTCTCCGAAATAGTAAACGGCAACTACTTCTACGCCGACAAAACCAGTATCGTTTATCAGTTGGCACACTACGCCAAATTCCACTTTCTGAGTCGTCCACGACGATTCGGCAAATCCCTGTTTGTGTCTACTCTACAATCCTACTTTGAGGGCAGGAAGGAGCTTTTCAAGGGGCTTGCCATCGACAGCCTGGAGAAAGAATGGATGGCCTTCCCAGTGGTCCATTTCGACTTAAGCTGCGGAAAATACTACAACCTGGAAAACACCCATACCATCCTCAACGGCATCCTGCAGATAGAAGAGCGCAAATACGGAATAGACGTCAAGCCAGAGGAGAGCAAAGCTTATGGCACTCGCCTGAAAAACATTCTCATCGCTGCCACTGAGCAAAGTGGCAGGCAGGCTGTTGTGCTCATCGACGAATACGACGCCCCAATGCACGACTCGCTGAACGACGAACATTTGCAGAACAGCATACGCAACATAATGCGCGACTTTTTCAGCCCCTTGAAACAGCAGGAGGGCAACCTGCGCTTCGTCTTCATCACGGGAATCTCCAAATTCAGTCAGCTGAGCATCTTTAGCGAGCTGAACAATCTGAAAATACTCAGTCTCAAGGACGAATATAGCAGTTGTTGCGGAATAACAGAGAAAGAGCTTACCTCCTGTTTCAAAGAAGGTATCGAGGAAATGGCCCAACACAACGGACTAAGCTACGAAGAGACTCTCGCGCAGCTGAAAACTCACTACGACGGCTATCATTTCAGTGCCAACGGCGACGATGTGTACAATCCATACAGCATCATCAACGCTCTGGACGACAAGGATTTCAGCAACTACTGGTTTGCCTCTGGCACTCCTACATTCCTTATCGAAATGTTGCAGCAGAGGCACATGGACATATTGTCACTGGACAACCTATGGATTCAGGCGAGCCGTTTCGACGCTCCTACCGAGAGGATAACAGACCCTATACCCATTCTGTATCAAAGTGGCTACCTAACCATCAAGAGCTACGAACGAACCACAAGACTGTACCGCCTCTGCTTTCCCAACCAGGAAGTTAGAAGAGGGTTCTCAGACAATCTGGTGAAGTTCTACACCACAGACTGTATGAATGAATATGACGACATTGTGTATGCTTACGCAACAAATGTAGTACAGAACGACGACATGGAGGCTTTTCTTCCTCATCTGAAGACGTTCTACGACAAGTTCCCATACACAATCATCAACAACAACGAGCGGCATTATCAAGCCGTTATGTTTACTATTCTCACGATGCTCGGTGCTGATGTTCAGGCAGAGCATCCCACATCAGACGGAAGGATTGACATTCTCTTGAAAACAAAGAACACAATCTATGTCTTTGAGTTGAAATACAAAAAGTCATCGGTCAATGCCGTAGCCCAAATTCAAGAAAAAGACTACGCTAAAGCATTTGCTTATGACAAACGAAAAGTTGTGAAAATAGGAATAAACTTTTCTAAAGACCAAAGAAGCATTGACGATTGGAAACTGAATGAGTGAACAAAAACGGGCTGAAAGCCCAATGTTCTCCATAGCCCAGGGCAACGCCCTGGGTATAAGATAGTATGTAGCACAGAGAAATATTCACTATTTATTGTTCCAAACATCCGAAATCATTTTTTGGAAGTACAGCTCGCCAACAAGCCTGAAAACACTGTTGTCGGGGTCGGGTTGTAACTATAGAAAAAAGGGCCCTTATCTTGTCGTTTTTTTGAAGTATTATTAAGACCGAGCTTGGTCTTAATAATACTTGAGGGTTGGTCTTCTATTAAGACCAAAATGGGTCTTAATAGAAGGCTTTTTCTGATGGTCTATTATATTAACCGCTTAAGCCCCTTTTTTATGGTTTAAGCCGCAAAATATAGAAGCCAAGCGTCAAGACATTTTGAACAGCAATTCGTCTATTTGAGAATTGTCTGTAAATCTTACGAATTACTTCTTTTCCGGCACAGCATACCAGTCGCCTGTTTCCTTGACGAGCTTCTTGGCAAAGCTCGCTGGATAGCCAGGACGTGTGACAGAGCGTGTGAGCTTGCCGTCCTTGGTCTTCTTGACAGCCATGTCGTTGTACTTCACAATGAGCAGGCGTCCGAGGTCGTGCCATGCGGCGAGCATCTGCTGCGCCTTGTCGTTGCTGTAGGTGTTGAGATACTTCACCGCCTCAGCCTTGCTGGAGGCATAGAGCACCTGCGCCTTGGCCTCAATCTCCTTCTGTGCTGCAAAATAGCTCATGTCAAGCGAGTCGCGCACAGCCTTGAGTTCGGGGAAGAGCTGCGAGTAGCGCGGATAGACCATGTTGCTCACCCAGTTGCACACCCAGAAGGCGTTCTTGTCGGAATATGTCACGGCGTCGGCTCCCGGAGTGTTGTAGCACTCGGGCTGCACGGTGTTGCCGCAATAGACGGGAGTGTACGCCACCATGTTGGCGTCGTCGTTGCCAAACCACAGAATGCCGCCAATCTCGTTGGGCAACCATGAGCGGAGCTGCGACACGAAGGTGAAGGCTGTCTGCTGTGTCGACACGGGACGCTCGTTGAAGTATTCCTTGCCGTCTACCTTATAGGTGAGCGGCGTGGGACGATAAGGCATCTGGTAGACACCGCCTCCAACGTTGGTAGAGTCGAGAGCGAGGGCTGTGCCTTCGTAGTGGTCGCGCATACACATCTCAACGTCGTGGACGCTGAGCTTGCGGTCGGGCACAATCCAGAGGGGCATGTCCTCGGCGTTGGCATCCTTGCCAAGAACCCAGGGCAGGTAGCGGTCGAAGCCCTTCTGCCAGTGGTTGAAGAAGCTCCACACGCGTGCGTCGCAGAAGCGGCGTCCCGAGAAGTCGGGGAAGGCGTAGGTGTTCTTCCACGAGAAGTCGGTGTCCTTGCCCTTGAACCATCCCATCTTGCGAGCATATGAGATGACGTTCTTCGAGTGGATGACGTTCTTCTTGTCCTTCATGTTGAACTTGCCTATGCGGCTCTGGTTGGCATGGGCGCATACAGCATCGTCGGGGATGCGCATAGCCACCCACACAACGCCCTTGGAGCCCTTGCCAGTGCCCTGCATCTCCATGATCCACGCCTCATTGGGGTCGCAGATGGAGAATGTCTCGCCCTCGGAGCAGTAGCCATACTTCTCCACGAGCGAGGTCATCACGCTGATGGCCTCGCGTGCCGTCTTGGAGCGTTGCAGAGCCACGTAGATGAGCGAGCCGTAGTCGAGGATGCCCGTGGGGTCGACCATCTCCTCGCGTCCGCCATAGGTGGTCTCGGCGATGGAGAGCTGAAACTCGTTGATGTTGCCTATCACGTTGTAGGTGACGGGAGCCTCGGGTATTTCGCCATGATACTCTCCCGAGTCCCAATCGTAGATCTTGCGCATCGTGCCCTTCGGGTGGGTGCCTGCCGGATAGTGGCAGAGGTGGCCGAACATGCCGTAGTCGTCGGCGTTGTAGGACACCATCACCGAGCCGTCGACACTCGCCTTCTTGCCCACGATATAGTTGGTGCAGGCAGAGGCTGAGGTGGCGGCGGTGGAGAGTAATGCCGAGAGGGCAAGAGTCTTGAAACAATTAGATATGTTCATGATTTAAAAACCTCGTTTTTATTCGCAAGCCTTAAACGACATGTCGAGTCCCTTGACAGAGTGAGTGAGTGCACCTACTGAGATGAAGTCGACGCCACACTCGGCGTAGTCGCGGATGGTGTCGAAGGTGATGCCTCCGCTCGACTCGGTCTCATACTTGCCGCCTACCATCTCCACAGCCTTCTTGGTGTTCTCCACCGAGAAGTTGTCGAGCATGATGCGGTTGATGCCGCCGCACTCCATAGCCTGGCGCAGCTCGTCGAAATTGCGCACCTCAATCTCAATCTTCAGGTCGAGTCCCTTCTCCTTGAGATACTCGTGGCAGCGGTTGATGGCGTTGGCGATGCCTCCGGCGAAGTCGACGTGGTTGTCCTTGAGCAGGATCATGTCGAAGAGTCCGATGCGATGGTTCATTCCGCCGCCAATCTTCACAGCCTGCTTCTCAAGCATACGGAGGCCCGGAGTGGTCTTGCGTGTGTCGAGCACGTGGGTTTTGGTGCCCTTGAGGCGCTCCACATACTTGGCTGTCATGGTGGCAATGCCGCTCATGCGCTGCATGATGTTGAGCATCAGACGCTCGGTCTGGAGCAGCGAGCGCACCTTGCCGCTTACAATCATGGCGATGTCGCCCTTCTTCACATGAGCGCCGTCGCCAATGAGCACCTCTACCTGCATTGTGGGGTCGAAGCGGGCGAACACGCGCTTGGCTACCTCTACACCTGCGAGTATGCCGTCCTCCTTAATCAACAAATGCGACTTGCCCATTGCTGTGTCGGGGATGCAGCAGAGGGTTGTGTGGTCACCATCGCCTATGTCCTCAGCAAATGCGAGGTCGATAAGGCGGTCTTCTAATTCGTTTACACTAAGCATAATTTTTGATTTTTGAATTTTGATTTTTGAATTTTGAATTATTGCGCGATGCGCAATTTTGAATTTTGAGTTTTGAATTTTGAGTTTTGAGTTTTGAATTGTCGCCGTTGGCGATTTTGAATTATTGAATTTTGATTTTTGAATTAAGAATTCTCAATTCAAAATTGAACAATTCCTAATGCGCTTCGCGCACAATTCAAAAATCAAAATTCAAAATTCAAAATTGCGCATCGCGCAATAATTCAAAACTCAAAACTCAAAACTCAAAACTCCCTTTTCTTCCACGATGCGGATTGTGCCGCCCAGCCATTCGGTGAACGGCTGCTCCTGCTCAAGACGATAGAAACGGACGACCGTGGTGCCGTCGGTTTCCACCACTCCGGGGCTGAGCTCCTTGCCGTCGGGCAGGATAACGTGGTTGGCTGCTACGATGCGTTTCATTGCTTCTTTGCGTTTATTGTTTCGGTACGAGCTTCAGCTTCTTGTCCATCGGCTTCAGCTTCATAGGCGGAGTGTTCACTGGTGGAGTGTTCGTATGCGGAACATTCACCGGTGGAGCCTTCACGCTGTCCTTCCGCTCCACTCTTGCAGAGTCTTGCGCGTTGGCTTTTGTCTCGCCCGCAGCCTCGGAGGCAGGAGTCTCAGCCGATTTCTGCGTGTGCATTCGTATCAGGCGCACATTGTTCAGCACAAGCAGCTTGAGCGTTGTTGTCGACGTGCCCGACGACTGCGGTTGGTCGGAGAGCAACCAGAAGCCACGCACCGACTTTATGCGCAGGCGGCCCGTATTGTTGATTTGCAGCTGATAGTGCGACGTCGATTGCACCATATTGTTGGTATACTCGGTGGAGTCGTTGTCGTAGGTTACAGCCAGCACAGCCTGGGCGTCGCGTATGCCGTCCTGATAGATGAACTGCGCGTCGAAGTCGAGAATCATTCTGTCGCCCTCATGCCATGCAGTGTCGGCCTTCACCTCAAACGAGAAGCGGTTGGTAGCCACATACGGCGAGAGCACGAACGACGTTGAGTTGCGCCACACGTTTGCCGTGTCGGCACTTGCGAACATACTTGAGCCAGACGCTCCACCCAACGCCTCCGACTCTCTGTTCAGGCGGTCTTGCAGTTGGGTGTAGACATCCTGAAGGAGCTTGGAATGGCGCGTGTAGTAGACCATCGACGAGTCGAAGTCGGCCTCCGTCACACCGTGGTGCTCAAGGATGCTCGTGCGATAGGTGCGCACGGCTATGGAGTCGGCCTCGCCGGGTGTGGAGGCAATGCCCTCTGCCAGATGATAGTCGTAGAGAATGTCGGCCATCTCGTCGGGCTGAAGATACTTGGATGGTATTCCGGGCTTGCAACTCGCTATGGCGAGGGCAACCATCAATACGGCCATGAGTTGGCGGCAAAGCAGGGCCATGCTGCAAATATTCCTTCTATTCATTTCTTGTAGATTAATGTGTGGGGGTGTGTCATTTCCATGCTTCCGACATGCGCTCCAGGTCCTTGCGGAAGAAGAGCAGCAGCAACACAACACCTACGCTGATGCAGGAGTCGGCAAAGTTGAACACGGGCGAGAAGAAGACGAAGTCGTCGCCTCCCCACATGGGCACCCAATCGGGCCACGTGGTTTGAATTATCGGAAAGTAGAACATGTCGACCACCTTGCCGTGAAGGAACGACGAGTAGCCCTCGCCAAAGGGCACGAAGCCAGCCACGCTGAACGGAGTGGAAGCCTCGAATATCAAGCCGTAGAACAGGCAGTCGATGAGGTTGCCAGCCGCTCCTGCGAGCACCATAGCAAGGCACACGATGTAGCCCTTGCTGAAGAGCCTCGACTTGACCACCCGCCAGATGTACCAGCCTATGGCTCCAATGGCCACGAGGCGGAAGAGCGAGAGCACGAGCTTGTTGATGAAGGTCATGCCGTAGGCCATGCCGTTGTTCTCGATGAACTCGATGAAGAACCAGTCGGTGACGTGCAGGGCTTCGCCAAGCGTCATGTTGGTCTTGACTTCAATCTTGATGATTTGGTCGACAATGAGGATTGCGGCGACGATAATCACCGCAATCCATCCCATGCCGACATGTTTGATGTCTTGTTTCATTGTTATTTCTTACGAGCGTTCTTCGACGCCACGCTGAGCGTAGCGTGAGGCACAATGCGCAGACGCTCCTTTGGTATCAGTTCGCCTGTGAGGCGGTCGATGCCATAGGTTTTGTTCTCGATGCGTACAAGGGCGGCCTCCAGTCCTTGTATGAATTTCTGCTGACGGTTTGCCATCTGTGCTATCTCCTCCTTCGACTGCGACGCACTGCCTTCCTCAAGCGTCTTGTAGGCTGCTGCTGTGTCGTCGGCGGCGTTGGTGTCGGCATTGCGGAGCTGCTCCATCATTGCGTTGAGGTCGCGACGGGCAAGCCGTAGTTTTTCGTTGATTATCTCTTTGAACTCCTGGAGTTCTTCGTCAGAGTAGCGTGTCTTTTCTGCCATGATTGTTGTTGGTTTTTAATTTAGTTAGTTGAATTTTGATTATTGGTAATGTAGAGGGTGTGTCAAAATTGGAGTTTTGACACACCCTTCTGTTTGTTCATGTTTCTGCGACCAGGTTTACGCCTTCACAACCTTGATGTTGATCTTGAAGTCGTCGAGTTCGCTCTCAGCACCGTCGTTGTCGGCGAGAGTGATGTCGAGGGCGAGCACCTGCGACTGGATGTAGTCGGCAAAGCTTGCCACAGCCTTCTCCACCTTCTCGCAAGGAGTGATGCTGACGTGGATGCGGTCGGTAATCTCAAGACCAGTCTCCTTGCGGAGGTTCTGTATGCGCGAGATGAGCTCGCGGGCCATACCCTCGTTGCGCAGCTCGTCGTTGAGCTCAATCTCAAGAGCCACGGTCAGCTTGCCCTCGTTGCTCACGAGCCAGCCCGGGATGTCCTCCGAGATAATCTCCACGTCGGCAGCCTCAACGTCAACGGCGTTGCCCTCTACCTCAACGGCTATCTTGCCGTTGGTCTCAAGCTCGGCTATCTGCTCCTGGTCGAGAGCCGACATGGCGGCTGCAATGCCCTTCATCAGCTTGCCATACTTCTTGCCCATGGTGCGGAAGTTGCACTTCACCTTCTTCACCAAAACGCCTGAGCCCTCGACAAAGCGAAGCTCCTTGACGTTCACCTCCGAGAGGATAAGGTCCTTGACAGCCTCGATGTGGCGGCGCTGCTCGTCGTCGACGGCAGGAATCATGATGGCCTGCAGCGGCTGGCGCACGGCGATGTTCACCTTCTTGCGAAGGGCGTGAACCATTGACGTAATCTTCTGTGCCATGCCCATGCGGTCCTCAAGCTCGCTGTCGATGAGCTGGTCGTCGGCCACGGGGAACTTGGCGAGGTGTACTGATGTAGTGCCCTCGATCTTGGCTGCGCCGAGGTCGCAGAAGAGCTGGTCGGCAAAGAACGGGGCGAATGGAGCGAGGAGCTTGGCCACGGTGGTCAGACAGGTGTAGAGAGTCTGATAGGCGGCGAGCTTGTCCTGCGACATTTCCTTGCCCCAGAAACGCTTGCGGTTCAAGCGCACATACCAGTTGGAGAGGTCGTTGTTGACGAAGTCCTCGATGAGTCGGCCTGCGCGTGTTGGGTCGTAGTTCTCCATCTCCTTCTGCACGCCCTTGACCAGAGTGTTGAGCACAGAGAGCACCCAGCGGTCAATCTCCGGACGCTCTGCCACGGGCACCTGTGCTGCCTCGTTGTCGAATGCGTCGACATTGGCGTAGCCAGAGAAGAATGAGTATGTATTATATAATGTGCCGAAGAACTTGCGGCGCACCTCGTCTACGCCCTTCTCGTCGTACTTGAGGTTGTCCCAAGGCTCCGAGTTGGTCATCATATAGAAGCGCACAGCGTCAGCTCCGTACTTCTCGATCTGCTCGAACGGATTGACGGCGTTGCCAAGGTGCTTTGACATCTTGTTGCCCTTGGCGTCGAGAACGAGTCCTGAAGAGATTACGTTCTTGAAGGCCACCGAGTCGAACACCATTGTTGCGATGGCGTGGAGAGTGAAGAACCATCCGCGTGTCTGGTCGACGCCCTCGTTGATGAAGTCGGCAGGATAGAACTTAGGAGCGATGGCGAAGCCCTCGTATGTGCTGTTGACAAGAGCCTTGCGGTCGTCCTCGGTGCCGCGCGACATCTCACCCTCGAACGGGTAGTGGAGCTGGGCGTAAGGCATAGAGCCTGAGTCGAACCACACGTCGATGAGGTCGGACTCGCGGTGCATTGGCTTGCCCTCGTCGTTGACGAGCACGATGTAGTCGACGTAAGGACGGTGGAGGTCGATCTTGTCGTAGTTCTCCTGAGAGTAGTCGCCCGGCACGAAGCCCTTGTCCTTCATCGGGTTGCTCTTCATCACGCCTGCAGCCACCGACTTCTCAATCTCGGCGTAAAGCTCCTCGAGCGAACCGATGCACTTCTCGCCGCGGTTCTCGTCGCGCCAGATAGGCAGCGGAGTTCCCCAGAAGCGTGAGCGCGAGAGGTTCCAGTCGTTGAGGTTCTCAAGCCAGTTGCCGAATCGGCCTGTGCCGGTAGACTCAGGCTGCCAGTTGATGGTCTTGTTGAGTTCCACCATGCGCTCCTTGCGTGCTGTGTCCTTGATGAACCAGCTGTCGAGCGGATAGTAGAGGATAGGCTTGTCGGTGCGCCAGCAGTGAGGATAGTTGTGCACGTGCTTCTCGGTCTTGAACGCCTTGCCCTCCTGCTTGAGCTCGTAGCAGAGCACCACGTTGAGGTCCTCGGCCTTGTCGGAAGACTTCTTGTCCCACACGCCGTCCTTGTTGAACTGCGGGTCGTAGGCGTTCTTCACGTAGTCGCCTGCGTGGTGGCCGTACTTCTCTGTGTCGACACAAGCCTCGACGAAGTTGGCGTCGAGCTCGTCGGTGAGGTAGAACTTGCCCTGAAGGTCGACCATCGGGCGTGTCTCGCCCTTCTTGTTGATAAGGTAGAGGGCAGGGATGTTGGCGTCCTTTGCCACCTTGGCGTCGTCGGCACCGAAGGTAGGAGCGATGTGAACGATACCTGTACCGTCGTCGGTTGTGACGTAGTCGCCGAGGATTACGCGGAAAGCCTCGCTCTCCATCTCAACGAACTTGTCGCGGCCGTCCTCGCCGGTGAATACCTTCTCGGGATGAGCCTCGGCGTAGTCGAGCACGAACTTCGGAGCGAAGTCGTCCACCTTCTCGCATGGCTTAACCCACGGCATGAGCTGCTCGTAGTGCATGCCCTCAAGCTCTGTGCCCTTGAAGTGGCCAGTGATGCGCCACGGACACTGCTTCTTCTCCTTGTCGAACGGAGCAAGCTCGCCCTCGGTGCACTCCTGCTCGGGCTTGAGATAAGCCTTCACGAGGTTCTCGGCCATGACGAGGGTCATTGGCTCGCCGCTGTAGAGGTTGTAGGTCTCAACCGAAACATAATCAATCTTCGGACCTACGCAGAGCGCAACGTTCGAAGGCAATGTCCACGGAGTTGTGGTCCAAGCCACAAAGTAGGGCTTGCCCCACTTTGTCCACTCTGCCTTGGGGTCGCGGATGAGGAACTGTACAGTGGCTGTGAGGTCCTTAACGTCGCGGTAGCAACCGGGCTGGTTGAGCTCGTGCGACGAAAGGCCTGTGCCTGCGCCTGGCGAATATGGCTGTATGGTGTAGCCCTTGTAGAGCAAACCCTTATTGTAGAGCTGCTTAAGGAGCCACCAGAGTGTCTCGATGTACTTGTTGTCGTAGGTGATATACGGGTGGTCGAGGTCGACGAAGTAGCCCATTTCCTCGGTGAGCTTGCGCCACTCGGCTGTGAACATCATAACGTTCTCGCGGCACTTGTGGTTGTAGTCCTCAGTAGAGATGTACTTCTCCGAAGCCTTGTTGTCGATGTCCTTCTTGGTGATTCCAAGCTCCTTCTCCACGCCAAGCTCCACGGGGAGTCCGTGAGTGTCCCAGCCTGCCTTGCGGTGAACCTGGAATCCCTGCATAGTCTTATAGCGGTTGAATGTGTCCTTAATGGCGCGTGCCAAGACGTGGTGGATGCCCGGATGACCGTTGGCTGAGGGAGGACCCTCGAAGAATACAAACTGCGGACAGCCCTCGCGCTCGTCGATTGACTTGTGGAAGACATCGTCGGCCATCCACTTGTCCAAAACTTCCTTGTTGGTTTCTACAAGATTGAAACCCTTGTGTTCAACAAACTTGTTTGACATTTTATAATTTATCGTTTTGTATTTATTTTTCCTTCAGAAATGTTATAACGGGTGCAAAGTTAATGAAAAACATGGAAATAAATGCTATATTGTAAATAAAAAATCTTTAGCGCGCACAACTTTATCACAAGCTTTGCTTGTAACTTAACATGAATATTTGTAACTTTGTGGGGATGAATTAGGAACAATATTGAATATGAACATAGAGCAAGTAAGAAACTTCACGCTGTCGCTCTTCGGAGTGACCGAAGACCAGCCGTTTGGTGACGACAACATTACCTTCCGCATTGATGGCAAGATTTTCCTGTGCCTCTGGCTTGGAACGGGCAAATACGACATGAGCGGGAACATGCTGAGATTCGCCTGCAAACTGCCGCCCGAGAGAAACGAGGAACTGCGCGATGAATACAGCGCAATCACCCCCGCTTTCCATTGGAACAAAAAGCATTGGAGCGACGTGTTCTTCGAACAATTAGAGACGGAATTTGTGGAGAGAATTATAAGGGAAGCCTATGAAGTGGTTGTGGGAAAACTGCCTAAGGCGAAGAGGGAGAAAATACTAAAACCTAAATTTATGAAAGCATACACATATATTGAGAAAGGCAATTTCGCCCTTATCGACAAACCGAAGCCAGAGCTTCAGGAACCTACCGACGCCATTGTGCGCGTCACGCTCGGAAGCATCTGCACGAGCGACCTCCACATCAAGCACGGCAGCGTGCCAAGAGCCGTGCCCGGAATAACCGTGGGGCACGAGATGGTGGGCGTGGTGGAAGAAACGGGAGCCGATGTGAAGGGCGTGAAACCCGGCGACCGCGTGACGGTGAACGTCGAGACCTTCTGCGGCGAATGCTTCTACTGCAAGCATGGCTACGTGAACAACTGCACCTCGCCTCACGGCGGATGGGCTTTGGGCTGCCGCATCGACGGAGGACAGACCGAGTACGTGCGCGTGCCTCTTGCCCAGCAAGGCCTCAACCGCATCCCCGACAGCGTGTCCGACGAGCAGGCCCTATTCGTGGGCGACGTGCTTGCAACTGGCTTCTGGGCTGCACGCATAAGCGAAATCTCGGAGCAGGACACTGTGCTCATAATCGGAGCAGGACCAACGGGCATCTGCACCCTTCTCTGCACAATGCTCAAGCACCCAAAGCGCATCATCGTGTGCGAACCGTCGGAGGAGCGACGCAACTTCGTCAAAGGACATTATCCCGACGTGCTGCTCACCACTCCCAACCAATGCCAGGAGTTTGTCTCTGCCAACAGCGACCACGGCGGTGCCGACCGCGTGATAGAAGTGGCAGGAGCCAAAACCACATTCCAACTGGCCTGGCAATGTGCCCGACCCAATGCCATCGTCACAGTAGTGGCTCTATACGACGAGCCTCAAATTCTACCTCTGCCCGACATGTACGGCAAAAACCTCACATTCAAGACTGGAGGAGTGGACGGATGCGACTGCGAGCAGGTGCTAAAACTGATTGAACAAGGCAAAATCGACACCACTCCACTCATAACCCACCGTTTCCCACTAAGCCAAATAGAGGAGGCTTACCGAATTTTCGAGAACAAAGAAGACGGAGTAATAAAAATTGCTATTTACAATGAATAGGGGGACAATTCTACCTCCACAAAAATAACCATAATAATAACGAATAATAAAACAAGGCTCGACACGGGCATCTTCCTGCCTTAACGCCGAGCCTTACAACTCTTCATTTATTTCATGTACTGTTCCAAACTATTTTTTATCATATTCCTCACAGTACTCGGCGATTGTTTAATATGAGCTATAGCAATTATTATCATCACATTATCGGTTAAAAGATAATATATGACATTAGGGTCAAGTATGATATGACGCATCGTATATTTATCATCAGACATTGTTCTGTCAAAGATTCCACTTTCAGGAAAATGCGATAATCTAATAATTTTTGAATTTATTTTATCCAAAGTTTTAACTGCTATAGACCTACCAAATTCCGATTCGACATACTTAACAATATTACCGAATTGTTGAGTTGCCATATCTGTCCAAATCACTTCCATCCCAAACGCTCCATTACAATATCCTTAACATTTGAGTTTGGGATGCAACGTCCTGATTCATGTTCATTTATTGCATACTCTGCCACTTGTTGCATTAAATCTTCTGGGAAAGCCTGTGATAAATTTTCTTCCAACAGGACATTATTTTCTTCACGCGATTTGGCAATTAGGGTCTTTGCATACTCTGTGAGTTGCTTCTTTAATGTTTCCAAAGGATATGTAGATGGAACATTAATAGGGATATTTAAAATAGCTTCCATAGTCTAAAAAGTTTTATAATGCCACAAATATACAAGTTTCCTTTATAACTTCCAAACTTTTTATCTTTTATTCTTTGTTTTATAAACATTTTTGGTGCTTTGCAAACTTCTTTGTCATACAGAATAAGCAACGAAATCGAACTTTCTTTGTAACTTTGCATTCTAAAGCATCTGAACAATGAAATTTTCCAACCTTACACTCAAGCCACGCCCACGCCACTTAGTGCTGTTGGTGCTGTTCGCCACCGTCACAATGTTCAAGATGATGGCAGGTTGGGGCGATGTCTACACACACAGCATTTACCCCATAATAGGCAGATGTCTGTCGGCGGTATCGGGGCTGCTGCCCTTTGCCTTAGGCGATGTCTTCATCGCCCTAAGCATCCTTTGGGTTGTTGGCTATCCAGTCTACAGCATCTGCTACAGAAAACGCAGGAAGAAGCCGACATTCTGCCGTGTGGCTGAATATCTCGCGTGGGTGTACGTGTGGTTTTATGCCACCTGGGGACTCAACTATTCCCAGTCGAACATCTACCGACGAATAGGGATGCGTCCCGCCGAAGCCTCGGCAAATCGTTTCAAGCACTTTGCCAATGATTATGCCGACAGTCTGAACGCCGCTTATGCAAAGGCTGGCAACGCCGCTTATGCAAATTCCAGCTTGGCCTATGCCGACATTAAGCGTCGCTCCCGCCTAAGCACATGGCAAGGCTACAGCCAGCTTGAGCACATGGGCATTAACGAGCCATTCAACCCCGACGCCCACGCCAAGACCATGCTCTTCTCCACACTAAGCAGCATGGCTGGCATTACGGGCAGCATGGCTCCATTCTTCGGCGAGTTCACTCTGAACGCCGACATCCGGCCGCACCAATACCCTGCCATCTACGCCCATGAATACGCTCACCAGTTGGGCATTGCCAACGAGGGCGAGGCCAACTTCTACAGCTACATCGTATGCACCTCGTCCACGGACGGGGCGGTGCGCTTCAGCGGCTATTACCACATTCTGCCACACGTGCTTGGCAATGCCTACAATCTGCTTAGCGAGAAGGAGTACGAAGCCTACCTCAAACGCATAAATCCCGCCATAATCAGCCTTGCCAAATCCGACCGCCAATACTGGCTCGCGCGCCACAGCAGGATTGTAGACGAAACTCAGAACTTCTTCTACAACCTATATCTCAAGGGCAACAGAGTGGAGGGTGGAACGAAGAGCTATTCGGGAGTGATAGGAATTATCATGGCATGGGAAAACAGGACAGCAAACTCCATTTCGCATCACTCAAAATAGCCGAAGTATCTTAACAGAAAGATGGAAATAAAAAAAATGGAACAACTGAAGCTGCTTAAAGGCGACTTTGCAAGTAAACTTGCTCTCGCCCTTGCCCCTACGATAAAGGCAGGATTTCCAAGTCCTGCCGACGACTATCTGCAAGACAGTCTCGACTTCAACCGCGACATGATCAAGAATCCCGAAGCCACATTCTACGGACGTGTGTCGGGCGACTCGATGATTGAGGCCGGGATATGCGACGGCGACATTGCCGTGATCGACCGCTCCCTTATCCCCATCGACGGCGACATTATCGTGGCTTTCGTCAACGGCGAGTTCACCATAAAATATCTCGACCTGCGGCACAAGCACGAGGGATATATAGAGCTGCGGCCTGCCAACCCCAACTATTCGCCCATACACATCGACGCCGACGACAATTTCCGCGTGTGGGGAGTGGTGGTATGGACCATTAAACAATGGAGAAAATAAAGATTCTAAAAAAAACTCAAAGCCAATGAAATGGTATGCTATATGCGATTGCGACAACTGCTACGTCAGTTGCGAGCGTGTCTTCCGTCCCGACCTGGATGGGAAACCTGTTGTCGTGCTCTCCAACAACGACGGATGCGTGGTGGCGCGAAGCAAGGAGGCCAAACAGTTGGGAGTGAAGGCGGGCACGCCCTTCTTCCAGCTCGAGCAGCTGTTTCCCAATGCCGGCATCGAGGCTTTCTCGTCCAACTACGAGCTCTACGGCGAAATCACCGCACGCGTTATGACCATCATTCGCGACGTGTCGCCCGTGTGCTTCCGCTATTCCATCGACGAGGCCTTTGCCATTCTTGACGGGTTCACCCCCGAACAGCTCAGGCAATGGGGCGAGAGCCTTCACGACCGTGTGCTGCAATCGGTAGGAATGCCCATAAGCATCGGCATTGCGCCCACAAAGACACTTGCCAAGATGGCGTCGCACTTCGCCAAGAAATATCCCGGCTACAACCATTGCTGCATCATCGACACCGAGGAGCGCCGCATCAAGGCCTCCAAACTCTATCCCATAGACGAGGTGTGGGGCATTGGCCGACGCTACGCAGCTCGGTTCAACAGCATGGGCATAGCCACGGCCTACGACTTCATGAGCCACTCGCAATCATGGATTCGCTCCACATTCAAGACAATAGTTATAGAGCGCACATGGGCGGAACTCAACGCTACCGACTGCATCCCCGACGACGTGCCGGCAAGTAAAAAGAGCATCTGCACAAGCCGAAGCTTCGACGAAATGGTGACCGACTTCGACACTCTGCGCACACACATCGCCAACTTCGCCGCCCGATGCGCCGAGAAGCTGCGCAAGCAGCAGTCGGTGGCCAACATCGTGGGCGTATTTGTCGACTCCAACCATTTCCGTCCGGAGCTTGAACAATACTCTAACATGACCGAGATTAGCATCCCCACCCCCTCTGCCTCTACCATCGACATCGTAAAGACTGCCACAGCCTGCCTCAGGCGCATCTTTCGCGAGGGCATCTGCTACAAGCGTGCAGGAGTGATACTGATGGGCGTTGTGCCCGACACGGCAATACAAGCCGACCTCTTCTCATTCAACGCCGACAGCCACAAGATGATGAGACTGCTCGACAACGCCGTTGACAAAATCAACAAGGTAGACGGCACGGAGACTGTCATCCTCTCCTCACAACAATACCCCAAGGGCAAGAATTTTGCCGATGCCATCAGGCATGAGCACAAAAGCTCCTGCCCAACTACGAGGTGGAAGGATATTATTAAACTAAAGTAATGTGGAGTGTGGAATGTGGAATGTAGAATGGTCGGCAAGCCGATGAAGAAGGTTTGAATGAAGAATGAAATAATTCAACACTCAACATTTAACACTCAATCATTCTACATCGCCAAAGGCGACCATTCAACATTTAACATTCAACATTGCGCAACGCGCAACCATTCAACATTCAACACTCAACATTCAACATTGCGCAACGCGCAACCATTCAAAATTCAAAACTCAAAACTTAAAATTATGAATAATCTCCCTACTCTGCTCCTCGCAGCCACACTCTGTCTTTCGTCGCAGACAACGATGGCAGTAGAAGTGACCAACGGTGTGAGCCACGAACTTGCGGTTTCGAGAACATCAGTTGTAAGCGACATTGCCTACGACCTCACCTTCGACATTCCCGCACTTAAGACAATGCCCGTAAAGGGCAAGTCAACCATCACATTTGTATATAAAAAAGGTAAGGACGACCTGCAGCTCGACTTCCAAGGCTCGCCATCGCAGTTCGACGGCCAAGCCACCATCAACGGCAAGCCCACTACACTAACCTGGCACAACGAGCACATCATCATCCCGCGCAAGGCTCTGCGACGCGGCAAAAACACCATAACGCTAAGCTTCATAAGCGGCGACAAGTCGCTCAACCGCAACGCCGACTACATGTACACACTCTTCGTGCCCGACCACGCACGCTCCGTGTTCCCATGCTTCGACCAGCCCGACCTCAAAGCCCTCTTCAGCGTCAAGCTCAATGTGCCCGAAGGATGGGAGTCGATGGCGTCAGTAGCCACAGAGCGCATACCTACCTACCTGTTCTCGTTCGTGGCAGGCAAATACCACAAGCAGACAGCCGTGCGCAATGGCAGAACCCTGACAGCACTCTACCGCGAGACCGACCCCAAGAAGGTGGCACAGCTCGACACCGTGTTCGACATAGCCGACCACTCCATACGCTGGTTTGAGGAATACACCGGCATCAAATACCCCTTCTCCTCCTTCGGCTTCGTCGTGCTGCCTGGCTATCAGTTTGGAGGCATGGAGCATCCGGGAGCAATACAATTCACCGACCACGAGATTTTCCTCGGCGACCACCCCACACCCGAAGAGCTGCAAACACGTGTGGAGCTCATTGCCCACGAAACAGCACATTGCTGGTTTGGCGACGACGTCACAATGAGATGGTTCAACGACGTGTGGACCAAGGAGGTGTTTGCCAATTTCCTCGCGTCGAAGATTGCCAAGCAACTCTACCCCGACGTCAACCACGACCTCAACTTCCTGCGCATGTACCAGACACGCGCCCTCAACACCGACCGCACTCCCGGCACACACCCCATACAGCAGCCACTCGACAACCTCAACTCTGCCGGACTGCTCTATGGCAACATCATCTACCAGAAATCGCCCGTAATGATGCGCAAGCTTGAGGAACAAATGGGGGCTGAGCGATTCCGCAAGGGACTCCAAGAGTATCTGCATAAATATGCCTACGCCAACGCCACATGGGACGAGCTGATAAACATTCTCGACCGACACGCTCCCGAAGCCCACCTGAAGGAGTTCAGCGAGGCATGGGTGAAGCAGAAGGGAATGCCAACGATAACAACAGAATGGAACGACGGACAGCTCGTCGTGAAGCAAACCGACCCCTACAACCGCGGATTGAAATGGCAACAGTCGTTCACGGTGGACGCCGTATATATAAATAAGGTGAAAAACGCCTGCACCGAGGACTATCAGCTCAGCACAACCACCATACCCGTAAACTTGCAGGACGAGACTAAGACAATAGCCCTGGCACGACGTCCCGACTTCATCATCCCCAACGCCGACGGCTCTGGCTACGGACTCTTCCTCATCAACTGCTACAATCCGCCACACCCGCCCACCGACGACCTCAAGCGTTTTGCACTTGCCATGAACCTCAACGAGAACTATCTCGCCCACGGCATAGGAGCAAAAACCCTTGCCACAACAATGCAATCGTGGCTTGCGGCTGAAAAAAACGCACTGATTGCATCACAGCTTGTGACGTATTGGGGTGGAGCCATCACCAACATGAACGACGACGAGCGACATGAGCAGGAAAGACAAATGTGGCAGGAATACCTCTCGCAAAAGACGCCATCCGTAAAACAACGACTCATACGACAGCTCTACTACACCGTGACCGACAAAGCCACAACCGACTCATTGTATAATGTATGGGCTGCGCAGACCGACCCCCTGCTCTCGAAGACCGACTACACGCAGATAGCCTACCGACTCGCCATACTCAAGCCACAGCAATGGCAAGAGATTCTGCATGCGCAACGTGCCAGAATAACCAATGAGGACGAGCTGCGCCAATTCGACTTCATATCCCGAGCCTGCACCCCCGACAAAGCTGCCCAGCAGCAACTCTTCCAGTCGCTGCTCAAGGCCGAAAACCGCCGCATAGAGCCCTGGACATCGGCCATGCTGCGCCTGCTCAACGACCGCTCGCGCGAGCCATTCAACAACGCCTACCTGCGACCCGGACTCGACGCCATCATCGACGTGCAGCGCACAGGCGACATCTTCTTCCCCGGCTACTGGCTCTCGTCGCTCCTTGCAGGCCACCACAGCCAGGAGGCACGCCAGATAGTAGAGACATTCATCAACGAGCACCCCGACTATCCCGAGAAGCTCATGAACAAGATTAAGGAGAATGCGTATACGCTGCTGAGGTAAAAAAATGGGGAGTGTGCCAGAACTCTACAAAAAAACATCTTTTTTCATAGTTCTGACACACCCCCTTCATTTCTTTTCATAGCTCCAGTCCTCAACAGTCCTCGTCTCGGTGCTGAAGCTTACACCTATCTTCACAAGTTTTCTGCCATCAGCCTCAAAAGGCACCATGTAGCCCTTGTCATTAATCTGGGCCAACGCTTCCTTTGCAGGCTTATAATGGCAATAAATTCTCCATCAGTCCCGCTTTCACTTCCTTATTAGGAATGCCAAGGTAATACCCCTTGGTCAACGGATCGTAGCCTTTAATCGTGAGGTAACCACTTTGATAGAGCAACGGCAGAGCATCCGACATCCTTTCTGTCGGACGGTCGAAAGATGATGAGAACGCAAACACCTCATCAAGGGCGGTAACATCAGTATGAAATCTTTGCATCTGATGAACGAGATAGGTGGATGTGCCAGAGGCAAACCAATAGTTGTCGGTCTCGCCAGAAGCAAAGGCACGCATCAAACTAAACGGATTGAATATGTCGGGACTGTTGCGCGTGAAATGATAGCCATCATAATTCTCCTTTAATATCCGTTCCATCTCGTCCTTGCTAACACCATTGTGCCCAGCCATTATTTCAATATCCTGACTCAATGTCGTGGTGAGTTCCTCAGCTGTGATGCCGCAGATGGCAGCAAACTCAGAATCCATACTTATGTTTGCAAGATTATTGATTGTGCTGAAAATACTAAGCTGCGAGAATTTCGTAATGCCTGTGATAAAGGCAAAGCGCCAATATTCATCGCATTCCTTGATAGGCGCATAAAACTCCTGCATGATGTTTCTCACCTCTTCAAGACGTACGGGGTTGTGCAAGACATCCAACAAGGGAGCATCATACTCATCAATGATGACAACAAGCTGCTTACCTGTTTCTTTATACAAGTGTTTGACTATATTCTTAAATCTGGTTCCCGGGGATGTGTAATGTGTCGATATTCCTAATCTCGCCTCATAGTCATGAAGCATATAGTCGAATTTTTCTCTAACCACATCAACATCAGAATACTTGAAGCCAAACATATCGAAATGAAGAACCGGATACTCCGTCCAATCCTTTTCCAACGCATCAATGGCAAGCCCTTTGAACGAATGAGGAATGTGGAGTGTTGAATGGTCGGCAAGCCGATGAAGAATGAGTAATGAAGAGTGAAGTAATTCAACAATCAATCATTCTACATCGCCAAAGGCGACCATTCCACATTCAACACTCCACATTCAACATTTAACATTCCACATTGCGCTCCGCGCACCCATTGTCAAATTGTCATTTTCAAATTGTCATTTTCAAAAAACTGCATTATTTCTAAACTCAAACGTATACGGACATGGGAAAACTGGGCAATCAAACTTCCCTTTTGATGAAAATCAAGATTATTCGGGTTTGATAAAGTTTTTACGCTTTATTGTCGTGTACGTACACAAACAATTGTTATCTTTGCATCAGAAAAAGACAGAAAGCGAGGATTTGAAAGTAATCTTGCAGCTTGGGATATATAAATTGGTGACTATAGGATACACATGTAATACAAATCGGTGACTATAGGATACAAAGTGATAGATAACTTTAGGATATAAAAGATTGTTTAAACGTAAAAAAAAAGAAAGGGTAACTATTATGATGGTATTTGGAATTGTATTGGCAGTTGTTGTAGCAGCTTTGGCTGAAGTAGGCGTAATGGCCAACAACAAGAGAAGCTTCAACTAAGCTTGAAGTCCTCTCATGACAACAACGGGAGCTTCGGGCGATTACATTGAAGCTCTGAACATCTGATAATTGAGCAAACAGTAGTTCAAATTAAAATAAGCAGTGAGACGGCCGTGGACATTCGAAAGAATGACTGCGGCTGCTTTTTTTGTTGTTGTTAGAGCTGCCCTTACAGGGCGCATTGTCCGTAAATGCCTTATATCCCCAGGACGATGCTCCGGGCTATGGAGAGTTGCCCCTTTTGGGCGCGCTGTCTACTGACAAACGCCTGTATAAATCACTCCAAATATCGGCTGAGCCAAAAAAAAGAGTTAAGAACCAGAGTGGTTTATGCTCTAATTCTTAACTCCTTATATAATAATCATTAATTGTTCACGCTACCGCCCACGATGTCGAGCAGTTCGTTTGTAATAGCCTGCTGACGGCTCTTGTTGTACTGAAGGTTAAGCTCACGCAGAATCTCGTCGGCATTGTCGGTAGCGGTCTGCATTGCCACCATACGTGCGGCATGTTCGCTTGCAATGCTGTCGAGCAAGGCTGTGTAGAGCATCAGGTGAAGATACTTGGGTATGAGCTGCGAGAGCACGGTGTGCATGTCTGGCTCCACGATGAAGTTGTCGTTGAGCGGACGCACATTCTCCTCTTGCTTGCGCTCAGACGCCTCGCCCTTCTTCTTGAGATACTCTTGCGCCTCTTTCGACGTAACGATGGAGTTGAGGTCGCGAGTGCGGTCGCGCTTCAGCTCCTCGGTGATGTCGATGGGAAGGAATGTCTTGCGGGTGAGAATCTGCGAACCCGCGCTCTTGAAGTGGTGGTAGACCATCTCCACGCGGTCGATCTCGCCGTCGACAAACTTCTTTCCAAGTTCACGGGCTATATCAATACATTGCTTCACGTTGGGTTTCTCGGCAAGACCGGTGAAGTCGCCAGCCACGTGAAGCCCCATTTTAGCCGCCTTCTCAGCAACCTTTCGTCCTATGGGGTAGACAACGATGTTGTCCTTGCCCCCCAACTTCTCGGAATACTCGTCAACAATGTGCTGTAGCAGACGGATGACGTTGGCGTTGAATCCTCCACACAAACTGCTGTTTGAGGCGTACACCACCAAGGCCACGCGCTTCACGGGGCGCTCCACGTTGAACACGGTGGAAGCGTCGGCCTCGGAGGCGAGGAAGGTCTTGAGGATGTGCTCGAGCATAGTCTCGTAGGGGAGCATGTTCTCAATCATCTGCTGGGCATGATGGAGCTTGGAAGAAGCCACCATCTTCATGGCACTCGTAATCTTGCGCGTGCTGTTGACCGAGGTGAGTCGGTTTTTGATTTCTTTGAGCGACGGCATAAGCTATTACTTTTTATACTGACCTGCCACGTCGGCCATTGTCTGTTCGAGAACGGCTGTGAGCGAGTCGTCAATCTTACCACTGGCGAGAGTCTGGATTACGTCGGCGTGCTGTGAGCGAATCTTGTCGAGGAACGCGTCCTGACACTCGCGCACCTTCTCCACCGGCACATCGTGCATAAGGCCGTGGGTGCCGCAATAGATGATGGCCACCTGCTCGCCTACGGGCATCGGGCTGTACTGCGGCTGGATGAGGAGCTGGTTGTTCTTGCGTCCGCGGTCGATGGTCATGGCCGTAACGGCGTCCATGTCGCTTGAGAACTTGGAGAAGGCCTCGAGCTCACGATACTGTGCCATGTCTATCTTCAGCGTTCCTGCCACCTTCTTCATACTCTTGATTTGGGCTGAGCCACCTACACGCGAAACGGAGATACCCACGTTGACGGCTGGGCGGAAGCCCTGGTTGAAGAGGTCGCTCTCAAGATAAATCTGACCGTCGGTGATGGAAATCACGTTGGTAGGAATGTAGGCCGACACGTCGCCTGCCTGGGTCTCGATGATAGGCAGGGCTGTGAGTGAGCCGCCACCACGCACATGACCCTTCATGCACTCGGGGAGGTCGTTCATCTGCTCGGCCACTTCCTGCTGGTCGTTGATGCGCGCTGCACGCTCCAACAGACGTGAGTGGAGGTAGAACACGTCGCCCGGATAGGCCTCGCGTCCTGAAGGACGGCGCAGAATCAAAGACACCTCACGATAGGCAACGGCCTGCTTCGAGAGGTCGTCGTAGACTACGAGGGCGGAGTAGCCACGGTCGCGGAAATATTCGCCGATGGCGGCTCCTGCGAACGGTGCGTAATACTGCATGGCGGCAGGATCGGCGGCTGTGGCAGCCACGATGATGGTGTAGGGCATTGCGCCGTGCTGCTTGAGGTTCTCCATCAAGGCAGCTACGGTTGAAGCCTTCTGGCCGATGGCCACATAGATGCAGTAGACGGGCTTGCCAGCCTCGTAGAAACTCTTCTGGTTGATGATGGTGTCGACGGCGATGGCTGTCTTTCCGGTCTGACGGTCGCCGATGATGAGCTCGCGCTGTCCGCGTCCGATAGGAATCATTGAGTCGACCGACTTCAAGCCGGTCTGCAGAGGTTCCTTCACGGGCTGGCGGTAGATAACGCCCGGAGCCTTGCGGTCGAGCGGCATCTCGAAAGCACCTGTCATGTCGATCTCGCCCTTGCCGTCGATGGCCTGTCCGAGCGGGTTGATGACACGTCCGAGCATATTGTCGTTGACGCGGATAGAAGCGATGCGCTTGGTGCGCTTGACAACCATGCCCTCCTTGATGCCCTCGGTAGAACCAAGAAGCACACAACCTACGTTGTCCTCCTCAAGGTTCATCACGATAGCCATAGTGCCATTCTCGAACTCGAGAAGCTCGTTGGCCTCGGCGTTGCGGAGTCCGTAGATACGGGCCACACCGTCGCTCACCTCGAGCACCGTGCCCACCTCGTCGAACTGCTGGCTGTTGTTGATGCCTTGCAGCTGTTCGAGAAGCACTTGCGACACTTCGCTTGGTTTTATTTTATCTGACATATACTTCTAAGAAAAAGTTTAATTAATTTAGCTGCGACAAAATGGTGTTGAGCTGCTTGCGCACGCTGGCATCCATGCGATAGGTGTCGTACTCAAGCACGAATCCACCTATTATATTAGGATTCACCTCGGTCTGGAACTCAACTGTGCCATTTGTCCTTCCCTCAACCAACTGTCTCATCTTCTTCTCCGTGGAGGAGTCGATGGTGCAGGCAGTCGTTAGTTTAGCACTGATTAGATTGTTATGCTTTCTGTACAGAGTAACAAACGAGTTGGCGATGAATTGCATGATACTCTCACGGTCTTCTTTGAGCACAAGGGCGACGAACCGCTTGGTCAAGTCGCACGTTCCACCGGCAGCCGCCGTGAGGAGCAGACTCTCCTTCTGCTTCTTCGAGAGCATGGGATTATCTATCGTAACCCTCAGCGCGGGTGTAGTGGAGTAGCAATGGGCAAGGGTCTGCATGTCGGCATACACCTTGTCGGCCTCCTTAGCCTCTATGCCCGCCTTGAGCAAGGCGCGTGCATATCTGACCGATATTAATCCTAAATCCATAGCTTATACTTATTTATTATTGGCTGTAACTTCATCAAGCATCTGGTTAATATAATCCATCTGTGCCTTATCAGTGCCGAGTTTCTGGCGCAAGACCTTCTCCGAAATCTCAACACTCAACGCGGCCACCTGCTGTCGGATCTCGCTGATTGCAGCCTGTTTCTGGCTTTCAATCTCTGCCTTGGCATCATTGATGATGCGGGCACTCTCCTCGCGAGCTTTCTCCTGAGCCTGTGCCACGATAGCCTCACGGGTAGAAGCTGCCTCCTTGAGTATTACGGCTTGCTTCGCCCGTGCTTCCTGAAGCAGCGCGTCGCTCTCCTGCTTGATATTCTCAAGCTGGGCAGCGGCCTTCTGCGCCTTGGACAGGCTCTCGTCGATGTACTTCTTGCGCTTGTCGACCATTCCGATTATAGCCGGAAAGCCTTTCTTGGCGACCACGAAGAACACCACAAGGAATGCAAGAAGCATCCAGAAGAGGATTCCAAGGTCAGGAGTCAATATTGATGGCAATGTACTAAAATCCATTTGCAATATTTTACTAACTCTTTGTTGCTATTACATAAGAGCCTTAGGTCCTTACTTGATAAGGAAGGCGCAGGCTACGATAGCAAACAATGCACAACCCTCAACGAATGCTGAGGTAAGAATCATGTTGGTCTGAATCTTGCCTGAAGCCTCGGGCTGACGTGCAATAGCGTCCATTGCGCTGCCGCCAATCTTGCCAATACCCAAACCTGCACCAATTACTGCAATACCTGCTCCGAGACCGCAGCCCAGCTGTGCCAGACCTTCAGCAGCCAAAAGTGATGAAATAATCATAGTTGTTTAATTTTTTTTAAGTTGTTATTTTTTTATTGTTTATTCTGTTGTTAAGCCTCTGCCTCCTCTTCCTTCTGGGCAAGTCCGATGAACACGGCGCTCAGCAAGGTGAAGACATAAGCCTGGATGAATGCCACGAGCACTTCGAGGCAGTTCATGAAGAGCATCATTATGGCACTTACGAGGTTCAATCCAATGCCATAGCCCACGCCCATCGACCATCCGAGGAAGATGACGCAAGTGAAGCTCAGGATGATTGCGTGACCTGCCATCATGTTGGCAAAGAGACGAACCATGAGAGCGAACGGCTTGGTGAACACACCGAAGAACTCGATGACTGGCATCAACGGCACCGGATAGGCCTTGAGGAATACCGGCACGTGGGGCCAGAAGATATCTTTCCAATACTCCTTGTTGCCGAAGAGGTTGATGGCAATCATGGTGCAGACGGCGAGGAAGAACGTCACGTTGATGTTGCCCGTAACGTTGGCGCCACCTGGGAATATCGGAAGCAGACCGAGAATGTTAGTCGTGAAGATGAAGAAGAACACCGTGAGCAAATAAGGAGCGAAGGGCTTGAAGTGCTTCTCGCCGATAGACGCCTTTATCACGTCGTCATAAATAGTCATGACAAACATCTCCATCAGTCCGACAAATCCGCCAGGAGCCTCACTTCTCTCGTCCTTGCCCTTATACCAGCGAGCGCAAGAGAGGAACACGGCTATCATAACGAACACCACTATCCATATCTGGGCCACGGTCTTGGTGATGCTGAGGTCGAGCGGGCGCACCTTTGAGCCATCGGGCATGTTCTCGTAGATCTTGCCGTGATGCTCCTCGTCGAAGAAATAGTTCTTCGGCAAGCTGTGTTCTGTGCAGAACGACCATTCGCCGGTAGCTGAACTTCTTACGATTATCGGCAGCGGAATGCTCAGGCTCTTGCCCTCGTAGGAGGCTATGTGCCACTCGTAGGAGTCGGACAGGTGCTCAAGTACCGTTGTTGGGATGTCGAGCGACTTGCCCTCTTCCTTGCTGGCTTCTCCCGCAAAGGCGAAGGCTGGCATCAGAGCCAATACCAAGAGAAGTAATAATGACCTTAACTGTTTCATTATCGTTTATTTTTTTTCATTGTCACACTCAGTGTGCGAGTTGTTCACACGCGAGAAGAAGGCAGAATGGTGGACTATCATCCATAGGTAGAAGACCATGAACACCAGACAGTATTCCATCATCGCATCGCGACCAACAGCTATGTAGCAGCCCACGAGAGTGAAGAGAGCCAACAGCATACGGAAGCCTGACACGGCCGAGAAGAATGTGGGAAGCATCTTTTGATTGGCTTCAGCTATTCTTTTCCATAAATATATGTCGGCAAGCTCCACCACAAGGGCAAAGACCACACTCACAACAAGAGGCGCGACAAGTCCGTCAACATGAGCGAACATGTGCAGGGAGAGAACTGCCAACGCGAGCACCACCACTGCCACAAGGGTCTGCATGGTGTAGCGCAGGCTGTATTTTGCTATCTCTGTATTTTTCAACATGTCAACCGGGTTTCATTAAAGTTCGACACAAACATTGACGTTGTTTTTTTGCACTTCAACGAAACCGCCCATTGTCTTAACCTCATGCTCGCCCTCTGAGTCAAAAAAAGCAATGCGCCCGCTGTCGAGGGTGGAGATGATAGGAGCGTGGCCGGTGAGTATCTCAAACTCGCCGCTTGCGCCAGGCACCACCACACGGTCGGCCTGGCCTACGAACTCCACTTTCTCGGGAGAGACGATTCTTAGATTCAAACTCATAGTCTTACAAGTATTAAATGTGTAAGCGGATTATCCCTTGGCAGCCTCAAGCAGCTTCTTGCCCTTGGCGATGGCATCCTCGATGGTGCCAACGTTGAGGAATGCCTGCTCTGGCAGGTCGTCCACCTCGCCGTCGAGAATCATGTTGAAGCCCTTGATGGTGTCCTCGATGGAAACCATCACACCCTTAACGCCAGTGAACTGTTCTGCCACGGCGAACGGCTGTGAGAGGAAACGCTGCACACGGCGTGCGCGGTTCACGGTGAGCTTGTCCTCATCGGAGAGCTCGTCCATACCAAGGATGGCGATGATGTCCTGAAGTTCCTTGTAACGCTGGAGTATCTGCTTTACGCGCTGTGCACACTCGTAGTGGTCCTTGCCCACAATGAGCGGGTCGAGGATACGTGAGGTTGAGCCAAGCGGGTCGACGGCGGGATAGATGCCAAGCTCGGTAATCTTACGCGAAAGCTCGGTTGTGGCGTCGAGGTGGGTGAAGGTTGTGGCTGGAGCCGGGTCGGTTAGGTCGTCGGCAGGCACATATACGGCCTGTACTGAAGTAATTGATCCTTTCTTTGTAGAGGTGATGCGCTCCTGCATCTGTCCCATCTCGCTTGCCAGTGTAGGCTGGTAGCCCACGGCTGAAGGCATACGGCCAAGAAGGGCCGACACCTCGGAACCTGCCTGGGTGAAGCGGAAGATGTTGTCGATGAAGAACATGATGTCGGCAGCCTCGCCGTCCTTGCCTCCGTGGTCGCGGAACTCCTCGGCTACGGTAAGGCCTGACAATGCCACTGAGGCACGTGCTCCTGGCGGCTCGTTCATCTGTCCGTAGACAAGTGTGGCCTGGCTCTTGCGGAGCTCCTCGGGGTCGACAAGCGAGAGGTCCCACTTGCCCTCCTCCATTGCCTTCTTGAACTTCTCGCCGTAGCGTATAACGCCCGACTCAAGCATATCGCGGATGAGGTCGTTGCCCTCGCGAGTACGCTCGCCTACTCCGGCAAACACCGAGTAGCCGTTGTGGCCCTTGGCAATGTTGTTGATGAGCTCCATGATGAGCACTGTCTTGCCCACACCGGCACCGCCGAACAGACCAATCTTTCCGCCTTTCATGTAAGGCTCCAAGAGGTCGATCACCTTGATACCGGTAGCGAGCATCTCCTTGTGAGTGGAAAGGTCCTCAAACTTTGGAGCCTCGCGATGGATAGGGTAAGCACCCTCCATGCTCAGAGTGCTCATGCCGTCAATAGGCTGGCCAATGACGTTCATCATGCGGCCCTTAATCTGTTCACCTGCTGGCATCATGATAGCGTTGCCTGTGGAAACCACTTCAAGACCACGCTGCAATCCGTCAGTATTGTCCATTGCGACGCAGCGCACGGTGTCCTCACCAATATGCTGCTGCACCTCAATGATAAGCTCCTGTCCGTTAGGACGCTTCAGCTTCAGAGCTTCGTGGATTTTAGGCAGCACCTCTTCAGGGTTCTTGCCGGCTGTGTCGAAGTAAACGTCGATAACCGGACCGATAATCTGCGAGATGTGCCCGTTGATTTGTGACATACTATATTTGTTTTAATTTTGAAATCTGATGCAAATATAATAACAATAATCCAAATAAGAAAATATTTAATATTTATTGTATTATAAAAGCTCCAAATATACAAAAATCGTAGTTAATTTTGGAAAATTACACTATATTTTGCTACTCTTTATGTCTTATAATTAGATGCTCAGCTCGTCGAGCACCTTGATGAGCTTGCGGTCGAACGGCTTATCGCTGCGTATTGCCTCGCTCAGCGGAACGTAGACAATCTCGTTGTTGCGAACGCCAATCATCACGTTGCGCTGGCCCTGAAGTATTGCCTCGATGGCTCCTACACCTGTGCGCGAAGCAAGAATGCGGTCGTGTGCGCTCGGACGGCCTCCACGCTGCAAGTGGCCAAGGATTGACACACGCACGTCGTACTGCGGGAACTCGTTCTTCACACGCTCGGCATAATACATAGCTCCACACTTGGGGCTTTCGGATACGATTACGATGCAGCTCTTCTTCGACTTGCGGATGCCGCGCTCCATGAATCGTGCCAACTGGTCGACGTCGGTAGAGTCCTCTGGAATGATGGCTGCCTCAGCTCCACTGGCAATGGCAGAGTTCTGGGCAAGGAATCCTGCGTCGCGGCCCATCACTTCGATGAAGAAGATGCGCTCGTGGCTCTGGGCTGTGTCGCGTATGCGGTCGACACACTCTACAATTGTATTCATGGTGGTGTCGTAGCCGATTGTGGAGTCGGTGCCATAGAGGTCGTTGTCGATTGTTCCTGGCAGTCCGATGCAGCAAATGTCGTATTTCTTGGCAAACTCCATGGCTCCTGTCAACGAGCCGTTGCCGCCGATAATTACAAGAGCGTCGATGCCGTGGTCCTGAATCTGCTGATAAGCTTTCTCCTTGCCTTCGTCGGTCATGAACTCCTTGGAGCGCGCTGTCTTGAGGATTGTGCCGCCCGACATGATGATGCCGCTGACATTCTCGGTTGTGAAGTCCTCAATCTCGCCATTTATCAAGCCATCGTAGCCACGGTAGATGCCTTTGATGTTAAAGCCGTTGCAGATGCCGGCGCGTGTCACGGCACGGATTGCTGCATTCATTCCAGGCGCGTCACCACCTGATGTAAGAATTCCAATGGTCTGAATTTTAGCCATAGTGAAATAATTTATGTTTTTTAGTTTATTGATTAATTTTTCTCCTTATATATAATTATAGCATGGCGTAGAGCACAATGAGTCCGATGGTTGAGCCTACGAGGGCCTTCCATCCTACATTGCGGAAATACCAAGCCAGGCGTATGCGCTCCATCTTCATCAGGGCGAGTCCGCTGAGCGAGCCTATGCAGAGTGCGTTGCCTCCCACTCCGGCTGCAAAGGCTATCATCTTCCAGTAGCTGCCATTCTGCATGTATTGAATGTCGTCGCCCAAGGTCTGCACGGTGCCAACGACTGTGTCGTGGAGCGAAACCATCGACATTGCCGTGGTGAAGTTGTCGAGCACCATACTTAATGTCTGGGTTATGAGGCCCACGGCGAGCAGGTTACCCACATTGTCGTCCATCCAGTGGCCAAGAGTTGCCAGCACGCCTGTCTCCTTCACCACTCCCACGGCAAGCATTATACCAAGCACGAGCAGAATCATCTGTATCACTCCATACTGAACCACTCGCGGAATGCGGCGCAATATCATCTCGTCGGAGTTCATCAGCTTGCGGTTGACCACCTCGTTGACAATCCACAATACAGCCAACACGCACAGTGCTCCAAGGAAGGGGCTGAGCTTGGTTATGTTATGGAATGTGGGGATAAACCACAATCCGCCTATGCCTACGAAGAGCATGAGCACGCGCTGCCATACGGTGAGACGGGTGTCGTCGCCACGATAGGGCATCGTTATCCATTCGGTCTCTATGCGTGTGGGCAGGCTCCTGCCCATCCACCACACGGGAACTACCCATGCTATGAGACAAGGAATGACGAGCGACATGGAGAAATTGGTGGCGGTGACTGCTCCCATATTCCAAAGCAGAAGCCCGGTGGTCGCGCCTATCACCGTCAGTGCTCCGCCACAATTGGCCGAAAGCACTATGGCACAACCCAATATCATGCGCTCACGCTGACGGCTTACTATGCCGTGCATGATGGTGAGCATCATTACTGTGGTGGTGAGGTTGTCGAGATTGGCTGATATAATGAAGGTGACAACCGACAGCATCCACAACATCTTCTTACTGCTGCGAGTGCGCAGCAGTTGCGAGATGAAGTCGAAACATCCGTTGTTCTGCAATATCTCGACGATGGTCATCGTGGCAAGCAGAAAAAGCACTATCTCGGAGGCTTTTCCCACATATTTCAAGAATATATTCTGGGCTATAAACTGCTTTACCAACGCCGAAGAGGGTTGCGCTCCGTCAAGAAACAGCATGTAGTCGCGTGCATGCTGGCTCATGACGAAGTCGGTGCCGTAGCAGATATAGAGTATCCAGCCAAATGTGCCTACAAAGATGGCCACGGCAGCTTTGTTAACATTGGTATATTTCTCTGTTGCTATCAGGAAATAACCAATTATCAATATGGTTACAATTACTATAGTCATACGTCCAAAAATGGATTTAACAATTGCAAAGGTACTAAAATATTTGAACTAAGCAAGGAAACGCTCTGTTTTTTTATTTCCGATTTACAGAGATTTAATGCAATCGTTACCACACAGGAAACTTATTTGGCAGAATAGAAAAGTGCAAGAATAAAATAGCATTGATTTTATGCCGTTTTTTTGGCTTGAATGACAGTTTTTTTTGTAACTTTGTGCAACATTAGGCAATGTATTTTGCCTTACAACCAAACAACATAACCACATTATTATATATTATATGGCATATTGGTTCATATTCAACAAGGGAGACGTGATGCTTGAAAAATGCGACGACGGCTCATTCACTATTCCATGCTCCGACTGCGCACCCGTAGCCACCGACGAGAACTCTCACGTAATGAACGTTTCGCCCATGGACGACGGCACTGAGGTTAAGGCGTGCAGCATCGACTATGTGCCCGAGGACGCACGCTTCGAGATGTGCGGACTAAGACAGTCGTTCTACAAACTGCCGCAGCCCTTGTATCTTAAGGCTGGCAAGGCTGGCGAACTGCTCTATTGGGACAGGAACACTCGATTCTGCGGTGTGTGCGGCTCGCCTATGGAGATGGACACCGACATATCGAAACGCTGCCCAAACTGCGGCAAGACGGTTTGGCCACAACTCGCAACGGCTATCATTGTGCTTATCAACCGCGGCGACGACCTTCTGCTTGTTCATGCCAAGAACTTCAAGACCGACTTCTATGGGTGCATTGCCGGATTTGTGGAGACGGGAGAATCGCTTGAAGAGGCTGTGAGACGTGAGGTGATGGAGGAGACTGCTCTAACCATCAAGAACCTGCGCTACTTTAAGTCGCAACCCTGGCCTTATCCTTGCGGACTGATGGTGGGATTCTTTGCCGAATACGAAAGCGGAGAACTGAAGCTGCAGGAGTCGGAACTGTCAAGAGGCAACTGGTTCAACAAAAACTCTCTGCCTACAATTCCTGAGAAACTGAGTCTGGCGAGAATGCTGATAGACAAGTGGCTGGAGGAACATTCTTGAATGTTGAATTTTGAGTTTTGAATTTTGAATTATTGCGCGATGCGCAATTTTGAGTTATTCAATTTTGAGTTTTGAATTGTTCAATGTTGAATTCTGAGTTATTCAATGCAGAATTAGGATTTTTGGTTCTCGGATTTTTGATTAAATGATAAAGATATGAAACAAATAGGATGGGGATTTATAGGATGCGGCGAAGTGACCGAGAAGAAGTCGGGACCCGCATTCAACGAGGTGGAAGGCTCACACATCGTTGCCGTGATGAGCCGCAAGGAGGCTAAGGCTAAGTCCTACGCCAAACGACATGGCATAAAACGATGGTACACCGACCCGCAGGAACTTATCGACGACCCTGATGTGACGGCCGTATACATTGCCACTCCACCATCAAGCCACGCCACTTTCGCCATAATGGCTATGAAGGCAGGCAAACCCGTGTACATTGAGAAACCTTTGGCGGCAAGCTACGAGGACTGCGCACGCATCAACCGCATAAGCGAGATTACGGGCGTGCCGTGTTTCGTGGCTTACTATCGCCGCTATCTGCCTTATTTCCAAAAGGTGAAGGACATCATTCTTTCGGGAAAGCTTGGCACTATTACCAATGTGCAGATACGCTTCTCTGTGCCTCCACGCGACCTTGACTATGAGGATACTGCCAATCTGCCCTGGCGTCTGCAACCAGACATTGCGGGGGGCGGCTATTTCTACGACCTTGCACCACATCAGCTCGACCTGCTGCAAGAGATCTTCGGAGTCATCACACGCGCTCATGGCTATTGCTCCAACCGTGCCCACCTATATAAGGCTGAGGACACTATCAGCGCGTGCTTCTTCTTCGAGAACGGACTGCCTGGCAGCGGCTCATGGTGCTTCGTAGGCCACAAGAGTGCCAAGGAAGACTGCATCGAGGTGATCGGCGAGAAGGGTATGCTCTCTTTCTCGGTCTACAACTACACTCCTATTCTGCTTATCACAAGCGAGGGACGAACAAGCATACGTGTGCCTAACCCTCCCTATGTGCAGCTGCCTATCATCAAGAGCGTGATAGAACATCTGCAGGGCATCGGCACATGCACTTGCACAAGCGTTAGCGCAACTCCAGTGAACTGGGTGCTCGACAGAATTCTCGGCAAGCTGTAGGAGGGTATGGCATCCCCGCCATACCCACTCTGACATGATAGTATTGCCGATTTAGTGGGTACGGCAAGGATGCCATACCCTCCTACTAAATGTAAAGATAATTTTGAACTGTTACTTAATACCCTTAACCAATCGTAACGAAATGAACCTACGTCCTTACATTATATATATAATGTCTATGATGGCATCGGCGACAGCTACCGCTCAAGTGGCTGCCGACACCATCACATGCAAGGACGTGGCGACTTTTGACACGACTGATAAACTTGCCGCGACTGACAGTACTTTTGCCGCGACCGACAGTGCTTTCAACTCTGTTACGAAATGCGCTGAAGCTCCTGCAAAGAAGAAAAAATCCTTCTTCAAGCGTCTTGTCGCAGGCATGTATGAGTTTGTGAAGGACTTCAGCCGCGTTGACAAGGACTATATCGAGCCGCAAGCATTCAACTATACTGTTATGCTGCAAAACACTTACACCTACGAGCTTTACCGCATAACATCGTCGAAGGGCAACGACTTCACATTTGCGCCTCTGCCTTCGATAAAGCTCGGCCCTTACATAGGTTGGCGATGGGTGTTCTTCGGCTACACGTTCGACCTCAAGCACATCAGCAATGGCGACAAGAAGAAGGAGTTCGACCTCTCGCTCTACAGTTCGCAGATAGGTGTCGACCTCTTCTACCGCAAGACTGGCACCGACTATAAAATCTCGCGTATGCGCCTCGACCCAGACGCCAATGTAGACACTCGCCCAATGCGAGGTGTGAGCTACGACGGCATTGACGTGAGCATCAAGGGCTTCAATCTCTACTACATCTTCAACCATAAACGGTTCTCCTATCCTGCTGCCTTCAGCCAGTCTACCATTCAGCGACGCTCATGCGGCTCGGCTCTATGCGGCATTGGCTACACACAACACTCGCTCAGCATCGACTGGGAGAAGCTTAACTCGCTCGTAAGCAACCGCTTAGGCAAGGATGTGGCAGACAAATACATGGACACCAACTTAAGGATGAAGAAGGTGAAATACACCGACATAGCTGTCTCTGGGGGTTATGCCTACAACTGGGTGTTCTCGCACAACTGGCTTGCTGCCGCTTCCTTGTCACTTGCCTTGGGCTACAAGCGGGCGTGGGACGACTCCGAGCATGAGAGATTCACTCTTAAGGACTTTTCTTTCCACAACTTCAACATCGATGGTGTGGGACGATTTGGAGTGGTGTGGAACAACATGAGGTGGTATTATGGCGCCAACTGCATTGTGCACACCTACAACTACCGCAAGTCGAAATTCTCTACTAACAACATATTTGGAAGCCTTAATATATATATAGGTGTAAACTTCGGACGACAGAAATAATAACTCTTAAGATAATTCTTGGATATGAAAACTCTAATTATGGCGTTGGCATTGCTCGCCCAATGCTCCGACGCAAAGAACCCTGCTGAAAGCAACACTCCCAAACAGAAGAGCTATATAGCCAACGACTCTGCTAAATATGTGCAGACAGCAACCACAAAGAAGGCTGAAACGACGAACGAGGATTTTGCTACGGTGTCGAACAGCGAAGACCAGAAACGCATAGAAACCATCCTGACAAAATACGCCAAGCACGACACGTCGCCTTCGAGCCTCATCATTGCCTTGGCACGCGAGTTTAAGGGAGTGCCTTATGTGGCAAAGACTCTTGAGAACGACTCTATAGAGAACCTCGTCATCAACACACGCCAGCTCGACTGCACCACTTACGTGGAGAATGTGCTTGCCTTATATCTGTGCATAAAGAACCAAAAACTAACATTCTCCGACTATTGCTCGTTTCTTAAAAACATACGATATGTTGGCGGAAAAGTGAGCTACCCCACCCGACAGCATTATTTCACAGAGTGGATTGACGAGAACACCAAGGATGGTTATGTGGAGGAGATTCAATCGCCCAACCCGCCATTCACAGCCAAGCAGCTCTTGAAAATCAACTTTATGAGCACGCACACACAGTTCTACCCTATGCTTAAGAACAACCCCGAACTGGTGAAGCCTATCGCCAAGATGGAGTCGCGCCTTTCGGGCAACATTTATCGCTTTATACCCAAAGCGTCGATAGCCAACACGCAGCTGTTCCGCTCTACTATCCATGATGGCGACATCATTGCCATTGTCACGTCGAAAGGCGGATTGGACACTTCGCACATTGGCATTGCTGTGTGGCACAAGGATGGTCTGCACATGCTCAACGCCTCGCAGATACACAAGAAAGTTGTTGAAGAGCCTATGACGCTCTATCAGTATATGCAGAAGCATCCGTCGCAGACGGGAATAAGAATTGTAAGGGTAAAATGAGATGTTTTTTTAATCCTAAGCCACACTTTATTGTAGACAAAAAAATGACAGAAAAAGAATTTGAAAAGTATTGGAAGGCCAACCGTGAGTCTATCCTTCAAAAAGACGAGGAATATCAACACGCCAAGGAGAATTTCAAGATGAGCAGCGGGGCAGACATGCTGCTATTCGGCATTCCTATTGTTGCAGGCATTGTGTTTATGAACAATGTGCATTTGGGCAACGAACTGCTTAATTGGGTGGCAAGCGCGGCCATTACTATAGTTTGCTTTGCCATTTGTGTATGGATTAAGAGCATGATGACGGGCAGCGGATCGCCTGATGAGGTGGAGGAAAAGATTAAGGAGAGAGAAAGAAAAAGATTATGAAAAAGATAGGGAGTGTGTCAAATCTCTAAGTTTAGTTTGAGTTTTGACACCTCTTCCTAATCTCCTAATCTCCCAATCTCCTAATCAAGAGCCTCATGTATATTCCTCATCAGCCCCGAGTACTTAGCCCTTTTCACCGCACTTCCCTTAAACAGTCGTCTATAATCCTCTTCGGTTAGCGCAAGCCAATCCTCACGCTTCATATTCAGGAGTTCATCCGAGGGTTGCAGCTCGGGAGTTGTGTTTGGTTGAGAGAAACGGTTCCATGGACAGGCTGCCTGGCAGCGGTCGCAACCGTAAATGGTGTCTCCCATTTTTTCAGACAATTCGGACGGGATTTCCCCACGGTTCTCTATTGTCTGATAGCTTAGGCAAAGCCTTGCATCAAAACAGGTTTTGCCTTTTTCTTCATCATCCTCACTCCCCTCGCCCATTCTCAGCGCATGGGTAGGACAAGCGTCGACACACGCATGACATTTGCCGCAACGCGAAGTCATTGGCTCATCATAGTCAAGCTCCACGGGCAGAAACAGTTCGCCAAGAAAGAACATGCTTCCTGCACGAGGAATGATAAGCTGATGATTGCGGCCCGTCCAGCCAAGCCCTGCCTTCACTGCCCAATAACGCTCAAGCACAGGAGCTGAGTCGCAGAAGGCACGATAGTTGTCAAGACCTAAGAGTTCGGCCAATTGGCGCAGCTTGTTCTTCACCACATCATGATAGTCCTTGCCCAAGGCATAGGCGGCAAACTGCGGCTCACCATCGGGCAAATGGCTTGCAGGAGCATAGTTTAGGGCTACAGACACTATGCTCTTCAGTCCTTCCATCAGCAACCTGGGGTCGAAACGCTTGTCGGGATAATTCTCAAGATAAGCCATAGTGGCATGGTCACCACCTGCTATCCACTTCCTATACGACGCTACGACCTCTGGGTCTACGGCATCTGCCTTTGCAATGCCACAAGCAAAAAAGCCGAGGTTCTGAGCCTCGGCTTTTATGCGTAGAGATAATTCTTTCTTATCCATATAGATAAACACAATATCTTTCTTGTCCATCATAAGTACTTGATGGCGTTAACAATCAATATTCCACACTCTACTCGAAAGTCTTGAACTCATAGCCTTGTTCCTTAAGCCACTTGAGTGAGCGGGGAAGTGCTGTGCGGAGTTTGCCGATGCTCCTAAGAGAATCGTGGAAAGTAATTATTGAACCGTTGCGAGCGTAATTGCGCACATTGTTAAACACATCATCAGCCGTGAGCCATTTGGAGTAGTCGCGAGTCACAAGATCCCACATCACAATGCGGTACTTACGCTTAAGCCACAGATACTCGCTATGGCTCATACATCCGTGAGGCGGACGGAACAGATGCGACCCGATAAGGTCGTTGGCACGCTCGGTGTCTTCGATATACGTCTTTGCCAAGTGCTTGAATCCTCCAAGGTGGTGGTAGGTATGGTTGCCCACCTGATGCCCCTCAGCCACTATCCGACGATAGAGGTCGGGATATTTGCGCACGTTGTCGCCCACCATAAAGAATGTGGCCTTGGCGTCAAACTCAGCCAGCGTCTGGAGAATGAACGGTGTAGACTCCGGTATAGGTCCGTCGTCGAACGTGAGGTACACCGAACGGTCGTTATGGTCCATTCTCCAGGCTGCGTGTGGATATAGCCACCGCAGCCATATTGCCGGTTGTTCAATTATCATTGCATCTCGTAAGGCTGACCGCCCTTCATTTGGTACATTTTATAGATGTTGTTGGCAACAGTCGCCCACTTGTCGGCCTGCTTGGCGTCAATAAGCCTCATCACGTCCGAGAGACTCTGCATCACGTAGAGCTGACGCATGAGGCTGTCCGAGCACATGTCGAAGCGGCTGCCGTCGAGCTGCACATAGTAGTCGGCATAGCTCTTGGTGTTGTCCCAAACCTCATTGAGCAGACGCTTAGCGTCGTTCTTCTGTCCAAGCAGAGCGTAAGCACGTGCCAAGTCGGCAGAGCCCGACACGAATGTGTTAGGCACATTATAGTTGGGCAGCACCTTCTCCGCCTTGCGCAGCACCTTAAGAGCCTTGTCGTTCTTGCCCTCCTTGATGAGTTCAAGGGCGAGCTGAACAAAGAGGTGGCGATGAGTGTAGCACATGCGCATCACAGTCTCGTCGAGATAGAGTCCTGGCTTGTCGAGTCCGCCAAACTTATAGCGGTTCATCACATTGTTATATGTCTTCTCGGTGTCGAAATTCTTCGCACCGTTGGCATTTGTGGTGAACGGTGAGATGCGGTAAGCAAGACCTTCGGTTATGAAGTTTTCACCAAGATTCATATAGTTGTCCTCACCTACAGTGGTGGCTACATACAATGGACGTGTCCAGTTGCACTGCGACAGCATCTCAAGCATCATGAGGTCGTTCTTGTAGAGAGCGCGCTTGCCACTAAGCGAGATAACCATACGGTCGGGGATTGTGTCGCTTGCCATCATCATTCCGCTCTTCTTAACAGCCTCCTTGTCGATAGTGATAAACAGGGTGTCAGTAGGAATCACGTGCATGTCGCTGTTCTTTGAGCGCACCCAATACTTCATGATGTTCTTCACCTCGAACGGATTGTCGCCAAACTGCTGCTTTGCATCAGCAGGATGTTCCTTGTAATAGTCCAATACCTGCTGCTTGAGCGACGCATCCACCTGCACATAGTCGTTAGTGCCTGAGCAGAAGTCAAGGCGTGGCCATGAGATAGGCACCGAAGGTGAGTTGTAAGCCGGACGCTTCATCTGGTCAATATACCAGTCGGTCTGCAAGTAAGAGAGGTTGCATACGCGGGCATCTGTGCGCACACCTTCCGTCTCCTGGTTGTACCAGAGTGGGAATGTATCATTATCACCATTGGTGAAGATGATTGGGTTACCCTTGTCCGGAAGTGTCATCAGATAGTTCTGTCCGAAGTCGCGGCAGGTGTAACGTCCGCTGCGGTCGTGGTCGTCCCAAGTCTGCGAAGCCATCTGAATTGGCACAAGCAGACATACTACACCGAGCACGCTGGCAAGAGCCACATCATTGCCTTTGATCTTCTTCTTGAGCATATCATAGATAGCCAACACGCCGAGACCACACCAAATGGCATAAGCATAGAACGAGCCTGCATAAGCATAGTCGCGCTCACGCGGCTGCTGAGGTGTCTGGTTAAGATATATTACAATGGCAAGACCTGTCATGAAGAAGAGGAAGAACACTACCCAGAACTGGCGGATGCCACGCTGTCCGCGCCATGCCTGCCAGAAGAGACCGATAAGTCCGAGCAACAGAGGCAGACAGTAGAACACGTTGTGTCCCTTGTTCTCCTTGAGTTCCTTAGGCAGGGTGCTCTGGTCGCCAAGCATCCAGTTGTCGATGAACGAGATACCTGTAATCCAGTTGCCTTTCTCGGGCTCTCCGCTGCCTTGCAGGTCGTTCTGGCGGCCAGCGAAGTTCCACATGAAGTAGCGCCAATACATGAAGTTGCACTGGTAAGAGAGGAAGAACTTGATGTTGTCCCACTGTGTAGGCATCTTCACTGTCACTGCCTCTCCGCAACGGTCGTAAGGCACTTCATAGCCTTCCACTCCACCAAGCCAACTCTCATACGACTTGGCATGGGCAGAAGAGTACATACGTGGGAACAGCATGTTCTGCGCATAAATGAGCTTGTCCTTGTGCGAAACTACGAAGTAGGAGTCCTTCTCTGTGTCAGAGGCTTTCTCCTTGCGCTGCCAGATAGGTGCGCCTTCCTTGCGCTTGGGGATGCACATATTGCCGTCGATGTCGAATGCCACCTGCGATGTATATGCCTGGCCGTAGAGCAACGGTGAGTCGCCATACTGGTCGCGGCTGAGATAAGAGCCGAGTGTGAACACGTCCTCTGGCGAGTTCTGGTCCATAGGCGGGTTGGCTGAAGAGCGGATTACTATCACTGCATAGCTTGAATAGCCAATCATAAGCATAAGCATGCAGAGCAATGCCGTGTTCTTGAAGCGTGCCGAGATTACTGGCACAAGCTCCTTCTCCACCTTCTTGCGGTAGTTGAGTCCGAAGTAGATGGCTACAAGAATGATGATGCCAATGATGGCTGCTCCCCACTCTGTGCCGCGGAACGGAATGCCGAGCATACCTACAGCGAGTGTGAACGATATGTTCTGACGCTTGAAGTTGCGGTCGACATACGACTCGTAGATTGCCCATATCACAATGGCTACAACCAGAATGATGTAGATTATCTCGCCCGTATTGAACGGGCAGCCGAACTTGTTGACAAACAGAAGCTCAAACCATCCGGCAACGGTAATGATACCTGGCACTACGCCATAGAGCACACCGGCTACGATAACGAAAGAGCCAATCAAAGCCAAGAGCGAGCCTTTAAGCTCGATGTTGGGATAGCGACGGTAGCAATACACAAGCACAATGGCTGGAATGCAGAGCAAGTTCAAGAGGTGAACGCCGATTGACAAGCCTGTCATATAGGATATGAGCACAAGCCAACGGTCGCTGTGAGGCTCGTCGGCGTGGTCTTCCCACTTCAGGATAAGCCAGAACACGATGGCAGTGAATGCTGATGAATAGGCATAAACCTCGCCCTCTACTGCCGAGAACCAGAATGTGTCGGAGAAGGTGTAGATGAGTGCTCCCACCAAACCAGAGGCTTGGATAGCTATCATCTTGCCCATTGTCATCTCGCTCCAGTCCTTCAGTATGAGTTTGCGTGCAAGATGCGTTATGCTCCAGAATAGGAACAGAATGGTTGTGGCACTTAGCAACGCACTCATCGTGTTCACCATGCGAGCCACCTGTGTAGGGTCGCTTGCAAACTGCGAGAAGAGATTTGCCGTGAGCATAAAGAATGGTGCTCCAGGCGGGTGACCCACTTCCAGCTTATAGCCGGTTGTAATGAACTCAGGACAGTCCCAGAAGCTGGCTGTCGGTTCAATTGTCGAACAATACACAAAAGCGGCCACAAAGAACGTGAGCCAACCCAGCACATTGTTCACTAAATTGTACTGTTTCATTTAATATAATTATATAAACTTGTTTTTAATTCACTACAAGATACATATAGGTTGCAAAGTTACAAATTTTTTGTTAGTATGAGCGATTTATGTAAGGAGTTAATAAAAATTAAGCAAGTCAAGAAAGCAAATGAGGGGTAGACAGACCTTGTTGGAAGTCTGTCTACCCCTCAGTTATTTATTGATACTTAATCCGTAAGTGGATTACTTGCCGAAGTAACGCTTGTACAAGCCCATGAAGCCTGCGCAATGGCGAGCCTCGTCCTTAGCCATTTCATGTACGGTGTCGTGAGTAGCGTCCATACCGGCAGCCTTGGCGTTCTTTGCAATGCGGAACTTGTCCTCGCAAGCACCACGCTCAGCAGCGATACGAGCCTCAAGATTGCTCTTTGTGTCCTTCAACACGTCGCCGAGAAGCTCAGCAAACTTGCTTGCGTGCTCTGCCTCCTCGAATGCGTAACGCTTGAAAGCCTCAGCTATTTCAGGATAGCCCTCGCGGTCAGCCTGACGGCTCATAGCCAGATACATGCCTACCTCACCACACTCACCATTGAAGTGAGTCTCAAGATCCTTAATCATCTCCTCGTTGGCATCCTCATTGCGGGCAGCGCCAAGAGTGTGAACAGTTGCGAAAGCAGGACCCTCTGTCGGATCGTCCAACTCCTTGAACTTGCTTGCCGGAGCCTTGCAAACTGGACACTTCTCAGGAGCCTCTGTACCTTCATAAATATAACCGCATACTGTACAAATAAATTTCTTCTTCATAATGTTATTGTTTTAATGGTTTGTATAATCTTTAATTATCTGTCTCTTTGCCACTTTCCTTCTCAAGACATTCCTTGCATACACCTTTATAGTATAGCTGCACGTCGCTCACCTGATGACCTGTTATCTCCTTGCACGAAAGCAATGGCGACACTTCGTCGAAGATGTCATAAACCTTGCGGCAGCGGTTGCAGTAGAAGTGAGCGTGGGCTTCTACATTGCCGTCGTAACACACTCGGTGGTCGTCGATGGTTATCATCTGAGCCGCATCATGCTCGGAGAACATGCGCAGCGTGTTGTACACCGTCGTGCGGCTTAGTGTTGGAATCTTGGAGCAAAGTCCGCGATAAACGTCATCCACCGTGGGATGGGTGAAGTGAGTGAGCAGATACTGCATAATGGCTATGCGCTGTACCGACGGCTTTATGCCGTGCTCAGTCAGTCGTGTAATTGCTTCTTTCTGGTTCATGCTGTTATGTCTTGACTTTTTGTTGTTAAAGCTCTCCACGCCGTTGACGTTTTATTATCATTCGGCGTGTTTTTCTTTTTCACATTGCAAAGATACAAAAGATTTTTGAACTGACAAAGATAAATTGTAACTTTTACAAAGTTTTATCTATTTTAATACTAAAGGCATGGTTTTATTTTAGCACTGTCTTCACCATCTCCTCAAAGTCGGCCTTCTGCATGGCTCCCATCTGTGCGGAAGGTTTTCCTTTTACGGGAATAAAAAGGAATGTAGGTATGCTCTGAATGCCAAAGGTCTGGGCAAGCTCCTGTTCCTTGTCGATATCCACCTTATAGAAATCCACCTTTCCTGCATAGGTCTTCGCCATCTCCTCCACAATGGGGGCCATCATCTTGCATGGTCCGCACCATGTGGTATAGAAGTCGATTACGGCTGGGCGCGTGCCTTTATACACCCATTCGTCTGGATGCTCCACATAGTCCATTATCTTGTTGCGGAATTCTGCAGTGGAGAGATAGTCCACAACACCTGCATTCTTGCCACTGTCTGTCTGGCTTTGTTCCTCAGCCACTTGCTCCACCTGTTTTTCCACATTCTTCTTGTTGCTTGAACAAGCCGAAAGCACAGTTGTCATGGCAAGTATAATATAAAATATACGTTTCATAAGTGTCTGTCTTTTTTATTTATTTTTTTGATTTTGTTGTCTTCTGCAAAATTATAAATTAATATCGAGAAAACGGCAAACATACCAACAATTAATTTTATTACATGCCTACTTCTTTTTTCATACAGCCAAGGCTGAACGGTTGGGCAATACGTATAAAACCACAAAGTATGTCGTGTTTCTTGTTCGTTCAGCCTTGGCTGGACGAACAGTAAACACGACATAAGCTTTGTACTAATGCAGCCATCACTACCAATTGTTTAATAAAAGAGAAGCAAAACACTTGCATAAACGGGAAATAATGATTAGATTTGCAAAAGAAACAAAACAACTAATACATTATACACAACAAATGGCAAAGCTAAAAATTGAGACACCCAAGGGCGACATCATAGTACGCCTCTACGACGAGACCCCGAAACATCGCGACAACATCCTGAAACTTGCAGGCGAGGGCTACTACGACGGTACGCTGTTTCATCGCGTGATTAAGGACTTCATGATTCAAGGTGGCGACCCCGACAGCAAGAACGCTCCTAAAGGCAAGCAGCTTGGCGCTGGTGGTCCCGACTATACTATAGAGGCTGAAATCAAGCCCAATCTCTATCACAAGCGTGGAGCATTGTGCGCTGCCCGACTTGGCGACGAGGTGAACCCCAACAAGGAGTCGAGTGGCAGCCAGTTCTACATCGTTTGGGGCGACACTTACAAGCCTGCGCAGCTCAAGCAGATGGAGAAACAGATGAAGCAGAACCAGGTGACCATCACATTCAACGACCTCGTCACCTATCACAAGGACGAGATTATGGAGATGCGACGCAATCGCGACCGTGCCGGTCTGCAGGAGATGCAAGAGAAACTAATGAAAGAGGCTCAGGACATCTGCAAGGCCAATCCTGTAGGATTCAGCAAGGAGCAGACTGAGGCCTACACTACTGTTGGAGGCACTCCCTTCCTCGACGGCGAGTATACTGTATTTGGCGAGGTAGAAAGCGGCATGGACGTAGTAGAGGCTATCAACGCTGTTGACACCGACCGTGCCGACCGCCCTACAGACGACTTGGCTATGAAGGTTAGCGTTGTTGAGGAATAGTGTCATCCTATGATAACAAAGGACTCCATTGAATCGGCCTACTGCTTCATCCACCAGAAGTGGCGCGTTTACAAGTTCTCCACAATGGAATGGCAGAAAGACGACATCGAGTATGCCATTGCACAATATGTGGAGGGCATGGACCGCCAACTTTATGCAGCTATAGCCCATGGCAAACAGGACTTCCTAACCGACCACCGCTCTTTTGCATATGACATGCAGAAGGCGGAGGAAAGGTTGGAAGAGTTTATCTTAACCAAACAATCCAACTTATGACCAACTCCCACGCCCTTACTATCTACAAGGCAAGTGCCGGAAGCGGAAAGACATTCACGCTTTCCGTGGAATACATTAAACTGCTTATTCTTAACCCTCAAAGCTATCGGTCCACCCTTGCCGTTACTTTCACCAACAAGGCAACGGAGGAGATGAAGCTGCGCATCCTAAGCCAGCTGTATGGCATATGGAAATTGTTGCCCGACTCACAAGGTTATATCGACAAGATTAAAGCCGATCTCGACGTTAGCGAGGAATTTATGTCGGAGAGGGCGGGCATTGCCTTGCACAATATCGTGCACAACTACAGCTACTTCCGCATTGAGACTATCGACTCCTTCTTCCAAAGTGTGTTGCGCAACCTCGCAAGAGAGCTCGACCTTACTGCCAACTTGCGCATTGAGCTTAACGACCTTCAGATTGAGCGAAAAGCTGTTGACGAACTTATCGACTCGCTCAACGAGAACAGTGAACTGCTCACTTGGATTATGGAATATATACGCGAGAATATGGATGACGACAAAAACTGGAACGTCATCAGCCAAATCAAGAAGTTTGGCCAACATATCTTCCGCGAATATTACAAGACTAACAGCAACATCCTGAACGAACGATTGCTGCAAGAGGGCTTCTTCAAGCAATACACCTCCGAACTAAGACAGATTCGCAACGAGGCTGAGGTGGAGATGCAAAACGAGGCGGCTAAATTCTTCGACATTCTGAGCCAATACAACATCGATGTCGACAGCCTTAGCTATGGCAAAAGCGGTCCGGCTGGCTACTTCATCAAGATGAAGAATGGCATCTACGACAACACCATAGTGACGAAACGTGTGGAAAATGTGCTGAAAAA
>OQVS01000086.1_pt1 | contig 46366 bp, 43 predicted proteins | sample 1691601 | NCBI WGS metagenome assembly OQVS01 (sample SAMN03418268, study PRJEB22391) | human gut metagenome | biome: human-gut; feature: organic feature; material: feces | host: Homo sapiens | place: Tanzania | collected 2013-01 | reverse complement strand
AAAGTACTTGGCTGGAAGCGGCCTGGGAGGATAGATAGCTGCCGGTTAGAAAAAAAGAACTCACACAATGTGTGAGTTTTTTTCTATATGTAGATACTTAAATTTGCACTTTTTCTCTGGATAGTATATAATATCTAAAAAATTTTCCCAAAACCGGGCGAAATTTTGGGCGAGCAACGTAACTATAGATGAAATCAATTTAGGGAGAAATATTTCAAAAATGAAGTATGTAATCCTGGTGTCTTGGCTACGAGGTGAAAAATATGTCCTACGAAGAAAACAAAACTAACGCTTCTAATATTGAAATCATTCCTTGTGAAAGAATAAATTGCAAGGGAGCAGCTCCATGTGTGCTTAACATCAATTCATATATGAATGTATATGAGTTTGAAGACAAAATCATGAAGTATATGTGTAATATGCGCCCTGTCATGGACGAATTCATCTGCGTAAATCTTGATGTAATTGCAGATAGACCCGTCGACTTCATCCAAAGTCTGGTTGAAGGATATATTCGCTATGATGGCGTACATATCAAGAAAAACTATCGTGTTGAGTATGGCAAAATGGATAAAGAGGGCAATAATCATATCTATGTTCTTGAAGCACCAGATGGAGCGTGCGACTATGATATGGCAGTCTCTGTCTTCGCTATGGTGTGCATTGAAGAAAAAGCTCCTTCAGACTGGCACTGGAAAGAGATAACTGAGAAAGTGTTTGCTAAGAAAGAGGAAAGTACAGAAGTCATGCATGTTGAAGGGATTGACTGGAAGGAAGCAGCTTTGCTTAAAAGAAAGATGCGCCGTGTGTTAGGTGCTATTATTGGCGATATCGTTGGTTCTGTATATGAATTCAATGAAATAAAAACGAAAGATTTTCCATTATTCTCCGAGCATTGCTGCCCAACTGATGATAGCATGATGACGTTTGCTGTTGCTAGTGCTTTTGTAGAATGTAGTGTGGATGCAACAATAAACGACTGTGATATAAATTATAAGAATCTTGATAGTAAAACGATAAAACAAATGCAACGTTGGGGAATGAGATATCCTAAGGCGGGTTACGGAAGTATGTTTTCTGATTGGCTTAGAACGAACGATCCGCAGCCTTATAATAGTTTTGGCAATGGTTCAGCTATGCGTGTTAGCCCAGTAGCTTACGTTGCTAAATCTATAGAAGAAGTGAAGGAACTGTCTAGAATTGTTACTAGCGTTACGCATAACCATCCAGAAGGGATAAAGGGTGCTGAAGCTACTGCAGTTGCAACATATATGGCTTTACATGGAAGCAAGAAAGAAGAAATTTTTACTGTGATAGATAATGAATATTATCCGATGAACTTCACGCTAGACGAAATCCGTGCTGATTACGAATTTAATGAAACGTGTCAGGAGACTGTTCCGCAGGCGTTAAAAGCTTTTTTCGAAGCGACTGATTTTGAAGATGCAATTAGAAACGCAGTATCTATCGGTGGAGATAGTGATACAATTGCAGCTATAACAGGTGCGGTTGCAGGTGCTTATTATGGTGTACCTTATCGAATTGAACAGCAGGCGTTGAAATACATGGATGGATTACAGAAAAAAGCTTATCGCTTATTTTGTTCATCATTTATGTTTAAATAAAAACCAGTTTTGTGCGCTTTGGAGGTGCTTTATAATGACTATTTGGAGATCGCATATTAAAATAGTTGGTAGTCCTGGTGGGAGTCGCATTGATCTTTGCCTTAATAAAAGTGTATTGGCTATGGGGTGGTCGCTTAGTGATAGGCATTTAGAGGGAAATAATATCAATGAAACTGACAAGCAAAAGATTCAGAAACAGCGTTCAGGTATTAAATCTTATGATGATTATGCGGCATTGATTAAAGAGTGGAATGTTTATGGTGGTAGTGTTGATGATAATGTAAGAAGATTATATTATAATGTAAAACCTGATGATTTGGTGTGGATACGTGATAAGGGAATTTACTATATTGGTAGAGTTGGCGTGAATAGTCAATGGATTTATGATAGTAGTCGAGAGTTGTTAGATAGGGATTCTACTACACAACGAACAGATATCGAATGGATAAAAGTAGGCGATGAATCTAGTGTTCCTGGCGCAGTCACAATAGCATTTATTCGTGGTAAAACGCTACAACGTATAGCTTCTAGGGAAGTAGAAACTTTTTCAAAGCATTATTATAATACAATAATGAAAAAAGAACATTATCAAGGTTTAGCTATTGAACCTAATAAAGAAACTTTGTATTCTCTGTTGTCACCAACTGATTGTGAGGATTTAGTGTGTGCGTATTTATTCTCTGAATATAAATATATAGTGATTCCGTCAACGAATAAGAAATCTACAGAGCTTTATGAGTGTGTTTTGCTTGATCCCAAAGATAGAAGTCATATATATATTCAAGTTAAAAAAGGTAATGTAGATATTGATGCAAACGACTTTAGGCATTTGCAAGGCAAGGTTTTCTTATTTACGAGCGAAGGAACAGTAAAAAATCTTGATTCCAATAATGAAAATATAAAATGTATATCGCCAGAAAAATTGTTCAAGTTTGCTATGTCTGATGCAGCAACAAATATTGTTTCTGATAGCATTAGCTATTGGACGGAATATATGCGGAAGGTATTGAAATGAAATCTCTTCTCCTCACAGCCTTCGACCCCTTCGCCCATTACACGATGAATCCATCGTGGGAGGTTGCACAGGCTTTACCTGAAACTGTCAATAACTATCACATTCATAAGCTGCGCTTGCCTAACATCTTTGGCCTTGCGCCGCGCCTGCTGCTCGAGGAGGCGCAGCGCGTACAGCCTAACGTCATACTTATGACGGGCATGAACAGCGGCACGACGAAAATAGATATCAATCTTGCGGCATTAAACATCAAGGATGCGCTTATCGAGGATAATATGGGACGTAAGCCGTGGAATGAGCCGATTCTTCCTGACGCCCCCGCCGCCTACTTCGCTACGATTCCTGTACATGAAATAGTCCGCTCTTTACGTGCGCAGAAGTTGCCCGTGCAGCTGGAGTTCGCTTCCGGCGGCTATGTCTGCAACGAAATTTTTTACCGTGCTGCCCATGCCTACGCCGGTACGACAACGAAGGTTGGCTTTGTACATGTGCCGCTCTTGCCGGAGATGGTGTTTGACGAAAGCCTTGCTAGGCCTTTAGAAGAAACTAGCGCGATTTTAAAAGCTATTATCGAGTGTTTTTAATATGAGCTATACAGCGCGAAGCTGTCTGGCTTTTCTTTTTTCGCAAAGCTTCTGCTGAATTTGTATGCTTATCCGCTATTCTTTTTGCTTCTTAAGCGTTATAATATCATTATACTTTCAGAAAGCAGGTGCAGCGATGTTCTTTCAATACGGTGATAAAGAAATAAATTATCTCAAGCGTAAGGATAAGAAGCTGGCGTGGGCGATAGAGCAAATCGGCCATATCGAGCGCAGGCTGGACGCTGACCTGTTTGCGTCTGTGGTGCGCCATATCGTCGGTCAGCAGATATCTTCTAAGGCGCAGGCAACGGTCTGGGCGCGCTTGGAGGAAAGGCTGACGGCAGTTACGCCTGCGTCAGTGCATGCGGCAGCGGCAGAGGAGCTGCAGTCGCTGGGCATGAGCCTGCGTAAGGCAGAATATATTAAGGACTTTGCTTCAAAAATTGTTAGCGGCGAGTTCGCTTTGCAGGCCGTAGAGCAGCTGTCTGATGAAGAGGCGATTGCTGCCTTGAGCAGCCTGAAGGGAATTGGCAGATGGACGGCGGAGATGATATTGCTGTTCTGCCTGCAGCGGCCGGATATCTTGAGCTATGATGATTTGGCGATTCAGCGCGGTCTGCGGATGCTCTATCATCATCGTAAAATTACACGCGAGCTGTTTGCTAAATATAAAAAGCGCTACAGTCCCTATGGCAGTACGGCTGCCCTTTATTTATGGGCAATTTCCGGCGGTGCGATAGAGGGCATGCAGGATAATGCGCCTGCGAAAAAGATTATGCGCAAGACGAAGCGCAGCGAATGAGGTGGAGCTATGCTTTATTATAAAAAGACTGCTTCTCCGCTGGGCGAAATCACTTTGCGCAGCGATGGAGAGGCTTTGACGGGATTATGGTTTGCGGACGATAAGCATTATGGGGCAAAGGATATTGCCGGAGCAGCTATGGCTGACCTAGACGTATTTACGCAGGCGGAGGCGTGGCTGGCGGAATATTTTGCAGGACGCGAGCCAAAAGTAGGCGTGCCGCTTAAGCTGCAGGGCAGCGAGTTTCAAATGCAGGTCTGGAGGCTGCTGCTGGATATTCCCTATGGCAGGCTTGTCACCTACGGCGATATTGCTAAGAAAATAGCTGCGCAGAAGGGTGTGGCGCGGATGTCAGCGCAGGCCGTGGGCGGTGCTGTGGGGCATAATCCCCTGTGCATTATTGTTCCCTGCCATCGCGTGGTGGGTGCCAATGGCAGCCTGACAGGCTACGGCGGCGGTATGTGGCGCAAGGTTTATCTTTTAGAGCTGGAAAAAGTTGATATGAGCAAATTGACTGTGCCGACTAAGGGCACAGCGTTATAAAGGAGTTTTTTTATGAAGAAAATGTATTATCCTGTTGTCGCCTTGGCATTAGGACATCTTGTTACCGATATGCAGGCAGGCGCACTGCCTATCGTTTTACCGCAGCTCAAGGAGCTGTTTGCGCTGAGCTATTCGCAGCTGGCGGCAATTGTACTGCTGCAAAATATTATGTCGTCCGTGATTCAGCCGGCCTTTGGCTATATTACTGACAGGCGCTCGCTGCCACGCTTTCTGCCCATCTGCGCGATGATGGCAGGCGCAGGCTTTGCCTTTATCGGCTGGGTTTCTAGCTATACGTGGCTGCTGGTTAATGTTGTCTGCATCAGCTTGGCCAGCGCGACCTATCATCCGCAGGCTTCAAAAACCGTCAACTTTTTAAGCGATGATACGAACCGCACAAAAAACATGGGCTTGTTTTCCATCGGCGGCAACGCAGGCATGGCTGTCGGCTCGATATTGATGACCTTTCTGCTGAGCTTGGCAGGCGGCCTGCATAACACGGTGTATCTGGCTATTCCCGGTGTGCTGGTGATGGTGCTGATGATGAAGGCGATGCCGGATTATATCCGCGTCAACAAGGAGCATGAGGTGCAGCAGGCGCAAAAGAAGGCCAGTGGCACGAACGAAAAAATATCTTATTTCGCGCTCTTTTTGATATTATTTTATATCTTTATGCGCTCTTCGATTCACAGCGGTATTTCGACATATCTGCCCTTGTATTTCATGAAGTTCCGCGGCTTTGAGGCCGTGTTCTCCAGCAGCCTTGTTTCCGGCTTCCTCTTAGGCGGCGTGGCAGGCACCTATGTCGGCTCTATTTTGAGCGACAGGCTGGGCGCGCGCAAAATTTTGCTTGGCTCTATCACTCTGAGCATTCCGGCGATTTATTGCATCACGATTGCCACGACGCAGGCTTTCGCTATGGTGTCAGTGGTGCTGGCAGGCTTCTTTATCATCGGCTCCTTTGCTACGACGATTATCATTGCGCAATGCATGATGCCGAATAACGTGGGTATGGCGTCCGGCCTGACCATCGGCTTCAGCGTAGGCTTGGGCGGCTTCGGCGTCACGATTTTGGGTATGCTGGCAGACAGGTTCGGCTTGCCGATGGTGATGCAGCTGCTGGTATGGCTGCCGATTATTGCGGCGGTTACGGCGATTTGGATACCAATACCAAAAAAATTACAGAAATAAGAATAGTTTAAGCTATTGAGGGGAGTTTATTTATGGATAAAAATTATCGAGCAGGTATTCTTTATGGCCTTGGTGCCTATCTTTTGTGGGGCGTGCTGCCGATATACTGGAAGCTTTTGCAGCATGTTGAGGCTATGGAGATTTTAGCGAGCCGCTTTTTATGGTCGGTTGCTTTCGTTTTCTTTTTGCTGCTCGTGACAGGCAAGCTGCAGACGTTTGTGCAGGAAACGAAGGCGGTTTTCAGCACGAGCAAGACAGCGTGCTGCATGGTGCTGGCGGCGATTATGATAAGCTTCAACTGGGGCATTTTTATCTGGGCGGTGGAAGCAGGACGCATCGTAGAAACGAGCATGGGCTATTATATCAATCCGCTCATGAACGTGCTCTTTGGCGTAGTTTTTCTGCGTGAGCGTCTGGATAAGCTGCAAATTGCGGCAGTGGTCTGCGCAGCGCTCGGCATTGGCGTGATTATTGTGCAGAACGGCGGTCTGCCGTGGGTGGCGATGACTCTGCCGCTGACCTTTGCGTCATACGGTCTGCTGAAAAAAATTATTGTTGCGCAGCCGCTGACGAGTATTATGATAGAAACGCTGCTTATCTCGCCGCTGGCAGCAGGCTATTTGTATTATCTGAGCACCATAGGCAATAATGTGTACCAGGCTTGCGATACGCAGACGCTGCTGCTTTTAGCAGGTGCAGGCGTGGTTACGGCAACGCCGCTGCTGCTCTTTACGGCGTGCGCACGCAAGCTGCCGCTGAAGCTCGTGGGCTTTTTGCAATATATAGCGCCGTCCATAACGCTGCTATTAGGCGTATTTGTCTACGGCGAGCCGTTTACGAGCACGATTGCGACAGCCTTTGGCTGCATCTGGCTGGGACTTGTGCTTTTCATCTGGTCGCAGGTGCGTCACTGATGTAAGAGGCTTGTGCTCATATAATTTTACCGGAGACGGATGGATATTTTGCTTGCTTTTTTGCTTAAAATGCGTTGAGAGCAGCTATTTTATGTGCTATAATAAAATATATTGATATGCTAAGAAACAGCATAATTGCTCATTATAATAGTAAATAATGCTTTTGCATAATATCTGAGATAAAAAGGAGCTTATCATGTATTCTGTAAAAAACCTTGAAAAATACTATTCTGCGAGCCAAACAGCTATGAACAGCGAGCTTTTTAGTGTTATTCGCAAAACAGTTTGCTTGAATAATCCTGTAGGTACGCTGGTTGGCTATTATGACGAGAACTTAACGATTACTATGGCCAGTGAATATTTTCTCTATAACCTTGGCTATAGCCTTGAGGAGTTTGAGCGTGCCTGCAATTCCTCGCTGCGCAAGATTTTGTGTGATGATATAGCAGATGACTTGCGTGAGTGGGAAGGCGTTAAGGAAGGCAGGATGCTAACATCTGATGGTACGCCTGTGGCTGTGCGGATTATCAAAAGTGATTCCGTAGATGAACATGGCGTGCAAGTGTGGGTTTTGGCCGTGCATCTTGCTTGGGAGCATGAGAATCTGCTGCTCATTAATAAGGCGATTCATTCTGCACCGTGGTATATTGATTTTGACAAAAACGGCATGATAGAGAAGGTGTATTGGAGTCAGACATTTCGGCAGATGCTGGGCTATAAAAGTAAAGAAGATTTTCCTGATGTGTTGGAATCGTGGTCAGATGCTATTCATCCTGAAGACAAGGAAGCAACGCTGGAATGCTTCTTCGGCGCAGTACATGATAAGACCGGTAAGGAAAAATATGACGTTGAATATCGCTTCCGCCTTGCTGATGGCACCTACCACTGGGTTCATGAGGTAGGCGAGGTTATCCGTCGTCTGGACGGAAGTCCGAGCCGTGTTGCCGGGGTGTTTATTGATATAGAAAAAGTCGTAAATACTAGACGCAAGCTGAAAAAAGCCGAAGCCTTTCATGATGCCTTTACTAATACTAATCTGTGCGAATACTATGTAGATTTGCAGGATAACACTTATGAACCGCTCAAGGTTGCTGCAGGCTTGCAGGATATTTTCGATAAGAGCCAGACATGGGACGAGCTGACGTATAATTTTTCTATAGATAAGGTTTGTGAGGAATATAAGGACGCGGTAAAGCGTTTTTATGATCGCGGACGCATAGCAGTGGGCTTTGCCAACGGTGAGGAGCAGCTCGGTCTGGAATGCGAAATCATGCTGAAGGGCGAGCGCCGCTGGGTACTCAATGTCATGGTTCCGGGAAAGCTGGAGGGCATACGCTATGCGATGGTTTTTCTGCGCGATATTACTGATATCAAGCTGCAAAACAGCAAGCAGCAGCAGCTCCAAAAGCGCAATACGGATATGGAGCATCTGGTAAACAGTATGGCCCAAGTCGTAGACCGCTTTGCTGTCTGCGATTTTGAGCAGGATATCTATGAGTATCACAATATCAATGGTGTTCTGCGCTATCCTCCCAAGGGCAAATATGGTGATTTAATCAAGAGAGTTACACAAAGCTTCAAGACTCTGGAGCCTTTTGCACCGCTTGCGGAATGTATGAATCCTGCTTACATCCGCAAGCATCTGCTGAAGGAGGGCGATATTTATAAATTTGAATATTGCTCCTACGAGGAGGATATTTTCTTAGTTGCTTCCCTTGTGCCACTGGAATGGCGCTACGGCGTGCTGACCAAGGTGCTGTGGATTGGCATTGATACGACGGAAATCAAAAAGAACGAGCGTGAGTCGCGCAGAATGCTCAAGGATGCCTTCGAGGCGGCTGAGCGTGCCAGCGCTGCCAAGACGGAGTTCCTATCGAATATGAGTCATGATTTGCGCACGCCTATGAATGCTATCGTGGGCTTGACAGCTTTGGCAGGCGCTAACCTTGATAATGTCGAGCGCGTGAAGGACTGCCTGAACAAAATTGCCGGCTCCAGCCGTCATCTGCTGGGCTTAATCAATGAGGTGCTGGATATGGCGCGCATTGAAAGCGGCAGGATTGCGCTGGTGGACGAGGACTTCAACCTGCAGGAGCTTGTAGACAATATGGTTTCCATGATTAAGCCGAGTCTGGTGCAGCATGGGCATGACTTTGATGTTAATGTACGCCATATTGAGCATGAGGCAGTCTGCGGCGACAGTCTGCGTATTCAGCAGATGCTGATAAACTTCTTGACGAATGCTATCAAGTATACTAATGACGGCGGCAAAATCCGCCTTGATATTGAGGAGCTGCCGAACGGCTTCTCCGAGCTGGGCTGCTTCCGCTTCATCATTGAGGATAACGGCATCGGCATGAGCGAGGAGTTTCAGCAGGTGATGTTCAATCCCTTTACGCGTGCAGATGACAAGCGCACGACGCAGGTGCCGGGTACAGGTCTGGGCATGGCTATTGCGCAGAACATCGTCAAGATGATGAATGGCGAGATTAAGGTTGAAAGCAAGCTCAATCAGGGCACTAGGATTATGGTGACGATTTACCTGAAGCTGCAGGATAAGGAATACGAAAAAATCAAGGAGCTGGCAGGTCTGCCGGTGCTCGTTGTTGATGATGACGAGCTGTGCTGTGAAAATACCGTGGCTACCCTGCAGGGCATCGGCCTGAAGGGCGAATGGGTAAACTCCGGCGATAAGGCTGTGCAGCTGGCCTATGCGCGTCATGATAAAAAGGACGACTTCTTTGCGATTATCATGGATTGGCAGATGCCGGGCATGGATGGCATCGCAACAACCAGAAAAATTCGCGAAAGAATTGGCAGCGATGTGACGATTATTATGCTCACCTCGTATGATTATGCCGATATTGTTGACGAAGCTAAGGACGCAGGTGTCGACGGCTTTATTGAAAAGCCCTTGTTCCGCTCTAAGCTGACCTCGACTTTGCAAAGGTTTATCGAGCATAAGGAAGCGGAAAAGCCGAGGGATTATCTGGCGGAGCTGAAGGCTACAGACTATTCGCAGAAGCGTGTGCTGATGGTCGAGGATAACCAGCTGAACAGAGAAATTGCCTGCAGCATCATCGGTATGACGAAGGTGCAGATTGAGACTGCGGAAAACGGCAAGGAGGCAGTGGACAAGATTATCCAGTCGCCTGAGGGCTGGTTCGACCTTGTCTTTATGGATATCCAGATGCCGATTATGAACGGCTATGAGGCAACCGCTGCTATCCGTGCGCTGGCTGGCAGCCGTGGCAAGGTGCCGATTGTGGCGGTTACGGCGAACGCCTTTGCCGAGGATGTGCAGCTGGCTAAGAATGCAGGCATGAACGGTCATCTGGAGAAGCCGCTGGACTTCAAGAAGCTGTCGAAGACACTGACAGAATGGCTGGGCTGATTGAAAATTTTCTGGCAACATAATTTAACTTTTTTCGGGAAGCAGCGATACGCAGAAAAGCGTTCGCTGCTTTTCGTGCGTTCTGGGACAGGGCTATCTTAATCTTTCCTTGAAACACAGGGAGTGGATGTGCTACAATTATATTTGTTTTCTATGGAGGTGTTATAATGAGCTTTTTCTCAGATAAGTGGCGCGGCATTTTGTTGTGTGCTGTTTTGGCAGTGCCGTGCTGGTTTTTAGGCAAGCTGGTGCCTGTGGTCGGCGCACCCGTCTTTGCCATTCTTTTAGGTATGCTGGTGGCGCTGGTATGGCCTGTACAGGCTGCGTTTAAAAGCGGTGTAGGCTTTGTTTCTAAAAAGGTGCTGCAATATGCAGTTATATTGCTTGGCTTCGGCCTGAATATTTCCGTAGTGCTGGCAACCGGCAGACAGTCTTTGCCGATTATTATCTGCACAATTGCGACCTCGCTCATCGTGGCCTATGTGCTGCATAAGGCGATGCATATCCCGGGGAAGATTTCCACGCTCATCGGCGTAGGCTCGTCTATCTGCGGTGGCAGCGCTGTGGCGGCGACAGCGCCTGTTATCAAGGCGGATGATGAGGAGGTGGCGCAGGCTATCAGTGTTATCTTTTTCTTCAATGTGCTGGCAGCACTGCTCTTCCCTTGGCTGGGTACGGTGCTGGGCTTTTCTACGACAAGCGGTGAGGCCTTCGGTATTTTTGCCGGAACTGCGGTGAATGACACTTCTTCGGTTACAGCAACGGCGGCTACTTGGGACGCCATGTTTGGTCTGGGTACGGCGACACTGGATAAGGCGGTCACAGTCAAGCTGACGCGCACGCTGGCGATTATTCCGATTACGCTGGTTTTGGGCTATCTGGTGAGCAGACGCGAGCAGGGAGCAGAGCAGAACGTGAACATCAAGAGCATTGTGCCCAGCTTTATCCTTTATTTTGTATTGGCTTCGCTTATTACAACGCTGGCGACAAGCATGGGTGTAGCGGCAGAGGTTTTTGCGCCGCTCAAATGGCTGAGCAAGTTCTTCATCGTGATGGCGATGGCGGCAGTCGGTTTGAATACTAATATCGTGAAGCTCGTGACGACAAGCAGCAAGCCTTTAGGCTTAGGCCTTGGCTGTTGGGCAGGAATTACGCTTGTAAGTCTGCTGCTGCAGCACCTGCTGAACCTTTGGTGAGCAAAATAATTTAAAATTTTTTCCCGGAAGCAGCGATACATAAAAAAGCGTTCGCTGCTTCTCGTGCGTTCAGAGGGGGCTTTCCTTGTGCTCTGGCAAAAAGGCCTGCCCCTATATATTGGGGGTGGGGCAAGCTGGGGAAAATGTTATTAAAGTTATCCACAGGTTGTGCATAACATGTTGATAATTAGGTAAAATCCTTGTAAATTAGCCATTTTTTTCTTGTGAGGCTAGTGGATAACCCTCTGAATAATTAAAAGTTATACACAAAAGCTGTGGATAAGGCTGTGAATACTGTTGATAACATGACACTAAATAGGGGAATAGGCACTTTTTTGCAGGATGGGCAGCAGCTTTTTTCGCTGTCGTTTCTGTGCATTTTGTATACAAACGCAGGTTTTTCAGCCTTGCGCAAAGTTTTTACTTGCATAAAAGCGTATTTTTCGTATAATATTATTACGAAGAATTGTGAGCAAATGGAGGATATATAATATGGCATTAAAACAATTGACAGCAGTAGCTGCTTTGAATGAAGCAGCAGGCAAGGTTATAGAGGCATCTGTATGCGAGGCGCAGGGAACCTATCTGGCGCTGGTGGAGACGGAGGCAGGCAAGCGTCTGGCTTGGGCTGCACAGGGCGAATCTGCCTTGAGCAAGCTGTGGAAGGACGTAGAGAAGGAAGCAGACGTTAAGGACGTGCATGTAGCAGTGATGGCTTTGAACGCTAATAACGCTGCCTTGGTGCGCCGTCTTGTTAAATGGGCTGCACCGACTGCCTGCGGCACGAAGGGCGCAAGCGTTGGCTTCAGCGATTGGCTGGGTGCGGCAGACGCAGTAGTGACCGACCTGTTCGTTAAGCGTCAGCTGAAGCCTGTACTGGTTGACTTTACGCCGGAGGACAGCGCTGCTATTGGCCGCAACTTCCTGGAGGCTGTGGACACTGCTACCTGGGGCGTGCTGGAAAAGGGCTATAAGGAAGGCTATGGCGCAAATGCTGCCGGCCTGAAGTCTGAGGAGGAAATCGTTAAGGCGCTGCTCTATGGCTACAGCATGATTGGCTTTGATTGCAGCGACAAGATTGACCTGAGCATTGAGAAGCTGTCTGACGAGGCTGTAGAAAAACGCTTTGAGCAGTTCAACGAAACCTTCCGTGCAGCTTTGCACGCTTCTTATCTGAACGCTGAGTTCAAGGTGGGTACGAACAAGATTACCTTTACCGAAAACCAGCTGCACCGCATTGTGCTGGAATATGGCGAAGCAATCATGCATGTTCAGTTCATCTATAACTCCTATCTGAAAAACACCCCGTGGGATATCGACTTTGAGCTTGACCTGTCCAAGCCGGGCAAGGTGCTGACGCCGCAGGAGCATTATCTGATTGGCAACGAGCTGCAGCGCAACGGCATTAAGCTGGCTGCTATCTGCCTTGACCCGCTGAAGGACGCAGAGGCTCTGCAGGAGAATCTGCAGCTGCACTGCGAGATTGCTGATACCTTTGGCTATCGTCTGAGCTTTGCGAATGCCGACATCGCTATGACGGATACGGCAGCAGCTATGAAATATCTCAAGGGCAAGGCTCACTTCAAGATGAACAATATTCTTTGGATGAGCGCTGTTAAGCTGGTACAGGCTCTGGATGCAGACCTGTTCGGCAAGCTGTGTGCTGTTTGCGGCTGCGAGGCTGTGGACGGCGCTGTCTGCGGACGCATGGAGAATGGACGTGCGCTGGCGCTGGGCTACAAAAAGGCGCTGGACGTGAAGGTGGAGGGTAACGTTGCTGAGGCAATGAAGGCTTTCCTGGCAGCACATCACGACGAATATGCTGCTGAGGTGTTGAAGAATGTGGGCGCACATCTGAAGAGCATCTAAAAAATTAAAATGTAAAGAGGCTTCTCAAAATTTTTTGGGAAGTCTTTTTTGTTTAAACGATACAAAAACAGCTTGTTTCACCAGTTTCCACATAATAGACAATAGTGTACTTTGTCTACTAAAAACGAGCGTAAAATTTTTAATCACATGATTAGTACGCATACAATGGACGAAAGGCTGAAAATGTGCGTGGTGAGTGACTAAAAAAGAAAATAAAACTTTTTACAAGAAAATAGTTGACAAAGCGTGTAAAAGGGTGTATAGTATCAGTAATTTCAAATTGACCCACAAAGGTGATGATTGGGACTAAAGATAAGCGTGGAGTTTTAGAGAGTCGGTGGCTGGTGAAAACCGATACGAAGCCTTGTTGATTAAATCACCCATGAACTCGTCAGCGAAAGTTCAGCAAGTAGACTGATGCGCAACGGATGCGTTATTTCCGAGCCGGTTGATGGACTGGTGCTAAAGTGATAAATGAGGGTGGTACCGCGTATTTATACGCCCCTGCTATATTAGCAGGGGCGTTTTTTGATACTAAAAATTAACCTCAAAGTCCATCAAAAATACATTGATATGCTAAACTTAGGTGTTCTTGATTGGAGGAATTAAAATGTTTGAAAAAGTACTCGTAACCGGAAAAAATGATGAAACCTTATTGCCGCGTGTTCTGCGCGTTCTGTCTAAGCAAGGCGCACAGGTACGTTCCCTGCGTATGGATACAGAAGCAGATGAGCTGAAGCTGGAAATCCAGCTGGCAGAGGTGGCTGCGGCTCAGGTAGCAAAGCTGCTGCAAAAACAGGTTGCCGTTATGTCTGTACAGGCTATGGCGTAAGGGGGATTTGCCGATGAAGCTCAAAGGCTCCGAAGCCATTGTTAAGGTACTTTTAGAACAGGGTGTGGATACTGTTTTCGGTTATCCCGGCGGTGCAGTCATTCCGCTATATGACGCACTGTACAGCGCGCCGCTGAAAAATGTGCTCACCGCACATGAGCAGGGCGCGATTCATGCGGCTGACGGCTATGCCAGAGCCAGCGGCAAAACCGGCGTGTGCATTGCCACCTCCGGTCCGGGTGCGACAAACATTGTCACTGGTCTGGCAACCGCTTATCTCGACTCCATTCCGCTGGTAGCGATTACCGGTCAGGTCGGCGTAAGCATGCTGGGACGTGACTCCTTTCAGGAAATAGATATTGTCGGCGTAACGATGCCGATTACGAAATATAACATGATGGTACGTAGCAAGGAGGAGCTGGTGCCTGCACTGCGTGAGGCCTTCGCTCTGGCGAAGGAGGGCCGTCCCGGCCCGGTGCTGGTGGATGTTCCGAGCAGCGTACAGGTTGAGGAGCTGGAATGGCCGGAGGCCGAGGCGCAGGCTGAGGCGGAGCCGCTGGCGCAGGCGACGGCAGAGCAGCTGACGCAGGCAGCCGAGGTGCTGAACGCAGCGCAGAAGCCGGTGCTTCTGGTCGGCGGCGGCGCAGTAAACAGCGGTGCGCAGGCAGAGCTGGTGGAGCTGGCTGAGAAATGCGACCTGCCTGTAGTCAACACGCTCATGGGCATCGGCGTTTATCCGGAATCGGATGCGCGTTCCCTGGGACTGACGGGTATGCATGGTCATATCGCCTCTAACCTTGCTGTTGCGAATGCCGATGTGCTCATTGTTGCCGGCAGCCGCTTCAGCGACCGCGTAACGGGCGACCGCAACCGTTATGTAGGCAAGAAAACGATTATCCAGCTGGACATTGACCCCAGCGAGATTGATAAAAACGTCGCAGCCAGCCTGCCGGTGATGGGCGACGTGAAAGAAACCCTGCAGCTCCTGCTGCCGCTGCTGCGCGAAGCGCAGCACGCTGACTGGTGGCAGCAGATTAAGGAGTGGGATGCAACGGAGGACCGCAGCCTCTTAAAGGGCGACAGACTCACCGCTCCCTGGCTGATGAAGGAGCTGAGCCGCGCCTTTGAGGGCGAGCATCCGATTTACGTAACCGACGTTGGCCAAAATCAGATGTGGGCAGCGCAGCATCTTGTAGTCGATAAGCCGCGTCATCATCTGACGAGCGGCGGCTGCGGCACGATGGGCTTCGGCCTGCCGGGTGCTCTTGGTGCAGCCTTTGCCGAGCCTGATACGCAGGTGGTGCATATTTGTGGCGATGGCGGCTTCAAGATGACAGGCATGGAGCTGTTTACCGCGGCGCGCGAGGGAAAAAACCTCATCAGCATCGTCATCAACAACAGCTGCTTGGGCATGGTCCGTCAATGGCAGCAGCTCTTCTACGGCGAGCGTTATTCGTCAACTATCCTGACGGAGTTCGACTTCATCGGCTTCGCTCATTCCTGCGGCGCCGGAGGCAGACGCGCAGCGACCTGTGCAGAATTCAAGGAAGCGTTGGCGCAGGCACGCAAGGCCAACAAGCCCTTCCTCATCGAAGCGATTGTTGAGCAGAGCGATCTTGTAGAGCCGATGGTGGCAGCTGGTGCAGCTGTGGACGACTTTGTTAAGGTCAACAGACACTAGATATATAAATGGTCAATTGCTTCTTCGAGCAAGCAGCCATAAATAAGGGAAAAGGTTTATTCTAAAAAATATATAAAATCATTTTATAAGAAAAAAGAAAGAGGTAATTGACAATGGTAAAAATGTATTATGACAGCGATGCAAATCTGGAATTATTGAACGGCAAAACCGTTGCTATCATCGGCTATGGCTCTCAAGGTCATGCACACGCGCTGAACCTGAAGGAAAGCGGCGTTAACGTAGTTGTTGGTCTGTATGAAGGCTCCAAATCCAAGGCTAAGGCTGAGGCTGCAGGCCTGACTGTTATGACCACCGCTGAGGCTGCAAAGGCTGCTGACGTTATCATGATGCTTATTCCGGATGAAAAGCAGGCTGCAACCTATAAAAATGACATTGCTCCGTATCTGACCGCCGGCAAGGCACTGGCCTTTGCCCATGGCTTCAATATCCACTTCGGTCAAATCGTTCCGCCTGCTGATGTAGACGTATTCATGGTTGCTCCGAAGGGCCCCGGCCATCTTGTTCGTCGTACCTACACCGAAGGTAGCGGCGTCCCTGTACTGGTAACCGCTTACCAAAACCCGACTGGCAAGGCTCATGACCTGGCGCTGGCTTATGCTAAAGGCATTGGCGGCACCCGTGCAGGTGCTCTGGAAACCACCTTCCGTGAAGAAACCGAAACTGACCTCTTCGGCGAGCAGGCAGTTCTCTGCGGCGGCGTTTGCGCACTGATGAACGCTGGCTTTGAAACTTTGGTAGAAGCTGGCTACGAGCCGGAAAGCGCATACTTCGAATGCATGCATGAGATGAAGCTTATCGTTGACCTGATGTATGAAGGCGGCATGGCTAAAATGCGTCATTCCATCTCCGATACTGCTGAATACGGCGACTATGTAACCGGTCCGCGTATCATCACCGACGAAACCAAGGCTGCTATGAAGCAGGTTCTGGCAGAAATCCAAGACGGCACCTTCGCTAAAAAATGGCTGCTGGAGAACCAATGCGGCCGTCCGCAATTCAATGCTATGCGTCGTCGCGCTGCACAAACCCAGGCTGAACAGGTTGGTGCACAGCTGCGTGGCATGATGAGCTTCTTAAAGAAAAAATAAGAAAATCGCCTGAAGCACGGCAGCTGCTGTGCTCGAGGATGATTTATAGAGACAAATAATAAGGGAAAGAGCAGGCCGACAAATGCAGCGTAGAAAAATAAAAAGCTGCAGGGCTTGCAGCAATTAAAACAATAAGGGAAAGAGTGTGAGCCGTAAACGCAGCATAGAAAAATAGAAGCTGCGTGGCTTGCAGCAATTAAAAAAATAAGGGAAACTAAAAAGGCCGCTTGCCTGCGTTGAATGCGCTGGAAGCGGTCTTTTTGGATGGAGTAAGTGGAGTAAAATGTGGCAGTGGGGATATGAAAAGTATGTAGAATGTCGCTATCCTCATGAAATCTGCACACTTACATATTTTATCCTCATGAAATCTGCAAGTGGTGCATATTTCATCCACATGAAATCTGCATCGTTGCATATTTTATGAGGATATGCTAGAATGAAAATACAATATGGTATTTATGAATTTTAATATAGAAGCGGAGACAGCGGCTTAGTCTCCGTTTATTTGTATGGAGGTGCTTTAAATAAACTTAGCAAACTTTACCCCCGAGGATATCGCCGAGGCGGCGCGTCTTACGCAGCTGACCTGGGGCGATGAGATGTCCTTGACGAACGAGGACTTGAAGAGCGTGCTTTACGAGGCGATGGTGCGTTATTATTTCCGCAGCGAGAGCTTTTCCTTCAAGCTGTCGGATGATAACGGTATGCAGGGCTTTTTGCTCGCCGCGCCCTTGTCTGAGCGTGACCATTCGCAGGCGTGGCTTAAGAAGGCATTGGCGCCGTTTACCTGTGAGGAGCAGGATTTGGTATATAATTATCTGCGCTATCTTTCCTATAACGGACAGAGGGTGCGTGCGCTGTCTAAGCCTGAGGATTTGCTGCTGTGCCTGTTTTTGAGCAGGAAAAGCGGCGTGGGCAGCAGGCTACTGCAGAAGGTGGAGGCTGCTGCAAAGGCGCAGGGCATTAAGAAGCTGTTTTTGTGGGCAGATGCGACATGTGATTATGATTATTACCGCAGACGCGGCTATAGCGAGGCGGAGAAGTTTACGAATACGCTGCTGCCTGAGCTGGGGGCGCAGGAGACGTGGATATATAGGAAGAGTGATAACTATGGAGATTAAATCTGTCGCACTTTTGGGTGCAGGAGCTGTTGGCTCTTATATTATTTGGGGCTTGAGCAGGCTAGAGAATATTAATTTTGGCGTTGTTGCTGAAGGAAGTCGTGCGGAACGGTTGCAGCGTGATGGCTGCCTGATTAATAATGATATTTACAGGCCACAGGTATGGACACCGCAGGAGGCTCAAGGGGTAGATTTATTGATTGTAGCCTTAAAATATGGTGCGCTGCCGGAGGCATTGCCTTCTATCCGTACTATTGCCGGCAGTAATACTGTTGTTATGAGCCTGATGAATGGCGTGGACAGCGAAGACATAATTGCTCAGGTTGTTGCTCGCAAGCAGCTGCTTTATTCCTTAATTAAAATTGCTTCACATCATGAGGACAGGGGAGTATGCTTTAACCCTGAAAGCACGATGGGCATTGTCTTTGGCGAAGCGGAGCCTCCCTTTGATAGCGAGCGGGCCTTGGCGGTGGAAAAGCTTATGCAGAAAGCAGCTATTCATATTCGCCGTACTGATTGTATTAAGGAGGAAATGTGGGCTAAATTTCGTCTGAATGTATGCAATAACTTGCCGCAGGCTGTTATAGGCGTAGGCTTAGGCTGCTATAAGGATAGCAGTCATATGCAGGCTATAAGTCAAGGATTGCGCCAGGAACTGGAGGCTATTGCTGCAGCGAAGGGTATTGATATAGATAAATGTGCTAAATCCTCTAATCATGGAAGTGCCGCAGCACCGTATACACGTTTTTCTACGCTGCAGGATTTAGATGCAGGCCGTCATACAGAGATTGATATGTTTTCAGGCGCGCTGATGAAGATGGGACAGGAGCTTGGGATTCCTACGCCCTTTAATGCTTATACCTACCATATCATAAAGGCGTTAGAAGAAAAAAATGACGGGCTTTTTGATTATACGGTCAAGAATGAGGAAAGCATCTGCGCAAATTAGTCATAATGTCGCAGCTTATAAAAATAACGTCTATGCTTTGATTTTACATAGACGTTATTTTTTTTAGCTTTATTTTGCTTGCTTCCTTATCAAGGTAAAAACTCTCAGCGAGCAGCAGAGAATAATTACGGCGCTGAGCGTGAGCACATAAAAGCCGTGTCTGCTGCCTAGCATGGTGGCGTGGGCGAGGCTGCTTGGCTCAGCGGCCTGTGCACTGGCGACAATGGTGCTGATGACAGCAGTACCGACTGCACCTGCAAGCTGGAGCAGCGTGTTCATGGCTGCGTTGCCGTCGGCGTTGAGGCTTTCAGGGAGCTGGCTGAGGCCGTTGGTCATAATCGTGCCCATGGAAAAGCCTTGACCGAAGGCGAAGAAGAGGTAAAAGAAGATGAAGAGCAGCGAGGTCAGCTCACCGGGATAAAGGCTATAGCAGACGACGGAGAGTAGGATGGAGCTGTTGCCAAGGAGAATCGGACGCTGGGCGCCGAGCTTATCGAGCAGCCTGCCGCTGATGGGGGCGAGGGCCGCGCCGAGCAGACAGCCGGGCAGGAGCAGGCAGCCTGCGGTGAAGGCGCTGGTGCCGCTGACGAGCTGTGCATAGTTGGGGATGAGAAAGCCAAGGCCGAGGCAGATGAAGCCGACAAGCAGCAGGCTGATGGTGCTGAGTGTGTAGGGTGTATAACGAAAGATTTCTACGCGTAGCAGCGGTGCGTCGCTTTTCAGCGAGAGGCGGTAGAACAGCGTCAGCGCGGCAAGGCAGAGGAAGAAGAGCGCCAGCACCTTGCTGTGCAGCCAGCCGAGCGAGGAGGCCAGCGTGGTGGCAAAGATGAGGCTGCTGAAGCCTATGATGAGCAGCAGATACAGCGGCAGGTTGAAGCGTGCTTTCGGCTCCAGTGCACCTGCCTGACGGATGCTTTTGATGCCCAGCACTGCGGAAAGCAGCAGGAAGGGCAGCAGGCTGATGAAAATCATACGCCAGCCAAAATAGCTGACAATCAGGCCGCCGAGCGAAGGGCCGACCGCAGGCGCCATGGCGGTGATGAGCGAGGCTACGCCAATCATGAAGCCGAGGCGTTCGCCGGGCACCTGCTCTAGGATGATGTTGAACATCAAGGGCAGAGCGATGCCTGTGCCGATGCCCTGCAGCAGACGACCGGTGAGCAGCACATAAAAGCTTGGTGACCATGCTGATAGGATGGTGCCTGCAAGGAAGCTGATGATGGCGGTCGTAAATAGCGTGCGCGTCGCGAAGCGACGCTTGAGATAAGCGGATGTGGGGATGATGAGTGCCAGCACTAAAAGATAGCCGGTGGTTATCCATTGGACGAGCGAGGTGCCGATACTGAATTCATGCATGAGCGTAGGGAAGGTGACGTTCATGGCGGTTTCGACAACCACGCCGCTGAAGGACATGATGCCTGCGGCGATTATGGCTAATAAAAGACGCGTATCGAGCACGCGGGCTGCGGCGTTAGTCATGTGCCTGCACCTCGCTTCTGCTCGTTGTAGGCGCAGTGCCCTCCAGCTTTGGCTTACGCTCGGACATGATGGCGTACAGCTTGGCGATGGTGGCTGCCGTCGTGCAGATATCCTCCTCGCTGATGTCGGTGATTTGTTCTGCCAGCCAGCCGTGATATTGCGCGATATAGTAGGCATGCAGCTTGCGTCCTGACGGAGTCAGGCGCAGGCGCACAATACGCTTGTCCTTGGCATCGGTGATTTTTTCGATAGCGCTGATAGCCTCCAGCTCGCGTACAAGGCGGGTGATGCCGGGGCGTGTAACCTGCAGCAGGTCGGCGATATCGCTGACCTTGGGCGGCTGCGCGGAGCGTTCAAGCTGTTCGATATAGTCAAGCACCTTGAGGTTTCCGGGTGTCAGACCTTCCGGCAGAGGCGGCTGCAGCTCCGTGATGCGTTTGGCTTCGTGGCAGGTGGTGAGTAAGGTTTTTATTGCTTCTATTGGTAAGTGCATGATGGTGCTCCTTTCGCTAAACAAGTTACTTAAAGTAATTATTAAAGGTAATTATATTGCGAGGCTGTGGAATTGTCAAGCATGGTGGATAACAAAATAATTTCAGAATATTATTGACTATTATTTTCTCCTAATGTATAATATCCATATGATGTAACCTATATACAAACGCAGGCGTAAGGAATACTTTTTTATGCTTTCTGTTTCGCTGCGACAATAATATAAGTAGTTCCCTCTGGTGCTTTTGGTACTAGAGAAGCTTCACCTTCCCTTGGTATGGAGATTTTGAAGAGTAGTACGATTAACTGGCAGATGCAAGTCTGTTTGTTAGTGTACTACTCTTTTTTGTTGCTTGATTTGTCTGCTGCTGTATTTTTTACATCAAATATGCTAAAATGAAAGCGAGGAATAACATGTCTCAAAAAAGAAATACTGAAGATCTTCTCGAAAAACTAGCACGTCTTAAAGCTGCTATCCCAAGCATGAATATGTTTCGAGATCTTTTTGCTCAGGCAGTGCTTATGGATAATGCTTCTTGCGAGCACGTTTTGCGTATTTTAACAGGAAACAACACGCTTAAAGTCAAGAAGAATAATATTCAGCACTTAATCAGCAAGCTTACATCTCATAACATTATCATGGATGTTCTTGTTGAAGATGCCAACCACAAGCTTTATGAAATTGAAATTCAGAAGGCTGCTGGTAATATTGCACATGAAAAGCGTATGCTTTATTATGCTTCTTCCATCATCAACGATTACTTTTTTAAAGGTGATCAGACCTATGATTCCGTTCCGGAGCTGCATATTTTCTATATTAGCGAAACAGATATCTGGCATAGGGGAAAAACTTACTATCCTGTATTGAAGCATTTGGGCGATTTGACTACACCTTATGATGATGGCCTGCATATGTATTACATCAATGCAGAGGTTAATGACAATAGTGAAATTGCCAATCTAATGCAATTTTTTAAAACTGCTGATGCTAACGATGATAGCCAAGGAAGCTTATCTAAACGCATCACTACGCTTAAAACTAAGAAGGAGGGTTTGACTTTTATGGATGATTTAATTAAAGAATTTTATGATGCCGGTGCTGATAAAGGTAAGGCTGAAGGTAAAGTGGAAGCTACTTTAAAGAATTTAAAAAGTCTGATGGCAACATGTAAATGCTCTGTTGATAAAGCAATGGACCTACTGGAGACTCCTGCGGAGGAGCGCCAGTATTATAAGGATCTTTTAAATCAGCATTAAATTTTACTCTCTTCCTGCTTTGTGTTACAATATTCTTAACAAGGTCAATATCGAAAGGGGACATGTAAAATGAAATGCGATTGTGCAAATTGTCCGTCACATGCGTGCTACACCAAGGGCGTGAACTGCACCGGCGTACCGCTGGAGGATGTGAAGAACGCTTATACGGAGGAGGAGCTGAAGATTATGCAGGCTGCTGCCTACGTTGAAGGCACGTTTTACAGCAATATCTGCCGTCTGCAGGAAACTGCGGAGTTTGCGAGAGCTATGGGCTACAAAAAGCTGGGCATGTCGTTCTGCATCGGTCTGAATGCCGAGGCACGTTATATTGCCAAATATTTTAGACAGCAGGGCTTCGAGTTTTACAGCGTGTGCTGCAAAACCTGCAGTTTCCCGAAAAAGGAGCTGGGACTCAAGCAGGTGAAGCCGGAGCTGGAGCATGAGGCGATGTGCAACCCGAAGTTTCAGGCGAAGCTTTTGGCGGAGAAGGGCGTTGAGCTGTATATCTCCTGCGGCCTGTGCGTAGGCCATGACGCTATCTTCAATATGAATGCGGCCGGACCTGTGACGAACCTTGTGGTCAAGGACCGTCTGATGGCACATAATCCGCTGGGTGTTATTTATTCCCGCTACTGGAAGCGTAAGCTGGGCATTATGGACGAGGGCGAAATTTAATAATTTCTCAAAAATGATACCGTGCTGACAAGTGCAATGCTTGTTGGCGCGGTATTTTTGCTTGTTATGAGCAGAAATGCGCGTAATGCGCAAAATTTTTTTACAAAAACTGCGGAAATGCGCTCAAAAGTGATTGATTTTGCGCGAAAATGGTTATATAATATCTGCAAGAGGAGAGATGCTCATGTTAACACAAGAAAGATTTGAAGAAATTATCCGCATTGTGAAGCGTGACGGTGCGGCGACGGTGCCGGAGCTGGCAAAGGTTCTGGAAACCTCGGAATCCACTATTCGCCGTGATTTGGTGCAGCTGGACCGCTTAGGCAAGGTGCGCAAGGTGCATGGCGGTGCTACGGCTGTGCGTCAGCTGGAGCCTGTGCAGGAGCGCAATATGCAGGAGAAATACAGTCGTAATATTGAAGACAAGCGCACGATTGCAGCCTATGCAGCGACGCTTGTACGCCCCAACGACTTTATTTTTCTTGATGCCGGCTCGACGACAGAGCAGCTGGCGTCCTATCTCACGGAGAAGAACGCTGTTTATGTGACAAACGGCATTACGCTGGCGCAGAAGCTGGCACAGCGCGGTCTGCAGACGCTGCTGCTTGCCGGTCGCGTGAAGGCGACGACGGACGCGGTAATCGGTACGGAGGCTGTTGCTTCCATTCAGCATTACCACTTCAGCAAGGGCTTTTTCGGCACGAACGGCATTACGGTGGAGGAGGGCTTTACGACTCCTGATATCGAGGAGGCTATGAACAAAAAAGCAGCGATGGAGCATTGTCATAAGTGCTACGTTTTGGCGGATGCCAGCAAGTTCGAGGCGTTATCGAATGTTTCCTTCAGCCCCTTGTCCAAGGCTGTGATTATTACGGCTGCGCAGGAGGACTTGAACATCAAGCCCTACAAGCCGCATACGGAGGTGATTGTGCTTTGATTTATACCGTAACCTTCAACCCTTCGCTGGATTATGTGGTGCAGGTTGACGATTTCGCCGTGGGTGAGATTAACCGCACCCGTACAGAAAGTATTTATCCGGGCGGCAAGGGCATCAATGTTTCGCTGGTGCTGCAAAACCTTGGGCTGCCTTCGGTGGCGCTGGGCTTTACGGCTGGCTTTAGCGGCGCGGAGATTGAACGCCTGCTGCATGAGGCTGGCTGCCAATGCGATTTTATCGCTGTAAAGGCAGGCTATTCGCGTATCAATACAAAGATTATTTCGGACGCGGAGACAGCACTCAACGGCCAAGGACCGCAGCTGAGCGAGACGGAGCTTGCGGCACTGTTTAATAAGCTGCGCCCTCTGACGCAGGACGATGTGCTGGTTTTGGCAGGCAGCATTCCTGCTTCGCTGCCGGACAACATCTATGAGCAGATTCTGGAGCTGCTGCAGCCTGTCGGCACGAGGGTTGTGGTGGATGCAACAGGTGATTTGCTGCTGAAGGTGCTGAAATACAGACCATTTTTAATCAAGCCGAATCATGAGGAGCTGGGAGAGTTCTTCGGACGCGGACCGCTGCTGACAGAGGAAGAGATTCTCGCGGCAGCGCAGAGGCTGCAGCAGCAGGGAGCACGGAATGTACTTGTTTCGCGAGGGGCGAACGGAGCTCTGCTGCTGGATGAAAACGGCAAGATGCACAAGCAGGCATCACCTAAGGGCACGCTGGTTAATTCCGTAGGCGCCGGCGACAGCATGGTGGCAGGCTTTTTGACAGGCTATCTGCAGACGCAGGATTATGATGCAGCGCTGCGCCTGGGGGTAGCAGCAGGCAGTGCGAGTGCGTTTAAGGCTTGGCTGGCAACGCGTGAGGATGTTGAGAAAATTTTAGCGTCCGGTACAACGGGTAAATAAAGAAAGGATTCAGGGAAGATGAAGATAGTTGATTTGTTGAAGGTAGAAAGCATTGACCTCAAGGCTAAGCCGCAGGATAAGGCGGCGGCACTGGAGCATTTGATTACGCTCATGGAGCGCGGTGGCAACATAGCAGATAAAGAAGAATATAAGGCCTGCGTGCTGCGCCGTGAGGAGGAGGGCAGCACCGGCATTGGCGAGGGCATTGCTATTCCTCATGCTAAGACGAGTGCAGTCAAGGCTCCGGGACTGGCAGCAATGCTGGTGCAGGACGGCGTGGATTTTGACAGCCTTGACGGCGAGCCGGCGAAGCTGTTTTTCCTGATTGCTGCGCCTGATACTGAGGATAATGTGCATCTTGATGTTTTGAGCCATCTGAGCATGCTGCTGATGAATGACGATTTTCGCAGCGAGCTGCTGAAGGCAGGCAGTGCTAAGGAGTTCTTGTCCGTTATAGATAAATATGAAAACGAAAAGTTTGAGGACGAGGACGAAGCTGCTGCGCCGCAGGCGCAGCGCAAGGTGCTGGCTGTGACTGCCTGCCCGACTGGTATCGCGCATACCTATATGGCAGCAGAGGCATTACAGGAAATGGCAGGCAAGCTGGGCGTTGCTATGAAGGTCGAAACGAATGGCAGCGGCGGCGTAAAAAATAAGCTGACGGCTAAAGAGATAGAAGAAGCCGATGGCATTATTGTGGCTGCGGATAAAAATGTTCCTGTAGAGCGTTTTGCAGGCAAGCCTGTTATTTTCGTGAAGGTGGCTGACGGCATTAACAAGCCTAAAGAATTGATTGAGGAGATTTTGAGCGACAAGGTTCCTGCTTATGCAGGCAAGGGCGGCAGCGAAGACGAAGGCGAAGCTGCAGAGGCTAAGGAAAGTCTGGGGAGACAAATCTATAAGCATCTGATGAATGGCGTTTCGCATATGCTGCCCTTCGTTATCGGCGGCGGCATTCTCATTGCGCTGGCCTTTATGTTTGATATGGAGTTTGCCGGTACGGCGAAGTTTGGCAGCGGAACGCCTCTGGCAGCCTTCTTCAAGAATATCGGCGGTCTGGCGTTTAGCATGATGATGCCGATTCTGGCAGGCTATATCGCTATGAGTATTGGCGAGCGTCCGGCGCTGATGCTGGGCATCGTGGGCGGCTTTTTGGCAGCGTCCGGCGGCAGCGGCTTCTTTGGTGCGCTGTTTGCAGGCTTCCTCGGCGGCTATCTGATTCTGGCGCTGCGCAAGGTGCTGGGTGTGCTGCCTGACAGTCTGGAGGGACTCAAGCCGATTCTGCTGTATCCGGTGCTGGGACTTTTGATTATGGGCGTGTTGATGACCTACGTTATCAATCCGCCGACTGCAGCCTTCAACCAATGGCTGGCAGGAGCGCTGGCAGGCATGAGCACGACCAGCAAGGTGCTTTTGGGCTTTGTGCTGGGCGGCATGATGTCTATTGACTTCGGCGGCCCGCTGAACAAGGCAGCCTATGTTTTTGGTACTGCTTCCTTGGCTGCGGCCGACGGCAGTGCTGTAAGCAGCGAGATTATGGCGGCAGTTATGATTGGCGGCATGGTACCGCCGATTGCGATTGCGCTGAGTACGCTGCTGTTTAGTGACAAGTTTACAGCTAAGGAGCGTCAGTCCGGTTTGACTAACTTTATCATGGGCTTGTCCTTTATTACGGAGGGTGCAATTCCCTTTGCGGCAAGTGATCCGCTGCGTGTTATCCCGACCTGTGCGTTGGGCAGCGCGATGGCAGGTGCCTTGTCTATGGCCTTTGGCTGCAGTGTGCCTGCACCGCACGGTGGTGTGTTTGTGTTTGGCGTAGTGCAGAACTGGCCGATGTATTTTGTGGCTCTGGCTGCAGGCAGTGTTGTGGCAGCAGTGCTGATGGGGTTTGTTAAAAAGAGCGTGAAAGAATAATAGATAGAGAAAAATAAAAAAACAGGATTTTAAGGATTTAGCGGTAGATTATTTTCATTAGCGGAATGGAGGAACTGAAAATGAAACAATTCACATATGTTATTACTGATGCAGCTGGTATCCATGCTCGTCCGGCAGGCCTGCTCGTTAAGGAGGCTGCTAAGTTTTCTTGCAGCACGACCATTGCTAAGGGTGCGAAAAAGGGCGATCTGAAGCGTATCTTTGGCGTTATGGCCTTGGGCGTAAAAAAGGGCGAAGAGGTTGCTATTACCTGTGAGGGTGCAGACGAGGAAGCTGCAGCTGCAGCACTGGAGGCCTTCTTTAAGGCAAATCTGTAATCAGACAGAGGGATTTTTCGCGAGGTGATAAAATGCTTTCATTAAAAGGCAAGGGCGTTTGTGGCGGCGTAACGCTGGGCACGCTGGCTGTGCTGCATCGTGAGGCAGCAGCAGTCAAGCGTCGTAAGGTGCTGGACGCAGAGGCAGAGGTTACACGCTTTCAGGCAGCGCGTCAGGAGGCGATTGCCAAGCTGGCAGTGCTTTATGAAAAGGCAGTTGTTGACGTAGGCAGAGATAATGCGGCGATTTTTGAGATTCATCAGATGATGCTGGAGGATCTTGATTATATCGAGTCCATCGAGGGAATTATCCGCACGCAGCATGTCAATGCGGAGTACGCAGTGCAGACGACGGCGGCTAACTTTGCTGAGATTTTTTCCTCTATGGAGGACGATTATATGCGTGCACGTGCTGCGGATGTAAAGGATATTTCGCGCAAGGTGCTCGATTGCCTGGGCGACGGCGGCAGCAGCTGGGAGAGCGGCGAGGGCAGCTATATTCTGGCAGCTGACGACCTTGCTCCCAGTGAAACGGTGCAGCTGGACAAGGCGCGTGTGCAGGGCTTTGTGACGGCGGCCGGCAGCGTGAACTCGCACACGGCGATTCTCGCACGCACGATAGGTATTCCGGCGGTTGTCAGCACGGGTAGCAGCATTGGCGAGGAATATGACGGCAAGCTGATTGCTGTCGACGGTTATACCGGCGAGGTCTTTATTGATCCTGATGAAGCAACGCTGGAGCGCATCAAGGCGAAGATGGAGCAGGACGCACAGCATAAAAAGCTGCTGGAGGAGCTCAAGGGCAAGAAGAGCATTACCGGAGGCGGTCAGCAGGTGCATGTCTATGCCAACATCGGCGGCACAGGCGATCTTGCTAACGTGCTGGCGAACGATGCCGAGGGCGTAGGCCTTTTCCGCAGCGAATTCCTGTATCTGGAAAGTAAGGATTATCCGACAGAGGAGCAGCAGTTTGAAAAGTATAAGCTGGCAGCGGAAACAATGGCCGGCAAGCGCGTAATTATCCGCACGCTGGATATTGGTGCGGACAAGCAGGCTGACTACTTTGAGCTGCCGCAGGAGGATAATCCGGCGCTGGGCTATCGTGCTATCCGTATTTGTCTGGACAGACCGGTGCTGTTTGCAACGCAGCTGCGTGCTATCTGCCGTGCCTCTGCTTATGGCAAGCTGGCGGTGATGTTCCCGATGATCATCAGCGTTGAGGAGGTTCGCAAGGCGCGCAAAATTTTGCGTGAGGTGCAGGCCGAGCTGAAGTATGCAGGCGTGCCCTTCGATCCTAAGATGGAGGTCGGCATCATGATTGAAACGCCGGCAGCAGCGCTGATCAGCGACCAGCTGGCGAAGGAGGTTGACTTCTTCAGCATCGGCACGAACGACCTGAGCCAGTATACGCTGGCAGTTGACCGTCAGAATCAGAAGCTGGAGCCGTTCTTCGATGCGCATCATCCGGCCATTCTGCGCCTGATTGAGATGACTGTTGCCGGCGCACATGCCGCAGGCATCTGGTGCGGCGTCTGCGGTGAGCTGGGAGCTGACCTTTCGCTGACGAAGGAATTTGTACGGATGGGCATGGACGAGCTGTCCGTGAGTCCGGCAAGCATTCTGCCGTTGCGTAAAAAAATCCGCAGCCTGTAAATAAATACAGAGAAAAATAATTTTCCTGCAAGGTAAAGAAAAAATTTTCTAAAGCCCTTGCAAAAGCAGATTCCGAATGATATAATAATTAAGCTTGTATATACTATATATACTTCTTCTGCTCCCGAGATAAGGGGGGCCAAAGTCCAAAGGAGGAGGTGATTTCGTGAAAGCATACGAAGTCATGTACATCGTTAAACCCGTTGAAGAGGAAGCATTTGAAGCAGTTGTTGCTAAATTTGAAAACCTCATCACTGCAAACGGTGGTAATGTAGAAAAAACCGATCGTTGGGGCAAAAGACGCCTTGCTTATGAGATCCAAGACCTGAATGAAGGCCTGTACGTTCTCGTAACCTTCCAGGCTGAAGCCGCTGCTGTAAAAGAACTTGATCGTGTTATGAAAATTACCGATGAAGTAATGCGCCATATGATTATCAGAAAGGGTGAATAATCAATGAATAAGATTATTCTTTTAGGCAGATTAACTCGTGATCCTGAAGTACGTTATACGTCTACAGGTAAAGTTGTTTGCCAGTTTACTCTCGCAGTAGACAGACCTTTTGCCAATCAAGAAGGCCAAAGAGAAGCAGATTTTATCCCCGTAGTTATCTGGGGTAAACAGGGCGAAACCTGTGGCAACTATCTCACTAAAGGGCAGCGTGCGCTCGTTGAGGGCCGCCTGCAAATCCGCAGCTATGATGGTAAGGATGGCAATAAGCGTTGGGTAACGGAAGTTATCGCTGATCGCTTTGAGTTCATTGAATCCAAAAAAGATTTCGCTGGTGCTCAGCATAACAATGCTGGTGCAAACCAGAGCTATGCTCCGGCAGCTCCCAGACCGCAACAGCCTGGTGCGCCTGCAGGAAACATGGAATCTTTCGGCAACGCGGTTCCCTTTGATGAGGAAATTCCATTCTAATTTAAGGGAGGTTATGCAATGAAACGCGAAAGAGGCAGAAGACCTAGAAGAAAAGTTTGCAGCTTCTGTGTTGATAAAGTTGAAGAAATCGATTACAAGGATGCAAATAAGCTGAAACGCTATATCACCGAACGTGGTAAGATTTTACCGCGCCGTATTTCCGGTACCTGCGCTAAGCACCAACGCCAATTGACCGTAGCAATCAAACGCGCTCGCTGCGTTGCTTTGCTGCCGTTCACCTGCGAATAATTCGCACGGCGGTTTTACACAAACAAAGAGGGTTGTCGCATTTTGCGACAACCTTTTTTTACGTCCTACCCAAATTTTAACGTTTGGGTGGGGCGTTTTTGTTTTTTTTAGGATAAAATGACAGTGTAAGGTAAGGGTGTAGCGATAATATCGCTCTATGGTCAATGCTTGCAGCTTCACTGCTCGCTGCTTGGTGAAGCGAAGCTTAGATAAAACGAAAATTTTACCTCTATAGGAAGTAGAAAACTTGGCGATTAGCAGAAGGAGTTGATTGTAATGTTGAAAAAACGTATCGCAATGGGTATTATGGCAAGCTTATTGGCGTGCAGCTTTATCGCTGGCTGCGGCGGAGGCAACAAGGGCGGAGACGCAGCACCGCTGAAGCCGAAACCGGTTGCTGAGGACTTGAAGGATCTGCCGAGCAAGGATCTGAAGATTGGCACGAAAACCTATAAGCTGTATTCGCTGAAGAATGATGCCAAGCTGCGTTTGGAAAACGTTTACAGCAAGGGCATGAGGATAGCCGTAGCTGATAAGTATATGGTTTATGCTAACGTTAAGAATAAGCTGGTGCAGATGAAATGGGAAAAGGACGCTCTGATGCTGATCAACGACAGAGTTGATGATCTGGGGGGCAACTCCAAGGTGTCTACTGATAAAAAGGGCGTTTTCTATGACAATAAAAAGATGAAGCTGACCTATTTTGATGGCGACACCAATCGCATTGACCAGGCACAGAACAGATTTAATCATCTGGTGGTTATTCCTCAGGGCGCTGCGGATAAGGCGCTGACCTGGATGGTGCAGGGCGATATCAGCAAGGTTAATCTGCGCGACGGCTACAAGGTAGGCCAAACTATCGGCGTAGTGCGCAAGGAATCCAGAGCGCGTGACGCTGCGGATAAGGATAAGATTGCTATTCCTGAATCGGTAATTGCCGATACCAATGGCGATTTCTACGTTGGCGGTCATGCTCGCGTGCAGAATGACGATGTTGGCCTGGCATTTGCTTATGATACCAACGGCAAGCAGAAGAGGATGTACGGCAAGGAAAGACGCAACGATAAGGACCTTATGTACACTGTAACCGATATGGCTTTGACCAACGATTATCTGGTAATCAGTGATTCCTCTGCTACTAAATCTCAGCTCTTGTTCTACAAGAAGAGCCTTGGCAGCCTTGCGCAAGCTATCAGCTTCAAGGAGCTGACGGGCAAGGAGGATACTCTGGTAGGCGCTTGCGTGAACCTGGCGACCATGCCGGAAAACAGAGTGCTTGTTGTGCTGAGCAGGGGCAAAAGAGATGTTGATGACGAGATTTTTGTTCTGCAGCTGTAATTTGTGACGCTAAGGGCATACACTGGCAGGCTTTTTAGCTTGCCGGCTGTGTGCCTTTTTATTGATTTAAGTGAGGAATTAGATTTTTTATGTGCATTTTTCTGGTTTTGCGTGTTATAATATAACTATAATGATTCAAATGAGGTGAAGTAAATGAAACGTTCTTTGAGAGTTTTATTTTTTACAATGATGTTTACCCTGCTGAGCCTTACAGCGTTTGCTTATAATCCTGGTCAGCGTACCATCCATCTTTTGGGCGATACCTTAAACAGCGATAAGCATCCTGTACATCTTGTTGTGAAGCAGACTATTGATATGCGTGAGGTGCTGACATCGGAGGCTTATAACCAGCTGGCTCCGGCTAAGAAAAAAATCACCAACCGCACCGAATATAACGAGGCCAATGGCATTAACGCCGAGCGCATCACGACTACTGATGGCGAGGGCAATATCACGAAGGATAATGTGAGCTTCGTGAAGGACGGCTATTGGTACAGCATCGACTATCTGCATAAAACCTATGACCGTGTGCCGGAGCTGCCGGGCATGAGCATTGCCTTTGCAGAAACGATGATTAACTGGTTCAACAGCAAGCCGACGATGGGCAATGATGCCAACACCGGCTATGATTATGATATGATGACGAAGGGCATCAGCACGCTGAGCTTCTATTACGAAAAGGATACCGAAAACTGGAAGGGCTATAAGGTAAGCTATATGCCGCCGTTTGAGGTTGTAGAGGTTTCTGCTGTTGTGGATACGGCCAGCGCCTTCGCTCTGCCACCTGCTGATTTCAAACAGGTTGCCGATCCTGCTATGCGTAACTATGCTAACCGTCTGCTCGAAAGAAGTGCGAAATAAGTTATAACAGGCAGCCTTTGCCTGCTTATATATTAAATTTTGAAAGGTGATGATTTTCATGTTTAAAAAAGCTCTTGCTCTTGTAACCCTGCTGCTGTCGCTTGCTTTTGCGACCGTTGCTTTTGCTGCTGTTCCGTCTAGGGAGTATGTTGCTGCTGCACGCGAGGAGGTTCCGGCTGCTGCTGTAATGTATGGCTATAAGGAGGACGTTAAGGACGGCGACGTGGAGATCAAATTCCGCGATAATGATGCTTTCCTGGAATATGAAGTAAAGCTGGATCTGGCAACGAAGAAGGTGCTCGAGGTAGAAATCAAGGGTGCTAACAGTGCTGACAGCACCATGATTGTGAAAACCGTTGAGGATATCAAGCAAATCGTGCTGGAAGCATATCCTGATGCCCGCGACATCATCGTAGTGCTTGACAGAGATGGTGCAAAGGCTCATTATGAGGCTGACTTCACTACTGCCAAATATAAGGTAGAAGCAGACCTGAATCCGGTAACCGGCGCTTTTGTAAAAAGAGAGCTGAAATATTTCTAAGCAAATTTAACAGCTTTGGCTGTCGCAGGCTTGCCCCTGTGCCGCACTTCGCGGCACGGAAAAGGGGGCTGCGGCAGTCTTTTTTTGCGCGAAACATTGCATAAGCGCGTGTATTATTGTAAAATATATTAGATATAGAGTTTTTTAGCACACTAAATATATAACGAGGAGCGATTTACGTGAGTACAAATTTAGAAGTTGGTATTGTTGGCCTGCCGAACGTAGGCAAAAGTACCCTGTTTAATGCAATTACTAAGGCTGGCGCTGAGGCTGCCAACTATCCTTTCTGCACTATTGAGCCTAACGTTGGCGTTGTAGATGTTCCGGATAAGCGTCTGGACGTGTTGAGCGAGATGTTCAAATCCAAAAAAATTGTTCCGGCAGCTATGCGCTTTGTAGATATTGCCGGTTTGGTTAAGGGCGCAAGCAAGGGCGAGGGCCTGGGCAACAAGTTCCTGTCCCATATCCGTGAGGTTGACGCTGTGGCTGAGGTGGTACGCTGCTTTGAGGATGGCAACATTACCCACGTTGAGGGCAGCATTGACCCCCTGCGAGACATTGAAATCATCAACACTGAGCTGTGCCTGGCAGATATGGAATCTGTTGAGAAGCGTCAGGAGCGTCTGGTGAAGCTGGCAAAGACCGGCGATAAGAAGGTTAAGCTGGAGCAGGCTGTTATGGAAAAGGTTATGGCTGGTCTGTCCGAGGCTGTGCCTGCACGCCGTCTTGGTCTTACCGAGGAGGAGCAGGAATTCTTAGGCGAGCTGCATCTGCTGACCATGAAGCCGGTGCTGTACATTACCAACGTTTCTGAGGGCGAGGTTGCTGACCCGTCCGGTAACGAGCATGTACAGGCTGTAAAAAAATATGCGGCTGAAGAAAATGCTGAGGTTATCGTTGTTTCTGCGAAAATGGAAAGCGAAATCGCTGAGCTGCAGGAGGACGAGGCGAAGGAATATCTGGAAATGGCCGGCTTAGAGGAAACTGGTCTTGACCGTCTGATTAAGGCTGGCTTCAAGCTGCTTGGTCTGATGACCTTCCTGACCGCTGGCGAGATGGAATCCCGTGCGTGGACGATTAAGCTGAACACCAAGGCTCCGCAGGCAGCAGGCAAGATTCATACGGACTTCGAGCGCGGCTTTATTCGTGCCGAGATTGTTTCCTATGATGACCTCGTAGCGTGCGGCAGCAAGGCAGCAGCACGTGAAAAGGGCCTGGTTCGCCTTGAGGGCAAGGATTATGTTATGCAGGATGGCGACGTTGTAGAGTTCCGCTTCAACGTATAAGCTGTCTGGAAAATTTTATATGTATAGTAAGAGCGCAGCGAGCGAAAGCGAGCTGCGCTTTTTGCATGCCTCTAGGCTTTGATTGTAATTTCCTCATTAAATGTCACAATTTCCTCTGCTTCTCTCTTTGCTTTTTCCCTGCAATTTGATACAATATTATACGGAAAGAAGGTAGTCTTAATGATATATGATACACATATGCACTGTGATTACTCCTGTGACAGTGAGATGAAGCTTGAGGATGCGCTGGCTGCGGCGACGGAGCAGGGCATTGGCCTTACTGTTACGGAGCATTGGGATTATGACTATCCCACGAATCCGGATGCTTTCACTTTTGATATAGATGAATATTTTGCACGTTTTATGCCGCTGCGAAGCGACAAGGCGCTCATCGGCATTGAGATAGGCATGCAGACGCATACTGCAGAGGCAGATAAAAAGATTGCGCAGAGCCATGCGTTCGATTATGTGCTGGCTTCGATTCACTGCATCGGCCGCCGTGATTTGTACGAGCCGACCTGCTATGAGGGCCGCACGCGTCAGCAGATTGTGGAGGAGTTCCTGCGTGAGTCGATTACCTGTCTGGAGCAGGAGCGCGATTTTGATGCTTTCGCGCATATCGACTATATCTGCCGTTACTGGCCGTATACGGGGGCGGAGCGAGAGCTGCGCCTGAGTGATGCGCCGGAGCTGTTTGACCGCGTGCTTACGCTGCTTATTGAAAAAAATAAGCCGATTGAAATTAACACGCGCCGCCTTGATGATGTTGCGGCGGTCGCAGGACTTTTGCTGCTGTATAAGCGTTATCATGAGCTGGGCGGCCGCTTCTGCACTCTGGGCAGCGATGCGCATTACAAGGAGCATGTGGGGCGCAGGCTGCAGGAGGCATTGGAGCTGGCGAAGGAATGTGGCTTGACGCCTGTATATTTTAAAGCAAGAAAGATGTACATTATGGAGGACTTATAAATGAAATGCGTTCGCTTTGAGGATAAAAGAACTGGTAACAAACGTATTGGCTTTATCGACGGCGGAGCAATCCGCTGCGTTTACGGCAGTCTGCAAACCTATTGGCAGATTACCGACGAAACCTTTGATATGCGTGATGTGCGCCTTTTGGCTCCCTGCGTGCCGAAGCAGATTATCTGCGTCAGCTTCAACTATAAGCAGCATGCTGATGAATGCGGCGCGAAGGTGCCGAGCGAGCCGAGCATTTTTGCCAAGGCTGCGCATACCGTTATCGGCACAGAGGATAATATCATCTGGCCCAAGCAGGTCAAGGAGCTGGCCTATGGCGCAGAGCTGGGCATTGTTGTTAAAAAGAAAATGAAGAACGTGAAGCCTGAGGAGGTAAAGAATTATATCCTTGGCTATACCTGTGCGAACGATATCACTGCTGCTGATTTGCAGCGTAAGGAGCGCCAATGGCTGCGCTGCAAGTCCTTTGATACCTTCTGCCCGTTGGGGCCGTGGCTGGAGACGGAGCTTGACCCGAGTGATTTGGGCATTAAAACCTATGTCAACGGCGTAATGAAGCAGAACGCGCGCACGAGCGATATGGTTTATAATCCTTATGAAATTTTGAGCTATATTTCCCAAAGCTTTACGCTTGACGCTGGCGACCTCATCCTTACAGGTACTCCGGAGGGCTTCGGCGAGCTGAACGAGGGCGATGAGGTTACGGTTGAGATTGAGGGAATTGGCAAAATTACCAACTACGTAACGAAAGAGTGAGACATTTATGCTAAAAAATATGACGGATGGCGCACCGCTGAAGCTGATAATCCCCTTCACGGTGCCGCTTCTGATAGGTAATGTTTTTCAGCAGCTGTATAATATTGCGGATATCATCATCGTCGGCCGCACGATTGGCGTGGAGGCGCTGGCGGCCGTGGGCGCAGTGTCGCCGCTGTTTATGCTGACGATGGTGCTGACGATTGGCCTGAGCAACGGTTTTACTGTCGTAACAGGCCAGCGCTATGGCGCTCAGGATATGGACGGTATGCGGCGCAGTATTGGTACCTGCATTGTACTGAGCTGCGCCTTTGTGCTGCTTATTATGGGCATTATGCATCTCATTATGCGGCCTGCGCTGGTGCTGATGAATATTCCGCCGGAGCTGATGGCTGATGCCTATGCTTATGTGATGATTATCGTCGACGGCCTGTTTGCGATGATGGCCTATAACCTTTTGAGCGGTATTATGCGTTCTTTGGGCGACAGCAAGACGCCGCTGTACTTTTTGATTATCTCGTCCATTGTCAATATTATTTTGGCACTGGTATTTATTATGTATTTTGGCTGGGGCGTGCCGGGAAGCGCGATTGCTCTGGTTATTGCGCAGGCTATTTCTGCGGTGCTTTGCGTGATGTATATCTATAAACGCTTTCCGCAGCTGCATATCCATCGTCGTGATTTTAAGCTGGACGGCAAGGAGCTGTGGGAGCATCTGCGTATGGGCCTGCCGATGGCTGTGCAGTTTTCAGTGCTGGGCTTAGGCATTATTATTTTGCAGTCCGTGTGCAACAAGTTTGGCAGCGAGCAGATTGCAGGCTTTACGACGGCTATCCGCGTGGAGCAGCTGGCCTTGCAGCCGATGATTTCCTTTGGTATTGCGATGGCAGTCTTTACTGCGCAGAATTTTGGTGCGCGCCGTTTTGACCGGATACGTGAGGCTGTGCGCAAGTGCTCATTGCTGATGCTGGGCTTCAGTCTGGTGGCGGCAGTTATCATGTTCATTTTTGGCGAAGAGGTTATTGGTATCTTTTTGGATAATCCGTCTGCGGCAGTTATGGAGGCAGCGCATCTGTATATTTTATATACGGTGCCTGTGTACTTCTTCCTCAGTCAGATTTTTATTTACCGTAATGCCTGCCAGGGTATGGGCGTGGGTATGATACCGATGCTGTCGGGCGTGGTAGAGCTGATTATGCGCTCGCTGGTGGCGATTTATCTTAGTGAACCCTATGGCTATGTGGGCATCTGCCTGGCGGAGCCCGTTGCCTGGATAAGCTGTGCAGTTTTTGTTTTTGCGGCTTATCATTATTTTGTAAGGCTGCTGGAGAAAAAATGTCTGGCTTGATGTGCTTATATAAGCAAAAGGAATGGCGCTGATGAAAAAAGGGAAGCATCTCTCTACAATTAAATTACATTGTCTTTTTGTCTGGCTGACAGCCTTTTTGCTGTCGCTGGCCTGTGGCTATTACGTCAACCAGCAGGCGGTGAAGGAGGCGCAGCTCAAGGCTTTTTATACGGCGGAGCTGACTGCCAGCCGTGTGGAGGTGCAGCTGCGCAAGTATTTTGATGTTGGCGACTTTTTAAAGAAGACTGTGGAATCAGGCTATGAGCTCAGCGGTGATGATTATGTCGCCTGGGTTAAGCGCGTACCGGATAATTCTAAGGTCATCAAGGCCGTGGAATTGGCGAAGGATGGCGTTATCAGCGAAATTTATCCGTTGGAGGAAAATAAGACGGCGCTGGGCATGAATATGCTGACTAATCCTGGGCGTAAGGTGGAAGCAAATTTGGCGATGCTCAGCGGACAGCATACGCTGGCCGGGCCTTATCCGCTGGCGCAAGGCGGCATGGGTGCGCTGCTGTTTGACCCCATTTATAACTATAAGAGTGTAGTGCATAGGGATTTCTGGGGCTTTGCGATTTTAGTCATTGACTGGGGCAGCTTTGTCGAAGAAAGCGGCCTGTATAAGCTGAGCGATGCCGGCTTTTCCTATCGTATGAGCAAGGGTGTAGCCGGTGGCGGCGAGCAGATTGTTATTGCGCAAAGCAGCAGCAGTCTGCCGAATGATACGGTGAAGGTGGCCTTTGCTGTGCCGAACGATACCTGGTATCTGGAGCTGGCGCCGGAGGACGGGTGGATTACGCGCGGACAGAAAATGCTGACGTATCTTATCGCGCTTTTGATAGCGCTTTTTATCACGATTATTTTTTATCAGCTGGAGCTGAAGCGCTATAAGGAAAGGCTATATGCCGAAAGGATTCAGCGCTCTGCCAAGGAAGCGAGGATGGCGAATGCGGCGAAAACGCGCTTCCTCTTCAACATGAGCCATGATATCCGCACGCCGATGAACGCGATTATCGGCTTTACGCATCTGCTGAGCGAAAATCTTGCGGATATCAAGAAGAGCCGGGAATATATCGGCAAAATCCAGTCTTCCAGCAATCTTCTGCTCATGATTATCAATCAGGTTCTGGAAATGGCGCGTATTGAAAGCGGCAAAACAGTGCTGAATAAGCAGGCTGTGAATCTCCGTGAGGTTGTGCAGTCGCTGAATACGGTCTTTGAGCCGGGAATAAAAGAGAAGAGTCTGCGTTATCGTTCTTTGGTGGATATCAAGCAGGAGCTTGTGCTGTGCGACAGGACGAAGCTTGAGGAAATCGTGCTTAACATTGTCAGCAATGCCATCAAGTATACGGAGGCGGGCGGTAGCATTTGCCTGACGCTTAAGGAGCAGGCTGACGTTGGCGCGGATAAGGCAGCCTATGAGCTGACCGTAGAGGATACGGGCATTGGCATGGATGAGGCCTATCTGCCGCATATCTTTGAAGAGTTTTCGCGTGAGCATACGACGACGGAAACGAAAATCGCCGGGACGGGACTGGGACTGCCTATCGTCAAGTCGCTGGTAGAGCTGATGGGCGGCACGATTGCCGTGCAGAGCAAGGTGGGCGTGGGCACAGTGTTCACGGTTAAGCTGGCGTTTGAGCTGGCGAAGGAGGAAGCACCTGCTGCAGGTGCGGAGCCGCAGCAGCTGCTGTCAGTTGAGCAGCTCAAGGGCAGGAGCATTCTGCTGGCCGAGGACAATGCACTGAACGCGGAGATTGCAACAGTGATTCTTACGCAGGCGGGCTTTGTCGTCAAGCATGTTGAGGATGGCGCGAAGTGTGTGGCAGAGCTGCGCGCAATGCCTATAGGCACGTATGACGTTGTGCTTATGGATGTGCAGATGCCGAATATGGATGGCTACGCAGCGACGAAAGCTATCCGTGAATTGCAGGATGCACGTGCGAAGATACCGGTTATCGCTATGACGGCGAATGTTTATGACGAGGATAAGCAAAGAGCCTTTGCCTCCGGTATGACAGGCTTTATTGCCAAGCCGTTGAATATCAAGACAATGCTGCAGGTGCTGAGTGAGCAGCTTAATGACAAGTAAATAGACGTAAAGTTAAATCCCCCTGCTTCCCGTCATGATGGTGAGAGCAGGGGGATTTTGTGCTAAAAACCTATGCTTTTCTCCCAAAACTGCTATAAAATTGGGAGAAAAAGTAGAGAGTTAGGAGAATAGCTGTAATTGCAGTAGAAAATTTGACATCCTGTTATTATCGTGCTAGAATAAAACTGATAAAACGATAAGGTAGCGTGGACATAGCTACACGCAAAAGAAAAAACCCGAGTTGCAGCTCGGGTTTTTTCAATTTGGGTTAGCTGTGAACTAGAACCTCTTGTCTAACCACTTGCAAATATAGTAGCTGACTATAGATGCTACAACAGAGGTGAAAAACGAACAGATAGCGTCATCAGACATAGCAACACCCCCTTCCTGCTGGCAGTCTGGGGTCACAGCATTTTTATTATAACAAAATAAGTTTGAGAACACAACAATCTCCTGTTTCCCGTCATGATAGAGAGGGCAGGGGGATTGTTTGTGATAAAAGCTCATGCTTTTCTCCTAAAGTGATTGACTTTCTCCCAGAAGTGCTATAAAATTTTGGGAAAAAGTGGAACGTTGGGAGAAAGGAGCAGAAAATGAGAGGGTTGGATTATAGAATATTAACGACAGAGCCACAGATGGAGTTACAAGAGAAAATATATTGCAATGCACTTGAGAATCCTGATTTGTCGGTTGACGTTGTAAGAGATTTGTTAATCGCCAAAGAAGAACAGAGCGAACCGTTTTCGTTGGAGAAATAGTGTGATTTTATAATAAAACTGTCGTTTTGAAATTAAAAGTGAATTATTATAGGAATCTGAAGAACTATTTGAATTGAAAATGTATGTAGTTAAGTTGAAAATGTCATGAAAATAGAGGCTCTTTTTTGTATAATAACGCCGAGCTGTGCATTCAATAAACTCTAGTGGTTGATGGTGGTATAACGCTTTATAATGGGAATAATGTTAAATAAAAATAAGCTTAAAGGGAGATAAACAATGTTGAATTTAACTGATAGGATACAAGTAGCATTTAGTGGTACAGTAACTCCTGATAACAGGGCTAATCCTAGAGTTCCGTATGAACATCAAAGGAACGCTATGAAATGCCTTGATATATTAGATAAGGAAGATAATTATAGTACATTGGTAGTTTTGCCTACAGGTGGCGGCAAGACATATACTGCTTCGACATGGTTGTTGAAAAATGCAATAGATCAACATAAAAAAATTTTGTGGATTGCGCACAGGCAAATGCTCTTAGATCAAGCTGCTGAATCATTTCAAAAATTTGCTTATGTTGAAACTGTTCCTCATGTTTCGTCTTTTGCCTTTAGAATTGTATCCGGTTCGCCTAAGCATGACCGCACTATTAACATAAAGAGAAAAGACAATCTGTTGATCATTAGCAAGGATAGACTTGGGCGCAATTTGGCTTGTTTAGATAATTGGCTGAAAGATGAAAAAGAAATTTATATGGTTATTGATGAAGCGCATCATTCTACCGCAAAAACTTATCGTAAAGTTATTGATTATGTGAAACAGCGGATTCCTAATTTTAAATTAATTGGCCTTACTGCAACACCTTTTCGTACAGCTGCTAATGAGCAAGGGCTACTTTCAAAAATATATTACGATGGTGTAGAAGATGGTTGTGCTGTACATAATGAAAAAGGTATAGCTTATGCGATTGGCTTGAAAGATTTGATTAGCAAAAGAATATTAGCTAAGCCGATTTTTGAAAGCCACTTAACAGAGGAAGATTATGGCAAAAATTTAGGTGTAGAGGCTTGGTCTAATATACAGCATTTAGATACTTTGCCAGATGAATTAGCAACAGAAATTGCTGATAGTGCGGCACGTAATAAATTGATTGTTGAAACATACAAAAAGAATATGGCGAAATATGGGCAGACTATAGTGTTTGCTGTTAATGTAAATCATGCTATTACATTAAGTGCGTTATTCAATAAACGTGGGATAAAAGCTGATTTTGTTGTATCTGATATTAAGGATATGACTACTGGAATAAATCGTAGTCGTGAAGATAATGAAAAAATATTAGAGCTGTATAGAAAGGGAGAACTACAAGTTTTAGTCAATGTAAATATCTTGACGGAAGGTGTAGATCTGCCGCAGACGAAGGCTGTATTTTTGGCACGGCCAACTGTTTCTACGACCTTAATGACGCAGATGATAGGCAGAGCTTTGCGAGGAGAGCGTGCTGGTGGTACAAATGAAGCTTACATTGTATCATTTGTTGATAGGTGGAATGAGCATATTGCCTGGGTTAATCCTGAGAGTATTTTTGTTGAGCAGGGCAATGAATTTCATGATAATGATAGCAAAGAAAGATTTAAGCAAAATGTACGCTTAATTGCGATCGCTAAAATTGAAGAGTTTGCTAAATTGTTGGACGGAGCACTTGATACCACTAAATTAGAAGCTGTGCCTTTTGAAAAACGTATACCCTTGGGAATGTACTTGTTCACGTATATGGATAAAGGTGATGTAGATGTTTCTTGTCAGGTTATGGTTTATGATAGTACTAGAGAAGCATATGCAGATTTGATGAAAGCTTTACCATCACTTTTTAAAAGCTTTGATGCTGAACGTGAGGAGTATTTAACTGATAAGCAATTAAAGCAGATGGAAGAGCAATGTCATGCAACGTATTTCCTTGGAGATATGATTCCTGCATATGAAGCAGAGGATGTAATTAACGTATTGAAATATTTTGCTCAATATGATTCTGCACCTAATTTTTATCCTTTTGAGGACGTTGATAGAAGCAAGGTAGATGTCAGCATAATTGCAAAACGCATTTGGGAAGAAGATATGGGAGCTAGAAAGCAGGCAGAATATCTGGAGAATATCTGGAATGAGGGTGATGAAAATATTTTACGCTTGTTTTTCAGTAGAAAAAGTTATTTTATCAGGAATGTAAGTATAGAATTAGAAAAATTGGCACATGGTATTGGTAGTGGCGGATTAGTAGATGGGGGTTGGCAGAGTATAGAGGATATGTCGCTCGAGGAAATTAGAAAAGTTGCTCCTGATTTAGAAAAACAGTTACGGGATGCTGCTTTTGCAAAAGCTTTAGGTAAAGATGGCCGTTATCACTGCGCTATTTGTGGGTTTGCAGATGAAACAAGAATTCCTTTCCAGGTTGATCATATAGTACCTATGAATAAAGGTGGCAAAACTCGCCCTGAAAATTTGCAGATATTGTGTCGTAGGTGTAATGGAAAAAAGAGCGATAAATAAATTTACTGATATACACGGACAAAATATTGCGCTTATCAATGCCTGGGATTTAGCAGCAATATTTTATAAGCTAGATTTAGGGATAAAAGTGCAAATGCAGCTTATAGACTGTTTGTGCCGAGCTCGTGAAGATTTGTTGATTGCTTGCTACAGAGAGAATCGTAAGAGGTTAGTTTATGATATAGCTTATTGTAATCAGTATTTGGAAAATAAACGAGCTATAGAAAATGAAATAATACTACTCGAACACGATTTAGGAAAGAGCTTAAATTTTCCTGAGGATTTTTCATCTGACAGATTTTTAGCTTTATATTTTTTCTTTAAGCTGAACTATGTAAAACTGTTATCAAAAAAATTGGCAGGGAAAGTAGAACCTTGTTATATCAGGGTTCGTTATGCTAAAATTTTAAGCCTATGTAATGTAAAAAAACGTATGACAAATGTAGTCAAGCAAATAGAATTGGCGCGAGATGCTTATGCGTTGAGGTTCATTGCTCAGCGCAAAGAAATAAGTGATTTAAGCGCTTTCCCTGTTGATAAATACATAACACTTGCACTTAGAGATTCTGATTTAGACGTATATGATCAGTATTGACTTTCCTCTACCAAAAAACTGCCAAACAGTTTAGAAAAGGAATCATAGGTAGTGACAAGTAAGCAAAAAAATAAAAACCCGAGTTGCAGCTCGGGTTTTTGTTGCTTTATAAGTTTGGTTATTTTACTGCAATTACGTCAAAGCCTGTATCCTCTACGGCAGCCTTCAGCGCTGCGTCGTCAAGGCTTGCGCCCTCAACAACAGCGTTATTGTTTTCGAGTGATACGCTTACGCTGGTTACGCCAGCGACAGCCTGCAGTGCTTCGTTTACTGCTGCCACGCAATGCTGGCAGTGCATGCCTTCGATAGAAATAGTTTTAGTCATGATGATCTCTCCTTTTGCTTTTATAATTTTATGAAACGCAGTCTGAGTGCGTTAGTAACGACGGATACGGAGCTGCAGCTCATAGCGGTGGCAGCAATCAGCGGATTGAGCAGCCAGCCGAAGGCCGTGTAGAAAGCGCCTGCGGCAAAGGGAATGCCAATCGCATTATAGATGAACGCCCAGAACAGGTTCTGCTTGATGTTGGTCATAACGCCGCGGCTGAGGCGGATGGCCTTGCCCACGTCGAGCAAATCGCTTTTAATCAGAACCATGTCTGCAGCCTCAATCGCAATGTCTGTGCCTGCGCCGATAGCAATGCCGACATCGGCACGGGCGAGGGCAGGCGCGTCGTTGATACCGTCGCCGACCATGGCAACGGTGTGGCCTTCGCCTTGCAGCTGACGGATAACCTGCTCCTTGTCCTGCGGCAGAACCTGCGCAATAGCCTTGTTGACGCCGACCTGGGTGCGGATAGCCTCTGCGGTGACGCTGTTGTCGCCTGTGACCATAATAACCTGCAGGCCCATATCCTGCAGCTGAGCGATAGCCTCCTTGCTCGTGGGCTTTACGGTGTCAGCGACGGCGATGCAGCCAAGCAGCTGTGTGCCGCGGGCGAAGTAGAGCGGCGTTTTGCCTGCCTGCGCTAAGGTCTCCTGCTGCGCCTGTATTGCTTCTACGTCAACGCCGCTGCTCTGCATAAGCCTGAGGTTGCCTGCGCTGTAGGCTGCGCCTGCGATGCTGGCGATGAGGCCTTGCCCGGGGATTTGCTTATAGCCTATGGCTTCGTTAAGCTCGAGCTGGGCGTTGGCAGCAGCGCTGGTAATTGCCTTGCCTAAGGGATGCTCGGAGAGCTGCTCCAGGCTGGCGGCGAGCTGCAACAGCTCGTCCTTGCTTACGCCGTTGGCAGGCAGAATATCGGTGACGACAGGCTTGCCTGCGGTAATCGTTCCTGTTTTGTCAAGAATTACGGTATCAACCTTATGCGCAGTTTCCAGAGCTGTCGCTGATTTTATCAAAATACCGCTGCGTGCGCCGCGGCCTGCGCCGACCATGATGGCTGTCGGCGTCGCGAGGCCGAGGGCGCAGGGGCAGGAGATAACGAGAACGGAGATGGCGATGGTGATGGCGAAGTGCCAGCTTGCGCCGAGCGCCAGCCAGACCGCTCCGGCTAATATAGCAATGCTGATGACTGCGGGGACGAAGTAGCCGCTGACCTTATCGGCCAGCTTGGCGATGGGCGCTTTGCTGGAGGTCGCTTCATCAACGAGCGCGATGATTTTGGCGAGCGTAGTGTTGGCGCCGACGGCGGTAGCCTGCATTTTGAAGTAGCCGCTTTGGTTTATCGTGCCGCCGGTAACCTTGTCGCCGACGCTTTTGTCGACAGGCAGGCTTTCACCGGTGATGGCGCTTTCGTCGAGCGCGCCGCTGCCTTCGATAATCGTGCCGTCGACGGGGACGGAGGCACCGCTTTTGACGATGAGCACGTCGCCGGTAACAACGTCTGCCAATGGAATTTCTCCCTGCAGGCCGTGACGCTCAACGAGTGCTGTTTTCGGCGTCAGGTTCATGAGCGCTTTAATAGCGTCGGAGGTGTGGCTTTTGGCACGCGCCTCCATAAATTTGCCGACTGTGACGAGCGCCAGGATAACGGCGCTGGCTTCAAAGTAAAGCGCGTCGGCGAATTGGGGGATTAAGTCCAGTCTGTTATGGCCGAAGGCGTAGGCGAGGCCAAATACAGCATAGAGGCCGTAGATGAAGGAGGCACCGCTGCCGATGCAGATGAGCGAATCCATATTGGGAGAGCCGCTAAGCAGGTTGCGTGCGCCGTGAATAAAATATTTGCGGTCGATGAACAGCACGGGTATGCACCAGAGCATTTGCAGCAGTGCGTTGATAAGCTCGTTTTCTTGCCCAAGGATGAAGCCTGGCAGCGGCCAGCCCCACATTCTGCCCATGTGCTGATAAAAGACAAGGCCGGCAAAAATCATAGAGCCGATGAGCCGCTGGCGCATTTCCTCCATTTCCTGTGCTGCCGTGTCCTGCGGCGTGCCGGCAGGCGCTGTGGCCCTGCTTTGCGCATGGATGGCGGCGCCGAAGCCAAGCCTTTCGATGCGGGCGATGATGGCTGCCTCGTCAACAACGCTTTCATCAAAGGAGATGTGCGCGTTGTTCGTTAAAAGATTAACGCTTATTTGCTGCACACCCTGCATTTTGCTGACGACCTTTTCGATACGTGAGGAGCAGGCGCTGCAGCTCATGCCGGTGATGTCGAGAAGTTCTTTCTTCATAATGAATCCTTTCGTTTGTTATCTATTTGACGTAAAAAAATAAGTCTGCTATTATTATAGCAGACGCTTACTTTAATTCAAGAATGCACTATTTTGGTATATAGTACCCCAAAAGGTACTGTGAAAGGAATTTGTTTATGGAAAAGGAAAGTATCAATCTCAACTGTCCGGTGGCGGCGACGCTGCAGCTTATCGGCGGCAAGTATAAGGCCTTGCTGCTGTGGCATTTGTCGGGCAAGGTGCTGCGCTTTAATGAGCTGCGCCGTCTGGTGCCTGAGGCGACGGCCAAGATGCTGACGCAGCAGCTGCGCGAGCTGGAACGCGACGGTCTGATTACGCGCACGGTTTATCCGGTGGTACCGCCGAAGGTGGAGTACGCGCTGACAGAGCGCGGCGAAAGCCTCTTCCCGATTTTGCAGGCGATGTACGTTTGGGGCAGCAGGCTGCTGGAGGGCGAGGGCGTGTGCCCTGAATGCTCGATGCAGATGGCGCGGGCAGGAGAATGTCACTGTCATGAAAAGAAATAAAAAAAGTAGCTGTCGACGACCCTCTCTGCCTCGCTAAAGCTCGGCATCTCTCCCTTACAGGGAGAGCGCTTTCGGCGTGCTGTTTGTAAAATAGTATTGAGTGAAAGTCGCCCCTGTAAGGGGAGATGTCGCCATAGGCGACAGAGGGGTATATGCGACAGCTACTTAATTTTCTAAGCAAAAATTTCTGCGATAGCCGGTGGCAGCATATCTAAGGAAACAGCAGTCATGAAGGCTGCGACGATAGCTACGATGATGAAGGCTGCAGCGTGCGGAATATCCTTTTTACGTGCAGAGGAATATATTGCACGCAGAGATAAAAGCAGAATCAGTCCCCAGATATAAGGACCGGTAACCTCATGGAAAAATTTTTCGAACATTATATAACACTCCTTTGAAAAACATGTTATAGAGCTGGATATAATAAAAAAACACCTGCATAAAATAGCAGGTGTATTTTCAGTGTGGTGCCTCAGCACAGAATCGAACTGTGGACACAAGGATTTTCAGTCCTTTGCTC
>OQVS01000085.1_pt1 | contig 47090 bp, 32 predicted proteins | sample 1691601 | NCBI WGS metagenome assembly OQVS01 (sample SAMN03418268, study PRJEB22391) | human gut metagenome | biome: human-gut; feature: organic feature; material: feces | host: Homo sapiens | place: Tanzania | collected 2013-01 | reverse complement strand
ACTTGAGCAGCCTCTCCGTCTTCGCCATCAGCTCCGGATAGCGCTCCGGATGCGCCAGAATCGGCACCACGCCCTTTAAGCGCAGCTCATACCAAAAATCATCCGCATACTGCGGCAGGAAATGCATCGGCAATTCCACCAGCAAATAGGTCACGGCCTGCTTGCCGAACGCTTCACCGTTCAGGCAATAGCTGCCGTCAACTGCCAATTCATCCAGCAGCTCCCAGTCCATAAAGACCTCCGTTCCGCTGTAAATCTGTAAATCTATCTCGTTGTCCCTGCAAGCTTCGCGCAGCCACTCTACGCCTGCCTGCAGCTGCTCCCAGCTCGGATGCTCGCCTGCACTGAGCACATGGCTCGTCGCAAAAATTGCGCGCGTACCGCTCGCTGCCGCCTTGCGCAGCATCGCCAGCGCCATCGCCTCATCCTTGCAGCCATCGTCAACTGCTGGGATTATGTGGGAATGTATGTCTATCAAATTAACACCTCTCCGCCTGCTTCCCCCTCAAGCTCACCAGCGCCCCCGCCAGCTCCTCCAGCGAAAAGCACCCCTCCGGCAGCTTCTTATCATACTCGCCATCCAAATCCACAAAAAAATCGCGCATCGGACACTCGAGCACATCATGCAGCTTAATCAAATTCTCCAGCGTCACACTGCAGCGACCAGCCTCCATATTACTCAAAAGCGACTGGCTCACACCGATTGCCGCCGCCAGATTCGCCTGCTGCCAATTCTTCGACTGACGGATAAGCTTAATCCGCGCACCAACCTTCTTTGCCTCTTCTAAAATCATCGCCTGCTCCTTTTGTTACACTCATAAATTTTATGGATAAAAAACAAATTGTTACACCTTTATGTATATTATTGTACCGCAGTGCCCCCCCGAGTCAAGCAAAAGTACGCCAAACCTTCCCATCAGACAGCCGTTGGGGACATCAGCAAGCGAGCACATGCAAGCTAAAAAAAACAGCAAGCGCTTTTCTTACGCCTACTGCTTTTAAGAATGAATCCTTTAATGCAAAATTATTTATTTCAACTATATCTCCAACAAAAAAAGACGACTGCTTTTTACAGCAGTCGCCAAAAAAATTTTTTAATTAGATTACGTCAATCTGTTCAATTTTGTTCTCTTCGTCTTCATCCTGTTCTATCAGATTATATCTGTCGAACAAAATCTTTGGTCTGATGTGCGGCTCAACGAGCTTCTCATACACATCATACTCCAGCTTTCTCTCCAGCAAGCCGGTAGCATACAGACGCTGGCTGGAGAACTCATGCAGAGCATTGCCAAACAGCACCAGCGAATCATACGGTGTTCTGCCGCCAGCCGTCAGCCGCAGCTGCAAGCCGTCGCCCAGGTCATAAACCTGATATTGCGAAACACCTTGGAATTGAGCCAAGCCATTCGTGCGCAGCCTGTCAAAGACTGCTTCCTTGCCCGGCCTGATGCTGCCATGACCTATAGACGCATCACCAAAATGCATGCGCTCAGCCTCGGCACCCAGCGTTCCCTGTGCCTTCAGCCTGCCGATAGCCAGCGAGCCATTGCCTGCGCTCAAGGTAATATCATTACCTGTAAGCTCGTCCGCAGTGATGCTGCCGCCACGGCTCTGCAGCGTAATGCGCTTGCTGTCAGGTGCGTCGCCATGAAGCACAATATCGTTATCAGCCAAAATCTTAAGATAGCTGCCTGCATCCTTGCCTGTCGACAAATGCTGCAGAACGAGCTGCTTGTCGCCCAGCTGGTTAATCGCCACAGCGCCGCCCGAAATTACGCTCAGGCCATCGTTCGCCTCATCCTGTCCGTAAAGGCTGACATTCAGCGCACCTGTGCTGCCCACACCGTTAATCGCTGTCAGATACAGGCTCTGCGCCTGAATATTGACAGCCTCCGGCTCAGCAGCCAGCTTGTTGATGCTGCCGAGGCTCGTAACCGTCGCCCTGCCGTTGCTGGTCATGATCGTCTCGATATTGAGATCCTTGCTTGCACGGCCGGCGAAGCTCTTCTCAATGCTTACCTCCTCGCGTCCCTGCAGGAAGATATCGCCCTGGCCACCCTTAGCCGCAGCCTGAATATTAATTTTGCCCTGACCGTTGCTCGTCGTCTGCTGGATGCCCAAGGTCTGCGTTTCGTCAATCACGGCTATTTGCTTGCCGTCAGCATCCTTGCGCAGCGTAACATTCGTCACATCAGCCTGCCCCAAGGTCTTCAAATCATTAAGCGCATTGGCATTCTTATAGCTGCCGTCAGCATTCTTCGCCAGAATACCGGTGAGCGTAATTTCCTTCGTCTCGCCGCGCTGACCGATGCTGCCGTTCGCCGTCAGCGTGATATTCCTGCCGATGACGTTCGGATCCTTCTTCGAGGTCTGGTCCAGGCTTGCCGCCGTCTTTTGCAGAATGCTCTCCGAAATAGCGTAGAGCAAGGCTGTTTTGTCCCAGGTAGTATAGCTGCCCAGTCCCTTTTCCTTGTTCAGCCTGCTCTTGATTTCCTGCAGCCTGCTGTTGCCGCCCTCAATGAGGCCGATATTTTTCCAGCGCTGCAGACGGCTTTCCTCGCTGCCCTTGGCCGTAGCCTCCTCCGGCAAAGCATCAATGATGCTGCCTGCCGACTTCAGCGTTACGTCGCCGGTGCTCGAATAAACTCTGCCAAGGCGCAGATCGCCCTCGACCTGCTCAATGCTGATATCGCCCTTCGCCTTCACGTTAATCGAAGCGCTGAGGCTGTCATCGCCGGCAGCATTCTGTCCTGCCTTAATCTTCATAGCCGAACCATCGCGTTTCTCACCACAAATGCTGCCATTAGTGGCCGTCAGGTTGATACGATCGGCCTCGATAGGTTTGCTGCCTCCATAAATAATATCGCCGTTACTGGAGTTGTTCGTAATATCAAGCAGCTTCCATCTGTAGCCACTTTCACTCAGATCATCGGAATTGGCAGCCAGATACAGTCTGCCCTTCGCTCCGGCAATGTTGTTGACAGTCACCGTAGCCTCACCGCCAGCCTGACTCCACGATTTAAGCTTTAAGGTAACATCGTCTCCGGCTGCAATATTGATATTCTCCAGATTGCCCGTACCGGCAACGCCAATTATGCTGCCATACAGAGCGCCTCCGGTTTGCTTAACCGGATCTCCGACAACAAACCTGCCAGAATTTATCAGCACTGTGCCCTTGGTGTTGTGAGTGATATTGCCTGCTGCATCCGTTTCTTCATAAAGCTGCGTGTTGCCGATAGAGCCTGTCATCTCAATGCCGCTCATAACGTTGTGCACCTTGACAACCGAATCATCAGCCTTCTGACCAATAAATTTTACATTGATAGGATAATCTGCTTTGACACTGGCGAAATACGTATCCGTACTGCCCGTCTCCTCCTTCCAGGTAACCTCATGGTGCTTATGGCAGCCAAATAATCCGGTGCTATAATAACGCTCGCTTTCAATAGTACGCACAGTTTCTCCCAGCTGGTTATGCTCGTACTCCATAAAGGTTTTGCGCGTATCATCCGTCTCCTGAACCACCACGCCATCCTTGCGCGCCGCATTAGCACTGCTGCCGCTGCCTGTAAGGTTCTCCTGCGTGGACCACTCCTGCAGATCCTTGTCCTTCTCCTCCAGGTCCCACAGTCCCCAGCCGCCATCCATATCATCATGGGTATAGCGCTTGTAATCAGTGTTCTTCGTGCCGCTTGTCCACGTATAGCGCAAGCCTTCCTTAGGCTGATATTGGCCGCCTTTGGCACCATCAAAGTATTTCGCCATGTATTCATACTTCGTACCACCGCTGCTGACATAATAGGTCTCCATCATGCCATTGGTGTACTCCGTCACCCTCACCACAGGGATTTTCTTGTTATTATAAGATACAGAATAACCGGCAGTATCTGTGATGCTGACGCGTCCTTTGACATCGTTCGTAATGAGATTACCCACCTTTATGTTATAAGGATGGTTAGACTCTATCGTAATATTGCTCGCGCCATCAAGACAGTAAAGCTTGCCGCCACCGATGCTGGAAATGCGGCCGATAAGATAAATCTGTCCGCCCGAGGCATTGACATCCTCCAGAATGATTGTATTGCTTGCAGGATTGAAGTAGGCGCCAATTCTATACTTACAGCAGTATGCATCATCGTCCCAATAAGCAGTACCCTTGACAATCCGGTACGCGTCGTTGCCCTTGACATAATCATCTGTGAGCTTTTCGCCCTTCTTATAGCTTTTCTTAATCTTATCTATCGCCGCATCCACTTTTTTATCGTTATACAGCTGCAGTACATAGTCACCATAGCCGCTCTGGATAATGCCGTCGACATTGATATCCGTAGCGTTGATGGAGATGACGCCGCCGGCGATAACGCCTTCCAATGGCGCCTCGCCATCATTAGGCAGCACAATCTTCTCTGTGATATCGTAAATATTTTCCTTTTTTCTTTTCAGCTTATCATATTCTGTACTATAAAGGCTCTTCGGATTGTACCCGATATTCACAATGCCATCAGTGAAGGTTTGTGTAATCGAGCCGCCAGCTGAAAGTGCAACATTTGCGCCCAGCACAGAAACGCTGTCCCGCGCCGATGCACCGGCGATAGTAATATTGTTATGCGAGCTCGTAATCTTAATCGAACCATTTTTATTATACACATCGCCGCTGACGATAATATCGGCCTGCGGCAAATATTGGCCAGCGAAAGTCTTGCCGTCCTCCACAACCTTATAATCTAAGGGTGCACCACTGTAATTGCCCTTGATATCGATGCTGCCGCCAATGCCTGTCTCCGACTTCACGCTTTGGAAGCCGCCGCTTGTCGCATTGGCTTTTTTATTGAGCTTGCTGATATTATTATTAAAATCGCTGCTCGTGCTGCCGGTCAGCTGCTCATTGTTATACAGCAGTCGTCCGCCGCCATCGTCCACATTTATTCTTTGCAGACGCAGCATAAGGTTGGTATTGTTGGTGACATTGATTTCCGGACTGCCGTTGGCTGCCAACGAGCCTGTCGCCTTGCTGCTCTTCAGGACGGACGTGTTGATAGTAATGTTGCCGCCGGATGCCGTCAGCTCTGGAAGCTCCACGTAGTCCACCATCTTCCTGGCATTGAGCACATATTTGCCATCAACATAGGAGACCTCGCCCATTTTTTCCATCTGACTGAGCAGGCGCTCCGCCTCGGCCTTATAGCCAATATAAGACGCACTGTCGGCGCCGTCGCTGGAGTATTCGCTTATCAGCAGCATGATTTCATTGTAGCGGTTCATCAAGGTCTGCGCATAATCAACAGAGCCAAGCTTGATGCTGTCCTTGATGGTCGCTGCCGTTTCCTCAGTCAGGCCGCTGTGCGCACCTGTAGGCTTGCCTTGCGCATCCAGCACGTCGCTGCCTGCAACAGTAATTTTGCCCTGCAGCTCCTCCTTGCTGAGCGCCGTTTTATTCGTCAGCGACTTGCGTTCGTCCTCGTCGAACAGCGTGATATCGCCTGCTGCACCGACAACGATGTTAATCCTGTTATCCATGCCGGCAGCCATGCTGCCGTTGATATCAACGCTGTTTTTATCAAGCTTATTATAATGCTTGCTGCCGGTATCCTCGCTTACATAGCCGCCCTCTTCATCGCCGCCATAGCTGGTATCACGGCCTGTATGGACAAATACCAGCTCCTCGCCTGCGTCGGCATAGATATTTGTATGCCGCACGCTGTTGCTCGCACCGCTCTGCATGAAGAGCTCGTTCTGCTGCGTAACCTCATTGTTAAGCGAAGGACTCAGCACGACGGGAATAACGCCGCCATTATAATTTATCGCCTGCGCATCCAGCTCAAGGCGTCCCAGGCTGCCATCGAGATGCTTGCCTGCATAGTAGCTGATGTCGTTCATGCTGTACAGCTCGCCTGCGCCGTAAAGCCCGAGCGCATTCGTGCGCTGCAGAGCATTCTTCACCACAGCATTGCTGCCGGCTACAACGCCAATCGGCGTTTCGGCAACAGCACTGGTGTACAGCTTGAGGTCGTCCGCTGCTGCCAGCGTAATATCCTTATAGGCTGTGCTTGTCTTGATGTTCGAGTTCGTCAGCTCTATACGGTTGTCATTAGTAATGTTATTAGTGACGCGCGTTTCTGTGGCATCAACCATGCCTAAGGAGTAGACATAGGCATTAACAAGCAGGTCATCCGCGCTTTGGCTGGCCAGCTGCACGTGACCTTTTTTGCTTTGCAGGCTGCTGTCCTGCAGTCTTACGGCCGTCGCTGCCGTAATGCTGTTGTCAACGCCTGCAGTATTGACGCCGACAAGGCCGGAATAACCCTGTCCCCACAGCATCTCGTTATAGCCCTCTGCTCTGTTCAGCTTGATATTATTATCTGCCTTGAGCAGCATATCGCTGCCGCTGGTCAGCTTGGCCGCAGAGGCTTCGACAAGGGTTGTGCTGCTGCTTGTATTGTCCGCAGAAGCATCGCCGCCGCCGGCTAAAGAGTTCGTCAGCGCGTCCGCCTTGAGATTGGTATTCTCCTTGCGCAGCGCTTGTACGCTCATGCTGTCTGCCGCCGTAAGCTCACCCTTGAGCGTTACGCTCGTCTGCGCCTTAGCGTCATGCGTAACCTTCGCTGTATAGGGCGAAATCTCCAGCAGTGCACTTGCGCTGCCATCAGCCTTCGCCGTCACGTTCTGCGCATTTTCTGCCAGCACGTCCAGCTGCTGCAGAGACAGCCCCTTGCCGCCATCGAGGGAAATGGCGACGGTGCTGTTTTCCTCCGCCTTCGCAAAGTTGTTGCCGCTGCCTGCTATAACGCCCAGGCCAAAGGAATAGACGTAAGCATTGCTGCTGTTATTGTTCAGCGCCTGCACGCTTAAAGCTGCCAGCTTGGAGCCTGCGCTGATATCGCCAAGGTAAACCTTGCTCTGCATCGCGTTTTCCGTCAGCGCCCTGTTAACCGTTACGTCCACGCCTGCTGAGACGCTCACTGCATGGTTGATTGCTTCCGTCGTATAATCGCTGTCGCGGCCTGTCTTTGCCTGCAGCGTTACACTGTCCGAGCTTAGGCTGCTGCCGCCGCCTACATAAACGTCCGCCGAACCAAGGGCACGCGATTCAGCACTGCTGCCATGAACCGAAATCACACCGACCGTCACGCCTGCCTCGATTTCGTCCTTGACCTTGCCTGCGTTTTCCGCCGTAATGCTGATGCTCTTGCCTGCTACGCTGCCGGCAGTCTGCTTGCCCAGCTCCACACCGGTGGCCAGACTATCCTTGCTCTCGAGCACCAGACGGCCTGCGCTGACGCCGCCAATGTTGACAGCCAGCCCCTTATTATCCAGCTGCACCTTATTTTGTGCGCTAAGCGTGGCCTTATCCGTTGCTGTAATTGTCGAGCCGTTGATTTGCAGCTTGTTCGTACCGCTGTGCGTAATATAGGAAACAGTGTCGCTGTAGGCTTCCATGCTAAAGCCGCCCTGTCCCATATAATGCTTGATATTGCCATCCGTCAGCGAGCTGATGTCCACGCTTTGGCTCTTGATTATCGCATCAGCAAGCTGCACGCTCTGCTCCTCGCGGAACCTCGTGCGGTTGCCTGCCACCGCCACAGACGCTCCTGCGACTGCTGCCTGACGGATATCGCTGTTGACATTGTTCGTGCCATGTGCTGCAGCCTGCACTGCCTGCCCGGCCTCCAGCGTGCTGCCCTTAATATTTACGCCAACCCTGCCGGCTGCGCTGCCCTTATTTAGCTTCACCTCGGCCACGGAATTAGCAGGCAGCGCCTTGAGCGCCGCATTCGTGCCGGTAAGGCCTTCGCCTGCTATGCCCTGAATATCCGTCACGTATTGCTTATCCACGCCGTCGGTAGCCTGCGTATACGTTGTATAGGTATCGTAGCTTTGCTTATTTTCGTTCCATACTTCATAGGTATAGGCATCCTGCAGCTCGCCGCCCAGATTCGTATACATCAGGTTCACGCCCACGGCCAAACCACCAATTGCTGCGCCAACGAGCTGCGCATCTGCTGTGCGCCTTTCGTCAGCAGTCACCTTAATATTATCGGCATAAAGCTTGCTGCCGTCCACCGTCGCCGTTGTCTGCGTGTTGATGTTGGCTACGCCCACGCCTACCGCTACGCCTGCCAGCGAAGCAGTGCTGTCGACAACGTTCGTAAATTTATTGCTGACCTCATTGTCCGCCGTAACGTCGATATTACGGAAGGCATTCTTGCTGTCGCCAAGCTGCGTATTCGCTACTAAAGCAGCAGTCTGCGCCTCCAGATTCACCACCTCGACGCTCGTACCGATGGCCGCACCTATAGAAAGCGCCACATTATTGCTGGAAATCTCTGTCTCTATGCTGCTCTTGTTCTTCGCCGTAACCTTTACGTCCGCGTTCTTTTCAGCACGCTGCAGCTGGCTATCTGCCAAGCCGGCCAAAATGCTGGCCTTATCATCAACGGTCGTCACGCCTGCGCCGACGCTGCCGCTAATCATGCTGCCAGTCAGCGCAAAGCCATTGTTATAGGCAGCAATATCCATATTTCTGTCGGCATTCACAGTCAGGCTCTTCACGCTGCCCTGCACCTGCTGCACATAGGCCTCCGTCTTGTCCTCCAGCACGTTGACCTGCACGGAAGCTGTCAGTGCGCCTGCGCCCTCAGCGCCTCCGGCAGCACTCACGCCTGTCGTGACGTGCTCCACCTTAGTTTTGCTGTTGGCCTGCACCAGCGCAGCGCCTGCTCGCCAGCTGCCGCCCTTAGCCTGCGCCACAGTGTCACGGCTGTTCGTCAGCACGCTGACCGCCGCGCCTAAAGCGCCGCCGCCCAGACCACCGCCGCCAATAGACAGAGCATCCGCACTGTTCGTCAGTCTGTTATCGCTGTCGGCCTTGACGCTTACGGCAGTATCATTTCCGCTCGCCGTCATCTGCACATTGTCAAAGTCCGCTTGCGTCATGCCGTCAGCAGAGAGCACAGCCACGCTGCCCTGCGCCGCAACGCCGGCCATCTCGCCGCCAATAGCTACACCGCCGCCCAAGGCGAGGTTCAGCGTCGACGACTTATCGTTAGCCAGTACGTTTATATTTTTAGCGTTCGTCAGATTTAACGTCGTATCATTGAGCTGTGCCTGTACATGTCTGCCCAGCTGCGTGTTGGCCACAGCACCGCCAACCGTTACTGCCACATCCTTGCTGCCGGCAACCTCTATGCTGCCGGACGCCGTATTGATGCTGCTGTTGTCCGCTGCGCTGACCTCAATGCTTCCCTCGCTCTCGATGCTGCTGTCACCATCGACAACAGCCTTGGTATCATTCTTGCCATAGCTGCCTGCATAAGCGCCTGTCGCCGCGCCACTGGCAATCGCCGCGCTCACGCCTGCGCCCACCGTCACGATGCTGCCATCATTGCTGGCCTTAGCCTTGAACAGCTTATTCTTGCCGTTGTAGCCGGTCAGCTTCACCTTGCTTACATAAGCACCGGTCGTATTATCAAGGTCGCTTTGCGCCCACGTCAGACCTGCTGCGCCGCCATATTGGCCCGTAATCGCCGCACTAAGCTGTCCGGCAACGCCGACCAGCAACGACTTCGTGTTGCCGGTAACCTCCACATTGTCGGCCTTGATATTGCCGCCTGTCAGGCTTGCCAGCGTATTATTGTTCAGCGTATTATCTACGCCCGAGCCTGCTATATCGACGGACACCTTATCCGTGCCCGCGGAAGCAGCAGCACCGGCCGCCACTGCCACCATGAGCGTGTCGGAGGCAGCAGTAATCTTCACGCCGTCCTTGCCGGAGGCAGCAATAGTATTATCACTAGCTGCAGCATTAAAGCTGTTCTTGATATGATTGATGTTCGTCGCTACGGCGGCGCTGCCGCCGTAGCTGCCTTCGCTGACCTTCGCAGCTACGGCAATTGCGCTGCCAACAATGACATTGCCTGCGTTCTCCGCCGTCAGCGTTTTGCTCGTATAGGTCAGCGAGCCGTCCTTATTCGCCTCTGCACCCAGCGCCACGCCCTGCGAGCCGTTGGCCTGCGCCAGCGCCGCGGAAGCATCGAGGTCGAGAATATTAGCCGCCGCCGCTGCCGTAACATCTACGCCAGCCCTGGTCTTTTCATCGACAAAGCTGCGCTTGCTGTTGAACACCAGCGTTCTGCCGTGGCTGTCCGTAAGCTTGCCTGTCGCTTCATCATAAGTGATTTTATTATTGGCATCGTAAAGGTCTGCTGCCGCGCCATTGTCCTCATAGACATAGCTTGCGCCCTCGCCCACGATGTACTGCTTGCTGCCATCGGCAGCGAGCTTATAGAATTTGCCTGTTTCCTTCTCGACAGTGATGCCGTTATCCGCAGTGGAATTGATAACGTCAATATACTGGTTCTGCTTTTCGTTGACCTGCAGCTTGCCATCGCGTGCTTCGTTCGCCACGGACTGTGCATAAATAGTGTTGCTGCCGGCCTGCGCCTGCACATCATTGTCCACCATATTTACGGCAATCGCCACATCGCCCATGAAGTAAGACTTATTGCCCACCAGCACGCCGATGGACGTTGCTGTGCCGACCTGCACCAGATTGCTCAAGGCCAGATTGCTGATGCTGCCGGCTAATTTATCCTGCGTGCCGATAGTGTTGTCATTCATTACGGCACTGATTTTGTTATCCACATCACTGATGCTGATGGCTGCGCCTGCCGCCGCATTGCCGCGCGAGAACTCAAAATTAATGCCGCCGCCAGCCTGCACATCCTTGTCATAGGCAACGTTGCTCACATTCAGCGCACCGTTCTTCATGACATTGCCCGTCATGTCGGCCTGCACCGTGCTGTCCACATAGTTGGCCGAGCCGGAGCCGCCAAGATTGATATCTACGCTGCCTGCACGCTTGCCCAGCTCTACGCCCATGGCTAAGCCTGCCGCTGCCTGGGCGCCGCTGTTCTGCGCCAGATTTGTCACATTGTCCGCATTATTCAGCTCGGCACGGCGCAAAGCGCTCGTGGTCGACTTATAGACATCGTTGACCGCTATCGCACCGCTCAGCATGCCTTGGAACTTCGTCGAGCTGCCTTCCTCTGCTGCAAAGCCAAACTTGCTCAAGGCAGCAGCGCCGCTGTACGCGCCAATGTAGGAGCTGTCCTCCGCCATAATATCCACGCCCGTAGTCTTGTTTGCGCCTGCGGGACGCAGCAGCTCAATCTGAACATTATCTATAGAAGCGTCCGTTTCATCCTTCACGTAGTTCCACGCTACGCTGCCTGCGGCATCAACCTTGATAACGCTTTCTTCCAGCTTCTTGCTGTCGTCTTTTTTATCACTGCCACCTGCACCGGTGTCGTCTTTTTTATCGCTGTCGCCTGCACGCAAGGTACTCTGCACCTTGTCATCATTTTTATCGCTGCCACCTGCGTTGGTATCGTCTTTTTTATCACTGTCGCCTGAAGTGCTGTCGTCCTTTTTCTCTTCTGCCTTCACCTCGGCCTTCTCTACGCCTTCCTTGGCCTTGCCGTCCGAGGTCGACGTGCTCACGCCGCCGGCATCCTTATTCACGTTGCTGCTCTTGCTCGCCACGCCTGCCAAAGCAAAGTTGTTGATAATGCCGTCAGTGTGCGCATCAACCTCCAGCGCACTCGTAGTGATGCTGCCCTTGCCTGCGCTATCCGTGCTCTCCAGATTGCGCAGCTGTGCCAGCGTCTTGACATTATAATCAATAACGCTCGTGCTTACGCCGACAGAGCTGTCTTTCGAATAGCCAAAGTCACCTGTTACTGCTGTCAGCACAGTGTCGTTGGCTGCCGCCAGCCGCAGCTTTTTGGCCGCACTTAAGCTGACGTCGTCATCGAGCAGCGTTTCCGCCGCCGAAGAGCCGCCTACATAGTTCACCATACCCGTAATGCCCAGCGAGCTGGTTCTCGCACCGCCCATGACGAGCGAGGTGTTGATAATATCGTTGGCCGTCTGCATAGCGATAGCGCCGCTGCCGGCGCTGATGCCTACGCCATTATTGACGCGCACCTCACTCTTATTGGCAGCGTTCTGCACGCCTACAGACGCACCCAGACCGTTTTGGCCTGCATCATTCGTGAAAATATCGGGAATGAACTGCCATTTGCCTGCCAGCAGGGCGTTCTGCTCCGTTACGGACGCAGCCAGCGCCACATCTGCCCCGGCCGTCAGCTTTTTGTGCGCACCGATATTCACCCTGGCGTTGTTCGCCAGATTCTGCACGCCGACCGTGCCTGTAATCATCGTCGTGATATCAGGCTTGCTCATGAGCGGCTTGTCCGTCGAAGCAGAAACATACATATTCGCATAGTTAGACGCGTTGAGCAGATTCTCGAGCGCATTCTTCAGCTCTGTCGAGCCTGTCAGCTCCGTCAGTATTTCCATCGCAGCCTTCGATTTCATCGCAAACTGCTTATCTCTAGTAAAGCTTTCCGCCGAGTTTTTGCTGGCTATCGTCAGTATATCAGCAACAATCGTCTCAAGCTGCTGCACCTTCGCCTTGGCATCATCAGCAGCATCATCCTCAAGCTTGCCCTTCGACCAATAGTCATAGAAGCTTTCCCAGCCTGACTTGACAGCATCCACCAGCTTATTGACGCGCTGGTAGGAATTATCTACATTAGCAGTAATATTGATATTGCCCCTCCTGGCGGTCAGCTCCGAGCCGCTATCCTCCGCAACATTCACCTCTGCCGTATTTTGCATATCCTCCACGCCTATAGCCGCACTAACGCCTAAGGGCTCATCGCGGTTCGCCGCATTGAGCAGGTTCTTCGTCGCAAATTGCGAGTCAGCAATGCTGACTGCGGCCGTAAGCGCCAGATTGCCGCCTGTAGCCGTAATCGGCACACCTGCAGCGATATTCGTCCGCGCCTCGTTATCCACCAGCGCCAAGCCCAAGCTCATACCAAAATTAAAATATTGGTCCCAGGTCTTTTTATCCTTCTTGATATTGGGACCGGCTGCTGCGCTGACCTTCGGTCCTTCGTTGACACCGGAGAGGAAATTACGCAGCACATCCAGACCATGCTTCACCTGCGGCGTGTTGACCACCCACTGACTGCCCGACAGCTCCGGTCCTATCGAAGAGTCTGCCGTCACGCTCAGCTTGTTGAGCGTATGCTTGCTGTTCAGCTGCACCTGCGCGCCCTCAAGCGCCGCATTGTCATTGATAACAGCCTTGCCCTGCGTGCTGGAGATGTTGATAGCCGTATTGATTGGCGTATTTTCTTTAACCGTTATGGAAGCAGTGCTGGCAAGGGTGTTTACATTCACTGCATTAACCGTGAGCGCACCGCCGGCCTTGAGCAGCGGATTGTTTTTATCCTTAGCTGCTGAGTCTGCTGCACCAAGGTTAACCACGGCAGCGCTATCCTGAAAGTTCATCGCCATCGCCAGGCCGGTATAGAACGAGCCATCGTCCTTGCTGTCGCCGCCCTGACCGTTATCCAGAATGCGCGGCGGCTTCACCACCATCGTGCCGATGCTTGTATCCACAGCCTTGGCGGTTACTGCCAGATTCTTCTTTGCCTCCAGCTTGCCGTCGATATCCACCGTCGCCGTGCTGTCCGTATCTACATAAACAAAGCCGCCGGTAAAATACTTCAGCTTGTTGCTGTCACCCTGCTGCAGCTTCGGCTGAATCTCAACCTTAAAATTGTTGCTCGCCGTGCTGTTCGCTGCCACATTGATATTCTCGGATGCAGTGAGCTTGCCTGTACTGCCCACGCTAATCGTCGCTTCGGCGTCAGCAAAGCCAAAGGGCATATACAGCTGCTCGATAACATTATTCACCGTATCAAAATACTTGCCGCCCTTGCCAAAAACGCCTCTGTCCTCCAGCGTCGAGCCAATCGCATCTGCCAGCGCATCGTTGACCGTAATCTTATAGCCCATAGCGTTGGTAATCTCCTCCGCCGATCTGTCAAGACCGTCGTAAATGCTCTTCAGATTCTTGCTGTCCAGACTGTTCACAGCGTTGGCCGTAACGGTAACATTGCGTCCCTTCAGCTCGCCGTCAACCTGTACGTCTGCCTTGGCGAAGGCCGCAATATCGAGAATCTCGACCACATAGCGGTCGCTGTCATGCGTCGCATCCGCGCTCACCAGCACATCCCCTGCAGCGTCCAGCTTGGCACCCTCGGCGATGTTCACCTTCGCCTCCACTGCATTTTGCAAGGTAACCGAATCTAAATGCGCTGCATTCTTCTTCGTCGCCGAGGCCTGCAGCTTGATGCTGCCATCGCCCTTAAGCGCAGCATTATCCTTATCGTTCGGGTCAGCAATCACAACATTGCCGCTGCTGTCCACCGTTGCCGTCAGCCTGCCGTCCTTCACGGCCGCATCGCTGACCAGACCAGCTGTATTCACCGTCGTATAAAAAAGCATGCCTGTACGCAGCTGCGGTGCAAAGCTCGAGCCATTGCCCTTCGCCACGTTGATATAAGCCGCACGCAGGTCGATGCCGGTGGCAGTATTAAGCGTGCCGCTTACGTCGATAGTGCCCTTAGAGCTCAGCTCCCAATCCTGCTTCTTCAACGCTTCACTGGCAGCCTCCGCATCCTTAAATTTGTTTTCTGCAGCCAGCACCGTCAGCGAACCGGCGTTAACCACGCCGTTCGCGCCCACAACCATGCCGTCCTTGCTCAAAAAGTACAGGTTGCCGCCGACCTTGTTATCACGGATGGCGTTTACCGTACCATTAATATCAATCCTGCTCGCCACCGTATTGACCAGGGTATTCAAGGCAGTGCTGTCCTTCTCCTGCCGAAAATACAGATTCGCCAGCTCCTGATTCCCCACCTTGAACTCCTGAAAACGGTTCAAGCCTACGTCGCCATGCACCGACTCTGCATAAATATCTGCTCTGCCGGACTGCATAAGATTCTTATCGCTATCCACACGCACAATGCTGCCTGCAGCGAACGCTTCACCACAAAAAAAAGGCAGCACAACAAAGCCTGCTGCCAGCACTGAACTTAAAATTTTCAGTCTGTCAGCAGTCCTTGCCAAGCTGCCCTGACTAGCCTCCGCCCGCTTTTTCAACCCATAGCGTAACGCTTTTCTATATATGCCCATGCTTATCCGCTCCTTTGTCACTAAAATTGCTGATTCTAGTTTATAAAGTAATGCCCTTCTCTAAGCTTTTTCCAAATAACATAAGCCATTTTTTCTTTTTAATTATACTATTAATGAAAGAATTTCTCCAACACTTTTGTCTGAAGCTCACTTTTCTCTGTCTGAACTGTAATAAAAGCAACAAAAACTCCCAAAGCATATCCTCTGCAGAATATACCTTAGGAGTCAAAGCACAATTTATTATTTATACCGGACCGAGGTTAATCGCCGTCGCATAGGTCAGGAAGCAGAACGCTACTATCCACCAGATGCCAATCAGCGGCAGCACGAAGCGTGCCCATTTTTTATACGGCACATTTGCCATCGCCAGATACGACATCGTCGCACCGGAGGCAGGCGTGATGCAGTTCGTGAAGGCGTCGCCAAAGGTGAAGGCGAACACAGCAGTCTGACGCGTTACGCCCACAATGTCGGCCAGCGGTGCCATAATCGGCATGGAAATCGCTGCCTGACCGGAGCTGGAGGGAACCAGCAGGTTGAAGCAGTCCTGAATGATGAACATGCCGAAGGCGATAATGGAGGACGGGAACACGTCCAGCATGCCTGCCAGCGCATGGATAATCGTATCCATAACCTTCGCGTTCTCCAGCAGAATCGTTGCTGCCTTACACATTGCCACCGCCAGGCAGGGCAGCATCATGCCCTTGCAGCCGTCGAGGAAGGCGTCGCAGATATCGTTCGGCTTCAGGCCGCAGATAACGCCGGAGAGCACGCCCATGATAATGAAGAGCGCAGAAATCTCGTTCATATAGAAGTCAAACTTCAGCACGCCGACGATAATGCCGACGAAGTTCAGGCCGAGCAGCGCGAGGCAGATAGCCTGACGCGTGGTCAGCTCATCGGTTTCTTCAAGGTTCATCGTATCCGTCTTAGCTCTGTCGATTTCGTAAACAGGGCTGCTTTCCGGATTCTTCTTTACCTTATGCGCGTGATACATGACGTAGGCAATGTTAATCGCCAGCAATACAAAGAAGATGCCCACGCGGTACGGCAGGCCGGAGAAAATCGGCACACCGGCAATACCCTGGGCCACGCCGACGGAGAACGGCTGCGTGCAGCCTGCGCCATAGCCTGCGGCTACAGAGCAGAACAGCATACCGAGTGCTGTCAGCGAGTCAAAGCCCAGCGCCAGCGCCACGCTCACCACGAGCGGCGTAAATGCCAAGTATTCCTCGTTGCAGCCGGCCAGCGTAGAGAACGTTGCCAGCGTCGTCATGAGCACCGGAATCAGCAGAATGCTGTGGTTGCGCATCTTCTTGACCAGTGTGCTCAGACCTGCCACGATAGCGCCCGTCTTTGCCAAAATGTTCAGCGAGCCGCCCACCATGAAGAGGAAGGCGATAATCGTGATGCCGCCCTTGAAGCCCTTATTGATGGACGTAAAGAAATCCAAGAAGCCTGTCGGCTTTTGTGCAACATAATGGAAGGTTGCCGGGTCAACGACCATTTTGCCCGTATGCACATCCTTCACGCGCTCATACACGCCGGCAGGAATAACGTAGCTCGCGATAGCACAGAAAATAATAACGCAGACCAAAATTAAGATAGGACTGGGGGCCTTAAAGCCCTTCACCTGTTTTTCAGACATCAAAACACCTCTCCAATTCAATTATTTCGCATATTTATCCGCGAAAGCCTGCACCTCCATAATGCAAGCCATCACAATGAGCCAACGCTCGTAGAAGCTGGAAACCAGCGCCTTTTCCTCACGCGTATGCGCACCGCTGCCCATCGCGCCCATAGAGCACAGCGTCGGTACGCCCACGCTGCCGAAGTACGCCGCATCCGACATGCCGCCGACATAAACAGGCTGCATAGCCTCATAGCCGAATTTAGTCGCCACGCTGTTGACATAAGCCAGAAGGTCATGGTTCGCCTGCGTCTCCTCGAAGGCAGGCATCGGCGCCACAAACTCAACCTCGGTCGTCGTGCCTTCAATATAGGTCTGTGCGCACACCTCGCGGATTTTTTCCTTAATATAATCCATATGCTCCAGCTTTTTATAGCGCACATCCAGCTCTGCATAGCAGTAATCTGGCACAGCGTTCGACACCATGCCGCCCTTGATAACGCCCACGCTGACCGTCAGGCCTTCATCAAAAATAGAAAGGTCCTGCAGCAGCGGCAGCTTCTTCGACATCTCGATAATCGCATTGCGGCCCTTCATATAATCGTTGCCGGCATGCGCAGCCACGCCATGCACCGTGATATGGCAGTCCATGCCGCCCTTACGGCCTACGGTAAGGCAATTGTCCAGACGGCCGCTCTCCATATTGAAGGCGCACAGGCTGCCCTTCGCCTCCTGCATCAGCAGCTCGTCGGTAATGCCGTAGGCATGAGCAATTTCCTCGTCGCCCACGATGACAGCCTTCACAGGTCTGTCCTTATAGCCAAACTGCTTCAGCGCTGCCATGATATAAACAATCTGCGCAATGCCGTCCTTCATATCATGCACGCCAGGGCCGTGCGCAAAGCCTTCTTCATCTATATAGAAGGGATTCTCCGCAAAGCTGTCGGAGGGGAAAACAGTGTCGCAGTGGCCGCACAGCAGCACCGGCTTGCCCGGCACGTCCTTGTTCAGCTCTGCCACCAGCACAGGCACACCGCCCTTGCTGTCGAGATAGTGACAAGCAATGCCCTCAGACTCCAGTTTTTTGCGCAGAAAGTCCAAGACCTGTTCAATCTTCTCGAATTCACGAGAGTAGCCCTGCATATTCACAAGGGTTTCCCAGAGGGAAAGCATTTCCTGTCTGTTTTTATCTACAAAATTGCGTAATTCTTCTATTGGTGCCTGCATAATAACCTCGCTTCATAAAAATTCATCACTTTACATCATTAAAGTAGGAAAGCAAAAAGATAGTAATAAAGGTAATACCTTATTATTCTACTAAAGAAAATAGCTTCTGTCAATCAGCGTTTTGCATAAGTGAACGTACGCCCACCTATAGAGGCGGGAGCTTCCTGCTTCATCGAGAACAGCACCAATAACTCCGAAGAGCTATGGCGACTTACACACTCTCCACAGGCGTAAATTCCCGTGCGACCCACGGTACTTTATGAGTTACGCTAGGCAGATATTCGCCTAGCTTCTTCTCTAATATTTATTGCAGCGTTCTTGTCACGGTTATGATGACTGCCACACTTAGGGCAATCCCATTCCCGCACAGATAAGTCTTTGGTATCATTGTTCTGGTAGCCACAGACATGGCATAGCTGACTGCTTGGATACCATTTGTCTATCTTGATAAGTTGCTTACCCTGCCATGCAAGTTTGTATTCCAGCATACTTGTGAACATGCTCCAGCCATTGTCGGATATGGATTTACCAAAGCTGAACTTGCCACCCTTCTTTCGCTTCGCCATAGCCTTTACGCTAATGTCCTCTATGCCAATCGCATCATAGCGGTCTGCAAGATAACGAGCTTTCTTATGCAGGAAGTCACGGCGTTGATTAGCAATTTTCTCATGGAGTACAGCCACACGCAGTCTTTGTTTATTCCTGTTACGGCTCCCTTTTTGTCTCTTGGAAAGTTTTCTTTGTGCCTTGGCCAATCTCTTTTCGACTTCCCGTAAGAAATTTGGATAATCAGCATTGTCCTCATCAGAAGCAACATACAGCCCATGCATAGCAAAATCCAATCCAAGAAAATTCTTCGGTATGATGGGAAGTATTTGGTTTTCATACTCCACCAAAATGCTGATATAGTATTTTCCTGACGGTGTTTTGCTTATGGTTACAGTCTTTATGGTGCTATTCTCCATCAATGGACGATGCAGACACAGCTTTACCCAGCCTATTTTAGGCAGCTTGACTTTGTTTCCCTCGATTCTTACAGAGCCATGTTGGTTGTTCGTAGAATATGAAGCATGACCTGTTTTCTTCAACTTGAAGCGTGGCTTGCCAAAATGCTTCCTATTGCTCCAAAAGTTGTTATACGCCTTGTTCAGGTTTATTTGGGCATTGGCGAGAGCAAGGCTGTCAACCTCTTGCAGCCAAGGAAATTCTTTCTTGTACTGTGCAGGTGTATTGTTCAGCCTCTTGCCTGTTTCCTTATAGTAATCAAGACGATCTCCAAGCATCTTGTTATAGATGAATCTGGCACAGCCGAAAGTCTTGGCAAACATAATCTTCTGTTCAATTGTCGGATAGAGCCTGTATCGGTATGCCTTATTCACTATAATCACCTGCCTTGATTTTCTATGTATTTACGAATTGTCTCAATGGGAACACCGCCTGTCGTCAGCAAGCAATAGCTTCTTGACCAAAACATTTCCTTCCACAATTTACGCCTAACTTCTGGAAAACCTTTTTTGATTAACCTAGAACTGGCACTTTTGTAAGCGTTGATGAATTTCGACATCTCTGTATTAGGATGGGCACGAAACATGATATGTACATGGTCTTGATCATGGTTCCATTCTTCCAATGTGATGTTATATGAAGAGCCTATGCGAACAAATATGTCTTTTGCATATTGGCTCATCTGGTCGGAAAACACCTTACGACGGTACTTTACTACCAGAACAAGATGGTAATACAGCAAGAACACTGAAAGGTTATTATTGTCTAATTTCATAGTATAATCAGCCCTTTCACTTCTATGACTGATTATATCATAAAGCTATCTACGGAGCAATTGTCTGGCTCAATTACTTACGTAAATTCGCTAGACCCGCCTTCATCCCTCACCTTAGAGGTGGAGGACTTCTGGCGGATTAGGTTAAACAGAAGCTATGCGTTTTCAGCTTGCTCACTGCACTGTGCTAAGCAGCATATCATTACAGCTGGTACAGCCACACAATCAGCGGCATCGTCACCGTACACAGCGTGGCCGTAACCACGTTGATAACACTCGCGTATTCCGGCTGGTTATCAAAAAGCGAGGCCATGCTCACGCACGTCGTAGCCGAGGGAGTGGCCGTCGCCAGCAGCGTAATCAGCAAAATAGTTTCGCCCTGCGGCGAAAAGCCGGCGATACCGCTATATTTTAAAAACACCAGCACCGTCAGCGGCATAACCAGCAGACGCAAAAAAGCCACCATCGGTACACGCCTATACGATTTGATTTTTTCCCAGCTCATGTCACCCAAAAGCATACCGGCAATAATCATTGCCGACGGCCCGATGACTAGGCCCAGGGAATGCAGCGCGTCATTCATCGGCGCAGGAAAGCGCAGGCCGGTAAAAAGCAGCACCAGACCGATGAAAATAGCAATCATATTGGCATTTTTAAAGACAGCCTTTAAATCAATGTGCGTCTCACGCGCCATCGTCGACTTCATATGCGTCCAAAAGAGCACGAGCTGCACAGCCAGAAAGCTGCTGGAATAAATCACCCACTCCGGCCCCAGCACCGCCACCACGAGCGGAATAATCAGGTTGCCAGCGTTGGAATAAATAACCGAGCACTGCTCCACCGCGTTCAGGTGCAGCGTATTCTTCAAAAATGTCCCCATCGCCAAAAGCAGCGCCTGCACCACCACGGCGGCACCCGTGCTCAGCAGCATGCCGTGCTGAATCTCCGGCGTAAAATCTATCTGAAAGGATTCCAGAATCACGCAGGGGAAGAACAAATATAAAAGCAGAATCGACATGATTTTGCTGTCTGACGCCTTGACAATCTTCATCCTTACGAGCGTCATGCTCATCAGCATAATTATAAAAAGCGATAAAATCTTCTTTGCTAAAATTAAAGAAAGCATAGTCTAACCCTCATTCAAAAAAATTTTACATTATATTCTACCACAAAGTGCAGTAAAGAAAAAGGCATAACAAGCTTCATAGCGTAGCTCATTATGCCTTCATCAAGGTCAGCCCTTATTCCCTGCTTTTATGCAGCCGGCTGATTGCAGCAATAAGCTTGCTGACTTCTAGCGGCTTGGACAAATGCGCATCCATACCTGCGGCCTTTGAGGCCTCGATATCCTCAGCAAAAACGTTGGCCGAGAGGGCAATAATCGGTATCGTCCTGCCGTCCGCTCTGCCTGCGAGCGTGCGGATAGCCTGCGCCGCAGCATAGCCGTCCAGCTTCGGCATCATGATATCCATCAGGATAACAGCAAAGGCTTCGGCAGGAGCGTTCTTGAATATTTCTACAACCTGCTCACCGTCAGCAGCTCGCGTAACAACCATGCCCTCCTTCTCCAAAAGCATAGTCGTAATCTCGGCGTTCAGATCATTATCCTCCGCCAGCAGAACAGGCACGCCCTTTAAGGAAACCGCCTTAGGCTGCTGCTTCGCCTTCGGCGAAGCAGGTACAGCGTCCGTCCAGACCAGAGGCAGCTCCACCGTAAACGTAGTGCCCACGCCCTGCTTGCTTTCGACGGTAATCGTGCCGCCCATCAGCTCCACATAGCGCTTGGTAATCGCCATGCCCAGGCCCGTGCCCTTGTAGTTCGTCCGCGCATCAACGCATTCCTGCGTAAATTCATCAAAGAGCTTGCTCTGGAACTCCTCGCTCATGCCCACGCCTGTATCGGCAATGCGGTAGCAGCCAAAGAAATGGCGCTCGTCCTTGCCAGGCTTGGTAAAAGTAGTAAAGGTGATTTTGCCGCCGTCCTTGGTAAACTTCACGGCATTGCTGAGAATATTAATCAGCATATCGCGAATGCGCAATGCGTCTGCCATGACATAGGGGTTGGACGGGCAATTTCTATTGATAACCAGCTCAATATTCCTGTTTTCCATAAAGCCATGGGCAACAGCAACAACCGTATCTATGACCTCGGTGATACTTACAGGCACCGGCTTATATTCAATTTTGCCGCTCTCGATACGGCTGATATCAAGCACATCGTTAATCAGGCTCATAAGAAAGCTGGCGCTTTGCTTGATTTTCTCCAGACAGCTGCGCACCTCCGCCTCCGGCTGCCGGCGCAGCGCAATATCCGTAAAGCCAATGATAGCGTTCATGGGCGTCCTGATATCATGCGACATGTTGTTCAGGAATTTTGTTTTGGCATTATTCGCTGCCTCTGCCGCCCTCAGTGCCTCCTCCAAGGCCTGCCTGTGCTTCTGCTCCTGTAGATACTCGTTATGCTTAATGACGAAATGCGTAACAACAGCGAGCAAAATGAAAATCACCAGCACCAGTCCCGGCAGCAGATAAATATTGCGTGTATGAGCAGCTGCGCTATTCACAGCCAGCTCCAGCCGCCATTTGCTATCGCCTACCTCAAAGGTATAAGCCGGTGCATTATCAGGTAGCGCTGCGCCGGAGCTATACACCTCATGAAAGCGCTGGTCTATCGGCGAAACAGTTTTGTACAGGCGATAATCGTACCCCAGCTTCGACAGCGCGTCGACCGTGCCGGCAAAAAGCTCCGGCACACGCAGAATGACTATCGTGAAGCCCCAAAAGGTTTTCTGCCCGTTGGCCTGCTCCAGATAAACAGGATTGCGCACCGCTATACCGGAGCCGCCCTGCAGCAAATTGAACGGCCCTTGGGTGATAATCACATCATGGTCGCGTGCATAGCGAGAGCTTTTGCCGCGTGCGTCCTTCATGTCAATCAGATTGCCCAGGCCTGCTTCGTTGCCCTCCGCAGGATAAATCTCTGTAACAATGCCTGCCGGGGCCAGCTGGATGCTTTGGATATAGTCGGCCTGCATACTCTTAGCAATCCGCGGAAAGTCGCTAATCCTGCCGTCGCCGTTAATCAGCACCTGCTCCAGCGTATTCGTAACATCAATGCCTGTTTTGATATCCTCTGCCAGACGGCCGGCATAAATCTTCGCGTTCAGCTCCAGCCTGGCCTGGGCCTCCTCCTCCGCAGCGTGCTTAAACATCAGCAACATGCTGCCCGCTACGATAAAGCCCAGCACGATAATCAGCAGCGGCAGCAGTTTATACTTTTGCGTCATTTTATTCATAAGCGTTCACCATCTTTATGTTTTTAATCTTCATCTTAACATCAGCAGTCTACAAAAACAAAATACATTGTTCATTATATCACAGCAGTTTTCTTTTTGGTAGGATTACAATAGAACTCATAAAAATCGGAGAATTATTTTTAGTCTAGCTTTTTTCATTTTAACGCAGCAAAAGGCTGACGTCTCGCGTAAACGCGCAGCGCCAGCCTTATTTCTTCTATTTATTTATGCAGGCTGCTCTCTTCATAGCCACGCTTGATAGCTGCATTGCAATTTTCGTCCAAAAGCTTCGCAGCCTCCTCCGGCGTGCTTTCACCCGTCAGCAGCTTCTTAATCTGCGGATAGAAGGCCTCACGCACCTCCACCCAGTTGGGATTGTCAGCTGTAATACGCACAGCCGTATCCGCATTATTTATATAGCGCTGCAGTCCAGTCAGCTCCTTGGCGTACTTCTCGATAACCCTCTTGCTGCAGGGAATGCTGCCGCTGGAATAATCGATAAAGTCACTTTCATAAATATATTTTACGAAGGCCTTCGCCGCCGCCAGCTTCTGCGCATCGCCGTTGTCAAAAACCGCAAAGCCTGTATAATAGTTCGTCGAAATGCCTTTGGCTCCGGTACTGGGGAAATTCACATAGCCGACGGGGAAGCTATACATATCACCGCGGGCATCATTCACAAAGTACATCGCCAGCTGACCGTTTCTGAACAGCTGACCGCAATCGCTGATTACCAGACTTTGCGGCGACGGCGGACAATAGCCTCTGTCGTTCAGGGACTTCAGCCACTTCAGACCGGCGATACCCTCCGGCGTCTCTAAAGCAAAATAGCCGTCCTTATCAAAAAACGTGCTGCCCTGAGAGCGGAGCAGCGCCATGATATGCGTGTCGCCCTGATTATTGCCGGCATACAGCATCATGGGATATTTATTTTCCGGCAGGCGCTGCTTGAGCGTCGCCAAAATATGCTCCCACTCCGCCAACGACCAGTTCTGCACCTCGTTCTCGTCGCTGATATATTGCTCCAGACCGCATTGCCTGAACAAATCCTTGTTATAGCCCATCACATTCTGCCTGTATAAAAAGGGCATCAGGTAGGTCTTTCCCTTTTGACTGTACCTTTCAAAGAAGCGTTCATCGATATCATGACGCATCGCAGGAGTAATAATATCATCTAAAGGCACCGCTCTGCCTGTATACACATAAGTGGTGCTGTTGAAGAAGTCGGCATAGAAAACGTCTGCTGCCTCAGGCGTGCCAAAGGCCTTGTCGATTTCTGCCACCTGCTCTGTCGCCTCAAACATCGTAACCTTGACCTTCACATCAGCGTCCTTATACTGCTTTTGGAAGCTCTCGGCCGCCTTGACCAGAAAGCCATAGGAATCTTTGACGCTGCTGTCATTCTTCGGCGCCATACGGATAGTCGGCACCTTGACCGTGATACTTACGGCCTTCTTCTCTTCCCCGCCGCAGCCGACGAGCAGACCGCAGCAGAAGATAAGGGCAAGCGCTGCGCGCAACAGTTTAGTTTTCATGCTCCCCCTCCTCCTTGGTGCAAAACACGATTCAATTCACTATAAAGCTTGGGCAGGCTTATCGGCTTGGCGATGTGGCCATTCATACCAACAGCAATTGCCGCCAGCCTGTCCTCCGTAAAGGCATTCGCCGTCATCGCGATAATCGGCACCTTGGCCTTCGCCTCATCAGGGATACCGCGAATCGCCTTCGTCGCTGCATAACCGTCCATGACCGGCATCTGGATATCCATCAGCACAACATCGTAGGCAGCTGCCTCGCCACCCAGCACCTTCTCATAGGCCTCCTTGCCATTCACCGCAGGCGTAATCACAAAGCCGACCTCCGAAAGAATAACCGTGGCGATTTCACGGTTCAGCTCGTTGTCCTCGACTAAAAGCACCTTCTTGCCTGCAAAGTCGAACTTTTGCGCCGCAGACTGCCCTGCCTGGCCTGCAGGCTTGGCGTCCGGCTCCGCCAGCTTAAACTCCAAAGTAACAATAAACTCGCTGCCCTTGTGCTCCTCGCTGGTGACGCTAATCGTACCGCCCATGATTTCGACAATATTCTTGGCGATAGACATGCCCAGGCCCGTGCCCTGGATACCGCTCACGGTCGAGGTCTGCTCTCTGGTGAACGGCTCGAAGATGGTCTTGACGAACTCCTCGCTCATGCCGATACCATTATCACGCACGCGGAACTCATACGCCGCACGGCCTGCCTCCTTGCCCTGCTTTTCCACGATGCGCAGGGAAATAGTGCCGCCGGACTCCGTATATTTCAATGCATTAGAGGTGAGATTGAGCAGAACCTGATCCAATCTCAGCTTGTCGCAGACGATATCTTCATGCTGAACCTCGCTCATATCCACGACGAAGTGCATCTGCTTGGCCTTAATATCCGCCTGCAGCATATCGCGCAGGGAGTTGATAAGCTCCGCAAGATTTTCCTTTGCCTCATGAATAGTTACCGCGCCCGATTCAATGCGGCTCATTTCCAGCACATCATTGATCAGGGAGAGCAGATGCTGCGAGGACTTGGCGATTTTGGCCAAATAGCCCTGCACCGCCTGCTTATTCTCGATATGCTTAGCAGCCAAATCAGTGAAGCCCATAATCGCATTCATCGGCGTTCTGATATCATGCGACATGTTGTTCAAAAAGACTGTCTTGGAGCGGTTCGCCTTCTCTGCCAGCACCAGCGCTTCGCTAAGCTCCGCCTTATGCTTCTGCTCCAGCCTCAGCTTGCTATCAGCAGCAGTCTTTTGCGTGCGGAACAGCCAGATGATGAAGGCCAGCACGACTAGCAGCAGGATGCCGCAGACTATGCCAAAGATAGCGACCAGCTTATTCGTCTGCTCGTCAAAAACAGCCTTCGGCGCTACCGAAACGAAGTACCAGTCGGGGATATCCATATTGCGGAAAACAACGATGCGGTCGTTGTCCTTCTTCATCGTCGTAGCGAAGCTCTTCGTGCCCTTCGCCAGCTCCGCCTTGATTTCCTCTACCGAGCCATAGTTGGAAAAGCTTCTGCCCTTGATATCGTCAAAGAAGTTTTCTCGCGTCATAAAGTTATGCGAGCGATAAATATTCACGACATAATAGCCGTTGGTATCTATTACATAGCCTACGCCCTCGCCCCGATAGCTCTGGACAGAAAGATTCTTTTCAATATCACGCACGCGAATCAAGGCTGCAAGGTGGGTGTAGGTGGTGCCCTCCACGGTGAACGGCTTGAGCTTTACGCCTACCAGCAAATATTCCTGATTAAACTGCACATAGTTTGGCGATACATAATCGTATCTTTTGACAATGCGCTTTTCCTCATTGCCAAGCTCCTGCGCAATCTTCGCATCGTCCTTATCACCGATCAGGCCCGTGCTGCGGTACACCGTTCCCTTGTCGTCCACCAGCACCAGCATTTTGGCGTTGACAAAATGTCTGCCCTGACGCAGCTCTGCCAGCACCTCTTTGGTAGTGGTGAAGCGTTCATGGCGCAGGTCATCGCCCAAGGCCTCCAGCAGGCTCCATCTTTCATTGATGACGCTTTCTACGGCCATGCTGTCATGCAGGGCGACCTCGTTCATGGTGGCGATGTTGGTGTTGATGATATTCTTCGATACCTGCTGGTATAAGATGAACACCGTAGCAGCAATCATCGTCAACGCTGCAGCGGAGTATAGTATATATTTTTTTACTGTGCTGCTGATATTGTTCTCCATCCTCATTCATCCCCTAAGCTTCCCGTATAAAAAACAAAAAAGAGCTTTCAATAAAAATCAATCACTGGCGATAGATTATTACTGTAAAAGCTCAGAATTATAAAAGATATGTAGTTTTTGACAAAAAGCTATAGTGAGACCTGCATGCCTGCTTACTTGTTCAAGCGTAGCGGGAACTCACATTTTTGTCAAGCCCTCTTTTCTCAATAATTTAGACAATTTTTGTCAAAGTAAACCTCTATTATATTAATTATAACAAAAGAAAGATAAGAACGTCAAGAAGTCATTTATATTTTTTCGTTAATTACTCATATAATTTGTAAAAGCCCTGCTGCCAAATAACGCAGCAGGGCTTTGGGTTTATGGTGTTATGCGCTTTGCTTAGCCGCCAGCGGTAGTACTTCTAATACTCTGCTACCGCCAGCTTCCCTTCTACCCAAGCGCCACATCCAGCACCATCATAATGCTGAAGCCTGCGGCAAAGCAAAGCGTGCCGATATTGGAATGCTCTCCCTGCGACATTTCGGGAATCAGCTCCTCCACCACAACGTACAGCATCGCACCGGCAGCGAAGCTCAGCAGATACGGCAGCACCGGTATCACAAGCTGCGCAGCAAGAATCGTCAGCACCGCGCCAATCGGCTCCACCACGCCGGACAGCACGCCGCCCCAAAAGGCCCTGCCCTTGCTTTCGCCCTCAGCACGAAGCGGCATAGAAATAATCGCGCCTTCAGGAAAGTTCTGAATCGCAATACCGATAGACAAGGCCAGCGCACTAGCCGCCGTAATCGCCGTATCCCCGGCAAGAAAGCCTGCATACATCACGCCGACCGCCATGCCCTCCGGAATATTGTGCAGCGTGACCGCCAGCACCATCATCGCCGTGCGGCTCAAATTGCTCTTGGGGCCCTCCGACTCTTCGCTGCCCACATGAAGATGAGGAATCAGATGGTCAAGCAGAAGCAAAAACAAAATACCAATCCAAAAACCGATAAACGCAGGCACAAAGGACAGCCTGCCCATGCCCTCCGCCTGTTCGAGAGCAGGAATCAGCAGGCTCCAGATAGAAGCCGCCACCATAACGCCGGCCGCAAAGCCTGCCAGCGAGCGCTGCACCATATTGCTCAATGATTTCTTCATAAAAAACACGCACGCCGAACCCAGCGCCGTTCCCAGAAAGGGAATCAATAAACCAAGAAAAGTCTCCATTTGCTTCACCATCCTTTACACTATGTATATCAAAATCATTTCTCTGTATAATCTTATTATACTACACTGTAGCAAATCGCACCAATAAAAACCTACTGCGCCACAAAAGTGTAACAAATTGCCGAAGCACTGCCATTATTAAATTTATTGCAGGTGCACTTTCCGGCATTGCCAAAAGCATACTTTAGTACTATAATAGATAATGCATTTTTTTGCAATTTGTTATTTTTGAGAGGGATAAAATGCTATTAAATGAAAAAAATTCACGCTTAACCTTGTGCGGAGAGCTCGCACTTTTGGTCGCAGTCATCATCAACAGCTTCAGCGTCGTGCTTATGCTCTACTCCGGCTCCGGCATCAGCGCCATCAGCAGCGTGCCCTTTGCCTTCAGCGAGGCCTTCCCCAAGCTTACGCTGGGAACATGGACGTATATCTTCCAAGGCCTGCTGATTGCCAGCCTGATGTACCTGCGCAAAAAATTTATCGCATCCTATATGTTCAGCTTCGTTGTAGGCTTTGTATTCAGCCAATTTCTTGATTTGTTCGAGCTGTATATCAATCTTCTGCCCCAGGCCTTTTCCTGGCGTGTGCTGTATTTTGTCGTCAGCTACATTTTAATCTGCATAGGCATCGCGCTGTCGAACCGCTGCGGCCTGCCTATTATCCCCACGGACCTCTTTCCGCGTGAGCTGAGCGCAATCATAAAAATAGAATATGCGAAAATCAAAATCACCTTCGACGTCACCTGTCTGGCGATTACCGCACTGCTAACACTGCTTTTGCTTGGACATATCGACGGACTCGGAATCGGCACCATCCTCGCAGCCTTCACCATGGGCAAGGGCGTAGCCTATGCCGGACAGTATCTGGATAAAAATTTTCAGTTCATGCCCTTTTTGCAGAAAAGCTAAAGCGCTGCGCACGGTGAATGTGCCTTGCTTAATTATAGTTGCTTTACAAGCAAACGCCAAAATAATCTAACAAAAAATATCTATGTATGTTATAATACAAGCATGAACAAGCAACATTTACCAAAGGACGGTGACAGAATATGATTTACCCATACTTAACTCTCAATGATGGAACAGAATATACTCATTCCGAAATGAAGCCAGATGGAACCGTTATAGTGTACGTTGAAACGCCAGATGAACAAGATGGTTTTCATAGCCTTGTATGTATTTTACCAAAATATGAAATTAAAGATGTAATCGGTTACACGAAAGCAGAGCAAGAAAAAATTCTTGAACGTATCAAGAAAAACGCTCACCTTATGATAAAATATTCTCAAACAGGAGGCTTTGAATCAGATGCCGCAACTGCTTAGATTCGGTCCCTACAGAATATACTTTTGGTCAAATGAAGGCCAGCCGCTTGAGCCTATCCATGTGCATATTTCCAACGGCATTCCATCTTCTGATGCTACCAAGGTTTGGATAACTCAAAACAAAAGAGCTTTACTTGCCAATCCAAATGACAAAAGGATATCTTCAAAAATTCTTAATCGCCTGGTAGAGATGATAGAAGCACAAAGTGATGATATTATCGCTGCCTGGTTAGAAAGATTCGGCACAATCGAATACTACTGCTAACACCACCAAGACCTGACAAAATCAGCTTCTGCTAATTCTGCCAGGTCTTTTTTGTGCATCAGTCTCACAGCAAAAAGTCACGCCCTCACTGCTTGCTATACAAAGCAAAATAATGCCCTTTACGCGCCAGCAGCTCTTCATGCGTGCCGCACTCCACCACCTTGCCTTCATCCAGCACCACAATCTTGTCCGCATGGCGGATAGTGGACAGGCGATGCGCAATAATCAGCGTCGTGCGCCCCACCGCCAGCTCATCCAGCTCTCGTTGTATCTGCTGCTCGGTAATATTATCCAATGCGCTCGTGGCCTCATCCAGCACCACCACCGGCGGATTTTTGAGAAAGACGCGTGCAATCGCCAGACGCTGCTTCTGTCCGCCGCTCAGCTTCACGCCGCGCTCGCCCACCTCAGTGTCATAACCGGCAGGCAGCTTTTGAATAAACTCGTCCGCCGCCGCAGCCTTCGCTGCCGCCTGCACCTCGTCCGCTGTCGCGTCCGGCTTGGCGTAGGCGATGTTATAGCGCACGCTGTCGCCAAAAAGAAAAACGTCCTGCTGCACCAGGCCAATCTGCCTGCGCAATGATTCCTGCGTAAGCTCGCGGATATCGCAGCCGTCCAGCAAGATTCTGCCGCTCTGCGGCTCGTAAAACCGCAGCAAAAGGCTGGCAATGGTTGTTTTGCCTGCGCCCGTCGCGCCCACAAAGGCCACCGTTTCACCAGCCGCCACGTCCAGCGACAGGCCGCGGATAACCGGTCTGCCGTCTGCATAGGCAAAGCTTACATTGTCAAACGTAATATTTCCCTTGCACGGCGGACAGCTTTTGGCATCAGGCGCATCGACAATCTCGGGCTTTTCCTGCAGCAATTCATAGAAGCGCTTGAAGCCAGCCATGCCGCGCTGATATATCTGGATGAAGCCTAAAAGCTGCATCAGCGGCTTCATAAATAGGCCGACATAGAGGAAGAAGGCCACCAGCTCGCCAAAGCTCATCAGTCCCTTGTTAATCAGCAAGCCGCCCACGACGAGTATCGCCACATTGATAAAGTTGCTGAAGAATATCATGCTGCCAACGAAGTAGGATGTTATTTTAAAGGATTTTTTGCTCGTTGCCAAATACGCATCGGCCTTTTCCATAAACTGCGCCATATCGCTGCGCTCACCGGCAAAGGCCTTAATCAGGCGCACGCCGTTGATGCTTTCCGCCGCCTTCGCTGTCACCTCGCCCATCGCAATGCGGTTGGCAAAGAAGGCCTTTTTCATGCGCAGATTGACGAACACAGTATGCACTGCCTTCAGCAAAAGCAAGATGGCAATAAGACTGCCCAGCATCGGATTCATATACACAAGAATGACCATCGTGCCCACCATCGTCAGGCCACAGATGATAATATCGTTCGGCGCATTGCCTGCGAAACCATTAACTTCACTCAGGTCGCTGGTAAGGCGTGACAGCAGCTGGCCGCTTTTGTTTTTATCGTAAAAGCCGAAGGACAGCTTTTGCAGATGGCGGAACAAATCACGCCGCATGTCGCGCTCCATGGCGTAGCTCATCGCTTGCGCCCAGTAGATGATGCCGAAATGCATGCCAAAGTTCACCAGATACATGGCAAGCAGTGCTGCCGACCACTTCAGCAGCAGCGGCAGATTCTGCAAGGGCAGCTGCTGCTCCAGCATCAGCTTGACCACATAGGGAAAGAAGAGCTCGAGCAACGCGCGCAGCAGCGAGCCTATGATGATGAAGAGCAGAATGCCCTTATAGGGTTGATAATAGCTGAGAAAAGTTTTGAACATGTTTTTCTATCCTTAAATTAAAGAATGCTAGCAGAAGCTGCCGCGGATTTTCCCTAAGAAGCTTTTCTTCTTAGATTATTAGCTCATTGTATACTATATAGCAAGTATAATGTCAACAAGAATATTCTTAAGTAAGATATAAAACGCGCACTTTAGCGCAAGCTCCTTACGACAAAAACTGCCTTCCCAAAAAATCGGAAGGCAGTTTTTTTGTGCAGCCGCCAACTATCGCGACAGTCTTTTGCGGCTCAAGCCTTATTCAGCAAGCAGCTTGCCAGCCTCAGCCAGCTTTGCTTCTGCTTCGTCATCAGGAGCACCCAGCGCCAGTACGCCAGCAGCTACAAGCTCAGCGCCTGCATCCTTAACGCGTGCCTCCCAATCCTGCATATAGCTGCCGCCCCAGCCATAGGAGCCGAACAGCGCAACCTTTTTGCCGGCCAGCTTGCCTTCAAGCTCTGTGAAGAACGGCTCAAACTCGCATTCCTCCAGCACCTCTGCGCCCATCGCCGGACAGCCAAGCGCCAAAGCATCATAGCCTGCTGCCTCGTCAGCAGTGATTTCGCTGACATTTTTCACTACAGCCTCTGCACCGGCAGAGTTAATAGCTTCTGCAATAACGTCTGCCATCATTTGTGTGTTACCGGTACCAGTCCAAAAAATTACAGGAATTTGTTTCATAATCAATTTGCCTCCTTTTACTTTTGATAATAACCCTGAATCTGCTCCAGCAGAAAATCTGCACCCTTTTCGCCCATGAACGGCAGATGCGTTGCCACCACGCCGTTCATAAACGGAGCGCTGATGAGCACCTTCATATTGCTGGCATCCGCCTGCGCAAGTGCCACATCATCTGCAAAAATCAGTGTTGCGCGCAGGTCGCGGATTTGCTGCAGCCATTCGCCCTCCTCGGCGTAGGCTTCTACGTCTGCCGCCGGCTCAACGATGGCCTTCAGGCTGTGCGCACACATTTTATGCACTACGCTGATGCCTGCCTGTTCCAGAAAGGCGCTCACGCCCTGCACCAGGTCATAATCGCCCTTGACAACGGCCTGCTTCGTCTTGCCGCCGCCCATCATGGCGAACATGCTGAGCATCGACATGCCCTTTTCCTTCATGCGCAGACGCATCAGCACGAGAGGCTGCGGCATCTCGCCAATAGCCTCGCCCAAGCTTTCCAAGAAGCGTACCGTACCGCTGTAGCCATAGGGCGCAGCGTAAACATACGGCGTGCCAAATTTTTCCTCAAGATATTGCGCAGCAGCCAGGCCCTCGTTGCCCAGCACGATGTTCACCTGTGCCTTGCCCATAGCCTGCAGCTCTTCGACGCTCGTGTCGCAGCAGAGGCAAGCATTGCAGCTCAGGCCCAGCGCTTCACTGAGCAGGCTCTTCACCTCCCAGATATCGCTCGCCATGCGGTAGCGCCACGCCGACGCGCCGATGATGTTGTACAAGCCCTTCTCCTGCGCCACGCCCTTCTGCGGCAGATTGCGCACGAGCAGCTTATACGTTTCGGCAAGGCCGACGCTGTAATCACCGCGGAAGCCGCCCTGCTCAAAGGCCACGAGCTTGGCCTTGACCTCATTTTGCATATAGCGGCACACGCCCTTGATATCTGTGCCGATAACGGCAGTTACGGATGAGGCCACCACGAAGATGACCTTCGGTGCATAATTTTTATCCAGCTCCACCAGCGCCTCCTCCAGACGCGTCACGTCACCCATGACCACGTCGTCCTCGCTCATATGCGTGGTGAAGAGGCGGTTTTGAAAGCGCAGGCCCAGGCCGCCATATAAGCCCATGCTGTAGTGCGTCGTGCCTGCCGGACCATATTCCAGCACAATCGCGCCCTGCACAGCCAAAAGGCTCCAGATAATTCCCATTCTGTCCGACGGTGTCGGTAAAAATCTTACTAAGCTCACAGGCCAGCCTCCTCTCTAAACCTTTTGGCAGCGCTCACAGCCTTCGCCACCGCCTGCAGCAGGAAGCTGCTGCACTCAAAGCCCAGCATTTTGCCGGCAGGATCGCTATGCAGCAGCGCTATCCCCTTCGCACGCAGACGGTCGCCAAACTCATGGCCCATATAGAACCACGGCTGCAGCACATCATATACATATTGCAGCGGTGCGATATTCGCCGCCTTGCAGATGTACGGATCAGCATGCTCCAAAATGCTCTGGATATCCGCGAAATTATCCTCACGCAGATGATTGCTTTGGATAAGCTGCGGCACCAGGCCCAGGCTGCACAGATAGCTGTTGAGCTCAAAGCAGTCATATTGCGTATTGCCATAGATATAGGGCACGCCCTGCACCAACGGCCGCAGCTGCTCCTCCTGCTCCTTGCACGCCGCAAGCATAGCGTCCACCTCTGCCGGCAGCGGCAGCTCCAGATAATTAAATAAATGCTGATAAGCCTGCAAAACCTTCTCCGGTGCAGCAAAGCGGTTGAAATAGACATAAGGAATGCCATATTGCTCCTGCATCGCCTGCGCCAGCGGCAGCGCAATGTCATGCACGACAATGTTCACCTTCGCCGCCGGAGCGCGACGGATTTCCTCAGTCGTGCAGCCGCTGGGCAGCTGCACGCCGATTTTCACGCCTGCCTCTGCCAAAATCCTATGCAGCTCTGTATCCGCAAAGTTACCCATGCGCTGTCCCAGCACGTTCACGCTGCCATCGCCCTCCTGCGGCTGCATAATCCGCTGGCAGGCAGTCAGCGCACGCTCAAAGCCGGGGAAGTGGTCCTCGCATTTGAAATGCTCCGTATGCACCGCCATGACTGGCAGCTGATACTTACGCGTCAGCTCCTCGGCAATCGCGTCGTAATCGTCACCGATAACCTCGATAACGCAGGTGGTCACCAGCATCACGCACTTTGGCTGATATTCCTCGACAATCTCCGCGAACGCCTTATGCATGCTTTCAGTGCTGCCAAAGGTTACGTCATGGCTGTCGAGCACGACGGAAACGCAGCGTCCGCCAATACCGCCATAGCGCTCGTTAATGGTGAGGCTCTTGGTATAATAGCTGCATTCGTCCGTGCCCACGATAACCAGCAGGCAGTCATCAATGCCGCCGGCAATCATCGCCGCGCCCATCAGCGGACAGTGCGTGCCAGGGAAGAGCGCCGTCGTCAGCTGCGGCACGTCCTTAATCGTCTGCACCCTGCTTAAACGGTTCAGCCGGTCTAAAAGCTCGTTGCCATCCATGCCCACAGCCTGTGGCGGCATCCCCATCTTCTCCGCCATTTTGCGCATTTCGTCCTGCTTATCGCCCTTCATCGCCTTCATCATCGACATCATCTTGCCCATGTCTGGCATCGCGGTCTTACCGCCCTGCTTCTGCTTTGCCTTTATCGCTTCGATGGCGCTTTTGGGCATGCCCATTTTCTCCGCCATCTTCCACATTGCCTCTTCCTTTATGCCCATAGCCTACTCCTCTTCGTCCTCGCTGAGCTCCAGCACTCGCGCCGCCAGCTCATTATATACCTGCACCATCAGAGAATCCTTGACGAATTCGCTCACCGTACCGCCCATGTTTTCGGCCAGCTGGATATCGCCGCTGCGCGGAACATATTGCACAACCTCCGTGCCGATTTCCTCTGCCGCCTTCACCACCAGCTCCTGCTCGTTTTCGATATTTTTGGCGTTGAGGATAATGCCCTTCAGACGAGCATAACCACGACGGCCAAAATTTTTTATTGCCTGGGCAATATTGCTTGCTGCATACAGCGCCATCATCTCACCAGACGAAACGATGAACACCTCGCGTGCATAGCCGCCGCGAATCGGCATCGCAAAGCCGCCGCACACCACATCGCCCAAAACGTCATAAATAACGATGTCAGGCTTATAGGTTTCAAAGGCCTCCAGTTCAGCAAGCTTTTCAAAAGCCGAAATAATGCCACGTCCGGCGCAGCCAATGCCCGGCGTCGGACCGCCTGCCTCCACGCATAGCACGCCGCCAAAGCCTTCGAATACGATATCCTCCAGCTTCAGGGCTTCGCCCTTGGCCTTCAGCTGCTCGAGCACCGTCGGAATACGCTTGCCCTGCATCAGGTTCTTCGTGCTATCGCTCTTCGGGTCGCAGCCAACCTGCATAACCTTGTAGCCCTGCAGCGCCAGCGCCGCGGATAAGTTGGAGGTGGTTGTGGACTTGCCAATACCACCCTTGCCATATATTGCAATTTTTCTCATGAATTTTCTCCTTCGTATAATATATTGAGAAGTGCCAAGCTGCTTCCACTATTTTTACTTGTATTCAATCACAAAGGGGAAGCCCTGCACAAAGTAACAGCGCACCTTCTGCCCCGCGTCATTCTTCGCCGCACTGAAGCGCCACTTATAAAAAGCGTTCAGCGCATTGTTATCCAGCGTGCTGTTGCCGCTCGAACGCACCACCACCGCGCTCTCCACGCGGCCATCGATACCGATAACGCCACGGACAACCACGCGTCCGCCCACGCCTGCATCTCGCAGCGCCGGCGGATAATGCGGTGCCGACGTTGCTGTAGCACGCGGCGGCACCTTCGGATTGCGTGCAATCCCGGGGCCGGAGCCATCGCCAACGCCCGTGCCCTGCCCCGCGCCATGGCCGCCGCCGGAGCCGCTGCCACTACCGGGACCAGTGCCGCTTCCTTTACCGCTGCCATGGCCTGTTCCCTGACCGCCGCCGCTGCCAGAGCCGCTGCCCTTTTTGCTAGTAGCATAAGCATGCTTTTTCACTACATGCTGCACGACCTGCTTATGCTCCACGCGGCCATCCGGCAGCGTAATCGTTTCCTCGGTCACAACGTCCTCGGCCTGCTCCTCGCCAGCGTCAACGTCCGCTTCCGCGGCCTCGTCGCCACCGCCGCCACCACCGCCTCCGGCGTCAAAAAATACGACCGTATCATCCTGCGCAGCAGGAGGCTGCATCGCCAAGACGCCGGAAAACGCCAGCACGACAAACAAAATAAAATGTATCACCACCGAGCCGCAAAAGCCAAAGCGCTGGCGTGCCTTCGCCTGCAGCCTTTCAATCTGCTTCATTTTCATTTACCGCCATCCGTCGCCAGACCAAAGCGCGACACACCTGCGCCCTTCAGCCTATCCACCAGCTTAATCACCTCGCCGTATTCCAGCGCCTTTTCCGCGCGGATAACCACAGCAAAGCTTTTGTTCTTCTTCTGCTCCAAAGCTGCCTGCAAAACCAGTGTCTCCACATCCGTCTGCGCATCGCCAAGATACACGCTGCCATCCGCCTTCATCGTCACAGCAAACGTAGTCGTCGTATCCGTCGCTGCATTCTTCGCCTGCGGCAGCTTCACGGGAATCGTCTTCAGGTCAATCATATACATCGTACTCAGCATAAAAAATACCAAGAGGAAGAACATAATATCAATCATCGGAATAATCATCAGCGGCGGCGTTTTTCTTGCACGCACATCTCGCAGCCTCATGACCTTGCACTCCTCGTCTTTGCCTCCAGCAGCGCACTGCAGCACTGCTCCAAATCCGTAATCATATTGTCCATACGGTGAGCAAAATAGGAGTGAGCGCACAACGACATAATCGCCACGCAAAGGCCGGTCGCCGTCGCAATCAGCGCCTCGCCAATACCGCCTGTAATTGCCAGCGGCGCACCCTCCTGCACATTAAAAATACTGAACGCGCCGATCATGCCCACAATCGTACCCAAAAGTCCCAAAAGCGGCGACATCGTTACGATAATGCCCAGATAATCCAGTTTATCGCGCAGCGTCGCCATAAAAATACCGGCACGGCTTTCGAGGAACGCACTCAGCTCCTCCTTGCTGCCACTGTTTTCCACAGCATCAGCCAAAAGCTGCGCACACGCTCCGTCAGCCTTACGCGCCAGCTCTGTCGCCGCCGCGATATCCCTGCCGCGCACCGTAGCACAATAGCTGGCGGCGAACGCCGCGCCGCTGTCTGCGCCCTTATAATATATAAACCGCTCAATGGCGATTGCTATCACAGTTATAGAACAGGCGAGCAAAGGCCACATGACCAGGCCGCCCTTATGAAAGTACATGATTAAATCTGTTATTGCCTGCATATTTTCCTCACAAAGTTATAGAAAAGAATCATTAAGGAATACCCTCTCTGCCGAGCAAGCTCGGCATCTCTCCCTGTAAGGGAGAGCAATTTAGCCGTGCTGTCTGTACTATAGTACTACGAATGAGTCTCCCCTGTAAGGGGAGATGTCAGCGTAGCTGACAGAGGGGTATTCCAAGCCAAAGTTATCAGAAGGTCATTTCTGCGCCTACACGCCAGGTGCGCCCGTCAATCCATAAATCGCTGCCCAAATCCTTATCAAAGATATTATCTACACCGGCATAAACGCGAAGGTTCTTGTTAATCACCTTATCAACAACAAAGTTGACATTATTATAGGTGTATTCCTTTTCTGCATAATAATATGCTACATACCATTTACTCCACAGGCTTGCAGTCAGCGGATTTTCCTTTGCATCAGTCCAGGAAAGCTTCAGCGTGCCAGTATGTTTAGCTCTGTTCTCCAAACGCTCGTCAGTATCCTTATCCTTGGCATTCAGATAAGTATAATTAGCCATTGCGCTCCAATGATTATCAAAGCTATAGCCAGTTTCTGCCTCCACGCCAAAGATTTCTGCTTCATCAATATTTATATAGCTGCTATTGGCTCCGGAAATACCACCGGTAGGTCCAAAAATATAAGTCGTCTTGGAGCCAATCATATCCTTGATATGGTTATAGAACGGAGATAATTTATAATTTGCTTTACCATTTTCACCTTCGAAAGCAATATCAATATCAAAAGACTTCTCCGGCTGCAAATCAGGATTGCCCACTACGTTCACCGACATACCGCCCATAGATTTTTTCATATCAGCATAGAGCTCATACAGTGTCGGCGCACGATAGCCAGTGCCTACGTTAAATTTAATTCTGTTAGCAGCGTCCAAGCTATAGGTAGAACCTAATTTTGCAGTCACCTCACTGCCAAACTGATCATGATAATCCCAACGCAGCGCCGGAATAACCAAAAGCTTTTCACCAACCTTGATTTCGTCCTGTACATATGCTGCATAAGTATCAATGCTGTGATTAGAAATGCCCTCTGCCCAGCTGAAGCCCATCCATTCAGGCATAAACAAAGAGCGATAGGTTCTATCGGACTTTTCATGCTTATACTCAGCGCCATAGGTCAGCTTATTATTCTCATCGGCACTATAAGTATTTTTACCTTCAACAACAAACTTTTTAAAATTATGCTCATCATTGGTATTCAGGAAGCTGCCAATCATCGGGCTGTTCGGATAAGTTTTTACAGCAGTTTGGTCCTTAGCTAATTCACTATAATATGTTCTTAAAGTATAATCATTTTTCGCATCCTTACCATAATAGCCAATGCCAAAATCCTTGCGCTCCTGATTATAAGAATTATTCTGCGTGCTTAAAGAGCCAGTAGTGCTTACACTATTAGAAAGACCTGTTAATTTTTCCTTCATATAGCCCGCTGTAATATCCAAGCCACTGTTATCATCAAATGCATAATCAATATCTGCATTAAAGTATTGCTTATTGCCAAACTGATTGCTGTTTCCAGGACTGCTGTAAATATCACGCACCTTGGTACGGCGACCATCAACCTTCACGGCAACCTTTCCTTGACGACCGGAAGCATAGTTGAAATACTCATTCACTTCCTTCGTACCGGTATTCAAGCCAATCACCGCGCTCGGCTGGCTAGCTTTTTTAGTAATAATATTGATTACGCCGCCCATAGCCTCAGAGCCATAGATTGCACTGCCGGCACCACGAATAATTTCGATTCTCTCAACATCAGCCATATTGATACGGTTTAAAACATAATGGTTTTGTGTAGCCGGAGTGTCCTCATCTGCCATACGCTTGCCATCTACAAGGATTAAGGTGTGCATAGTCCCCATGCCGCGAACCATAACCTGATTGCCTGTCATACCAAGGCTTTGTACATCAACACCAGTTGCATATTTCAAGGCATCCTGCAAATTGTAGGCACCCATCTGCTGAATATCTTCTTGAGTAACTACTTGTACCGCAGTCGGTACCTCCTTCTTCTCAATCTGCGTCTTCGTTGCGGTCACAACATAATCCGCACCGCTGTATTCATCATAATTGTCTGCCTCCGCAGCAAAAGCCATATGGCCAACTGCGCTGACAACGCAGGCAGTAAGTAAAGCAATTTTCTTTTTGTTTAAATTTCTCATAATGCACCTCTTTTTTCTACTTGTTTTTTATGGTATATTCCACACCCGCAAGGTAAGCGAAAGCTAACCCACGGATAAAAAATATCGTTAAAAATTATTTTCTGTCGAACCAGACGACAAAGTCACCTGCAGGCTTTACGCCCTTCTGCTTGCGTTCAAGCGGCGTGATGACTGCGACCTTGAGCTTTGGGCGCAAGGCTTCCAGCTTTTGCGTCGTGCCCAGATGCGCGTCGGAGTGGAAGCAGCCGTTGATATGCAAAACCTGCATTTTCTTATGTGCATCACTGAACGCCGCAATGCTTTCTGCCATCTTATCGTCCTTCAGACACTGCGCTGCATAGACTGCGGCAAGACGCGCAGGCGGCATTTTCATCGGCGCTTCAGGTGAATTCATCTGCGCATAAAACTTGTCCTTATACGCGCCCTCGGGAGCATAGGTGTGCTCTGGCAGCCACTTCTTGTACTGCTCCTCAATACCATCGGTCGAAGCATTGTTTTTCGCCACATGCGCTGCTAAAAACCGCGGCACGTTGGCAGCGACAACAGCTAATTTATTTTCCTTAGCAAAATTTACGAGTGGCGCATAGTCCGTTTTATAGTTAGGCCAGGGGCGACTCGTTGCCAGAAAATCCTCTTCACTAAGGCTGCCTGCTAAAAAGTCGTTAAGCTTCGTCTGGTTGTCCACCTCAAACATTTCCATAGACAGCGCCAGCTTCTCTCCTTTAACCTTATGTATTGCCTGCAATAGCTCTAATTCTGCCTGATGGATTTCTCCTTGGTCATGGAATTCGCCAAAGAAAACTACGTCATATTTAGCAAGCTTCTGCGCCAGCTGCCGGGCGCTAAGCTCTGCACCGCTTTTCGCATCGCTGAACTGCGCTGCGCTCGCACCGCCTGCACCAAAGCAGAGCAGGGCGGTACTAAGTAAAATTGTTTTGATGTATTTGTTCATGGTATTACCTCATTCACTCAGCCGTCGTATAGGGGAAGCACACAGGATACTGCGTGCCGTTTGCTTCTACGTGCATAATCACGGCCTTCACGTCATACAATTCTTCAATAACAGGCTGCGTGAACACCTCGTCCGTCGGTCCGTCGGCCATAATCACGCCATTTTTCAGCGCAATCAGGCGCTCGCTATAGCGCGCCGCATGATTCAAATCGTGCAGCACCATGATGACCGTCAGTCCCATCTCCCTGCGCAAGCGCACCACAAGCTCCATCAGCTCCAGCTGATGATGCACATCGAGATAGGTCGTCGGCTCATCGAGCAGCAAAATCTTCGGCTTCTGCGCCAGCGCCATCGCCAGCCATGCACGCTGGCGTTCGCCGCCGCTCAGCGTATGCACAAGGCGTGTGCGCAGCGCCCCCAGCTCCGTAAACTCCAGCGCCTCCTCAATCGCCATGTGGTCCTCATGATTCAGGCCGTCGAAAAATTTACGGTACGGCATGCGTCCATAGCACACAAGCTCCTCCACCGTCGTGCCGCCGGGAGCATTAGCACTCTGCGCCATCACGGCCAGCGTGCGTGCCACCTCCTCGGTCGACATTTTGTTGATATCCTTGCTGTCAAGATAAACAGCACCACTCGCAGGCTCCAGCAGACGGCACAGCGCCTTCAGCAGCGTTGACTTGCCGCTGCCGTTCGGACCGATAATCGTCGCTATCTCCGGCTTATCAACGTCCAGCGTCAAATCCTTGATAATCGTGCGCTCGCCATATTTGAGCGTAATCTTTTTTGTATGTAAGGTTGGGTTATTCATACTCAGCGCAGCCTCCTTTTCAGCAGATAGAGGAAGAACGGACCGCCGATGAACGACATAAAAATACCCACAGGGATTTCCAGCGGACTGAACAGAGTTCTTGCCGCCGTATCAGCCAGCGTCACCACTGCGCCACCGGCAATCGCCGCGCAGGGCAGCAGATATTCATGGTCACTGCCGATTAAAAGGCGCATAATATGCGGCACAATCAGGCCGACAAAGCCCAGCATACCGGCAACGCTCACGGAAACTGCTGCCAGCAGTGCCGAGAGGAAAATCAGGATAGTACGCATACGCATCACGCGCACGCCAAGGCTCTTCGCCAGCTCATCACCAAGCTGCAGCGCATTCAGCGAGCGTGCACAAAGAATCGTACCGATAATGCCGATTGCGCTATAAGGCAGCAGCATCTCGACATGTCCCCAGCTGCGCCCCTGAAAGCCGCCGGCCATCCACATCACGGTTCCCTGAATGCGGTCACTATAAAAAACGTTCAGCGCGCTCATACCGCCGCCGAAGAACGTCGCAATCGCCACACCCGCAAGAATCATACGCAAGGGGTTAATGCCCTTCTCCCACGCGAGGAAAAAGACGATACCCGTGGATATTACTGCGCCGACAAAGGCTGCCACCGGCACCATCGCCGACTGCTCCGGGAAGAGCAGCATAATAATCATGGCGAACAGGCCTGCACCAGCACTCACGCCGATAATGCCCGGGTCTGCCAAAGGGTTATGCAACACGCCCTGTAGATTGCAGCCTGCCAGCGCCAAATTTGCGCCCACGAGCACCGTGACTATCGTGCGCGGCAGACGGATGAGGTTGACAATGCGGTCGGTGTCCGCATCAGCCTCGCCCATGAGCGCTGCCCACGTTTCGCTCACCGACAGGCTCACCGTACCGCTGCCAATGCTCACGAATACGCCCACAACGAGCAGGATGCATAGGCCGAAAAATACAGCTATGCGCATTTTTTCTTTAGTTTTGGCATCATTACTCATCACTTAACGTCTCCATACATATATTCCTTCATAATCTTCATTGCATCTATCGTGTGCGTGCCGGGGTTGACCGTGAACAGGCTCGGCGGCAGCTGGTAAACGCGGTTATTCTTCACGGCGTTCACATCATGCCAGATAGCGTTATCACGCATATTGCTGCGCAGCTTCTCCAGAATCTCCTTGCTGCCGCCCATCGTAATCAGCAGCACAACATCAGGATTCTCCTTCGCCACAAACTCCATACTCAGCGGAATAAAGCTGCTGTCCTTGACGTTTTCGGCCTTATCTGCAATGTTCACGCCGCCAAGACGCTTTACAAGGTCGCCGGAAAAGCTCAGTTTCGTCGACATATTAAAGCTGTCCGGAGAGCCGAAGATAACCAGCACCTTCGGTCCCTTGCCCTTCTGCACATCCTGCGTCAGCTCTGCATAATCCTTTTCAATCTGCGCACGCTTAGCCGCAGCCTCCTTCTCCTTGCCTGCCATACGCCCAAAATCATCAACGCTCTTGAGCACATCCTCGTAGGAATTAATCATATTCAGGTAAAGCGGCACGCCTGCCATCTCCAGCGGCTTGCGCAGCATCACATGAAACGGCACATTCGTACCCACGACAAGGTCAGGCTTGAGGCTGATAATTTTCTCCAGATTAGGCGCATGAATCTGTCCTACCTCAGGAATATCCTTCAGGCTCGCCTTGATATCCTCAGGATAGGAATTGCTCGTCGGCTTGCCGACAGCCTTGCCATCAAGGCTAGCAAAAATCTCCAGATTCGATGCATTCAAAAAGACTATACGCTTCGGTTCAGCATGGATATGCACCGTTGCGCCGGTGCTGTCCGTAACGGTGATAGCAGCATTGCTCGCCAGCTTATGCTGTCCATGTGCCAGCAAAAAATAACCGGCCACAGCTATAATAACCACAAAAATAAGCAAAATATATTTCTTCATACGCAGCTCCTTTTACGCTGTAAGTTTAGGCTAACCTATTTTTAGATTAGCCTTGTCTAACTTTTACTATGCCATTATCTTACAGAATCATGATTTTGTCAAGAAGAAAAATTAGCGTAGGCTAATCAATATTACAAGTTTACGCAGTGTAATTCGCAATGTAAAAAAAGCCTGCGGCCTCACCTTATAGGTAAAGCCACAGGCTTAAAAGCTTATACTAAAGTCGTTCTGCTCGTTACAAAACCTTCACACGCTCTAATTCAGCTTGATTATTCAGCTTTAAGTTTCTGATATCTATATCATTCTGTAAATCCAGAAAAAACTTGTCTGATACGCCAAAATACTTCCCTAAACGCACAGATGTATCGACCGTAATTTTTCTTTTATCATGCAGAATCGCCTGAATCCTAGACACTGGCACATCTATATCATGAGCAAGCCTATACGCAGTAATTTTGTATGGCACCATAAACTCCTCATATAAAATTTCACTTATTTTCGGTGTTGCAATACACTCTGCCATAATTCTGCCTCCTTACAACTAGTGGTAATCAACAATCTCCACCTGATAAACTCTGTCCTTAATCATGCGAAAACAAATCCGATATTGGTCGTTAATACGTATACTATACTGCCCCTTACGCTCTCCGGCTAACGGTTCTAATCGATTTCCCGGTGGAACACGTAAATCATTTAGGCACTTAGCATTATCCAACATCATGAGCTTACGTAAAGCAATTTTTTGCATAGCTGCCGGAATTTTTTTCGAATACTCCTGATGATAAATTTTTTCAGCTTCTCTATCAAGAAAACTCTTTATCATAATAATATTATACTCCTTTCGCGTGTGTACGTCAAACGGTCATATTTAAGGCATCTGCACCACCAGCTCAACTCCCAGCGTCTGCCCCTGCGCCTTCTGATACGCCTGCAGCTCACTGATGCACACACCCTCACGCTCCAGTCTGCGCACCCAGCGCAACGCCGCAAAAAAATCCCCCTCAGCCGTAAGCTGCAGGCTCTGCTTGCCCTCGCCCTGCACCAGCTGCAGCTGCACGCCCTGCTCCGCCGCCAGGCTCTGCACCAGCCTCATACAAGCCGTTACCGAACTACGCCTGCTGCCAGCCTGCTCCAGCTTGCTGACCTGCGCCTCGAGCCGCTTTTTATACACCTCGTAATCCTTATGCGCCAACGCAAACTGCTTCGCCTGCGCCAGCTCCTGCCGCACTTCCTGCTCCTGCGCCGCCAGCGCCTCACGCTCCCCAAACAAGCTCCACGCCTGCACCAGCAGCACCGCCGCCAACGCCAGCATACAGCCATAACTGATAGTCTTAACTCTCTGCTGCATCATTTACCTCCTGCCACACTCGCCTGCACGGAAAACGCCGTCGCGTCAGCCTGTCTCTGCACCTGCACAAGCTGCACAGAGCTATAACGGCTGCTACGCTGCAAGCTCTCCAATAGTCCGTCCAGCGCCTGCTCATCTCGCGCCACACCACGCACCGTTACAGCTGCGTTCTGCTTATTGCTTTCTATCTTCTTGCCTTGTATATCAGTATCATGCTGCTTCTCCTGCGCCTTCACTAGTGCATCAGCATTCTGCTTTTCCTGCGACGTTTTAAATTCCAGACGCGTCAGATATGCGCCCTGCAAGCGCAGTCCGCCCCACGCCTCCAGCTCCTTGCTCACGCCTGTCACCGCCTTACGCTGCTGCGCCTGCTGCTTTAAGGCCGCCATACGCTGCTCCAGCTGCACGCTCTCCGCTCGCCGTTCATGCCAGACAGCATAACGCTCAGCGTCCTGCTGCAACGATTGCAGCTCACCCTGCGCCAGATAGTGCGCAGCAAACGCATAGCCAAATACAAGCACTGCCAAGAGCAGACTAGCGCAGGCGATACGCGGCAGCAGCGTTCGTGCGGTATCACGATAGTACTGCCAATCCACCGCCGTCGGCAGCGGGGGAAAAGCAAGCAGCTCCGCACCAGCAAACCACTGCTGTACTGCCCTTTCCACTCGTGCGTCACCCTGCTTAACAGCCATCTCAGTATCAGCCTGCATAACCTCTTGTTCCAACAAAGCACTTTGCCCCTGCTCACTTTTTTGCGCACTCTCCTGCTCCAGCACGCAGATAGCCTCCAGCTTCATGAGCAGCCTGCAGCATAAATCGCCATAAAGCTTTTGCTGCGCATATGGCAGTGCATAAAGCTGCACCAGCTGCTGCTCTGCGTCCTGCTGCAAGCTAGTAGTCAGCTCTGCACCATCGGACGCAGCAGCGCCTGCCATGGTTTTATAGCAATAGCTGCACTCAGAAAAAAGCTGCTCTGCCTCCCACGCCAAGGTCTTGCGCAGCTGCTTTGCTGTCAGCGTCGGCAGTGTAAGCTGCTCAGACTGCAACCTGCCAGCGTCAAGCAGCAGCAGCGCAGGAACATTCTCCTCCACATCATGCTCCAGCAGACAGTCGCGCACGCACGCCTCCAGTGCCGCATCATTCTCATAGGGAAAGCTTTCCTCCCACTGCAATGCGCTCTGCCGGTAGAGGGAAAGGCGAACCTTGTTATCTAACGTCAAAAGCACTAAAGCCTTATCCCTACGTAAGTGACACTTGATTAAGCTCATAACATCATTTATTAATTTAATTATGAACATCTTCATTAAGCTCCTTTCAAATAAAATTTTTTATATAACATCATAATGCTAGTACGTCTAATTAGTCTCCCCTGTTCATCGCAAGCGATATTAGCACGACCAACAGTTTTTACGGCGCTTACGCTTGTAAAAACTGGGTCTTAGCGTCAGGGGAGATGTCAGCGAAGCTGACAGAGGGGTATTCAATACCAATACCACTCCAATATCTCCCTGCCCCAAAAGTACGCCATAGCAGCAGCAGCGCACAAGAACGGGCCGAAGGGAATCATCCTCCTTCTCTCGCCGCAGGCCAGCAGCACCAGCCCCACTGCGCCCCCGCCCACGAATGCCAAAAGCAAGCAAGCGAGTCCCTGCTCTACGCCCAGCCACATGCCCAGCGCCGCCGCAAGCTTCACATCGCCCTCACCCATACCGCCACGGCTGGCGAAATAAATTGCCAGCATAACAGACAGCAGCGCAGCCGCCCCTGCAAGCGCCGCGAGCACATCACCGGCAAGCACCGCCCTGCCTATGCCCACCGCCACCAGCGCTAGCGTCACCCTGTCATAAAGCAAAAACGACCGCACATCAGTATACGCATGATAAGCAAGCAGCAGCAAAAATACCACAGTAAATAACGCGTTCATAAAAACCTCCATTTACATCACTCCCCAAAATGCAAAAAGGCTCCTGTATTACATTTACTGCAATACAGGAGCCTTAAAATTTAAGCTCTTTACTACTTATGTACTCGTAGCTCTCAAAGCGAAGCAGATTACCAGTTCAGGTCTTCAACCTCTTGACGGCCTTTGCCGGTCAATGCGTCCATCATAACGCGTTGTTCGATTTGAGCAGCCAGTTTTTTGGTGAATTTAACTGTATCCGGGTTAACGGACATGCTGTCGATACCACTCTTAATGAGGAATTCGCAGAACTCAGGATATACGCTCGGAGCTTGACCGCAGATAGAAACGGTCTTGCCATCTTTATGAGCAACCTCAATCAGGTGACGGATTGCACGGCGTACAGCCAGGTTGCGTTCGTCATAGATATGGGATACGGTGTCGTTGTCACGGTCGCAGCCCAGAACCAGCATGGTCAGGTCGTTAGAGCCGATGGAGTAGCCATCAACGAACTTGTTGAACTGATCAGCCAGGATGATGTTGGACGGAATCTCAGCCATCAGCCAAACCTTGAAGTCCT
>OQVS01000083.1_pt1 | contig 47215 bp, 38 predicted proteins | sample 1691601 | NCBI WGS metagenome assembly OQVS01 (sample SAMN03418268, study PRJEB22391) | human gut metagenome | biome: human-gut; feature: organic feature; material: feces | host: Homo sapiens | place: Tanzania | collected 2013-01 | reverse complement strand
GCTCGACCCGCACATTCGCTTTTTTCTAGGTTCAATGTTCAGTTTTCAAGGTTCATACTGTTGGCTCTGAGCAATTTCTCTTTGCCAGTGTCTTACGATTTTGGCTTTATTTTGCTGCCGTATCGCGACGACTTGTATATAATACCACGACCGGTGCATCCTGTCAACACCTTTTCTGTAACTTTTTTAACATTTTTTCGTGATACGCTTGGGGCAGTGGAAAAAGAGAGCATTCTGTATACACGCTTTCAAGCGCTAAAAATTTCTTAAAAAAACTCAAAAAAAGTAGTAAAAGCATCTGAAATTAAGCTTGAAAACGTGTATAAATTTTTCTTTTAGTTCTCTAAATTTTTTCTAAAGGCAGAACTATTAATCTTTTTTCTTCACTCTTGTTATCCAGCATTACGTACAAATTCTTCTGCTCCCCTGTCTGCCAGTCAATTTTAAACAGCTCAATCGGATAAAATTTATGGATTTGACGCCAGCTGCTGAATTTATACTCAGGAATATATTGCGCAACAAGCGCCTCGTTACGCCAAAACGCACTCGTTACCTCAAAAATTTTCTCTGTATTCCACTCCAGCCATTCTGGACGCCATTGCGGTATATCGCAGAAAACATCAAAGCGCAAAATTTCCAGCAGCTCTGCACGCTTTTCGCTATAATTTTCTTCAATAAATTGGAGCAGTATCGCTGCCACGCCCTTCGCATTATGTGACTGCGGATAATGACCTGCCTCCACCCACCAGTTCGTCAGCTGGCGGTAAAAAGCAAAGGCATCAAGCTTAGACGCACGTAGCAAGGCCTTCAGCGTATGCTTAAAATTGCCGCTGTTAGCAGTCTGGTCCAAAATATTATCCAAATGCTTCAGATATTGCATATCCTCGTAAGGCATATATTTAGTCGCCAAAATTTCATAAGGCGGCTCATCCATATAAAGCAGACCGTGCTCCTCCGTTTCCTTACGCATCTGCGTACCCGGCAGCACCTTTAAAAAGCCCAGCTGCAGCATATCTGCCTCGAGTCCATAAACATCATTAAAGGATTTCGCAAAGGTCGGCAAATCCTCATACGGCAGACCGGCAATCAAGTCGACATGAATATGCATATTGCCAAACGACAGCAAGCGCTTGACATTCGCCGCAAGCTTCTCCCAATTATCCTGTCTGTTAATAGCCTTCAGCGTCGGCTGATGCGTGCTCTGAATGCCGATTTCCATCTGGAAGCGTCCCTTCGGCACCGTCGCCAAAAAGTCCAGCACCTCTGCCGACAGCATATCGGCCTTAATCTCGAAATGGAAGGTCGCCTGCGTATCAGCCTGCGCCAGATAACGCATCATCGGCAGAAAATAGCGCTCGTCAAGATTATAGGTACGGTCTACAAATTTCACCAGCGGTACGCCTGCTGCAATAAATCTGTCCATATCACGCAGAACCAGCTCTAGCGAACGCTTACGCACTGTGCGTGAAATACCAGACAAGCAATAAGCACAGCGGAACGGACAGCCACGCGTACACTCATAGTATACGATTTTATGCTCTGCCACCGTCCGCTCCAGGTCCGGATACGGAAACGGCAGCTTATCCATATCCTCAACAACAGTCACGCCGCCGTTCAGCTCTATTCTGCCGTCCTTGCAATACGCAACATGCGCAGGAATAGCTCCACCCTGCTCCAGCGCCGTCAGCAGCTCACTGACTACCAGCTCGCCTTCGCCTTGGATTATATAATCAGCTTGCGGCAATTCCGCAAAAATACGCTCAGCGTCAAAGGCAACCTCCGGCCCGCCTATCATAATAATAGCATCAGGACGCAGCTTGCGCAGCATGCGAATCATGCGAAAAACAAACGGCTTATTCCAAATATGCACAGAAAAACCATAGGCCTGCGCCTTATAGCTCATTATACGCTCTAGGACAGCCAAAATAGGTGTATTTATCGTTTCCTCTATCAAAACCACATTATGGCCCTGCGCCTTAGCGTACTCGCCTACATAACGCAGGCCCAAGCCTGTATGAATATATTTACTGTTGATGGCACTCAAAACAACCTGCATATTCTAACCTCATTTCTTGCAGAAGATATGAAAAAAGCGGTCTATCTTACGATAAACCGCTGAATTTACGTGGTGCCGAAGGCCGGACTCGAACCGGCACGAGCGTAAACCCGCTTGATTTTGAGTCAAGTGCGTCTGCCAATTCCGCCACTTCGGCATTAGTTCCAATCACTCGGAACAATGACTATTATACTCTTCCTGAATAGATTTGTCAATAGCTATCGAAAATTTTTTCTTTACTTATCCAGCAAGGCCTTCAATTCCTGCAGCTTCTCGGCAAAGCGCTGCAAGGTTACGGTTACAGGCTGCGGCGTATTCAAATCCACGCTTGCGTTCTTCAGGATGTTCAGCGAATAATCGCTGCCGCCTGCATGCAGGAAGCCCAGATATTTTTCTACTGCGCCCGGCTGACCGCTCAAAATTGCGCTGGCAAAGGCTGTCGCTGCACTGTAGCCGGTAGCGTATTTATAAACGTAGAACGGCGTATAGAAATGCGGAATGCGTGACCATTCGCTCGCCAGCTCCTTATCCACCGTCAGCGCCGAACCATAGTAGTCCTTGTTGCTCTGCAGCCAGTAATTCTCCAGCTTTTCCGCCTGCAAAGAGCGGCCAGCGGTGATTTCGCCGTGAATATATTTTTCAAATTCTGCGAACTGCACCTGACGATAAACCGTCGTGCGCACTGCCTCCAGATATTGATTCAAAAGATAAATCTTCTGCTCATCCGTTGCATGCTGCAGCGTATATTCCAGCAGCAGGTTTTCGTTAGTCGTCGAAGCTACCTCAGCGCAGAAAATAGTATAATCGCTGTTGATATAGGTCTGCGCCTGACTGCTAAAGAAGCTGTGCAGTGCATGGCCCATCTCGTGCGCCAGCGTAGAAATACTGTTATAGCGCTGCTGATAGTTCAGCAAAACAAAGGGATGCACGCCATAAACGCCCCAAGAATATGCGCCGGAGCGCTTGCCCTTGTTTTCATATACGTCAATCCAGCCCTCCGTCAGGCCCTTATGCAGCGTAGCGACATATTCCTCGCCCAACGGCGCCAATGCCTCCTCAACCCTTGCACAGGCCTCAGGAAAGCTGCAGGCAAAGCTGTCGCCAGCCTGCGAAAGCGGCATATACATATCATAATAATGGAACTCATCTACGCCCAGCACATCCTTTTTGAGCTGGATATATTCATGCAGCGGTGCAAAGTTATCATGCACCGTGGCAATCAAGCCGTCATAAAGGCTAGTAGGAATATTATCCTCGGCCAGAGCTGCCTCCAGCGTATCCTTATAGTTATGGATGCTCGCATAGAAGTACGCACTGCGTGCGCTGCCCGTCAGCGTAGCAGCCAGCGTATTGCGATACTTATGATACGTTCCCATCAGGCCGCGGAAGGAGTTTTTACGCAGCTCGCGGTCGGGAGAGGTCATATTCAGCAGATAATTACCTTCGCTAACGGTAGCAGGCTTGCCTTCGCCGTCAGTAATCTCCGGGAACTGCATATCTGCACTTACGAGAGCACGGAAGGCGCTTGCGCCCGTCCCCGTAGCCAGACGGCTCTGTGCCGCGATGGCCTCCTTATCGGCTGACAAAACGTGAGCCTCAAGGCGCAGCATATTTTCAATATAAAAGCGGTACTCCGCAAGCTGCGGCTCCTCGTCCAGCATTGCTTCCACCTTTTCCTTGCCCAAGGCCAGAAGCTCCGGCTCTACAAAGGACAAAGCATTACTGAATTGCGCCGCCAGTCCCTCGGCCTCACCGGAAAGCGCCTGCATATGCTGGTCAGTATTATCTGCGTCCTGCTGCAAGCGAGCGTAAGCATAAATCTTATCCAAGAATCTCGCCAGCTCGTCCTGCACGCGCAATGCCTCCAGCAGCTTTGCCGCCGTCGTCAGCTGACCTTTGAGCGCACTAAGCTTAGGCAGCAGCGCCTTATATTCAACGCAGGCTGCCTGCCATGCAGCTTCATCAGCATATATATCCTGCACATGCCATTTGCAGCTTGCAGGAATCTGCGCACGCTCAACATTACTGCCGTGCGCAGGGATTTTGTTCATTTCTGTCATTATCTATCGCTCCTTATAGCGTTGCTTAAAATCAGATTATCTTTGCTGCATAAAGTGCGCAAAGCGTTTTGGCATCATAGAGCTCGCCTTCAGCAATCATCTTCTTAAGCTGCTCCGGCGAAAAGGCCTGCACACCGATAAATTCGTCCTCATCCGTATGCTGCGCGTACTCCTGCAAGCCCCACGCTTTATATAAATGAATGATTTCGTCCGAAAAGCCCGGTGTTGTCGCAATGCTGATAAGGCGCTGCCAATGAGCAGCATCATAGCCGGTTTCCTCGCTCAGCTCACGCTTCGCGCATTCGTCCGGGTCTTCTGCCTCGCCATGGTCAAGCTTGCCTGCGGGAATCTCCCACAACAGCGTTCCCAGCGGATAGCGGCACTGCTTAACCAGCACCACGCGTCCGTCCTCAAGCACCGGCACAATCGCCACCGCACCGGGATGGCGGATATATTCACGCGTTGTATCATTACCGTTCGGCAGCGTCACATGGTCGCGCTGCACCTTGAGCAAACGGCCACTAAATACCTCTTCATTACTGCCTTCAACATAAATCTCATCTAAAACAGGCTCATGGAATTTCTTCAGCATTATTCTTCCTCTTTTCTGCGTAGACTACGCTTCACCTCACGCGCTCCTGCCAAAAGCTCGGTCGCGCTCTCGAAGGCAGCACGGCTGGCAGCTGCACCTGCAGTCATGCGCACCAGCTCCTGCAAGCGTCCATTGTAGTCAAGCACTGTCAGCACCGTCGCCGTGCGTCCGTCTGCACTCTGCTTCTCAATATGGATATGATTGTCAGCAAAGGCAGCAATCTGCGGCAGATGCGTAATGCACAGCACTTGGCCAACGCCGGAAATCGCGGCAATCTTTTCTGCCATCTTCTGCGCTGTCACGCCGCCGACGCCAGTATCAATCTCGTCAAAAACCATCGTGCCCACGTCACCGCGGTTCATCAGCACAGTCTTCACCGCCAGCGCAATACGGCTAAGCTCACCGCCGGACGCCACCTTCTCCAGCGCCGCCAGCGGCTCGCCCATGTTCGCACTGAACATAAAATGCAGGGCATCTCGTCCCTGCGCAGTAAATTTCTCCAAAGGCTCGCAGGTTATCTGCAACACGCCATCAGGCATTGCTAAATCGCGGATATGCAGCGTAATCCTTTCAGCCAGAAGCTTCGCTGCCTGCTCACGCTGCTCCGTCAGCACCGCCGCCGCACGTCCCAGCTTGACAACAGCCTCCGCCACAGCCTTCTGCGCCTGCTCCAGCGTCAGGGCAATATTCTCCAGCTCCGCATACTTCGCCTGCGTCGCCGCCAGATAATCAAGCACTGCCTGCGTTGTACCGCCGTACTTCTTCTGCAGGCGGTAGATGATATCCAGACGCTGCTGCACCTCGGCAGCACGCTCGCCGTTAAAATCGCTGCTCGCCATATATTCACTCAGCTCGCCGCGGCAGTCGTCAAGCGTAATCCAAGCACTGTCGGCGCACTCTGCTAAGGGTGCCAGCCTGCTGTCATAGCGTGCAGCATACTGCAGCTGATCGCGCACATGCGCCAGACGCGCCAGCACAGCAGCCTCGGCCTCCAGATGATTATACGCCGTATTCACAGCCTGCATGATGCGCTCACTGTTTTGCAGCAGACGCGCCTCCTCCTCCAGTCCTTCTTCTTCGCCTAGCTTGAGGTTGGCCTCGCTGATTTCCTTGATTTCCCACGCATAGCGGTCTAAAAGCAAATCCTGCTGCTCATTTTCTTCTTCAAGCTGACGCAGATGCTTTTCTAGTGCAACATACACATCATAAAGCTTTTTATATTCCGCATAGGCCGCAGCAAGCTTATCGCCGCCGAAGGCATCTGTCAGCTTCAAGGCAGCGTCGGGATGCAGCAGGTCTTGATTCTCATGCTGACCATGAATATCCACAAGCCTGGCGCCGACATTCTTCAGTACAGCCAGCGGCACCTGCACGCCATTGATAAAGGCACGGCTCTTGCCCGCAGCGCTAATTTGACGCTTTAAGAACAAATCGTCGTCCTCATCAATGCCATGCTCATTCAGCAAGGCTTTGATTTCCGGCTGGCTGCTGATATCAAAAACAGCTTGCACCCACAGTCCGTCTGTGCCGCTGCGCACATAGTCCACACTAGAGCGGCCGCCCAGCACCATGCCAAAGGCATCTATTAAAATAGATTTACCGGCACCTGTTTCGCCGGTAAATACATTGAAGCCAGCAGTAAAATCTGCATGAGCATCCTCTAATAAAGCAAAGTTATGAACGTGCAAAGATTGCAGCATAATTCTACCTCGCTTATCTATATTCCTTCAAGCGCTTCAGCAAGGTATTTACGCCCTCTTTATCTGCTAAAGCTACAAATACAGTGTCATCTCCGGCGATTGTGCCCAAAATTTCCGGCCACTTCATATAGTCGACCGCAAAGGCCACAGAGGGTGCGGTACCCGGCAGCGTGCGTACAACAACCATGCTGTCAGAATGGCGCACACTGATAATAGAATCGTGGAAGGTACGCTCAATGCGCTCAAGACGCAGCACCATGCCGTGATCCTTCGGATAAGCATAATGATAATGACCATTGGCATCCGGAACCTTGACGAGCATCAGCTCCTTAATATCACGGGAAACAGTAGCCTGTGTAACATCAATTCCCTGATGGCGTAAAGCAGAGGCCAGATCCTCCTGCGTCTCAATCTTATTGTTGTCAATAATCTCCTTTATTTTTGCATGTCTGGTCATTTTCATAACTCATCACCTCAATTAAGCTATATCCTTTAAAAACTCTGAAGCTGCTGCGCATATCAATTACGCATCAGCTTCTGCTGCCACGTCTGATAATAATCTCTGCTTGTCAAGCGTACAAGCTTCATATCATACGGACACTTCTCAATATGCACCATCGTATCATTCGGCACCTCAATGACATTCTCGCCGTCAGCCGAAAGCAGCATTTCCTCACTGCCGGGAACAGGCTTCAGCTCAATTTTTTCTGTCATAGGAATGATGAGTGCTCTATTTGCCAGCGAATGCGCACAAACAGGCGTAATCACGCTGACGTCCAGCTCCGGCATAACCAGCGGTCCACCGGCAGACAGCGAATAGGCCGTCGAGCCGGTAGCGGTCGCAATAATCAGGCCGTCAGCTGCATATTTGCCCGAAAGCTTGCCGTTGATAAACAGCATCATATGCGCCAGCTTGCTGAACATACCTTTCGCAAGTACATGATCGTTCAGCGCATGCGCCTGCGCGATAACCTCTCCGTCACGCAGCACAGATGCCAGCAGCATACTGCGCGTCTCAATCGTATAGTTGCCCTGCGACAGACGGCTGATTGCCTTATACATGCCGCGCAGGTCAATCTCTGCCAAAAAGCCCAGCTTGCCAAAGTTAATGCCAAAGGCAGGCACGCCCAGCGGCGCCAGATAACGCGCCATCTGCAGCAGCGTACCGTCGCCGCCAAGGCTGACCGCAAAATCAAGCCTTTGCAGCGATTGCGGATCACTTTCGCAATACGACTCGCACTCATATTGCTCGGCTACGCTCTCCGGCAACACAGGAATAAGCCGCCAATCCTTGCACAGCTCAACAAATTCCGGCAGCGCTATGCAGACCTTTTCTTTACTTAAGTTAGGGAAAATGCCTAAACGTTTTGCTTCCATAATCACGCCTCTGTCTTAGACCCCTTCTTATCTAAATCGCCATGGCTGCGTCCTACCAGCTCAGCCACATACTCTGCACTGACTGCATCGTCCTCACCCAAGGTCAGGAGCAGCAGATATTCAATGTTGCCCTCCGGCCCCTTGATAGGCGAAAAATCAAGACCAGCGATACCAAAGCCTTCACTCTTGGCAAAGTCTATAACATTATTAATAACCTGCTCATGTACAGCAGCCTCGCGCACAACGCCCTTCTTGCCCACGTTCTCCTTGCCTGCCTCAAACTGCGGCTTAACCAGCGCCACAACGAAGCCCTCCGGCTTAAGAATCTTATGCACTGCGGGCAAAATTTTGTCTAGCGAAATGAAGGCAACGTCAATAGTCGCTGCATCCACCTGCTCCGGCAGGCTGTCCGCCTCCAGATAGCGCACGTTCGTGCGTTCCATGTTCACAACACGCTCGTCATTGCGTAGCTTCCACGCCAGCTGACCATAGCCGACATCAATCGCATAGACCTTTGCCGCACCGTTTTGCAGAGCGCAGTCCGTAAAGCCGCCTGTAGACGCGCCGATATCAGCAACAACCTTGTCCTGCACGCTGATAGGGAAAATCTGTAAAGCCTTTTCCAGCTTCAGACCGCCACGGCTTACATAAGGCAGCTTGTTGCCCAAAATACGGATAGTCACCTCAGGATTAATCGGTGTACCCGGTTTATCTATTTTTTGTTCATTGACCAGAATCTGTCCGGCCATAACAGCGGCCTGAGCCTTAGCACGGCTCTCGAAAAGGCCACGATTGACCAGCAGCATGTCAAGACGTTCTTTCTTCAAATCATTCACCCTTTACAAATTCAGCAGCCTTCTGCACAATCGCGTCTGTATCCAGACCTAAATCACGGAAAAGGAGCTTTTTGTCACCATGCGTTACAAATTCGTCAGGAATGCCCAAACGCAGCACTGCGCATTGCTGCAGCAGTCCGGCATCGTCAAGGATTTCCAGCACCTCGCTGCCTACACCGCCAGCCAGCACGCCCTCCTCCAGCGTAACGATTTTTCCATAACGCTTAGCATGCTCAATAAGCAGCTCCTTATCCAAAGGCTTGGCAAAGCGCATATTAACAACGCCTGCATCAATGCCCTGCTCCTTAAGCTTGTCCGCAGCCTGCACAGCGCTCTGCACCATGCTGCCAATTGCCCAGAAGCACAGCTCCTTGCCCTCACGCAGCACCTCTGCCTTGCCAATCGGCAGCTCATGCATAGGCTCAGTAATATCCACGCCCACACCGCTGCCGCGCGGATAGCGCACGGATATAGGACCGTTAAAGCTCAATGCTGTCTTCAGCATATGACGCAGCTCGTTCTCGTCCTTCGGCGCCATAATCGTCATGTTGGGAATGCTGCGCAAATAAGCATAATCAAAAACGCCGTGATGTGTATAGCCATCGTCGCCGACAAGACCGGCACGGTCAAGGCACATCGTCACATGCAGCTTCTGCATGCAGATATCATGCAGAATAGAGTCATAGGCACGCTGCATAAACGTCGAATAAATCGCCGTCACCGGCTTCATACCCGCCGCCGCCATGCCTGCTGCCGCAGTCACGGCATGCTGCTCGGCAATGCCTACGTCAAAGAAGCGGTCAGGATGCGCCTGCGCAAAAATATTCAAGCCAGTGCCGTCCGGCATCGCTGCCGTAAGACCCACAATCTTCTTGTCGCTGTCCGCAAGCTCTGTAATCGTCTTGCCAAACACCTCAGTATAGCTTATCGGTGCAGCAGGATTGGTAATCTTCTTGCCTGTCGCAATCTCGAAGGGACCGGTGCCATGGAACTTGTTCGGACTCTCTTCGGCAGGCTTGTAGCCCTTGCCCTTCTTCGTCAGCACATGCACCATAACAGGTCCGTCAATCTTCTTCGCTGCCTGCAATACTTCAATCAGGCCGTGAATATCATGACCGTCAACAGGTCCGAGATAGGTGAAGCCCAGCTCCTCAAAAATTGAGGTCGGCACCATGAGGTACTTCACGCTGCCCTTCAAACGACGGATAGCCTTCAGCACATCTGTGCCGAACTCCATGTTTTTCAGCCAGCCCTCAATATCATTTTTAATCTTATTATAGGTCTCGCCAGTACGCAGGTGATACAAATAATCGCTCATTGCACCGACGTTTTTAGAAATCGACATTTCGTTGTCATTCAATACAACGACCATCTTCTTATGTAATGTGCCTGCATTATTCAAAGCTTCGAACGCCATGCCGCCTGTCATCGAGCCGTCGCCAATAATCGCTACAACATTATAATCTTCACCCTGCAGGTCACGCGCGACCGCCATGCCGAGCGCTGCGGAAATAGACGTGCTTGAATGGCCGGTGCCAAACGCATCATGCTCGCTTTCACAGCGCTTCGGAAAGCCGGAAAGTCCGCCGTACTGTCTGAGCGTCGGGAACTGCTCTCTGCGTCCGGTGATAATCTTATGAATATATGCCTGATGGCCAACGTCAAAAACCAGCTTATCCTGCGGCGTAGTGAACACCTTATGCAGCGCCAAGGTCAGCTCGACTACGCCAAGGTTCGGTGCCAGATGGCCGCCGGTATGCGAAATAACCTTAATCAGCAGCTGTCTGATTTCCGCTGCCAGCTGCTTGAGCTGTTCATCAGCAAGCTTTTTAACGTCAGCAGGCGAATTAATTTTATCTAATAAATTGTTTTCTGCCATATATTTTCCTCTTTATATACCCATTTATTCTATTGCTAATCCAAGGGTATACTAGACTTATTTCTTGCGATTAGTCATCATTCTGGTGATTTCTCTCAGCGGCTCTGCATTTTCACCGAACATCGTCAGGCACTCCAGCGCTTCGTTGACAGTCTTCTCAGCCAGCTCATGCGCTGCCTCCAAGCCGTACAGACTTACATAGGTAGACTTGTGATTTTTTTCGTCACTGCCTACAGGCTTGCCCAGCTCCTCCTCGGTGCCTTCAACGTCCAGAATATCATCAGTAATCTGGAACGCCAGACCAAGCAGGTCAGCAAACTTCGTCAGTGCCAGCAGCTGCTCCTCTGTCGCACCTGCCAGATGCGCACCACCGCGGATAGCAGCGATGAACAAAGCGCCGGTTTTACCGCTGTGCAGCTTGCGCAGCGCCTCCGGCGTAATCTGCTTGCCTTCATATTCAAGGTCGAGACCCTGACCGCCGACCATGCCGAAATTACCTGCGCACATAGCCATCTCGCGTACAGTTTCAATCAAAGCCTTCGGCTCAACATTTTTCTGCTCCAGCATAACCTCAAAGGCCAGCGTCAGCAGACCGTCGCCAGCCAGCACAGCCATCGCCTCGCCAAAAACCTTATGGTTGGTCAGGCGGCCACGACGATAATCATCGTTATCCATGCAGGGCAGGTCATCATGAATCAGGGAATATGTATGAATCATTTCCAGACCGCAGGCTACCGGCAGATAGTTATAGCCCTTGCTGCCCAAAGCCTCAGCCGTTGCCATCAAAAGAATCGGACGGATGCGCTTGCCTCCGGCCATCAGGCTGTATTCCATCGCCTCATCGACCTTAGAAATGCCTTTTTTAGCAATACGGTTTTGCAAATAATTCTCTACCAGCTTCTGCTGATTAGCATAATAAGTTTTAAAGTCCATTATTTTGCCTCCAAATCCTGAAATGCTTCTAATTTATAGTCAGCGTCGCCACCACTAGCAACGACGATTTTTTCTACCTCCTGCTTGACCGTTTCCAGCTTACTGGTGCAGACCTTGCTCAGCTCCACGCCATAACGGAAAATATCAAGCGCCTCCTCCAACGGAAGCTCGCCGCTTTCGAGCAGCTTCACCTGCTGCTCCAGCTCACTCAATGCGTCTTCAAACTTTATATTTTTAGCAATCTTCTTTACTGCCATAGCTTTTACCGCCTTTCCACCTGCTGTACAACAGAGGTTATCGTGCCGTCCTCAACCGTAGTAACGATTTCGTCACCCCAAGTCACCTGCTGCGTGCTTCTGATAACAGCATAATCCTTCTGCGTTACGCTGTAGCCTCTGCCCAGCACCGCCAGCGGACTAATGCCGTCCAGCTTCGCTGCCGCCAAGGCGAAGGCATGCTGCTTTTGCTCCACAAGATGTAGCATGGAATCAGCAAGCCTCTGCGAGGCCATATCCACACGCTGCAGCTGATGCGCAAACAAGTGCTCCGGATCACGCAACGCCCACGAAGAAGCAGCAGCCTCAAGGCGATGCTCCTCCCGCGCCAGACGCGATTGCATCAAGCTCGTGCAGCGCTGCAGCAGGAAGCTCACGCGCTGCTTATAGCCTTCTACGTCAGCAACGGCCATCTCCGCAGCCTGCGACGGTGTCGCCGCACGCGCGTCCGCAGCAAAATCACACAGCGTAAAATCTGTTTCATGACCGACAGCGCTGATAACAGGTATCTTCGAGGCTGCCACAGCACGTACTGCGACCTCCTCATTGAATGCCCACAAATCCTCCATCGAACCGCCGCCGCGGCCCACAATAAGTACGTCGGCCAGCTTATGCTTGTTGAAGAACCTGATGGCCTGCGCCACCTCCTGCGCAGAGCCCTCGCCCTGCACCTTCACGGGATAAAGCAAAAGCTTAATTCCGTTATTGCGTCTGCGCGACACTGTAATGATGTCACGCACAGCCGCCCCCGCAGGCGAAGTCACAATGCCGATAGTGCGCGGATTCACAGGCAGCGCCTGCTTACGCTCCGCAGCAAAAAGACCGGCCTGCTCCAGCTTACGCTTAAGCTGCTCGTAGGCCTGCATCAAATCGCCCTTGCCCTGCTGCAGCAGCATATCCGTATAAAGCTGGTACACGCCGTCACGCTCATACACAGCAATGCGGCCTACAGCGATGACCGTCTCGCCATTCTTCGGCTCAAAGCGCAGACCAAAAGCACGGCTCTTGAACATCACGCATTTTATAGCGCCGCCTGCATCCTTAAGCGTAAAATAACAATGACCTGACGGATAACGCTTGAAGTTGGAAATCTCGCCTACGACCTGAATATTACGCAGGACAGGGTCATCATCTATAAGCTCTTTGATGAAATTATTTACTTGACTAACAGAATAAATATTTTCAGCCATTTTTCTTCTTATTTAATCTCCATGCCAAGGCTGCACAGCCTGAAGCATTATCACAGCTAAAGCGTCCCTCCGGCACCCACAGGCGCACATGGCGCTTTGCCAATTTTTCCTGTACATGCTGACGGATAAGCTTGTTCGAGCCTACGCCGCCGACGAGCAGCACGTCATGTACCTTATACGCCGCTGCGCCATTGCGCAGCATACGCGCGAAGGTTTCTCCCAACGTATATTCCACGCCTAAAGCTAAGGCCGCAGGCTCAGCCCCAGCCTCCAGCTTACGCAAGGCCGCTGTCGCCGGTCCAGAAAGACTTACGTCCAGCTTACGCACAGACACAGGCAGCTCCACAGGCTCCGCTGCAGCCTCTGCCAGCTTTTCCAAAGCAGGACCAGTCGGGAACTGCAGTCCCAACGCCACGCCCACACGGTCGACAAACTGGCCGGCGTGCAAGTCCATACTGCCGCCAACCTGCGTCAGCTGATAACGGCCATTCTCCTGCCTTTCGCAAAGCAGAAGGTCCGTCGTGCCGCCGCTGGCGTGCAGCATCAGAAAGCGTTCCACCCAAGGACCTTGTGCCGACCACAGGCCAGCCTCCATATGGTTCTCCTGATGCGAAATAACCTCCAGCTTAGCGCCGGTAATAGCTGCCAAGCTGCGTGCCACACTCATGCCTGCGAGAAAAGCGGGCATATAGGAGTTTTCCAGCGGACGCGGAAAACCACTGACGCCAATCGCCGCCAGCTGATAATCCTTGCCAACGAGCACCTCCTCAACAAGACGCGGCAGGTTGCGCGTATGCTGAAAGACCATCTCCGACTGCTGCAGGCCGCAGCGTCCGGGCTTCACGCTGAGAATCTGGCGTGCTTCGCCCAAAAGAGAGCCGTCCTCACCTACCGCCGCCACCGAAGTCGTATAGCAGCTCGTATCTATACCAAGATAAATCTGCTGGCTCATTTTCTAACCAGCTTACCTAAAATGCCATTAACAAAGCGCGGAGATTCGTCCGTGCCATAACTTTTGGCAATTTCTACAGCTTCATTGATAGCAATGCCCGCTGCAACCTTCGGCTCTGCATGCAGAATCTCGAAGGCAGCGATACGCAGAATGTTTCTATCGGTTGCCGGCATACGCTCAACAGACCAGTTCGTTGCAAACTGTCCCAGCTCGCCATCAACAGCATCCTTAGTGCCCAGCACGCCGTTTACCAGCAGCAGCGCATATTCCTCAACATAGTTGAATTTTTTCTGCTCCGCAGTTTCGCGGGTACGCAGAGCGGAAAGCTTTGTGGTTTCACCAAGTCTGGTCATTTCCTCAGCATCAGCCTCGCTTACGCGATGCACCTTGATATCCTCATGCTCAGCCATCGCTGCAGCTACAGCAGTTTTGCCGTCCACACCAGTAAAATCTATTTGGAATAAAGCTTGTAAAGCAACCTCTCTTGCAAGTCTACGAATCATTTTTATACTCTCCTTATATTATATTATTTAGGTTCAACGGTGATAGCCGGGCGGCAGCAATCTGTCCAGCCACTCCAGCAAATCCTCTTTTTTATCCAGCTTGTTGCCGATAAAAAAGCCTAATCCTATACATAGCATTAAAAATAAAGCTTGAAAAAAACCAAGCAGTAAAACAACAGCGCCTATAAACAGTCCGAAAACCGAACACAGCAGACGACCACGATAATTGTTCCAGATATCGTTGATAATATCGTTCCACATAGCTTCTGCCTCCTATTCTTCCTTAGCCTTAATCTGTTTGAAGAACAGTTCTATATCCTTGACCTCTATACCAGTAACCTTCTTGATGCTCTCGCGTACATTCGTCTTGATTTCCTCAGAGGTTTCGGGAATGTTGATGCCGGGCTCAATAGAGGAATTGATGCGCACGTTAATGCACTCCTCCTCCAGCTTTACGATAACCTTTACATTATGGATACCATAAATTTCCTGCGCCAGCACAGCAATATAATCCTCCAGAGCACCCTTGCCCACGAGGACCTTGCCCTTGTTCGTATCGCTGAGCTTCAGCGAGCTTACGCCAGTCAGTCCCAAGCCGGTAATCAGCAGACGCACGCTCACAAGCAGCATAATCACGCCGCCTACAGCAAAAAACCAGCTGCCCGAAATGTGACTGATAAACAGCTTCATGCGTGACTCGGAAAAAACGCCAAGACTGCACAGCACCGTCAGCACAGACGCAATTGCCATCAAAATTGTATACAAGGTCAGAATTATTCTATCCGCTATACCCATAGCTTAATCCTCCTCAAAAAAACGCTTATGCTTTTCGTCCATCTCTTCCTCGTCCGGAAGCTTGAAGCCGTCGTCATCACGCAGATTTGCCAGCTGCTGCTCAAAGGAATTTTCCTCCGTTGCCTCAGCACTCTTTTGCTGCGCCTGCAGAATCTCGGCCATATCCTCATCTGATGAAGCTGCCTTCTCCAGCTCCGTCTGCGGACGCTTGGCCACGCCCTCGACATTGACATCCACGAACTGCACCTCATAGCCAGTCATTGCTTCAATCGCATCCTTGACCTTCTCCTGTACCTCCAGAGCAATCTCTGGTATGCAGGCACCATATTCTACATTGATATACACGCTAGCGTTGACCAGCTTGCCCTCAAACTTCAAGCGAACGCCCTTCGACGCATTCTCCTTGCCTAAGAAGCGGTTGATACCATCCGTCAGGCCGCCGCTCATGCTCACCACGCCGGGAACCTCCTGCGCAGCCAGGCTTGCTACGATACAGATAACCTCGTCGGCAATGCGGATGTCGCCATATTCGTCGAGATTTTCATTCTCTGTATTCTCCTGTGCAGCCGCTTGCTCCTTTTCCTTCAAAGCGTCCTTCAGCTGCTTTTTTTCTTCCATAACAGGCACCTCCTGTTCATTTTCTTTTTATGCAATCAAAGAAAAACAGTTATCCATTTTTATCTTCTTATTATACCACATTTATGCAATATTTTATACATCGCTATGCAAATTGTGCATAAAAAAACTGCCCTCATACACGAGGGCAGGGAAAAAAGGGATATGCTCCCCTATCACAAAATCCACCACAGATATACTGCATAGCAGCCCAGCATCACCAAGCCGCCCCAACGCGCCAGGCGCTGCGTGCGCAGCACGCACAGCCACAGCAGCACTGCTGCGCCGATAGCCACGCAGGTATCAAAATTAAACGCTGCTGCAAAAGGAATGTCGATAATCATTGCCGAAAGACCAACGACGAACAAAATGTTGAAGATGTTGCTGCCAACGATATTGCCAATCGCAATATCTGCATTACCACGGCGTGCTGCCGCTACAGAGGTAAACAGCTCTGGCAGCGACGTACCCAACGCCACAATAGTCAAGCCAATGAAGCGTTCGCTCAGACCTACGTACTTCGCAATCTCCGTCGCCGCGCCAACCGTAACATTACTACCCAAAATAATCAGCGCCAAACCACCGACTGCACCCACAAGGCAGCGGCTCACCGGCAAGCCAGCCTCCTGCAGCTCATCGTCTACATTATTTTTCATCGCCATCTTATACAAGTAGAACAGATAAACTAAAAATGCTGCTGCCAGCACCAAGCCGTCAGTCAGGCTGATACTGCCATCCCTGCCCTGCACAAAAAGCAGCACAGTAATCGCAATCATAAACGGCATTTCCACACGCACAGTAGAACGAGCCACTGCCAGCGGAGTAATCGCCGCCGCCATCCCCAGGATAACGAGAATATTTAAGATATTACTGCCGACAATATTGCCAATCGTAATATCCGCACTGCCCTTCATCGCTGCCGCGATGCTCACCGCCGCCTCCGGCGCGCTCGTTCCCATCGCCACAATCGTCAGGCCTACAACAAGCTGCGGTATGCCAAAGCGTGTCGCCAGCGCTGCCGCGCCCTCCACGAACCAGTCTGCACCCTTGCCCAGCATCACAAAGCCTAAAGCTAATAATAAAAATTGTAATAAAATCTCCATAAGTTTCCTCCTTGCCCTGCAGCCGCCTGCTCAACAAAAAAAGCGAGAGCTTTGCTGCAAACATAATAATTCACAACAAAGTCTCGCTACTTACTCACAAAGCCGGACTGCCCATAGCAATCGTATTGACGACAGAGTGAACACGCAAATACGTGCCAGCTACTCCCTTTATATGCCTAGAGTTTACTAGAACTGCCGGCATTTGTCAAGTAAAATTTAATTTCTTTTTAGTAGCTTGCCAAAAAGCGGTGAAAGCAGTGACAAGCCAGCAGCCGCCAAGAAGAACAAGCACAGCGGTCTTTCAAAGAAAATACCAAAGCTGCCATCGCTCATAATCAGCGAGCCGACAAAGTTCTGCTCTGCCATACCGCCGAGAATAATACCAATGATGAGCGCCGACATCGAAAAGCCCAGCTTATTCAGGAAATAACCGATAAAGCCGCTCGCTACCATAAGGTACACATCGTTCAGCGAATTATTGTAGGAATAGGTGCCTACAAACGTCATCATCACGATAATCGGCAGCAGGATATGCACCGGCACATTGACAACCTTCATAAACAGACGGATAAGCGAAAAGCCCATGAGTCCCATAATCAGGTTTGCCAAAAGCAGACCGATGAAAATCGCATATACATCCGGCGCCTTCTCGACAAACAGCAGCGGTCCCGGCTGCAGGCCCTGCACCATCAGCGCGCCCATCATAATCGCCGTCGCACCGTCACCGGGAATGCCCAGCGTCAGCACCGGAATGAAAGCGCCGCCGGAAACAGCATTATTGCCTGCCTCCGAAGCGACAATGCCCTCCGGCTCACCATTGCCGAAGTTTTTGCTATGCTTCGACCAGCGCTTAGCCTGGTCATAGGAAACGAACGACGCAATATCGCCGCCTGTACCCGGCACACAGCCAATGAACGTGCCAATGCAGGAGGAACGCACCAGCGTCGCAAAAACACGCTTGATATCATCAAAGGACGGCAGCAATCTGTCGAGCTGCATATGCTGCTCACTGCGTTCATTATGATAATATTCCTCAATGCTGCTCAGCACCTGCGCGAAAGCAAAAACGCCAATCAGCACAGGGATGAAGGACACGCCGCCTAAAAGATAGGTCGTGTCCAGCGTAAAGCGAATCGTGCCGCTCATATCATCAATACCGACGGTTGCCAAAAACAAACCAAGCAGGCCGCCCATAATGCCCTTGATAACACTGCCGGAGGAAACACTTGTAATAATGCTCAGGCCAAAAATCGCCAAAGCAAAATATTCCGGTTTAGAGAACTGCAGCGCCACCTTCGCCAGCTGCGGCGCTAAAAGAATCAGGCAGATGGTGCTGAACACACCTCCGAAGCAGCTCGCCATCGTCGACAGGCCCAGCGCACGGCCAGGCTGCCCAAGCTTCGTCGCCATCGGATAGCCGTCCAGCGTCGTTGCTACAGAAGCAGGCGTGCCGGGAGTTTTCAGCAGAATTGCCGAAATACTGCCGCCATAAATCGCACCGCAGTAAATACCCAGCAGCATCAAAATGCCGCCGATGCCGTGAAAGGTAAACGCCAGCGGAAAGAGCAGCGCCAGGCCCATGTTAACGCTCAGGCCCGGCATGCAGCCAAAGGCAATGCCCACAAGCACACCGGCAAATAGTCCCACCAGGTTCAAGGGTACGAAAATCATATTCAATGCAGTTAAAATATCACCCATAATATGACCCTCCTACTCCAAAAAAATTGACTGCGGCATCGTGGTATGCAGCAGCATGCCAAATACAAGATAAATAAACACCAGCGTCAGCACCGTTGTCAGCGCGATAACCTTGATATTGCGATAATCCATAAGACGCATAATCGCAATGATAAGCAAGGCCGACGCAGGATAGAAGCCCAGCAGATTAATCAGCACGCAGAACAAAACAACCAGGCCCATCATCAAATAAACGCGCTTGTTGCCTACGCTCGTCAAAGCCACCTGCTCGCCGGCAAGCTCCGTCCTGTTCCAGAACGTGTACAGCAGCAAAAAAACTGCCACGCTGTACAGCACCGCCCCCAGCGAAAAGGGCCAGAAGCCCGGACCAGGGCCATTCTCTGTGAACGCCAGCGGAAAGGCAGAAGCAGCCTGCATAATCAAGCCGCCAATGACTGCACCGAGCACACCCACTATATAATTACATACTGCCATATTATTCATATAAGCATCATCCTTAAAAATTGAGTTTCTATATTACAAAGTAAACGAATCTAAGGACACATGAGAAAGGTGTCAGATACGAGTAAGGGCGACGAAGGCGTACATAATGGTACTCCTAGGAGCCCTTACGAAGTAGATGGCCCTTTATCATGCGTCCAGCAGAGGACCTACACGTTTAGCGGCAGCCATAATCGCCAACCTACCATGCTCAAACGTCAAGCCGCCCTGGAAATAAACATTGAACGGGTCACGGCACGGACCATCAGCGCTCAGCTCGATAGAAGCGCCTTGTACGAAGGTGCCCGCAGCCATGATGATTTCATCCTGATAGCCAGGCAGCGGACTCGGCACCGGCTCAACATGTGCATCAACAGGAGAATTGCTCTGAATAGCTACGCAGAAATCACAAAGACGCTTTTTGCTTTCGAGCGTAATCGCTTGAATAATATCGCTGCGGCGTTCCTCCGGCAGCGGCTTAACCTTGTAGCCGAGGCCCTTGAAAACTGCGGCAGCAAAAATTGCTGTCTTTACAGCCTGGATAACAATATGCGGTGCCAGGAACAGGCCCTGATAAAATTCACGAGCGGTATCGCCAAGAGTTGCGCCCATCTCGCCGCCGAGGCCGGGAGCAGTCAGACGATAGGAAGCCTTCTCTACCAAATCAGCACGGCCAACAATATAGCCGCCGGTCGGAGCAAGGCCGCCGCCCAGGTTTTTAATCAGCGAGCCGGCCATCAGGTCAGCGCCAACCTCAGTCGGCTCCATCTTTTCGATAAATTCGCCGTAGCAGTTATCTACGAAGCAGATAACATTCGGATTAGACTCCTTCGCAGCCTTGCAGATGCGGCCAATCTCTTCGACGTCAATCGTCTTGCGCACGCTACTGTAGCCGCAGGAGCGCTGAATATGAATCATCGTCGTTTTGCTGGTTACGGCCTTTCTTACTGCGTCCAGGTCAACATGGTCGCCCGTCATCGGCAGCTCCTTATAGGTCACGCCCAGATCAACAAGAGAGCCCTCGCTCTTAACGGGATAGCCGATAATCGTCTGCATCGTATCATACGGTGCACCGGTAACAGCAATCAGCTCATCGCCTGCACGCAGATTGCCCAAAAGCGCTACGGCCAACGCATGCGTACCGCTGACAAACTGAGAACGCACCAGTGCTGCCTCAGTTTTGAACAGCTCTGCATAAATTTCGTCAAGCTTGTCGCGGCCAACGTCACTGTAGCCATAACCAGTGGTCGGCTTTAAATAATAATCAGAAACCATATTGTTACGGAAAGCGGCAATAACCTTTTCCGTGTTATACAGAGCTGCTTCCTCCAGCTCCGGGATATGCTTGGCAACCTCTGCGAGGGCTGCCTGCTCTAATGCTTGATAATCAATAGACAATACTTTCACCTTGCTTAAATTAATGTTGAGCCTCTATGCTCACATCGTCAGCATAGAGGCTGCAAAACCATCTCCATGATTTTACTTATTGGATAAATATTTTTCGAACTCCTGCACCTGCTCTGCCTCCATACGTACCTTCAGCAGCGTGCCCTCCGCAAGATATTCCTGCTCGAGCACTGTGCCTGCCTCATGCAGACGGGAAACAGCAGCAGAATCGCTGTACGGCACAAGGAAGCTTTCCTCCACCGATTTCAGCTTAAGATTTTCTGCAATCAGCGCCAGCAGACCATCAAGGTTCAGGCGTGCTTTCGCAGAAATGCAGATGCTGTTCTCTTCTCTTGCCAGACGTTCGGCCAGCGCCGATCCCTCCGGCAGCTTATCAATCTTATTATAGACGGTAATAATCGTCTTATCCTTCGCGCCTAATTCCTCGAGCACGTGATAAACAGCGTTCGCCTGCTCCTTATACAGCTCGTGGCTCACATCAATAACGTGCAGCAGCACGTCTGCCTCCACGACCTCTTCGAGCGTAGACTGGAAGGCCGCCACAAGCTGATGCGGCAGACGTTGGATAAAGCCAACGGTATCCGTCAAAATAGCCTGCTGCTTATTGGGCAGCTCCAGCTGACGCGTCGTCGGATCAAGCGTTGCAAACAGCTGATCCTGTGCGTAGATATCAGAATTAGTCAGCGTATTCAAAAGCGTTGACTTGCCAGCGTTCGTGTAGCCGACAAGGCTGACAGTCGGCACTGAAGCCTTCGCGCGCCCGCTGCGCTGCAGCGTGCGCACATTCTTCACCTTACTGATGCAGCCCTTGATGTAGGCAATGCGGTCGCGGATACGGCGACGGTCAACCTCAAGCTTCGTTTCGCCGGGACCGCGCGTACCAATGCCGCCGCCCAGACGTGAGAGCGACAAGCCCTTGCCCATGATACGCGGCAGCGTATATTGCAGCTGCGCCAGCTCAACCTGCAGCTTGCCTTCATTAGTATGCGCTCTCTGCGCAAAAATATCCAGAATCAGCGCCGTACGGTCGAGCACACGCACGCCCATAGCCTGCTCAATGTTGCGCTGCTGCGCCGGTGACAGCTCATCGTCGAAAATGCACAGGTCAATATTCTCCTGCTGCACGTAGAGCGCCAGCTCCTGCACCTTGCCGCGGCCAATGAAGAACGCCGGATCAGGCTTCGGACGCTTCTGCAGGAAACGCGCCACAACCTCAGCGCCTGCGGTATCAGCAAGCTGCTTAAGCTCCTCGAGTGAATCCTCGGCACTCCAGCCGATAATGCTTGCGCCACCGCCATATTCCATGCCAACGATAATCGCACGCTCCTTGCCCTGCGCCAGGCTTGCGCTGCCGCTCTGCTTATCAAGAATGCGTTCAACAGTAGCTACGAGGTTGGGGAAAAAGATGCCCTCTGCCTCGGTCGGAGTCAGCGTGCCGTAGCATTCCACCTCGTATTGCTCGTTATCATCAATACCGGTAATCATGCCAAAGGTCAGCACGCTCTCGCTAAAGTTGGGCGAGGTAACGCCAATCGCTACCATCGCATCAAAGCGATTATTCTTCAGCGCCGAAATATCAACGCCGCTCAAATTAGGATTACCGTTCGGATGCGTATGCACGCAGCGCACGCCGCTCAAACGGCTTGTGCCACGTCTGCCCTCCACCGGCGGCAGCTCTACGCTCTGGTCATTGCCCACCGCAACAGCGAGCACCTGACCGCTGCGGCTAAGATAAACGGAAACCTCGCGGTTGATAAAATCCGTCACGTCCGCCATGCGCATTGCCAGCTCCGTATTCAGCAGCGAGCCGCCCTCGATACGGATATCATAAAACGTCTTTAACTCATCTATAACAGAATTTCGGATACCCTTCAGGTTACCGTAAATTTCGTTTGCCATAATGCTTCACCTCCAATTTGGGGGTTGAGATAATTATCTTCTTGCCTTCGCAGGCTCAATATTAACCTTGTAGCCCTTAATGAAGTTTCTGTTCATAGCGCCGATAACCTTCTCTGCTACATCCTCAGGAACCTCAACAAAGGTAAACTTGTCGTAAATATTAATCAGGCCGATATCACGTGCCGGAATGTCAGCTTCGATAGCAATCGTGCTCACGATATCCTTGACCATAATCTTTTGGCTGCGGCCAATGTTCATGAACAGGCGTACCATGCCCGGACGGCCGCCGGTGTTTTGCAGATCCTTCGCCAGCACATCCTCCTGCGGAGCCTCCAGAGCCTTGTTGCCCTCCTGCATCAGCTTCAGAGCTGCAGCAGCAACCTCCTCGGCGCTGTAATCGTCCAGCAGGCTTTCAGCAATCGGCATATAATCATGATATGCATTGAGCTCCAGCACAGTCTGCATCTTGGTGATAATCTGGTCACGCTGACGCTCGATAACATTAGCAGCGGTCGGCAGCTGGCGGCGCTGGATTTTGGTTTTTACAGTGCGCTCGATGAGCTTCAGCTGACGGAACTCACGCGGAGTGATGAAGGTCATTGCAACGCCGGTGTTGCCTGCACGACCGGTACGGCCAATGCGGTGAACATAGCTTTCCGGATCCTGCGGAATATCAAAGTTGATTACGTGCGTAATATTGTCAACATCGATACCACGGGCAGCAACGTCAGTAGCAATCAGCACATCCACAGAGCCCTCGCGGAATTTCTTCATAACGCGGTCACGCTGGTTCTGGCTCAAGTCGCCATGCAGACCCTCTGCCATATAGCCACGGCTGGACAGAGCGATAGAAAGATCATCTACGCCCTTCTTCGTGCGGCAGAAGATGATGAGCTTGCCGTCGATTTCTGCATCGAGCAGACGGCACAGGCCTTCAATCTTATCCTTGGTTTCAAAATAATATTGCTCAATCAGAGGTACAGTCAGCTCCTCCTTAGAAATGGTTACATTCTTCGGCGCTCTCATGTACTTCTTCGTCAGGCTGAGAATCGGACGCGGCATAGTTGCCGAGAAGAGCAGCGTCTGGCGCTCGGTCGGCAGGCTGCGCATAATCTCTTCGATATCGTCAACAAAGCCCATATCCAGCATTTCGTCTGCTTCGTCCAATACCAGGAATTTGATATGGTCCAGACGAATCGTGCCGCGGTTGATATGGTCAATCAGACGGCCCGGGGTGCCTATAACAATCTGCACATTGTTGCGCAGTGCGCGGATCTGACGCTCGATAGGCTGACCGCCATAAACAGGCAGCGCACGCACGCGACGGGTGCGGCCGATTTTGCCGATTTCCTCAGCAACCTGAATAGCCAGCTCGCGAGTCGGTGTCATAACCAGGGCCTGAATATGCTTGAAATCGGTGATGGATTGTACCAGCGGAATACCGAAGGCAGCAGTCTTGCCGGTACCGGTTTGTGCCTGACCAATAACATCATTGCCCTCCAGCACCAGCGGAATGGTTGCAGCCTGAATCGGAGACGGCTCTTCAAAGCCCATATCCGTCAAGGCAGCTACGATTTTTTTGTCCAGCTCTAAGTTACCAAACATTTCTTTTTGTGTTGTCATTAATTATTATCCTCCGTGTTCTTTGCTTCTAAAAGTTTATCAATAGCCATAGAAATAGCAGTTTGTGCTATCCGCAGCTTATTTTCAGTTCTTGTCGACATAAAATGATGCTCCTGACAGTACACAACATCGTTCATCGCCACAGCGATGTAGACCAGACCGACAGGCTTGCCCTCGCTTGCGCCAGGGCCGGCGTTGCCGGTAATGCTCACGCCGATGTCGCTGCCCAGCAGGTTGCGCACGCCCACAGCCATCTCGCAGGCCGTTTCGCGGCTCACTGCGCTGAATTGCTCCAGCGTGTCCGCCTGCACATGCAGCAGCTTTTCCTTCGCCATATTCGTATAGCTCACGACGCTGCCCAGCAGATATTCGCTGCTGCCGGCAACGTCAGTCACCAGGCTGCTTGCCAGACCACCACTGCAGGATTCGGCAAAGGCAATCGTCTTGCCCTGCTCCTTCAGCAGTCTGCCCAGGCAGGCACCCAGCGTGTCATCATCAATGCCATATATATATTCATCAACATACTTGCGTACATTCTTTTCAGCAGCCGCAAGCATTTTTTCAGCTTCTTTTTCATTTTTTGCTTTGGCAGTCAGGCGGATAAGAATTTCGCCATAACGTGCATAAAGCGCAATCGTAGGATTCGTCTGCGCCTGGATAAGCTCGTCAAGCTTGCTTGCGACGAGCGATTCGCCCACGCCACGCAGATGCAGCGTGCGCGACATGATAACGCCGTGGTCCGTAAAGCGCTGTAAAAGGCGCGGCCACAGCTGCTTTTCGCAAACATCCATCAGCTCGGCAGGCGGGCCCGGCAGCAGGATGAAAAACTTTCCATTATATTCCAGCCACAAGCCCGGCGCCGTGCCAACATCATTTTGCAGCACCTCTGCGCCAATCGGCACATAAGCCTGCTTCTCATTATTCTCAGAAGGCTGGCAGATGCCCTTCCTTCTAAAATATTCGTCAATACGTCCCCAGGTGTCAAGATCCAGATAGCTTTCGGTATGACAGACCTCCATCACCATTTCCTTTGTGATATCGCCGCGCGTCGGGCCTAAGCCGCCGCTGGTGATAATAATATCGGCACGCTCCATTGCCTGCTCCAGCACCTGCTGCATACGCTCCGGATTATCTCCTACCGTCGTATGATACAGCACATCGAAGCCAATGCTGTTCAGCTTGCGCGACAGATACTGCACATTTGTATTCAAAATCTCGCCGAGCAAAAGCTCTGTGCCAGTTGTAATGATTTCAACCTTCATACCGAAATTCACCCCTATATCAGTTCTGCTACCATTTCGTAAGTAAATCCCTGCAGGATTCTTACACGTACCATGTCGCCTACCTGCACATCCCCGGCATTTTCAATAAAGATATTGCCATCAATATCCGGCGCCTCATGATAAGAACGGCCCACAGCAAGCTGCGGATTTTCCTCGTCAAAGCCTTCGACGATAACGTCCAGCTCTGCGTCCTCACGCTCCTGATGAAGCTCCTCAGAAATGCCAGCCTGCAAAGCCATCAGCTCATGATAGCGGTTTTCCTTGATTTCCGGAGCAATCTGGTTATCCATAGCTCCGGCAACAGTGCCCTCCTCCTGAGAGTATTGGAAGACACCGGCATTCTCAAAGCGCTGCTTTTCAACAAAATCCATAAGCTCCGCAAAATCCTCCTCCGTTTCGCCGGGGAAGCCGACGATAAAGGTGGTGCGAATGGTGATGCCCGGAATACGGCTGCGCAGCTTGTCGAGCAATGCTTCAACCTGAGCACGCGTATCAGAGCGGTTCATGCTGTCAAGCAGACGGTCGCTGGCATGCTGCAGCGGAATATCAATATATTTGCAAACCTTTTCGCATTCAGCGAAGGCAGCGATAAGCTCATCATTAAAGTTGTTCGGATAGAGGTACATCACGCGAATCCATTGAATGCCCTCCAGCTTATTCAAATCACGCAGCAGCTGCGGCAGCATAAGCTTGCCGTATAAATCCTCGCCATAACGCGTAGTATCCTGCGCTACAACGATAAGCTCCTTCGTGCCGTGCTCTGCGAGAGCCTTCGCCTCAGCCAGCACCTCATCATACGGACGGCTGGTGTACGGTCCGCGCAGCTGCGGAATAATGCAGTAGGAGCAGCAGTTGTCGCAGCCCTCAGCAATTTTCAGATAAGCCATATAGCTAGGAGTCGTCAGCATACGCGGCAGAGCCTTGACATTTTTGCTTTCGAGCTTTTCCAGATGCTTCAGGCGCTTGCCTGCCATAACCTGGTCGATAACCCAGCCGATATCGGTAAAGCTGTCCGTACCAACGATGGCATCAACCTCCGGCAGGCTTTCAAACAGCTCGTCAGCATAACGCTGGCCAAGGCAGCCAGTCATAATCAGATATTTGCAGCTGCCCTGCGTCTTATATTCGCCCATCTGCAGCACAGTATTGATGGATTCTTCCTTTGCGCTTTCAATAAAGCCGCAGGTGTTGACAATAATCAAATCAGCTTCCGCCGGATCATTCGTAACCTCCAGCTCTTTATCACGGATAATGCCCAGCATAACCTCGGAATCAACAAGATTCTTTGGACAGCCCAGGCTGACCATGCCTATTTTCATACTTTCTCCTCCAATTCTATTTACTAAATCTAACCTTATCTAACCATTTTCTCGTCAGGCTTTCCTGCTTGTCCGGCTCCAGATAGCTGTTATTCAGCCAAATTTTCTCACCGTCCGCCGCTGCTCCATCAATGCCGCGGGGGAAGAGGAAAAGATAACCGGTCGCATCCTCCTGAGAAATTTTCTGCACGCTCGGCTCCGTCAGCAGCCATTCCATAAAGGTCAGAGCATTAGCATCCTGCCGGCAGTTTTGAAATACGCCGACGCAGAAAAGATTGACTGCTGTCCCCTCTTCAGGATAGACAACGTAGGCAGGAAACTTGCTTTCCAGATATTTAAAAACATAGCTTTGGCGCGTAATTGCCAAATCTGCATCGCCCACCGCCGTCATACGGATAGGCGTAAACGGGAACTTGGAATACTGCCCGATAAAGCGGTTGATATTCCACAGATAATTCAGCGAAACAGACTCGCCATAATGGTCAGCAAAGGCCGCAAGAAAATTCTGCGTGCTGTTGCTGTCCGACAAATTCTCCATAGCTATGCGCAGCCGCTCTGTATTCTCCAGATCCTTCCAGCTTTTCAGCTTGGACTGCCCGAGAGTACGCGCATACTGCTGATTAATCAAAAAAACCGTTGGATCATAAAAAACGCCATACCAGTACAGGTCTTCATCACGGAACTTTTTCGGCAGGCTGTCGCCAGCGGCAAAGGCCAGCGGCTTCAAGCGCTCCTGCCTTTGCAGGCCACTCAAGGTACGCCGCTCTGCCAGCACCACGTCCGGCTTAACGCCATCAGGCTTCAGCTCGTAGATTGCCTGCAGCTGCAACTCCTTCTGCTCATTATTGAAGGCTGCCACAAGATCCTCTGTAAACTTATTATCCAGCTCCGAATATAAAACTAGCGACTGCTGCTTATGCTTATCCGGCTCAGGCTGCTGCTTAGGTGCTCCGCCACAGCCTGCCAGAAGCAGCAAGCAGCTGAGCATCAGGGCAAACAAAGCAAGATATTTTTTTGTCAGCTTCAACATACAATCAGCCCCAGTTCTATTTACGGCGTTTATTCTGCCTTCTATCACCAGTGTTCGGTCTACGCGGGCCCTTCTTATCAGGTCGTCCGCTGCTGCCATCAGTATGCAGCAGGCACTTATGTCCGCTGCCAACGAGGTCCATACGTCCGGCCTTTTGCAGAGCCTCCAGCACCAGCTTGCGATTGCGCGGCGCACGATATTGCATCAATGCACGCTGCATAGCCTTATCATGCGGATTGCGGGCGACAAAAACGCTCTGTCCGCTTTCCGGATCAACACCGGAATAATACATCGCTGTCGCTGCACTGCCAGGCGTAGGAATGAAGTCCTGCACCTGCTCCGGCTGATGCTTGATGTCACGCAAGAACTCTGCCAGCTCAATAGCATTGTTCAGCGTGCAGCCAGGGTGACTGGAAATAAAATACGGCACCAGATACTGCGGCAGACCGATTTCTTTATTTTTCTGCGTGAAAGCACGCATGAATTTCAGATACACATCCTTGCCTGGCTTGCCCATCTTCGCCAGCACCTGCGGCGCAATATGCTCAGGTGCAACCTTGAGCAGACCGCTGATGTGGTATCGGCACAGCTCGTCGAGGAACTCCTGCTTCTTATCGGCAAGCAGATAATCATAACGAATACCGCTGCGGATAAACACCTTCTTGACACCGGGCAGAGCACGCAGCTTGCGTAAAAGCGCTACATAATCGCTATGATCAGCATCAAGATTCGGGCACGGCTTCGGGAACAGGCACTGCCTGTCCTTGCACACGCCGTATTTCAGCTGCTTGGCGCAGGCAGGATGACGGAAGTTGGCCGTTGGGCCGCCAACGTCGTGAATATAGCCCTTGAAGCCGGGCAGCTTGATTAAAAGCTTGGCCTCACGCAAAATGGACTCATGGCTACGCGCCTGAATAATACGTCCCTGATGCGCATGAATTGCGCAGAACGAACAGCTGCCAAAGCAGCCGCGACAGCTCACCAGACTGAACTGCACCTCTTCGAGCGCTGCTACGCCCCCCAGCTTGTCATAGCTTGGGTGCCAGGTACGCACGTAGGGCAGATCATAAACAGCGTCCATCTCCTCCATCGTCAGCGGATAAATAGACGGATTCTGTACAATATACTTTTGCTGTCCCTTTTGTACGACCATCTTGCCGTAGAAGGGATCCTGCTCCTTGCTTTGCAGCTTGAAGGCACGCGCGAACTCCTTGCGGTCAGCAGTAATCTCCGCCCAGCCGGGCAGCTCTACATACTCCTCGCCCTCAGGCAGCGCGTCAGCAGCATAGGCAGTGCCACGGATATAATGCAAATCCTCAGCACGTGCACCACCGGCGAGATAGTCAGCAATCTCGACAACCTGCTTTTCGCCCATGCCGTATACGAGAATGTCAGCTCCGCTGCTTTCTAATATCGAAGGCAGCAGCTTATTTTCCCAGTAATCAAAATGCACAAAGCGGCGCAGACTCGCCTCAATGCCGCCGATAACCACCGGCAGCTCCGGCCAAAGCTTTTTCACCTTTTGCGCATAAACGCAGGTCGCATGGTCGGGACGTTTGCCAACCTCGCCGCCGGCAGTATACTTGTCAACGGCACGTTCATGCTTGCCTACAGTATAGCGGCAGAGCATAGAATCAAGGTTGCCGCCGGAAATCATTACGCCCAGACGCGGCTTGCCCAAGGCGGCAAAATTTTCTATTTTATCCCACGCAGGCTGGCACAGCATCGCCACCTTGTAGCCCTGCGCCTCCAGCACGCGGCAGATAACCGCCGGGCCGAAGGACGGATGGTCTACATAGGCATCGCCACTGATGAACAGAAAATCAATCTGCTCCCAGCCACGCTCAACAATTTCCTCATGTGAAATTGGTATAAACTGTTTCATGGATAACTCCTATAAACTTACTTCTGCTCTGCAGCAGCAGGCTGCGGCGCCTCCTTTGCTTCAGCAGCAGGTGCTTGCGGTGCAGGCTCAGCAGCCTTTGGTTCAGGCTCTGGCGCTGGTGCAGGCTCCGGCTGAGCTGCAGGTGCAGGTGCGCTGCTCTGCTCAGACTGCGAAGCAGCCGCTGCCTCCTCTTCCTTAGGCGCAGGAGCCTCTGCTGCCTTCGAGGTTTCTGCTGCCGCAGCACGCAGATAGGTCTTGACTGCTACGCCATGCTCACCGTTAAGGTTAACAGGCTCGCCGTTGACCTTGATATTCATTACGCCGATATTGCCATATTTGACAATCAGCTTATCCTTTGCTTCAAAGGTTTTCTTTTCTTTGGCCTGCAGCATACCGGCAAAAATCTCCTTGCCGTCAGCTGTAACCTCCGTCCAGCAGGAGCCGGAAGCCTCCATCTCCACGACAACCTTGTCTAACGGAGCCTTTGCTGTATTCTGCTCAGCACTAGCTGCCGCCTTTTCCTCCTGCTTCGGTTCGCTCGGAAGATTCTTCACATAATCAATAGCCTTCGGGATAGCAACATAGCCAGCGCCCAGCACTGCCACTACAGCCAAACCTGCAAGGCATTGCTTAACCGGCAGCTTCGGCAGCGAGGGCAGCTCAAATCTGCCTGTGCCGCTGCCAATGTCGCGTTTATCCTTCAGCTGGATATTCATGCGAACATTATCAACCTCACGGATACCGTCGCTGATGGCCTTCTCATTCGCCTTGCCTGCAGTCGTTCCCTTGTAACGCTGCAGCAAAGCCATACCATCTAAGCCGAGAAAATCGCCATAATTGCGAATAATACCCTTCAGGAAAACACCACCCGGAGTTTTCTCATATTCATCATTCTCGACTGCTTGTATATAACGGCTGCGGATACTCGTTCCGCGTTCGATATCCATCAGGGTAAGTCCCTTGGACTCCCTTTTTTCCTTTAAAATTGTGCCGATACTTTTTTCACTTTCCATTTGTCAGTACCTCCGCTTAATCATGCTGCAGAAAGCGTTCCTCTGCTTCCTGACGCGAAATAACAACCTCTCGTGGCTTGCTGCCGGCATATTGGCCGACAATCCCCAGCTCCTCCATCGTGTCCACGAGGCGTGCTGCCCTGTTATAGCCGATACCAAAACGGCGCTGCAGCATAGAGCTGGAGGCCTGCCCCATATCCAAAACCAGACGCAGGGCATCCTCGAATAATTCATCCTCAGCAGGAGCGCTCGGCCCTGCCTTTTCATTATTCTTCTCTTTCTCGTCGCATTCCAGCTTTTGCGCTGTAACCTCTTCACTGTAGTTAACAGGAATAGACTGCTTGACGATAAAGTCCACAATTTTGTTTAATTCAGCATCAGTAACAAAGGCTCCCTGTACTCTGACAGGCTTATTCATGCCTATGGGATAAAACAGCATATCGCCCTTGCCTAAAAGCTTCTCCGCACCGCCCATATCGAGGATAGTGCGTGAATCCGTCTGCGACGAAACAGCAAACGCGATACGTGAAGGAATATTGGCCTTCACAATACCAGTGATAACATCGACGGAAGGCCTTTGCGTTGCCAAAATAAGATGAATTCCGGCGGCACGGGCTTTCTGTGCCAGACGCAGGATAGCATCCTCGACATCCACCTTTGCCACCATCATCAAATCCGACAGCTCGTCGATGATGATAACTATATACGGCATTTTTTCGGCAGCCTGCTGATTATAGCTTTTGATTTCGCGCACATGGTTATCGGCAAAAGCCTTATAACGGCGCTCCATCTCAGCCACAGCCCAATGCAAGGCCGAGGCAGCTTTTTTCGGCTCTGTAACAACAGGCGTCAATAAATGCGGAATACCATTGTAATTAGACAGCTCAACGACCTTCGGGTCAACCAAGATCAGCTTGACCTCCTCAGGCCGGGCCTTATATAAAATTCCGGCGATAATTGTATTGATGCACACAGACTTGCCGGAACCGGTAGAGCCGGCAACGAGCAGATGCGGCATCTTGGACAAATCAGCAGAAATAATATTGCCGCTGATGTCCTTGCCCAGGCCAATGCAGAGCTTCGAGTGCTCCTTACGCACAACCTCGTTATCCACGACCTCGCGGAAGCAGACCGTATCATTCTTCGTATTCGGCGCTTCAATACCGATGGCTGACTTGCCGGGAATCGGCGCTTCGATACGCACGCCCGGTGCTGCCAGACGCAAAGCAATATCGTCCGCCAGATTAACTACAGAACTGACCTTTACACCCGGCGCAGGCTCCAGCTCAAAGCGCGTAACTGAAGGGCCGCGTGTCACATCAATGACGTTAGCACGTACCTTAAAGTCGCGCAGTGTCTGCTCCAGCACAGCGCACTGGTCGAGAATATCCGCCTGATAGGTTGCCGGGTCAGTAGCCTTAGGTATATCCAACAGCTCCAGCGGCGGCAGACGGTAACCGGAAGCTTCCTGAGGCTCTTCCACGTTCTGCACAGCAGGAGTGGTAACAATCTTGTCCTCGCTGTCCGTAATATGAATCTCTCGGACTGGCTTCGGCGCGACAGGTGCAAGCGGCGGCTCAGGCTGCTGCTCTTCCTCGTCGCAGCGTTCAACCTCGGCAAATCTGCTCGCAGCAGCAAAGGTAGCGTGTGCTTCCTCAAACGCCTCATGCTCAGGCTCGATGCTGTGCTCCGGCTCAGGATAACTTACGACATCAACAGCCGGTCTACTCTCCTCCTCATCATCAAGGAAGCGTGCGTCCGGAACATAATCCGCCTCCTGCTCATAATCGACAACAGGACGGTAGACGCGTGTTCTTGTGCTGCGCGGCGGCTCAAAATCCGGTATCTGCACCGGATCGCGCTCAAGCTCCTCCTTAACCAGAGGCTGAGTATATACGTTTTCCTCCTTCACCGGCAGGATGCGCTTAATGCCGTGCGGCTTCTGCACACCGTCAGCAAAGGCCTTAAAATCAGGGTTGTTATAAATATCGTGCTTCACAGAAGGCTTACGCACAGCTGCCGCCGTCTGCGGCAGCGCCTTCGACGGCTTCCTCACAGCAGTCGTGCTCCGCGAAGGAAAGCGCGACCTGCTTTCTGCCGCCACTGTGGCGTCACTTTGCTTTTGCTCAGGGCGCACGATAGTGATATCGTCCTGCGTCAGCTTGTCCTGCAGCAGCTCCCACCATTTGTGTACCGGCAAAAGCAGATACAGGCTCGCCAACCAGCCAGCAAACAAAACGGCATACGTCGCGAGCTCACCTAAGAGGCCGTGCAGCATAGACACGAGCAGACCGCCTACCAGACCGCCGCCCAAGGGCAGCTGCTCCGGCGCCAGCTCTTCATTCACAGGTACAAAAACAGCGTGAGCTGTGCCCGTAAGGCACAGCATCACCAAAGCAAAAACCAGTGTTTTTTTGTTAAAAACATGGAGCTGACCGTCTGCTAACAGCTGCCAGGACACAGCAAAGAAGCCTAACGGCAGAAAGAGCGCGCCCTTACCCAGCAGATACGACTCGACCTTAGCCGCAAATTGCAGCAGGCCGCCATCGCTGTCAAGGAAAAAGGCCGCAGCAAAAAACAGTCCCATCACAAGGCAGCCTAAACCGACGAGACGATGATAGCTGTTATTCTTTTGCTTCTTCCTTCTTACTTGACGCAATGCAGACAACTCCTATAAATTCACAAATCAGATTTCCATAATAATCGGCAGAATCATCGGACGGCGACGTGTTCTTTCGAACAGGAAGCGTCCCAGAGAATCGCGGACGGTGGACTTAATCGCAGACCATTCGGAAACATTGTTTTCCTCACAGCGCTCCAGTGCAGCCTGCACCTTATCGCGTGCTTCATCCATCAGGTCCTCTGCCTCACGTACATATACAAAGCCGCGAGAAACAATATCCGGCCCGGAAACAACGTGGCAGGATTCCTTATCAATCGTCACAACAACAATCATGATACCGTCTTGAGACAGCTGGCGGCGGTCACGCAGAACGATATTGCCAACATCGCCAACGCCGAGGCCATCGACCAGCACCTTGCCGGCCGGAACCTTGCCGTTGATACCGATGCTGTTCTTCGTCAGCTCGATAACGCTGCCATTTTCACCGATAACAATGTGGTCAGCAGGCATACCCAGGCTCTTCGCCAGATTAGCATGCTTAACCAGATGACGGTATTCGCCATGCACAGGCATGAAGAATTTCGGACGCACCAGATTGTGCATCATCTTGATTTCCTCCTGGCTGGCGTGACCGGAAACATGGACGCCGTTGCTCTTTTCATAGATAACATCAGCACCCAGCTTATACAGATGGTCAATCGTGCGGGATACCAGCTTCTCATTACCCGGAATCGGGGTAGCGGAGATAATAACGGTATCGCCAGGCATAATATCAACCTTCTTATGGTCATTCATAGCCATACGTGTCAGCGCAGACATAGGCTCGCCCTGACTGCCGGTGGTAATGATAACAACCTTCTCCGGCGTATAGTTATGAGTTTCATCAATATCAATAATAACTCCGTCAGGAGCCTTCAGATAGCCCATCTCGCGAGAGATATTCACAACATTCACCATGCTGCGGCCAATAACAGCAACCTTACGGTCATACTTGATTGCCGTATCAATAACCTGCTGGATACGATGAACGTTAGAGGAGAAGGTCGCTACAATAATGCGGTGCTTCGCATAGCGGAACTCCTCATCAAAGGTCTGACCAACCATTTTCTCGCTCGGCGTAAAGCCGGGACGCTCAGCGTTCGTGCTGTCGGCCATCAGGCACAGCACACCGCGGTCGCCGTACTCAGCAAACTTGTTGAACTCCATAACCTGTCCATCAACAGGTGTATGGTCAATCTTAAAGTCGCCAGTGTGAATAATCGTGCCAATCGGCGTGTTTATCGCAATAGCTACAGCATCAGGAATGCTGTGGTTTACACGAATAAAGTCAAGCTTGAAGGCACCGGCGGTAATTTTATCACCGGGTTTTACTACGCGCAGGTTTTCGTTGCCTACACCATTTTCCTTCAAACGACCTTGCAGAATACCCAGAGTCAGTGCGGTACCATAAACGGGACAATCAATCTGTTTCATAACATAAGGCAGCGCACCAATATGGTCCTCGTGACCATGTGTCAGGAAAATGCCCTTCACCTTATCCTGGTTCTCAATTAAATATGTAATATCAGGGATTACTAAATCTATGCCGAGCATATCGTCTTCCGGGAACATCAAGCCTGCATCAATCAGGATGATGTCATCTCCGTAACGAAATACTGTCATGTTTTTACCAATTTCGCCCAGACCACCTAACGGGATAATCTGAACCTTGTGTTGAAATTTAGCCAAAAAAAATACACCTCCATTTTTATTTTACATTCTTCCGTACAAATGTAGAAAATTTATTTGATACTGTGTCCGCACACATACTCTCACTCTGTATTATACTACATTTATAGGCTAATGACAAATAGCGGACTGTGATTTTTATTAAAAGTTTTGTAAAAAATTTAAGCTTCGTTGCTTTTCGGCGCACGACAAAAAGGACGGCGCAGCGCGCCGCCCTTGAAAGCGTTAAATTATGAGGTTGTTAAACAGCATAGCTATACTTAGAAGCTATACTCAGCGCCGACGATAAAGCGGCGGGATTGAGCAGGATAGCTGTAAGAAGCGCCAGACACGCCAGCAGATTCAGCATAAGCCTTGTTGAACAGATTATAGCCTTTTGCATAGAAGGAAAGGTCTTTCGTTGCCTTATAGGAAACAGAAGCATCCAAGGTCACATAGCTGCTATCAACATAAGATGCCTTATCTGCACCGCTGCCTGCACGCAGGAATAAATCAGCATTCCACAAGTCATTGTGATAACGCACGCCAAGGCGATAAATATTAGGAACATAGTTCACATCACGAACAAAGCCCTTACCATCGTTATTATCGTTTCTTACGCGAACATAGCTATAAGAAGCCTCTAAATCCCAATTGTCGTTAAGCTCATGGTTAATGCTTAATTCCATACCGTTTTTCTTTTGCTTATCTATATTCTTCGCAATTGTATTACCTGTAACTAAATCTTTAGGCCAAGCAATAGCATCTTTTAAGTTGCTTTGGAAATAACTAATATTAACTTCTGTCTTATCGTTAATTTTACTGCCATATCCTACTGTCCAAGTATCACCTTTTTCAGGTTTCAAATTAGGATTTCCAAGATATTTACCATATGTACCATAATCAACATAGTAATACAAATCATCGATTGTAGGAGCCTTAAATACTTGACCCCAATTAAAATAAGCATGACTATTTTCGTCAAACTTTTTGTTTAACCCAGCACTTAATGTAGTTTTGCTACCAGATTTGCTATGATTGTCATAACGAGCACCAGCATTCAAAGACCAAGTAGGTGCAAATTCCCAAGTGTCATTAACAAACAAAGCTGTATTATGAATTTCACTTTCAGGATATGCTATTTCATTAGACGCTTTACCCTTACGATAAGATGCACCGACAACTAATTTATTCGTATCTGCTGTAGTAATTGCTTGTTGAATTTCTAAGCCAGTATCGGTTTCTTCCATTCCACCAGCATTATAGTATTCATATTTGTTACGATATACTTGAGCATAGCCTTGATCTTTATCATTTAACATCCAATCATACTTAACATTGAAATTATTATTTTTTTTATTTACATAGTTGGCATTTGTGCTTGTCGTACTATAAGGACTAAATCCATTAAATTTACTAAAATCATAACCAATCGTCAAATTAGTAGTATCCGTTAATTCTTGGGCAACTTTTAAAGATACTTTTTCATTTTCAAAATTGGAATTTACGGGCCAGCGCTTAGTATCGCCATCGGCAGAATCTTTATATTTATAGTAACCCTGTTTATATTTAGAAGCAGCTACCATAACACCAGTTTTTCCTTCTTTAATAGAATACATGGCTTTTGCATCACGAGCTTGATTAGAACCAAAGCCCATTGCAACCTTGCCAAAGCTATGATCCATTTTTTTCGTAATAATATTTACTACACCGCCAACAGCATCAGAACCGTAAAGTGCACCACCATGCCCTTTTACAACCTCAATGCGTTCAATTATGCTAACATCAGGCAACTGATTTAAGTCGAAGCTAGAACGTGCACTCATAGTACCCATATCAATATTAGCGCGTTTACCATCAACCAGAACTAAAACTCTATCATCTCCATTTAAGATAATACTTTTTTCATTAGCTCCATATCCTTTATCAATCACGCTTGCCCCCGGCACATCCTTCAGTGCCTCAGCCACGTTCTGATAATATCTGCTCTCAATCTTCTCAGCGGTAACAACACTAACATTAGCCGGAGTGTCAACCCTTGCCGTTTCCACACGGCTTGCGGTAACAACCATCGAATCCAGTTCAAACTCCTGCACATCTGCTGCATTAGCAAACGCTGTGCCCCCCCAAACTACACTTGTAGTCAGCATAGATAACATAACTGCATTACGTAGACTCTTCATTTTTCTCATACTCAAAACCTACTTTCATATAATTTATAGCGAGCGCCGCCTGCCCAATCTTTCATGGCCGCAAGCCGTGCAGACTACCTTTAAAAACATTCATAGTAATTTTTTCAAATTTTTATGACTTTCGTGTCTATTTTAAACCATATACCCGCTATACGGTCAAGGAAAATGTAATGATGTTACTCATATCCCGCTAAAACGGAAGACCCGCCCTGCTACCTGTCAAGTTTTGGGGCGGTTCTATTTTTGTTTTGTTTTAAAACGTATACGTATACGTCAGATGCACAGTCCTCGGCATGCTGTAATACTCCTGTGCGGAGCCTGGATTGCTGACAAGATCCTTTCTATCAAGGATATTCTCAATGCCCAGCTCCAGCTTGCTGCTCTTGTCAAGCTTGTAGCCTGCGATAAAGTTTACTGGCAGTAAATCATCACAGTTATAAGCTCTGTCGGTCATAAACATACCCGTAAGCGCTGCATTAAACTTATCATCGTGATATTTCACGCTCGCAGTATACTGCTCGCGAGCAAATTTGCGTTCCCACACGCCTTTTTTATTTTGTCCCTTAGGATTACAGAAATTTGCACCAAGGGAATAGCCGTACTTGCTACCAAAATCCTTATTATATGTCACTTCAAGGCCTTTATTTTTGAAATCCATATTATATGTTACGTATGGATCTGTGACTTCACCTTTTCCACCATACTCTATGGTATTTAAATCCATATAATATAAGGCTGCCTTGAACATACTGCTTCGCGATTCCTTTTTATATCCGAACTCATAGGTCCATCCTTCTTCAGGTTCAAGCAAAGGATTAGCAGCAAAATTAGATGCACCGCCACCATACATTTGTGTAAAGGTTGGGATCTTAAACGACTTAGCAGCATTAGCATATAAGCTGCTATTATTATCAAGCTTTTTCAGTAAAGCAAACTGCGGCGTGAAAGCATTATAGCGTTTATTCGCTTCAACAACAGTCTCGCGTGCGCCAATCGTCGCCGTATAGCCAGCACCCAAGTCCTTCGACATCTGCGCAAAAACTGCGTAATTAGTTCTAAACTCATTCAGCTTCGTTCCGGGAGTGATATTTTTCGTTACCGAAATATCATTTTTATAGGACTCACGGGAAATATTCGTACCAATAATAAAATCTGCAAATTTGCTGTCAATCTGCTTCTGCACATCCAATCCCAACGTATCAAATCTTAAATGAGTAAGCTTATTCCACTTGCTCTGAACTACACCAAAGTCCTGATTTTTGCGGTTGCTGCGATTGTAAAAAAGATTAGCACTCCAGCTGTCGTCCTTATATTGCAAACGGGAGAAATCGTCAACATAATGATACTTGGCATCGTTCTTCAGCGTCTTCCAGTTAGCATCATACTGGTCTAAAGCAAACTTACTATCATTATGCTGATGCGTGAAGCGCCAGTTATCATCAAACTTATAGCTGATATTGAAGGATTTTTTGTTCATATCATTGGAAATTCTATAAGTGTTATTATAGCCCTTCATCGGATCGCTTTCCTCTAGCGCTACTGCCAGATTCAGCTTGTTCGCATTAAGCGTCAGCGCTTCCTTCATCTTGCCATATTCACCCTTAGTGATAGACAAGGTATTCGGCATTTTTCTTTTGGTGATGATATTAATAACACCGCTCGAAGCCTCCGAGCCATACAGCGTAGACGCTGCACCCTTAACAATCTCCACACGCTCAATGGATTCCACAGGAATAGCGTCCAAATAATAGTTTTCGTTGATATTCGCAGGCACGCCGTCAATCATAACAACTGTACCCTTATTCGCACCACGCATCAAAATTTTTGCACTCTGACTGCCCAGCGACTGACCGTTGCCACCATAGGAATAGGAAGTTACACCGCTTTGCATACGCAAAGCATCAAAAAGGTTGCTCGCACCAGTCTCCACAAGCTGCTGCTGCGAAAGCGCTGTAACAGAAGCAGGCGTATCAACATCACGCTTACTTTCACGCTGAGCAGTAACAACCATCGTATCAAGATTATAGGTTGCCAGTTCCTCAGCAAATGCCGGAACAGCAAAACCAAGGTTTGCAGTTGCAAGCACAGCCGCCAAAGAAATTTTAGTACACTTTCTCATAGATTCTCATCCTCTCACATACATAAAAACATCTAACAAATATAAATTTATAGCACGTTTAAGGATACTTGTCAAGAAAGTTTTTTGCATCTCGAGTAATCAACGATTACTTTGCTAGTCTTGCCTCCAGCACAGCATTAAACTGCTTTTTCCAGCTTGCGAGCAGCGACTCACCTGTCGCCTCGGCAACCGTTTCCTCCTGCACCTCGTATTTTGCTGCCAAAAGCTGCAAAAGCTCCTGCCCTGCCTGCTGCATTTCCTGCGGACTGATAAGCTCCCAGGAGCACTGGTCTAACAGATGTATATATAATGAAGTAAAAGTGAGCATCGCCTCTTCGCACGCCAGTTTTTCCGCAGCCACGAGATACTCAGGCTTTATTACCGCAGGCTGCGCACTGTGAAAATCCTCCCACATGCCGCCAGGCTGCACGCCGAAGCGCTTCAAACGACGAAAAGCGTTATGCTGCAGCGTCGGCGTAAGGCCTGACTGCTTCGCCAGCGCCTTTTTCACCGCTGCGATAACAGCTTTGCCTATCAGCTCGCCCAGCTTGGAATGCTTGCCTGCACCGTCAAGATACAGCTCGCTTTCAGCATTGCAGACAATAATCGTCTGATCCGTGCCAGAGCCGGTCGCCAAGCCCTGCGAATACTTGCTACCCTCCAGCAGCTCCTGAATCGCTGCCGTTTTCGCCTCCGTGCAGGTCACCAGCGCCCTCGCCAGCGTCCCCGGCGCAAGGTCGCAGTCAAGAACCAGCATAATGTTGATTGTGCCATACTTCACAGGCTTCTCCTGCGGCATGTAATAATCCGCCGGATCACCGACGCGTCCGCCATTCGTTTCAATGCCGCCGGTAACTATCGCCGTCACCGTCAGCTCTTTATACTTCAAGGTTTCGACCGCCACATTTTCCATGCTCGCCGCCGTCGACATCCCGCTCACCTTCTCCGGATCGAGCGCCAATCGCTGTGAGATCAGCTGCATATGGTCCACATAATTATCGGCCAGCATCTCGCAGGGCATTCCTGCCCCCTGTTTCGCATCATAATTATAGACAGCAGTGAAATCTTCATGATAGCCGCCATTATATAACGACGTGCTCAAAACCTTTCGCTTTCCCTGAAAGCAGATAACTATGCTTTTATCGTAAAAATAAACCTCATCACCAGTCGATAAGGTGCAAAGCTTTTCAGACATAGAAGCCTCCTTGAATGTGTATAATATAGAAGATAGTTTACAGTATATAGTAGTAGTAGTGTCAAGTAATTCACTTTAAATTTTCTAAAACAGATTCTCTATACCATTACATCTAAAAATGTTATAATAAAGGAAACCAGTATGAGAGGAGGCTATACTCCATGCAAAATAAATTACCTTTGCCTATCGGCGCATCGAATTACAAGCTCGTAAGCACGGAATACTATTATGTCGATAAAACACTTCTGATTAAAGAGCTTCTCGACGAACGCGCTGTCATTACCCTCTTCACGCGCCCAAGACGTTTCGGCAAAACGCTGAATATGGACATGCTGCGCACATTCTTTGAAAAGACACCTGAAGATACCAGCAAATATTTCAAAGATAAAAAAATTTGGCAGGCAGGCGAAAAATACACAAGTCAGCAAGGAAAATATCCTGTTATCTTTCTTTCTCTAAAGGACGTTAAATTTTCTAATTGGGAAATTGCTTTAGAGCTGTTAAAGGAAGTCATCAGAAATGAATATGCCAGACATCCAGAGCTAGAAAAAAGCACTGAACTCACTAAGGCAGACGCAAACCTTTATCAAAAAATCGTCAATGACACTGCCTCTGATGCCAATTATCTGTTCAGTCTCGGCGCTCTCAGCAGAATGCTCCATGCACATCACAAGCTTGCGCCTATTATTATTATTGATGAATATGATACACCTATCCAGGAAGGCTATGTCAATAGCTATTATCAGCAGGTGGTTGAGTTTATCAGAATTCTTTTTTCCTCTGCACTTAAAGACAATCCCCACGTTACGTTGGCAGTTCTCACAGGCATTTTGCGCATCGCCAAAGAAAGTATTTTCAGCGGACTGAATAATATTCGTATATATTCAGTTCTTGATACTCAGTTCAGTAATTATTTTGGCTTTACTGCCGAAGAAGTACAGACTATGGCAGATTATTATCATGCTGTTGATAAGCTCTCAGAAATTCAACAATGGTACGATGGTTATAAGTTTGGCAATACGGAAATTTATAATCCTTGGTCTGTATTGTACTATTTCGGCAACAACTGTACAGCTCTACCCTATTGGGTACAGACCTCCGGTAATGCAGTTATTCATGAGATATTACAAAACCTCAACACCGATACCTGTGAAAGTTTAAGAGAATTATTAAATGGTATTACTTTAGACTCCATAATTAACACAAATATTATTTATCCTAATCTAAAGGACATGGAAAGTAACATTTTTAGCTTCCTGCTCATGACAGGCTATCTAAAATCCGTTAACACTACTATAGACGACCAAGGTACGTATATCTGCCAGCTTGCTATTCCCAATAAAGAGGTTCAAAGCGTTTATTGCAATGAAATACTCTCCCTATTAAGTAACCATATCGGAGAAAATATCGTCCACACGCTTAACCAAGCATTAGTCACTAAAAATACTGCTTCCCTCAAAATAGCTTTAAAAACATTTCTCATGGAATCCATAAGCTATTACGACGGTTTGAAGGAAAACTATTATCATGGGCTGATGCTGGGCTTGATAGCTATAGCTGAAAGCAATTATACGATTTGTTCTAACAGGGAAAGCGGTTTGGGCAGATATGATATTCAGCTTGTGCCTAAAAGTGCAGGCTTGCCTGGAATCATTATTGAGATAAAGGCCGCAGATAAGAATGATGCTGTAAATCTCAAACAGCTTGCGCAGACAGCACTAAGTCAGATAGAGGAACGAAAATATGATACTGAGCTGCGTGCTCAGGGCGTGACGGATATTGTGAAATATGGAATTGCCTTTCAGAGTAAAGCTGTTGAGGTTGTAATGGGGTAATAGTCTCATTGAAAATCAATGGACGAGAAGTTGTTAGAAAAAAGCAGGAGCTGTTGTGCTTATAGTAAGTACGGCAGCTCCCGCTGTATATTAATCGTTATTTTGTAAGCATATTAGAGATTGCGTCTGTAGTAAGCTTGATATCAATCTGTTTGTCGGTGACAACGACCTTGTCTAAAAATAAATTTATAAGAAGCTTTTTGGCCGGTTGAATTAAAGCCTGCTTGGCATCATCCTCTTGCAGCTTATCCACGGGAATAAATTTGAAGAGGCGTTCAGCATAAGACTTGATATCGCCGGCAATTTTAGCGATTTTGGGTAAGCCGGCTGCAATTAAAACTAAGGGCAAACCAAGCTGGTTGCAGCGATGGATAGCGGCCATAAGGGCTTCAAATTCAGCATTTTTAAGATATTGCACTTAATCAATAAAGAGAATAGCGCCAGTATTTATTTTTTGGCCGACCTTTAAGGAAATGCTGGACATGAATGAAGCATTTTCCATGGCTTCGATATGCTCGTAATAGATATTGTTCTCTTGGACAATGCTTTCGATTTCTGTTAGCAGAACAGTTTTGCCAACACCGCGCAGGCCATAATAAATGAGTGAACGTGTGGCGTAACCATTGGCAACATAAGCCAGCGTGTCTTTGGCTTCTTCTAGCAAGGCTTCGCGGCCGGCAAGATAGCGAGGCACCATGCCTACACCGGGAGTGTAAGGATTTATTCTTAAGGCCATATTCAAGGCAATCACCTCTTTCTTAACACTATAAGTACATTTTACATTATAATTTGCTTATTATCACTAGCTGCAACAAAAAAATCCTTGTGATTTCTCCTTGCAAAGTTTTGATTTGCTTTTACGCTTATTGCAGCTTTCAAGAAAATTTTATCAAAGCTTTCACAAGATAGACAGCTTCTGTCATAGGCAAGCTTTATAATATACTTGTAATTAAGAAAAATAAAAATCAACCCAGCTTTGGCAGGAGAAAGAGCGTGAGGTGACGAAATGGAATTTATGCTTTGTGATCCAGATGGTTGGTGTAGTTAGGGAAGTGGCTGTGCTGAAAAGTAATGCGTTTCAGTGAAAAGTTGCTTACGCTGGTATGAGTATACTGGCAGATTTTTTCGATGTCCGCAAGGACCAAGCATTTTGCCGGCTTAGCTATTGCTAAGCACACTCAGATTTGTAATCAATGGATGAACCAATATCCCACCATCTTCGTTTCGCTAAAAGATGTTTATGGCTATCATTTTGATGCAGCTGATGTGTACTGCCCTTGGAATGTTATCAGCTTTTTCAATGGAAAAATATTGCGCATTGCTTGCACTAGTTTTTTATGGTGGTAGACTAGGTTCAATAACATGCGAGGAGGGCTTAACTTGAATATAACAGTATATCTTGCCTCATCAACAGGCAATGATCCTAAATTTATGGCAGCAGTTAGAGAGCTGGGCATCTGGATTGGTGCGAATGGCAACACATTGGTTTATGGCGGTTCAAAGACTGGCCTGATGGGAGCGCTGGCGCAAAGCGTTCTGCAGGCAGGTGGTAAGGTTATCGGTGTGGAGCCGCAGTTTTTTATAGATGCAGCATACCAATATGAAGGACTGACGCAGCTGATAGTTGCCAAGGATATGGCGGAGCGCAAGACGAAGATGATTGAGCTTGGCGATGCCTTCATTGCGTTTCCCGGTGGCGTGGGGACGCTGGAGGAGGTCAGTGAGATTATGTCCAAGCTTTCATTAGGACAACTGCATGTGCCGTGCATTTATTATAATATTGATGGTTATTATGATGATGTGAAGCACTTTCTGCAGCAGATGATTGCTAAGGGATTTTCTTCGGCGGAAAAGCAGCAGGGAGTATATTTTGCACAAAACCTGGAAGAGATAAAGGGATTATTAGGCTTTGATAAAAAATGAGATTATATAGCCGCATGTTTTCGAGTGCGTAATTTTTTTTCCGTGATTTATACTTGCTGTTATGTTATCATTAACGTAGCAGCAAGATTTTGTTTGATTGAGCAGAAAATGGAGGAATTAAGAAGATGGAAAAATATATTAGCTATGAAAAGATGTCGAAAAAACAGCAAAAGCTAGTCAACGCCTCCAAACGAGGCAGTTGGGGAAATGTGAAGCCGATTACGAAGGTTAAGACGTCGGCAAAAGTATATAATCGTAAAAAGCAGAACTCCCAAGACTATGGCTATAGCTTCGGGGGTTCTGCTTTTTTACATCTCCAGTCTAAAATTTGCTAAAAACACGAGTTGGCGCTAAAATAATATTTAAAGTAAGGTTGTGACAGCAGGGAGGTCGAAGCTATGCTGGAGGTAGATTATAAGAAAAACTGTACAGGCTGCAGTGCCTGCGCTAATATTTGTCCGCGAGGCTGCATCAGGATGACGGCGGACTGTGAGGGTTTTTTATATCCTGAGGTCAATGAGGAGCAGTGCATGGACTGCGGTTTATGCGAGAATGTTTGTCCTATGCTGCATAAGCCAAAGCAGCATGAGCTTGTTGCTGTGTATGGTGCTAAAAATAGGGATGATGCTGTTCGCTTCACAAGCTCCAGCGGCGGCATGTTCACGCTTTTGGCTGAAGAGGTTTTGAGGCAGGGCGGCGTGGTTGCAGGAGCGGCTTTAGATGAAAAGCTGGCAGTGCGCCATGTGCTTGTGGATAACGTTGATGACCTATCTAAGCTGCGCGGCTCTAAGTATGTGCAGAGTGAAATAGGCACTATTTATAGAGAGGTGCGCCAGCAGCTGCTTGCGGGGAAGAAGGTTTTGTTCAGCGGAACGCCTTGCCAGATTGCGGGCTTAAAGGGCTATCTTGTGAAGCCGTTTGCTAATCTTTTGACGGTGGATGTTGTCTGTCATGGTGTTCCTAGTCCTAGGGTTTATTGCAAGCATTTGGCTGAGCTGGGCGAGGAGGCTGGCGAGCCTGTTGTGCAGGTGCGCTTTCGTGATAAGGCGAAGGGCTGGAAGAGCGGTGAGACTTTGTTTTTGACAGAGCATCAGCGCTTTGGCGCGAGCAAGCGGCAGGAAACCTATATGCGTCTTTTCCTGAATAACATCAGCATTCGACCGTCCTGTGGCGAGTGCGCGTTTAATAATAAGCGTAGTCTGGCAGATGTAACGATTGCAGATTATTGGGGGATTGATAAGCAGTTCCCGGAGTTTGATGATGATAAGGGCGTAACGCTGGTTCTGGTTAACAGCAGCGCCGGGGCTGATTTGCTGGCGCTGGTCAAGGAGCATGCGGAGCTTATTATAACGGATTTTGCGAAAGGTGCAGAGTACAATCTGGCAGTAAGCAAGTCGCTGCCCTTGCATTCGCAGAGAGCCTTTTTCTTTGAGCAGCTTGATGCTTATACGCTGAAAGAGCTGGCAGAGAGGTGCTTGGAGTGAGGGAATTTTGACTTTGTACTAACAAGGTAGTATGGTTGTAATACGAGGAGAAGAAATTATGTTAGGAATATTGGATATTTATATTGAATGCAAAACTTATAGACTTTCTATTTTGGTGTATCATACTAATAAAATTGGATTTGGCGAAGCTATTGGGAAAATTACTGATATAACAGATGTATCATGTCTGAAAAAGTCGGTTGAAGGCGCAATGGCTTTAAGCTTATCAGAGTATAAGAGTGATAAAGAAAAATGCAATGCTTTTAAATTTACAAAATATAAGACTTGGAATAAGTTTTTTGATGCACATTATGTTATTGGAATAACTTATGATGATGAAAAAATGTTATATAGAATTAGCATGCCTGAAAGAGAGAAGAAAACTAAATCATTTGGGAATAGTGTAAGTGGATTTGAATTTAAAATAAGAAAAGAAGAATTCGATTCTACATTTGATGGTATAATTAAAACAATGCTAGATAATCTTGAAAAATATCAAAGCTGATTTTTATATCAAATGTGGTCTTAGCAGTAGCACGTAAAAGTGTACCGCAGGAGGTATTAGCAGTTCCCTTGCCGCGAGCGTAAGCTTTGGCAGATAACCTGCGATGATACGTGGCAACAAAAAAGCGCAGCTATTACACAAGCATGAAGCTTGCTAATAGCTGCGTTTTGTTATGCCCAAATGACAAACTGCTCGAGCTAGCGTCTATTATCGCTGCCAGAATTCTTCGAGCTTTAATCGGCACCAAGATTCGCGGCGGAAGAGAAACTGTTTAAAGTTATTCGTAGAAATAAAAAAAGCGTTGATTTTTTTGGTAGACAATAGGTATCAGGAGAAGGGCTCTGTGATATTGAAAAACAGTAGGCAATGCCTTATAATATATTATAGAATAGATGATAAGGAGATGATTTTTGTGAGCATACGTGAGCTTAGAGAATGCACTGGACTGAGTCAGAATAAATTTGCAGCAATGTTTGGTATTCCTGCTACAACAGTAAAGGATTGGGAGCATGGCAGACGCAATCCTCCGAGTTATGTGGTGGATATGATAAAAACGATTTTAGAATATAAGGGAATTGTCATCGACAGTAATTATGTTGATGAGTGTGAAAAGATAGTAAAAGATGTTCAAAAAGACGGTACGGTTAACCATAATACAAACGAGCAAAGCGAAAACGAAAAGCAGTTAAAAGCAAGGCTTGATTCAAACAAGCTTCAAATTTATACCGACAAAAACCGGGTTGATTTTAGAATAAAGGGCTTTAATATGTATGGTGAAAAGCCGGGCAACGCTAAGTACGACTACAGCGACAGCTACGATTACTACAAAAACATTATTGCAAAAGTTGCTTCGTCCGGTGCAAATGTAATAAGAACTTATGACCTTTACTCCCCTGATTTTTACCGTGCACTTTACGAATATAATCAGGCAAACGACAATAAGATTTATCTTATTGAAGGCATAAGTTTAAACGAAATTGACACGAAAAATATTACAAGCGACGCTACGCTTAAACTTATTAAACAAAACGCCGAATATACCGTTTCGGCAATGTTCGGCAATGCTAATTTGAAAGACAGCGCAAATAACAAAACCGGTCTTTACAGGCACAATGTGTCGCAGTACCTT
>OQVS01000081.1_pt1 | contig 47571 bp, 32 predicted proteins | sample 1691601 | NCBI WGS metagenome assembly OQVS01 (sample SAMN03418268, study PRJEB22391) | human gut metagenome | biome: human-gut; feature: organic feature; material: feces | host: Homo sapiens | place: Tanzania | collected 2013-01 | reverse complement strand
CGTCGGTAACCTGCTTCCACGCGACATCATACTTTTTGTTGTCAGGCATGTTGAAGTACCATGGTATGAAGCCTATCGCCTCTCTCACGTCTGCCGCCGTGTCGTTCTTCAGTGTTTCGAAGAATCCGTGCTTCTTGTTCCACAGCTTGTCCTCGATGAGTGTTTTCAGGCTTGCCGCCTCCTTGGCGTATCCGTCAGCCTTGGCGTTGTCGCCTGCCATCCTGTTCATCTCGGCGAGTGCCATGGCGTTGCCGTACATGTAGCTGTTGATTGTTGGCCGTGCGTATTGCTTCTTCCTGCCTCCGCTGGCGCTTTCCTCCATGCCGTCGCGCACGTCCTCCTGCCAGTACAGTCCGTTGTCCAGCCTGTGCGTGTTCTGCCAGCGGGCGTATTCCTCTTCGAGCGATGGCTTCATGCCGAGCAGGAATGTGCTGTCGCCGTTCACCTTGTATGCCTCGTATACGGCAGCCGGGTTCCAGGAGCTGAACTTGTCCATCTTCTGCATTGCCTTGCCGTTGTTGCCGTGATACCATGTGCGCAGAATCTGGTTCAGATATGTGGAGTCGCGCAGCCAGCGTGTCTCCATCACGTGATGGCCAATGGCACAGGCGATGAGGTTATACCTGTCGGCGTAGGATCGCTGCACGAGGAATTCCGTCATGCCGTAGCCCACGGGCGTGCGCTTGATGTGCTTGCGCAGGGTCCACCAGCGGTAGTAGTACATTTCCTTGAAGTTCTCCTGCGGACAGTCGAAGAGCGGTATGTTCTTGCTCATCCATTCGGCAGCCTTGCTGTTCGGTATGGCGTTGGCTATGTTCTCGTCTTCCATATTGTTGAAACGCTCCACATACGGCTTGTAGTCGTCGAATTTCAGCACGGCAGCTTGCCCGTCGGCGTCAGCCGGAGTGGTCTTTACGTTTGCTATGCGGAATGTTGCCGTGGGGTCGTTCTCGTCGGCGCGCGGCATGTCGAAGTACTGGTCGGCTGGAGTTTCGTTGTTCGGGTATGCAAACAGCGGCCCTGTGCGGAACACCACCCTTGTTATTGCCTCCACGGGAGTGTCGAACTGTCTCTGGGCTGCCTTCTTTCCGTTCACGTAGTATGTGCCTGCGTGCATGTCGGCAGAGAGTACAGCCTTCACGCGGTATGTCTCTCCTGCCTTTATGGCTTTGACCAGTGTGCCGTAGCGCGGACCTCCCTTCACCTTCATCATTCCCAGCGAGTCAATCACTATGCGCGAGCACACCTGGCCCCTGGCATCGGCGAATTCTATGTCGAGTTCTCCGTGGTCGGTCTGGTCTGCCTTCACGTCGAATTCCACTGTCAGTTCCTTCGTTGCCGGTATTACCCGTTCCGCTTTGGCATAGTCGTAGGGGTCTTTGTCGCTCAGCTTCAGCCATGCGCCGTCGAGTTCCACTGGTGCCCATTGCGGCGAATAGATGTTCCAGTCGCTCATGTCGGCGAGTCTGGAGTATCGGGCGAAGTCGGTGTGGGCGTGTTCCGTGGCTTTAGTCTGCACGGGCACTGTGATGCGCGACACCCACATGTCTTCCTTGTTGTTGCTGTACGTCACCCACAGGTTTCCGTCTGCCGGAGTTCCGTTGCCCTCTTGTATGCCTCTGGTATACTGCTGTCCGTAGTTCTTGTAGTTTCCTCCGTGGCGTTCCGGTGTCACTTCGCCGTTCACGAGATTCAGCGTCGTGTATTCCAGTCCGTCGCTGCTCAGCGAAATGGCGAGCGGCCAGCGGTATTCGGCAGGGTTGTACACGGTGGCGTATGTGCCGTCCGACAGCCGTTGCCCCCATATCTTTCCCGTCGAGGTCACGAATCCGTGTGCGCGGTTTGCCGGCGTGCGCCATGTGTTTCCGCCGTCATTGCTGATGGTGGTCAGTCCGTGTTTCCACAGTCCCACCTTCCATCCGTCGGGCAGAGTATAGCCGGAGAAAGCCTTGTATGGCGTTTTCAGCGGCAGCAGTTTCTCTCCGCGGTCGGCTTCCTCAGCCCAATGCATGCGTGCCATGGGGTCGGCAAGCAGTTCGTCGCAGGCTTTCACCATAGCCTTGTCCTTTGCCCTCTTGTAGTAGGGGAAGTCGGTGTTCTTCTCGTCGAAGCCGTGGTTGTAGTAGATGAAGTATACGGGGCCGAACGTTCCGTCCGCCTTGATTTCTCTCACCACTCGTCCTATGCCGTTGCCGTCGGTGGGATTGTCCTTCGGGGTCATCGACACCACGTAGTTGCCCATGGCAAGCAGCTTTCCGGTCTTCTTCGATACGTACCATCCCACGCGCTGGTGCATGATGGCCATCAGGTTCTTTGCCTTCAGCCCCGGGTATTTGTCGGGTTTCTCGAATCCGTCGGGCACCTTGTATTCTGGGAAGAGCAGCACGGGCTTTGTCCACGTGTACCCGTCGGCAGAGGTCTGCAGCATGGTTGTTCCTGGCGGTTCGTGCTCAGAGCGCGGGTCGGTCAGATAGTGCATGTAGAACTTGCCTTTCCAGTAGGCTATCATCGGCTGGTGGTTGTATGTGGCTCCCTTTTCGGCGCGCATCGTCTGTATGCTGTGTACACCCACCACTGGCGACAGTCCGCCGTCGTGGCGTGCCGGCAGGGAGATGTCCTTGCCGGTATAGTGTACTGCCCTTGTGTTATATTTTATCAGGTTCTCCACCAGTTCTTCGGGAGCTTTGAACACGGTGCCGTGCTTGTGTCCCTCGGGGAAGGAGACGGCTCCCGTCTGGTCCTGGAAGTGCTTGAAGTCCTTGGTGCGCTGTGCGCCGTAGATGAACTGGCGGTACCAGTCGTAGTATATGTACCACCATCCGTTGACGTATGCCGTTGACGGGCCTTCGCTGAACGACGGCGTGAATGGGGCTGAAGCCTCGCTCCACGGGCCGTAAGGTGTCTTGGCGAATGCCACCTTTATGTTGCGCTGCTTGCGCGTGTTGTCTTTCAGCACCATCACGTAGTCGTCCTTGCCGCGTTTCACCATCGTTGCGTCGATGCTGCTGAATCCCGGTTCGATGAGGAGCTTAGCCTCGGAGAAGGTTTTGAAGTCCTTGGTGGTGGTGTAGTAGAGGCGGTGGTTGTTCTTGTGCTCCTCCAGTCCGTCGGGGAACTTGCCCGGGATGCACGATGCCCATATCACCATGTACTGTTTCTTCACGTCGTCGTAGAACAGTTCCGGCGCCCACACGTTCACGGTCGTGGTGTCTTTCATCACCTCGACGAAGCGTTCCGGCGTCCAGTGTATCAGGTCTTTTGACGATGAGTAGCCGAAGCCACGGTCGCCTCGCCAGCTGCTGGTCCACACGAGGTGGTATGTGCCGTCTGGGCCTTTCACTATTGATGGGTCGCGCATCACCTTCTGCTGTCCCACTTCGGGCTTGAGGAAGGTGCCCGGGATGCTGTCCCAGTGTATTCCGTCGCGACTGTAGATGAATCGCAGTCCTTCGTTTGCCGGTTCGTGGAACGAGGTGGACACGAAAATGTCGTCTGCCTTTGCCGTTCCCGGTGCGAGTATGGCTGCTGCGAATGCTGATAGGATTAGTCTTTTCATTTATTGTATTTGTATTATTTGTCTGTATCTTCTATATAATAGAATAAGGTGTGGCCGTCGGTGTGTATGTGGGCTTCATCTTATTCCTGTTATGGATAAGACGCAGATTGGGGGTGGTTGTAACCTGGTGCAGGCAAAAGATAAAGTGTCTGGCATGGCCTTTTTTTCTGCCGAACGGTCGTCGGTCATTCATAAGTGGGGCATTAGCGAGTCGTAAGTGGGGCATTAACGGGTCGTAAGTGGGGCATTAACAGGTCGTAAGTGGGGCAGTTGCGGGTCGTAAGTGGGGTATTGGCAAAAAAAGACAGCGGCGCACCTTATTTGCAAGGTGCGCCGCTGTCTGGAAAATTTGTTTGGTAAAACCGTTCCCGTTGTCAATCCGCTTCAGTGCCGTCGGGGCACTGCGGTGGCTAATAGAGCCTGATGTATTCGTATGTGTTGCCCACGATGCTGAGGTAGCGCTCAAAGTCGGTGCGCTTTATCACCACTGTGCCGCGGCAGTCGTTGGGGTGGAACGATAGCGTTTCTGCCTGTTGCAGGTTGGCGTCGAGGAAGAGGTGCACGTGGTGTTCGGCATCGTTTATCAGTCCGAATGGCGACACGCTGCCCGGTTCCAACCCCAGATACTTCATCATTCTTTCTGGCGATGCGAACGAGAGCTTGCCGCAGGAGGGCAGTCCGCGGCTCACGAGCGATTCCTTCAGCAGGTGCTCCAGTTCGTGGATGGCGAGGTCGTGGTCGCAATGGAAGCACACGAGATAGTGGCGGTTGCCCTTGTGGTTGCGGAAGAAGAGGTTCTTGCAGTGCACGCTGCCGTCGTTCTTCCACCACAGCTTTGCCTCCTCGATGGTCTTGCCCTCGGGGTGGTTGTAGCAGCTGAATGGGATGTCGTGTTCCCTCAGATAGTTCAGTACGGTTTCTTCTCTTGTCATAGTCTTGGTTATTATTGTATTCCGAAATCCATTTGCTGGCGGTTCACCTCCTCCAGAGTGCGCTGGCGCTCCTCGTCGGTCATCTGCTTGCCGTCGGCAGAGGCAGTGGCAGCGGTGCGCCGGAGCTTTGCCGACGGCTTGTCGGTGTAGCACTTGGGCAGTTCCGCCGCAACGCTCTCTATCGTGAGCGATGCTTCGGCAGGGGCATATACGCCGCTGAATGCGCTGCGGGCGTGCACGGTAATCCTGCCCGGATTGTCGGTGGCTTGGATGAGCACCGGTGCGCTGCCCCATTCCACGGCGCGTGGGTTGGCAAGTATGGATTCGTCGCCGATTATCCTGCCCTCGCCCTCGATGGAGAACTCGATGTTGTCCTTGGCAAGGCGCTTCACATTGCCGTTGTCGTCGGTTATCTCAGCCACCACCACGATGAAGTCGCTGCCGTCGGCACACAGCTGTCTGCCCATCTCGTCGGCATAGAGGCGTATCTTGGTGCTTCGGCGCGAAGGCATCTTTTTCTCGCTGCACACCACCTTGCCGCCCTTTATTCCCTCGGCAAGCAGGCTTACGCGCTGCCAGTTGCGCTGTTTGTAGCTGTATTCGCGTGCCTTCCAGAAATCCCAGAAGCCCTTGAACACCACCGGGGCGCAGGGCTTGTCGCCGGCATCGTGTACCACGGGCAGAGTGAGAACCTTGTCGCCCTCGAACTGAGTGAGGCGCACGCTGTCGCAATTGGAGAACACCACCACGTCGTTGTCGGAGAACTGGGTCATCTCGTTTGCCACGAACACCATCGGTTTCTGTGTGGTGTCCTGCGAGCGGAACATCTCGAAGGCGTATTTCTTCTGGCGGAAGGCGTCATAGATTCCTCCGTAGTATGGGTCGGGATGATAGCCGCGCTGGTGGTCGAAGGGGTGCCACTGGCAGCCGCCGATGAACTGGCGCTGGGAGTGGAACATCTCGCCGTAGGTGTCGCAGAGCGAGAGGGCAGCCGTGAGCATGGGCTTCTCGCCCCACGAACGGGCGGCACGGTTCAGACAGTTGTGGGCATACCAGTCGTCGACCATTTCGCCGAACTCGCGCGTGAACACGCATTTGTCATCGGGGGTGCCCTCCTTGCCGATGTCGTCGGTCCAGCCGTATACCACGTCGTAGTTCTCTTTCACTCCTGCCGAGTGCATGTCGGCAACGGCAACGGGGCGCCCGGCATAGGGGAATTCCTCTCTCGTTATGTCAAGAGCCTTCAGGGCGAAGTCTTCGGGATATCGCGTCTCGTTGAGGATAGGCTCCCACATCAGCACGCTCGTATGGTTGCGGTCGCGGCGGATAATCTGCCGTGTGTTCTCATGTACCAGTTCGCCGAACTTCGGGTCTTTGTTCCAGTATTGCCATCCCGGGGTGGGCACTATGATGAAGAGCCCCAGTTCGTCGCAGGCATCCATGAATGCAGGGTCCTGAGGATAGTGGGCGGCGCGGATGATGGTCATTCCGGCATCCTTCAGCCGCTTGGCGTCGCGCCATTGCTGGCTGTTCGGCAGAGCGTTGCCCACGTAGGCAAAGTCCTGATGGCGGTTGCCGCCCACGAGCTGGTGGTAGGGTTTGCCGTTGAGCCAGAAGCCCTCCTTGCCGCAGAATTCGGCATGGCGTATACCCATACGCACGATGCCGCCGTCAACAGTCCTGCCGCCTGTCGCCACACAGATTTCCACATCGTATAGATACGGTGTTTCGGGCGACCACAGGTGTGGCGATTTCAGAGTGGAACGCAGAGAGAAGAGCGATGCTCCGGCTGCGGCAACGGTCTTTTTCTGCTTCAGCGTTGCCACCGTTCGTCCGCTCTTGTCCTTGATTCTTGCCACTACGGTGGCCGACGAGGCTGTGGCAGCCGTGTTGCCAACCTCCACGTCAAGGTATACGTCGGCTTTCTTCTGCGATATGTTGTCGTAGTGCAGGAACACGCCGCCGCCAGCCACCTTGCCCCTCTCGTTGGCATCGGTGATGGCAAGAGGCGATTTGCCTATGAGCCATACGTCGCGGTACATGCCGCCGTGGTAGCAGAAGTCGAGTGCAGCCTGCTTCTTTCCCGGCGGATAGCTCTTGTCGTCGCTGTTGTCAGCCTTCACAGCAACGAGGCATTTCTCGCCTGCCTTCACGCCGAGCTTCGTCAGGTTCACGATTACGGGAAGATAGCCGCCGAGATGCGACAGAGCCTTCTTGCCGTTCACGAAGATGTCCTGCTTGCCCATTATCGCCTCGAAATACAGGGTCACGTCCTTGCCCTGCATGTCGGAGGGCATGATGAAATGTTTGCGGTACCACACCGTGCCCTGGTAGTTTCTGCCGCCGCTGGCTTCCGAAGGTTCGAGCCTTGCTGTATGCGGAGCGCACACCACCTCCCATCGGGAGTCGTCGAACGCAGTGGCTTCTGCACCGGCGGCATCGCCGAGGTGGAAGCGCCAGCCCTGGTTGAAGTTGTATACGGTTCGTCCGCTGCCGGGCATCTGGAAGAGTCCTGCCACGGATGTCTTGCCGCCGGACGTGGCGGCAGGAGTAGCTGTCGCGCTGAGCGAGAGCAGCAGGAGGAGTATCGGTAATATATGTTTCATTGTTTCTTTTCTTTGTTTCTTAGTCGGGTATAATTTCTACGTGCTTGATTCTCTGTCTGCGCCATGTGTAGATGCAGTGGATATGTCCGTCGGCAGTCTGTATTATCGACGGGTATGAGTATTGGCTGATTGGCGAATCCTCGAGCGTGACCCAGTGTTCCCAGTTCTCGCCGTCGGTGCTCGTCATGAGCGACAGCGGGGTGCGCAGTCCCTTTCCGTTCTTTATGCCGTGGGGTATGGGCTTCTCGTTGCATATCATCACGTGTCTGCCGTCTTTCAGAGTAACGGCATCCAGTCCGCTGTTGTTGTTCGGCAGGCTCAGAAGTTTGAGTCTCGACCATGTTTCCCCGTTGTCGGCACTGTAGGTCACGCCCACATGTTCGCTGCGGGTGCGTGCCACGGCAGCCAGCCGTCCGTCGTTCAGGAAGATGATGCTCGGCTGTATGGCGAGATCCTTGATGCGCATCTTGCCGTTCTGCATGCAGCTGTCGGCAGCCACATAGTCGGTGCGCTGCCATGTCTTGCCCATGTCGTCGGAGTATTCAAAGTACAGGCGCCAGCCATTGCTCTCGATGCTTGTCGGGGCTATTATCCTGCCTTTGCTCATCACGGGCTTGTTCTTCACCGGTCCGAGGTAGTCCTTTTGCAGCGGCTCGCGCTTCGACCATGTCTTTCCGCCGTCCTTCGAGCGCACCATCCATCCCGTCCAGTCGCTCACGCTCTTGCCTATCTTGAAGTAGATGGCGAGGTCGCCGCCAGGAATCTGGTATACCACAGGATTCCAGCAGGCCTTGCGCAGCGTGTCGCAGAGCACTCCGTCGGCAACCATCTGCGGTGCGGTCCAGCTCTTAGCCCCCTTGGGCTTGCGGCTGACCCATATGCACACGTCGGGGTTGCGCTCCTTGGTTCCGCCGAAATAGGTGGCAACGAGGTCGCCCTTCTTCGTTTCGGCGATGGTGGCAGAATGGCACTCAGGGAACGAAGCCTTGGTGTAGAGGAACTCGTCGGCCACGATGCTGCTGCTCCTTGTGGGCAGCTTCTCGCTGAACGAATGTCTGCCTGAGCCAATCTCCTTGCTTTCGCCGTTCGGCAGATAGAGAGTGGCGGTGGTGTTGGCTGGTATCTCAACGTCCCAGTGGAGCATGCCGTCCTGCTTCTTCCATCGGCTCGCTATCGTGCCGTAGATGCACTTGAACGATGTGTTGATGTCGTCAATCTCGTCGGCGCTGAAGTCGGGCTTCAGTATGATGTGCTTGTAGCCGGGTTTCAGCGGGTCGCTGTTTATTCCGCCGAGGTCTTGGTATATCCATGATACGAGGTCGCCGAGCAGCATCACGTGGTTTCCGCTGTTCATCTTCGGACTTGCCGTGTTTCCGTTCCACAGTTCCCAGATGGTGGTGGCTCCGTTTTCGGCCATGTATCCCCAGCTCGGGTAAGCCTTGTTTGTGGCAAGCAGCCAGGCAACGTCGCTCCTGCCCATGTCGGTGAGAGTGTGCATCAGCCATTGCACACCAATTACGCCGCACGGAATCCTTCCCTTGTTGTCGGTGATGATGTTCTTCAGGATGTTCTTCTCCACCTCGGTCTTCACGTATGGGTCGTCAATCATTCCGAAGGCTAGCGGCAGCAGGTTTGCCGTGGCAGTGTTGTTGCCGTAGAACGTGCTGTCGGGATAGAGCAGTCCGCCGTATGCCTCGTGCGAATCCTTGTTCACGGTGAGGAATTTCCTGTTGAAAGCCTTCTTCACCTCGTCGGCCTTTCTGCCGAATGCCTGTGCCTCCTCTGTCTTGCCGAGTATTTTGGCAAAGCGTTCCATCTTCCTGTTCAGGTGGTAGTAGTATGCCGTGGCAATGAGAGTGCCGTCGGTCACGCGCTTCGGGTCGCGGCTGTGTATCATCGTCAGTTCCTCTGGCGGCACACACCAGTCGCCGTATTTGTCGCGTGGCATCAGTCCGTCTTTCTCATATTGGTAGCTCATGTGTCGCAGCCATTTCTTCACAGCCGGATAATAGCGGCTGATGGCAGAGCTGTCGCCGAACTGGTCGTACTGCATCTCCATGGAGAAGGGCAGAGCGGCAGGCCATGTGATGTTGTCGGAGTAGTAGTTCCAGTAGGCAGGAGCCACATCGGGTATGCAGCCGTCCTCGCGCTGTGCCTCTGTGATGTCCCTGTCCCATTTGTTGTAAAGCAGGTTGTTGTCGAAGATGAACGATTCGCCCAGGCATCCCCTCGTGCGGTCGCCGAGCCACGGTTGGCGTTCGTCGCGCTGCGGACAGTCTACGGGCATTCCCTTGTAGTTGCCGAGCACGCCCCATTCCGCATTGCGGTAAACCTTGTTGAGGATGCTGTCGGAACAGGCGAACGTGCCGGTTTTCTCCATTTCGTCGCTCACCACCTCGCCTATGAAGTCCTCTTTGCGGACATTTCTCAGTCCCGTGATCTGGGCGTAGCGGAAGCCGTGGTATACGAATGTTGGTGTCCACCAGCGGTCTTTCTCCCTGCCGTTTGCCACATAGCAGTCGGTGGTGAGAGCGTGCCGCAGGTTCTCGCGGTAGAGTCTGCCGTCCTTCGTCAGCGTCTCGGCGAAGCTTATCTTTATAGAGTCGCCCGGCGTGGTGCCGTTTATCTTCAGTTTCAGCCATCCGGCAATGTTCTGTCCGAGGTCGATGATTGCCGTGTCGCCGTGCATGGTCATGTTCTGTGCGTTGATTTGCTTCAGTACCTTCATGTTCGGAGCCATTGCGCCGCGCAGAGTGCCCATGGGTATAGCCACTCGTTCGGCGTTCTCCCATTTCTTGTCGTTGTATCCGGCTGTTGTCCATCCGTCGAATTCCTTTCGTGCGTCGTATGTCTCGCCGTCGTATTCGTTGTTCGAGCGTATGGCACCGTCGGCGTTCAGCTTCCATTTCGTGTCGGTCGAGATGGTCTTTCTTGTTCCGTCCTCAAATTCCACGATGATGTTTGCACGCAGCTTGGGATAACCGAAGTTGGTTATCTTGTACGGTTTCTTCTTCTGCTGCATAGTGTAGAATCTGCCGTTGCCCAGTGCCACACCGATGGCATTGTCTTCGGCGAGCAGGGATGTTATGTCGAAGGCGTTGTAGAGCACGGTCTTGCGGTAGTCGGTCGGTGCTGGTGCCAGCACCTGGTCGCCCACTTTCCTGCCGTTGATGTAAGCCTCGTACATGCCCAGTCCGCTGATGTAGAGCATCGCCCTCTTCACCTTCTTGTCGAGTTTGAACTCGCGTCGCAGGTATCTTGAGGATAGCTGGCTGTGTATCTCTTCCTTGTCCCACGGCTTTGCGGCATCAAAGCCGATCCACTGTCCGCTCCAGTCGGATTCGGAGAGCAGTCCCACGTTCCATTTCTGCACGTCGCTCCATGCCGATTCGCCTTGTGTGGTCTGCACTTTCACCCGCCAGTAGCAGACGGTGTTGCTTCGCAGCTGTTTGCCGCCGTAGGTTATCCATTGCGACTGGTCGCCGCTGATTGTCGTGTCCCACAGGTCGCCCTCGCAGTTTCGCGCTTTCTCCTCACTCGATGCCACGATGATGTGGCAGCCGGTCTGCATCACGTTCTGCTTGTCGGTCTCTATGCGCCAGCCGAGCCGTGGGGTGGGGGTGTCAATGCTCATCGGTGCCGTCATGCGTTCCGTGCGCAGGTCAACCGCACGCACTGCCCCCAATGCCTTAGTGTTAGTTTTCCTGGCAGCATATCCGTCGAAAATCAGGAGTGCCGCCATTACAGTTATAATAGTTCGTTTCATATTCTGTATATATACATTGTTATAATGAGGACGTTACGCCGCTTTGTTTGTAACCGTCAGCCCTTTTCTCCGGCATAGTGGCGTGTCGTTTCCGTTCGGTGCTGCAAAGATATGAAAGTTCTTTTTATCCCGTGTCGTTTTGTTATAATAAAAATGTTTGCGTTTCTCGATAATGACCGTATAATTTGCAGAAGGTTTTTTATTCTCACCGGCAATATGGATGATGAACGCGTAGCTGAAACCGTTGCCTCTATATACATAAGCTCTTTCATCACCGGCAATATAGATGGCGAAGGCACGGATATCAATATAACGGAGATGAAGGAAAAATAAATGGAGATAAAGGAAAATGCAATCTTTGTTGTTACCGGCGTCATCATCGGATTGGGAGTGGAAGCTATTGGGAATGCTGCCGGCGGACGAATATGCGCAAGTGTACAGGCGTGAGTTTGAGACTTTATGAATATAATTCATTGCCAACTTTGGAGATTACGAATAATAATTGTAATTTTGCACGGTAGGTATTATGCCACGGCATATCCTGCTCCTTCATAAAAAGATAAGGGAAATCACAAAAAATAAGAGTATTCATATAAGTATATGGGAGAATATATAGTTTCGGCACGAAAATACCGTCCGATGTCGTTCGACACGGTGGTGGGACAGACAGCCCTGACCACAACGCTGAAGAACGCCGTGAAGAGCGGTAAGCTGGCACACGCCTATCTGTTCTGCGGACCGCGAGGCGTGGGCAAGACGACCTGTGCCCGTATCTTTGCCAAGGCGATAAACTGTCAGCATCCTACAGCCGACGGCGAGGCGTGCAACGAGTGTGAGAGCTGCAGGGCGTTCAACGAGCAGCGTTCGTTTAACATCTTCGAGCTCGACGCGGCGAGCAACAACTCAGTGGAAAACATAAAGACGCTGATGGAGCAGACGCGCATACCGCCGCAGGTGGGACGCTACAAGGTTTTCATCATCGACGAGGTGCACATGCTCACCACGGCAGCCTTCAATGCCTTCCTCAAGACCCTTGAGGAACCGCCGGCACACATGGTCTTCATTCTCGCCACTACCGAGAAGCACAAGATACTTCCAACCATTCTGTCGCGCTGCCAGATTTACGACTTCGAGCGTATAACCGTGCCGCGCATCATCGACCACCTGAAGATGGTGGCACAGAAAGAAGGCATAACCTACGAGGATGAGGCTCTCAACGTGATTGCCGAGAAGGCTGACGGCGGAATGCGCGATGCCCTTTCGGTGTTCGACCAGGCTGCGAGCTTCTGCCAGGGCAACATCACGTATGCCAAGGTGATAGAAGACCTCAACGTGCTCGACACCGACAATTATTTCCACATTGTAGACCTCTGTCTTGAGAACAAAGCGGCAGAGGTGATGGTGCTGCTCAACAATGTCATAGCAAGAGGTTTCGACGGCGGTAATCTCATCGCAGGACTTGCAGCCCACGTGAGAAACGTGCTTATGGCGAAAGACACGCAGACCATACCGCTGCTTGAGGTGAGCGAGACACAGGCAGAGAAATACAAGGCGCAGGCGCAGAAATGCCCTACCAAGTTCCTTTACCGTGCATTGCGGATAATGAACGAGTGCGACGTGAACTACCGCCAGAGCACCAACAAGCGTCTGCTCGTGGAGCTGACGCTTATCCGTGTGGCGCAGATAACGCAGCCCGACGACGAAGGAGCCTCGGCGGGGCGTAGCCCCAAGAGATTGAAAAGCCTGTTCAAGAAACTTATAGCATCATCGCAGCGCAAGGCGGTCCGGCAGGTGGCAGCCGCTGCGACCACCGCACAGCAGGGTGAGGCTCAGGCTGTGCCGGGCGGAGCTATACCCTCACCGTCGGTTCCCGGCAGTGACAGCCGCGTTGCGGCGCAAGCATCACAGCCTATAACATCAGCGTCACAGCCTATTGAATCGTCATCACCGTCTGCCGCCGCAGACCAGACTTCGGGCATACCGGCAGTTCCCAAAGGGCCAGCGCTGAAGCTCGGCAGCATCGGCAAATCGTTCGCCAATCTGAAGAAAGGGCCGGACAAGCCCGTTTACGAGCGCGACGAGGAGCAGAAGCAGACCGGTCAGCACGAGGATTTCAACGAGGACATGCTGTTGCTGCAATGGATGTCGATGTGCAACCGTATGCCGGACGCTCTCTTCAGCATGTCTACACGAATGAAGAATCTTACCCCCACAATACTTTCATTCCCGGAAATAGAAGTAGTGGTGGACAACCAGATGCTGCTCGACGACATACAGAAAATCAAGGGCAGGGTGCGCAACACTCTTGTGCAGGCGCTGCACAACGACGACATTGTGCTCAGGCTTCGCCTTGCGCGCCAGGAGGAGATAAAGAAGATTCTCTCGCCGAAGGAACTGTATGAGAAGATGTGCAACAACAATCCAGCCGTGAAGAAGCTCGGCGAGGTGTTCAATTTGGAGTTTGCATAACTTGCAGACTGATTCGCCTGTAAAGTGCCCCAGCTTGGAAGCGAACAAGTGGCAATGGTAAAGCCCAATCGGCCATTGGGACGATTGGGGATAAAACAAGAAGGCAACGCAATGTGACACATGCCTGCACATTGCGTTGCCTTTTTCTGTTGTTGCGTTATGATTGTGGATTAGTCTTTCTCCTCGATTTCCGTCTGTTCCTTCTTCAGATAGTTCTTGCTTGCGTCCACGGCGATGAGCACACGGTCGCTGCCGCGCAGATAAGCCCCGTCGTGTGTGAATTCCGTAATCTTGCTGTCCATCTCTCCGGCGAAGGTCAGTTTTCCGTCGGCAGGATTCATCCACCATACGTTCTTTTTCGCGCCGCTGATTTTTGTCAGGTCGATGCTCATCGGCTTTCCGCTGTAGTTGTATACGAGCATGAAGTCGGAGCCGCGCATGGCAATCACACGGTCGTAGCGTTCGCCGTTCTGTCCGGCAATGATGCTCTGGTCGCCTTCGCCCTCAGTGAACGGGAATGCGAGCATCAGCCATTTCAGGTATTTCATCTGGTTGTAGCCCGGGTCGTTCATAGCGTCCCACCATGATTTTTCTGCTCCGAACGAAGCCATAACTCCCGGGCGCATGAACTGCATCACGGAGTTGTGTCCGTAGGTATGTCCGAATGCTCCTCCGAACACAGCCCAGTATGCATAGCGCCGCACGTCGTAGTCCATCCAGCGTGGAGCCGAGAAGTCGTGCAGTCCCTGCGGAATGTCCTCATACGAGGGTTCGCCGTCGATTACCGGCTTCAGCGGCTTCTTCTCGAAGCTCATGTCGATGTATCTCCAGTTGTCCTCCTCCGTGTTGTCCTTGATGGTGTAGTCGCCGTCGCCGTTGCGCTGTCCGTATCTGCGGTGTCCGCTTTGGAACATGTTGAAGTCCATCCATTCGCGGTCGTTGAACCATCGTGCCGATGTTGTTCTTCCGCGCGGATGGAATGTCATAATGTGGTTGCTGTCGTATTTCTTGATGGCGCGTGCGAGTGCGTCCCACACCTCAGGCGACTTGTCGCCGAGTATGTCGCCGCCGATGAGCCAGATGATGTTTGGCTTGTTCTTGTAGCGTTCGCCCAGGAACTTGCCGTATGCCGCAGCCTTCTTCGTGTCCATCTGTCCTATCATTGAGCCCCAGATGCAGTCCATGGCGATATAGATGCCGTTGGCGGCTGCGCAGTCGATGATATAGTCCATATGTTCCCAGTAGCCGTACACCCCCGGTTTCGACACCTTGCTGAAGTCGAACTCCTTGTTGTTTGCCTGCTGTCCGTACACGTTGAACGTCGGTATGGCGTTGAGCACCTGTATCTGCTCCACGTTGTATCCGCATTGGCGTTCCTTGTTCAGGAAGTATCCCACCTCGTCGCGGTTCAGTCTTTCGGGCAGCAGCCACGATGTGTTGCCGAGCCAGAAGAACGCCTTCCCGTTTTCATGCACGAGGTATCTCTGGTTTTGCGAAACCTTCAGCTTGCCGTTCTCCCACGGCTTGTAGATTGCCTTCTTTGCGGCGTTTGCCGCAGTAGTGGCGAGCAGCATCAGCGCTGCAATCAGTAGTGTTTTTTTCATAATTCGTTTTGTTTCCTTCGTCCCTCTTTCCTGTTTGGTGCGGATTTGTGGGCGGAGGACAGAGTAGTTAAAATTGTTCCGTTGTTGTTAATGTTATATGTTCTCTCTTTTTTCTTATTTGCTTTTTGCGGCTGTGAGCACTATCGTTTCTCCCTTTTTCGTTGCGATGTCGTAGAGAAAAGTCTTTTCCATTGCTGGCATATCCTCAATCTTGTCGGGATAGTTTATCTTCTGCTTGATGCCGGATGGCGTGGCGAACAGCGGGTTCCTGTTCTCTCCCTTAGCCTTTTTCACTCCTTTGCCCTTGAGTGGCACGGCGGAGCGTATGCGCAGGTTGCCGCCGTTTTCCGATGTTATCGTAGCCTTGGCTATGTTGTTGTCGTTCCATTCCATGCTCACCTCGAATCCTCCGCGTGCTTTCAGTCCGTTCACTTTTCCCTCTTTCCATGCGTCGGGCAGTGCTGGCAGCAGGTATACGAATCCGTCGTGGCTCTGCAGCAGCATCTCGCCTATTCCGGCGGTGCAGCCGAAGTTGCCGTCAATCTGGAACGGTGGGTGTGCGTCGAACAGATTGGGGTATGTACCGCCCTTTTTCTTCTCGTTGCGCACCAGTGTCAGCTGGTCGCCGATGAGCTTCAGGGCGTGGTTTCCGTCGAGCAGTCTCGCCCACAGGCACACCTTCCATCCCATGCTCCATCCCGTTGACGGGTCGCCTCGGTGTATGAGCGATGTGCGTGCCGCTGATGTGAGCTGCGGCGTGCGGAACGGCGAAATCTGGTTGCTCGGGTATAGAGCGTACAGGTGCGACACGTGGCGGTGTTTGTCGTCGGGGTTGTCCCAGTCGTCCTTCCATTCCTGCAGCTGTCCCCAGCGTCCGGTCTGCAGCGGCAGCAATCCGTCGAGCTTGGCTTGCAGACTGTCGGTGAACGCCTTGTCGTCGCTTATGTGCAGTATCTTTGCGGCATCTATCACGTGGCTGAACAGGTCGTGTATCAGTTCATTGTCCATCGTCACTCCGGCTGCCGTCGTCGCATTGTGCGGATGCTGGTTTTCGGGCGACAGGCTCGGGCAGACCATCCAGTGCGTATTGTTCGGGTTGCGCACCATAATCTGGTTCAGGAAGCGTGCCGCCTCCTTCATCGTGGGGTATACGTCGGCAAGGAATGCCTTGTCGCCCGTGTATAGATAGTGTTCCCACAGGTGCTGGCACACCCATGCGCCTCCCGTAGGCCATAGTCCCGATGGAGCCTTGTCGATGGCTCCGGTCACTCGCCACAGGTCCGTGTTGTGGTGCAGCACCCATCCGTCAGCCCCATACATCGTGCGTGCCGATTCGCGTCCCGTCTTGCTCACGTCGCTTATCAGCTTGAAGAGCGGTGCCGTCAGTTCGCCCAGGTTTGTCAGTTCCGCCGGCCAGTAGTTCATCTCCAGGTTTATGTTGCATGTATATTTGCTGTCCCACGACGGCAGCATCTTGTCGTTCCATATTCCCTGCAGCGTTGGCGGCTGCGTTCCCGGCTGCGACGAGCAAATTAGCAGGTATCGTCCGAACTGGAAGTATGTCTCCACCAGATGTTCATCGTTGTGCTCCTTGAAGTGTTCCACTCTCCAGTCGGTCGTCTTGTGTGCGTATTCGTCGTTCCCGAGGTTCAGCTTTACCCTCCGGTATTGTTTGCTGTAGGCATCGTAGTGTCTCTGCTTTATCTGTGCGAATGAGCTTTTCAGAGCATTGTTCAGCGTTGTTTCCGACAGTATGGTGTCGTTTCCGCTTATGTCGTCGTAGTTCTTGAAGTTCGTGGCTATGGTCAGATATATCGTAGCCTCGTCGGCCCCCTTGATCTGCAGCACACCGTCGCGGCTCTCCACCGTCCCTCCCTTTGTGGTGGCTGTAGCCCTTCCCGTGAACTGCACTTTGCCTTTCAGTCCTTCGTGCCATCCGCTGATGCCGCTGAGCACGATTTCCTTCCCTTCCGATGCAATCGTCACGTCCTGCTGCGGCGAAGTCATATTGGCGTTGCATGTAATCATTCCCGGTCTGTTTGCCGTGAGGTGTACGAGCACCACGTTTCCGCTGAGCGACGATATGTATTCGCGTTTGTATTCCACTCCTTCGGCTTTGTAGCTCGTCACCACTCGTGCCGAGTCGAGACTCAGTTCGCGGCTGTAGTCGGTGTATTTCTCCGTTCCGGGGAAACTGATATACAGGTCGCCGAAAGGCTGGTACGGCATTCCGAGGTTGGTCTTTGCCATCACGTGTGCCGTGGCAAGGTCTTGTGCCTCCTTGTATTTCCCTTTCCACACCAGTTCTCTCACCTTCGGCAGGTATTCCTTTGCCTCCGGGTTTGGGTTGTTGTTCGGGCGTCCTGCCCAGATCGTTTCCTCGTTCAGCTGCAGGCGTTCCGTGGCAGGCGTTCCGTACACCATTGCCCCCAGGCGGCTGTTGCCTATCGGCAGGGCTTCGGTCCATGTGGCTGCCGGCTTGTCGTACCATAGCACGTGGTTGTCTCCCCTTGCCTTTTGTATTGCAAGTGCGGTGTCTGGTGCCGTGGCGAGTGCCAGTGCTGCGGCGGAAAATAGAATTATTCTTTTCATTGATATTTAGTATTTCGTTTTTTCTTCTGCCATACAGACGTGCATTCACTCGTTTTGTACCTTATATAATATGGAAAGACTTTTCCTGTAGTCCTTCTGTTCATATAAAATCGCGAAAAAACGTGGCAAGATAAGAAAATGCACTATCTTTATAAAAATGATGCATAGCCCGGAGCGCAGATTACAGACTAATACAGTCGTTTGGTTTATACTTTTTAACAATAAAAGCGAATTGATTTAACACGTGGTTTTTCTTCGTTTTGCTTCGGAATAGCTCAGTTTTGTACAAATTATCGAATTTATGTACACATGATATAACGAAAATGAGCGTATTTTGTAATGATAAACGAAATATCTCCCCAATAACCCCTTTCCGGCGGCAAAAGTTTCCTACTTTTAAGCAAAAACTTTCATGCCGTTCATATTGAACGATGAAAGCGTTTGTTATGAATGGCATGAGAATCCGATGCTTTTCAAAAGTGTGTTTTTTATATGTTGTTGATTTATAGTGATATACAGAGGTTGCGCGAGAATTGCATTTTTGCGCACAAAAAGTTTCGACGGCGAAAATATTCGATTCTCAGAGCGTTGATGAATGCTGATTTTAACACTTTAGTAGTAAATGAGTGTTAAAACTGAAAGTTCCTAATACCCACAATACATAATATATGATGAAAGAGCAGAAACTTGAATGGAAATAAATCACAGGTTGCAGCTTCTTTGTCTTCCCAAAAATTGGATAATTCATTTGTTTTGCTTATTTTTGCATCCATAACAGGTGTTCATTAAATGGAGGCAATATCTGTCAGCATCTGCAAAGGTGCAATATGTTTTTCTGAGCAACTGTTGTTCTTACCGCATTTTCTGGTGTGGGAAACTTTGGCAGATAGTATTCATATAAGAATATGTATTACCTGTTGGAAGAAAAATAAAATACTCGGAGATTCAAGGCATTATCTTCAGGAAATTCAAAAAAGAGAAGGTCGGGCTGGCATTTGTTTCTCCATCTACAGTTTCAGTATCTACGGTAATATAAGGCGTTTTGAAGATTTAGTGAAATGAAAAATATGGACTGCATAGGAAAATACATAACCAAGGATGGGGATTCTACCGATACTATGTCGGAACAAGTATTGGGTGTAGTCTTCGACGGAACAGACAAGGAACTTCTTTTCTTGCCTTTCTTCGATGTGGACTATTGTCACAATCGCTATCATAGTTTGCAGGAAGTTATAGAAATTGCAGAGGATTTTAATCGGCAACACAGCAATGAACATATACGATGGAGTTTACCGACTTTGGCAGATTGGAAGGCGATAATCCGCAATTTGGGAAAGACGGATGTTTTTGAAAAGAGCGCTTTGGATATGTGCGACCGTATGCAAGGTTGGGGAGAGTTTGACGGCAAAACGGCTGTCAACAATCTGAGAAAATACAGGCTTGATTCGAAATCTACTTATTGGAGCAGTACTGAAGGCTATGAAGAGGAGGTATATCTTCTTGATCTTGGAATGGGGACGGTCGAGGCTTATCCTATGTTTGACGATGGAGAGGAAGACGACAATGTGTTACGGCTAATCGGACGTGTTTCCAAAAATAAAGAATCTGAAAAATAATGCGCTATGCCTACATTTATTTGGAAACCCTGGTTTGTTGTGTGTTATGATTTTTCTTTACCGCATTTTTTCTGGTGAGGGAAACTTTATTTGAAACAGTACCGCAGACACCGTCGCCCCGAAAGCGCGGAGAACGAAAAACAGAATAATTTGCAGGATTTATTTTGCATTGCAGTGGATTTGCATTACCTTTGCAGAAATAATATCAAAAAAATGAGTCGTATAAATCCTTTGTTTAACTTTCTGGCGCACAACCGCTATTGGATAGTGCTGATACTCGGTGGGCTGCTCGTGGGCGTAATCGACGAGAACAGCTTCCTCACCCGAGTGCAGTATAGTATGCAGATAAGCGAGCTGCAGCAGCAGATAGACGCATACAACAGGCAGTATGAGCGCGATGAGCAGATGCTGAATGAGCTGCGCCGCAACCCGAAGGCGATAACGAAAATCGCGCGCGAGAACTATATGATGAAAGCCGACGACGAAGACATCTTCGTGCTGAGCGACGACGAGAAAACAGAAGAAACAGGAAATGAAACAGCTAAGTAAGATAGAGAGCATACTGATGCTCGCCGGTGCCGTGCTGATGATTGTCGGTGCGGCATTGTACGTGTTGGGCGGAAAGGATATGCAGCCCGTGGCACCTTGTATCTTCGCCCCGGGCACCCTGCTCTTCGCCGCCATGCAGGCGCGCCAGGAGTATCAGGGCACCGACATCACGCTGCGCCGGCTGCGCAGGATAATGCTCACGGGAGCGGCATTCTTCGTGGTGTCGGCAGTGCTGATGGTGGAGAATGCGTACCACTTCGTGTTCCCCCTCTTCATGAAGATGGGCATCGACGGATACAACGCATACCTTAATTATATACACAACAACTGGGTGGTGGCGCTGCTCGTCGCCGCCGTGTTGCAGCTCTATTCCACGCACCGCATTTCGTCGGAGCTGAAGAAGACCGGAGCGCGCTGAAAAGCCGCAGCCAATGTGCAAGAGCAAAAAAAAAGCTAAAATAACCGATTATTATTTTAAATAAAACAAAGATATTTCCGCAGGTCGGCAATACACACTACATTTGTAGGGTATTACGAAAACATTTATGAACAAGACAGCAAACTCTCTACTCGTTGCTGCTGCAGCCGTCATGGCGTCGTGCAGCGGCTCCTACAACATAAAAGGTACGACCGACGTGCAGATGCTCGACGGCAAGATGATGTATCTGAAGGCGTACAGCAACAGCGAAATGAAGAACATCGACTCGTGCGACGTGGTACACGGGCTGTTCAACTTCAACGGTTCGCTCGATTCGACGAAGATGGCAACGCTGTTCCTCGACGACGAGAGCCTCATGCCGGTGGTGCTGGAGGAGGGAAACATCGCCATAAAGATAGACAACGGACAGCAGAGAGTGAGCGGAACGCCGCTCAATGACAAGCTCTCGGAATTCATCGAGAAATACAACCAGCTGAATATGCAGATGGAAGAGCTGGGACACAAGCAGACACGCGCGATAATGAACGGCGAGGACGAGAACGTGACCAATGCGCGGCTGGCGCAGGAGGCACAGCAGATAGCCGAAAAGGAAGACAAGCTCATCACATCGTTCATCGTGGAGAACTTCGACAACGTGCTCGGCCCGGGTGTATTCTTCATGATTACGGCGGGAAACCGTTTCCCCGAACTCGCCCCATGGATAGAGGACATCATGAGCAAGGCCACGGAACACTTCAAGAACGACCCCTACGTGCGCGACTACTACGAGAAGGCGCAGCAGAACCAGAACATAATGAACGGCATGGCTACGCCCGACGCGCCGCCAATGCCGTCCACCGCGCCAATGGCAGCTCCGCCCGACGTGCCTACGCCGAACGAACTGGCGCAGCCGGCAGAGGGGAACTGATACAAGGGAAAAGAAAACACACATATACATTTGGATTTTCATGGGTTAGAAAGAAATGCAGGATTGTACGCTTGTCGTAGTGGCGGCGGTGACAGTTCTGCATTTCGCATTTTTCGCAAACAAGCATCTACAGATACATGAGATATATGAAGACATTGATAAAAGGAGCCGTCGTGGTGAACGAGGGACAGAGCCGCAAGGCGGCAGTAGTGGTGGAGAACGACTGCATAGCCGAGATAATAGAAGGCGTGGCAGGCGAGGGCAGCGAGAAGCAGTACGACGAAGTGGTGGACGCCACGGGATGCTACCTGTTGCCGGGAGTGATTGACGACCACGTGCACTTCCGCGACCCCGGTCTCACGGCAAAGGCAGACATCGGGACTGAGAGCCGTGCGGCGGCATACGGGGGAGTGACATCCTACTTCGACATGCCGAACACCAATCCGCAGACTACCACCATCGCAGCCCTGGAAGACAAGATGAAGGCGGCAGCGGAGAAGAGCCACGTGAACTACTCGTTCTTCATCGGCGCAACGAACGACAACATCGGCGAGCTGATGCAGGCTGACATACACCGGGTGCCGGGAGTGAAACTCTTCATGGGGTCGTCCACGGGCAATATGCTGGTGGATCGCAGGGAGACGCTGCAGCAGATATTCAGCAGAGTGAAGCTCCCCGTGATGACACACTGCGAGGACACCGACATCATAAACCGCAACATGCAGGAGGCAAAGACGCGCTGGGGCGACGACCCCGCCGTGGAGCACCATCCGGAGATACGCTCCGCCGAGGCTTGCATGCGCTCCACGCAGCTCGCCGTGCAGCTGGCACGCGAGAACGGGACGCGGCTGCACGTGGCGCATCTCACTACGGCAGAGGAGCTGCAGCTCTTCGAGCCGGTGGGCAGGGCGGCGGAAAAAGACGGCAGTGCTGCCTTCCCGAGGATTACGGCAGAGGCAGTGGTGGCGCACCTCGTGTTCTGCGATGCCGATTACGCGCGCCTCGGGGCACGGATAAAGTGCAACCCGGCAGTGAAGACCGCTGCCGACAGGGATGCCCTGCGCCGCGCCCTCACCGACGGGCGCATTGCACTCATAGGCACCGACCACGCCCCACACCAGCTGGCAGAGAAGCAGGGCGGATGCTGCAAGGCAATGTCGGGGATGCCAATGCTGCAGTTCTCGCTTGTATCGATGCTGCAGCTCGTGGACGAGGGAGTGCTGGGGATGGAACGGCTCGTGCAGCTGATGTGCCACAATCCGGCGCTGCTGTTCGGCGTGAGCCGGCGCGGATTCATCCGCCGCGGCTACAAGGCAGACATAGCCATCGTGCGCCCGGGATGCAGCTGGACCCTCACCGCCGACTGCATACAGAGCAAGTGCGGATGGAGTCCGCTGGAGGGCAGAACATTCAACTGGAGAGTGGAGCACACCTTCTGCAACGGCAATCACGTGTACAACAACGGAGTGTTCGATGACGGCAGCCGTGGCGAGGAGATAAGATTCAGGGAATAATCTGCATAGAAACAGGAAAAGAGGAGAAAAAGACATGATAGCAAGGATAATAGTGCCGATAGTGCTGGTGTTCATATTGTGCGACGTCTACATCGACCGCTGCCTGCTCAGCCGGCAGGAACACCGCCGCACGCTGAAGCGCACGCTCTGGTTCGTGCAGTCCGTTCTTATGCTTGGCTACGCAATAATGCTGGCGTCGTCGAGAAGCTTCGCGCCGGTGAGAGTGGAACTGCTCAACTGGTTCCTCTTGCTGCTCGGCGTGTGGGCATTGCCCAAGCTCGCGTTCACGGTGTGCTCGCTTCTGGGGCGGTGGGTGTGCGCCGGCTGCCGGCCGAAGAGAAACAGTGGGAACCTCGTCGGCGTGGCAGCAGGCGCGGCGATAGCGGCACTTACGGTATACGGCTATACGGTAGGGTTCGGCAAACTGAGAGTGCGCCATGTCACCTATGAATCAGCAGACCTGCCGGAGGCGTTCGACGGCTATAGGATAGTGCAGTTCAGCGATGCCCACGTGGGGACATACGGGCAGGAGAAGCTGCATCTGCTTGCAGCAGCCGTGGACAGCATCAACGCGCAGCATGCCGACGCCGTCGTATTCACTGGCGACCTGCAGAACATGCAGCCCTCGGAACTCGCGCCGTGCAGAGAACTGCTGAAGAGCCTGAAGGCACCCGACGGCGTGTTCTCCATCCTCGGCAACCACGACTATGCCTATTACCTCAATGCCGATAAGCCCACCATGGAGCGCAAATGCCGGGAGATGGTGGAGGCGCAGAAAGCCATGGGCTGGACACTGCTGATGAACGGGAACCGCGTGGTGCGACGCGGCGGCGACTCCATCGTAGTTGCCGGAATGGAGTATGAGGGCAAGAGCGTGAAGGTGCCGAGCCGGGGCGACATACGCAGGACACTTGCCGGAGTGAGGCAGGACAGCGCTTTCGTGCTGATGCTGCAGCACGACCCCACAAGCTGGAGCACCGATATACTGCCGCACTCCAAGGCGCAGCTCACGCTGAGCGGACATACACACGGCGGACAGCTGGAGTTGTTCGGATGGTCGCCGGTGGCACTGCTCTACGACCAGTGGGACGGCATGTATTACTCCGGCAGCAGAGCACTCTTTGTGAGTACAGGCGTTGGTGGATTCGTGCCATTCCGCATCGGCTGTCCGGGCGAAATCGTTGTGGTTCAGCTGAAAAGGAAAAAATAAAGAAATGTTATAAAAATAAAATTATGCAATAAAGACTTGTGTTTTTGTTCCGAATAAGAACAACGTGATGCAAAAAGCATTATCTTTGCAATGGAAATTTATATCATTACTAATTAAAAACCACAAGATTATGATAGCATCAGTATTATTTGTAATCAGCGTGTCGGTTTCAGTATTCCTGTGCATAAAATAAGTGCGGCGTGTACCGACGGTCAGGCAAGATTTGATATTAAGACTATAGAAAGAATCAATGCGGCAATAGATATTGCCGTTTTGATTCTGATTGTGCGTTTATTAACTTTGCATCAAAATAAAAGAAAAACATAAAATAAAAACGGAATAAAATGGCAAAGAGAATTACAGACAGAGTGAGCTGGGTAGGCAAAGTGGACTGGGAACTGAAAACGTTCCACGGTGACGAACTGTCTACAGACCATGGGTCGAGCTATAACTCATATCTCATACGCGACAGCAAGGTGGCGCTCATCGACACAGTGTGGCATCCGTACGACCGCGAGTTCGTGAGCAGGCTGAAAGAGGAGATAGACCTCAACGACATCGACTATATCATAATGAACCACAACGAGGTGGACCACAGCGGAGCACTGCCCGAACTTATGCGCGAAATACCGGACACACCGATATACTGCACCAAGAAGGGAGAGCAGATAATACGCGGACACTATCATCAGGACTGGAACTTCGTGAACGTGAAGACTGGCGACACGCTGCCGCTGGGCGACACGGTGCTCACATTCGTGGAGGCTCCGATGCTGCACTGGCCCGACACGATGTTCACATACATGAGCGGCGACAATATCCTCTTCTCGAATGACGGGTTCGGACAGCATTTCGCTTCGGAGTCGCTGTTCAACGACACGGTGGACAAGGCAAAGATGATGTATGAGGCAGAGAAGTATTACGTGAACATACTGAACCTCTACAGTCCGATGGCACAGAAGAAGATAAAGCAGATTCTTGACATGAAGCTGCCGCTCAGCATGATTTGTCCGAGCCACGGAGTGATATGGAAGGAGAATCCGATGCAGATCGTGGAGACATACCTGAAATGGGCTGACGCATACCAGACGAACCAGATAACGCTGGTGTACGACACGATGTGGGAGTCGACACGCCTGATGGCAGAAGCTGTGGCGGAAGGTATAGGAATGGAAGACCCAAGCGTGACGCTGAAGATAATGAACGCAGCTAAAGAAGACAAGAACGACGTGCTGACGGAGATATTCCGCTCGAAGGCAGTACTCGTGGGTTCACCGACAATAAACAACGGCATCTCGTATGCCATCGCCGGACTGCTGGAGATGATACACGGGCTGAAGTTCAAGAAGAAGAAGGCGGCAGCCTTCGGATCATACGGGTGGAGCGGCGAAGGAGTGAAGCAGATAAGCGAGAAGCTGCAGGGATGCGGATTCGAACTTGTGGACGACGGACTGAAGACGCTTTGGGTGCCCGACGGAAATGCGCTGCAGGAATGCAGAGAGTATGGCAGAAACTTTGCCAAAGCGGTGAAGTGATCAAAAGCTGAAAGACAAGAATAAAATAGATTTAATATTAATTTTGGTGGGGCTGCATCGTAGTGAAAACACGGTGTGGTCCCGTTTCTTTTTCTTGCATTTATGGATAATATGCCTTAACTTTGCAGCAAGAAAGATTATTCAGAACAAAAATTGACAGATATGAAAGTATTACAGAGTTCCATTTTCCGTGCCGTGTGCTCCATTGCAGTCGGCGCGATGCTGATAAAGAATCCCGACAGCACAGTGAAAGGCATAACGATTGCCATCGGTCTGCTCTTTCTCGTGTCGGGCGTGATATCGTGTGTGGCTTATTTCAATGCCAGGATGCACTCGGCGGAAAACGAAGTGTATGATGCCGACGGGAGACTGCTCGTGGGCGGCCGTCCCACGTTCCCCATCGTGGGGCTTGGCAGTTTGATTCTCGGCTTCGTGCTCGCCCTCATGCCTGGGGCTTTCGTCACCTCGCTGATGTATGTGCTCGGGGCGATAATACTGCTCGGTGCACTCAACCAGTTTCTGGCTCTCATCCAGGCACGCCGGTTCGCCGTGCTGCCGCTGTGGGTATGGGTGAGTCCTACGCTGATTCTGCTCATCGGACTATACGTAATGCTCAAGCCTATGGAGACGGCAGGGCTGCCACTGCTGATAATAGGATGGTGTCTTCTGCTGTATGGTGTCACGGAATGTATCAACGCATTCAAGATACATCAGTGCAGGAAAAGGACGGCTGCGCCGAAGGAGTTCAGTGGGCAGGAGGAGGAAAATCTGTAGCAGAGACAAGGAAGAAAATCTGCAGCAAAGACAGCTGGATATGTTTTTTTTTCAAGAATTGGAGAAACAAAGCTACCGGTATACGGAACGTTCCATTGTTTCTCCAATTCTTTAATTCTTGGTCGAAAGAAAACGAAAGTCTTCAAAATGACATGCTGTAGGCTGGCACACTACAGCATGAGTCTTTCGATATACTTGCAGACCATCTCTATGCCCTTCTTGTTTTCTCCGCCCTGCGGAATGATGATGTCGGCATAGCGCTTGGTGGGTTCGATGAACTGCTCGTGCATCGGCTTGAGCACATCGAGATAGCGGTCGACAACCATCTTCACGTCGCGTCCGCGCTCCACGATGTCGCGCTGGATGTTGCGGATGAGACGCTCGTCGGAATCGGCATCAACGAAAATCTTGAGGTCCATCATGTCGCGCAGCTTCTTGTTGAGCAGAGTCATTATTCCCTCGATGATGATTACAGGCTTTGGTTCCACATGCACGGTCTCGGGCAGACGGTTGCATTTGATGTATGAATAGGTGGGCTGCTCGATGGGTTCGCCCTTGCGCAGTTCGTTCACCTGCTTGATGAGCAACTTCCAGTCGAAGGCGTCGGGGTGGTCGAAGTTGATGGCGTGGCGCTCCTCCTCCGTCATGTGCGACGTGTCGTTATAATACGAGTCGAGCGGTACCACAGTAACATAATGCGGCGGCAGAGCCTCGACGATTTTCTTTACTACGGTGGTCTTGCCAGAACCTGTGCCACCGGCTATTCCTATAATTGTCATACTCTTTAAATGAAAATGAGAAGAATGGGAAGAAACAAGGCTGACAAGCCCTTGCAGTTAGAATTCTGCCGTACCTCCGCTTCTTCGTGGTTTTATATTCAGTTTTGCTTTATCTCTAATATATTCAATTTTGCTTGGTATCTTCAACAGTCGTGTGTTCCACGCTTCAATTGTTGTGTGTTCCACATCCTTTGCCAATCACTGTTCTGTATATTTCCGCTTTCTTTTCGAGTTTCATTGGATAGGCTCTTGAACTGCTCGGCATCCTGTAGAGCTTCATCGTCTTGCCGCCGAAGAGGAAATCCACTGAATTGCCCACTTTCGGTATGCCGCAGCCGAAATGGTTGGCAAACACGGTGGTGGCTTTTTCGCCCGTCGTAACCACCGTAGTGCAGTGGGGCAGGCGGCGCAGCAGACTGTCGAGGTCGGTGGGTTGGACCACCTCAAGGTCTTTGTCGGAGGCGGTGTTCTTCTTGCGTATCACGGCGCATGCCGTATCATAGAGGGCAACGCCCTGCTCCTCAAGGAAGGCAACGAGCATTTCTTTCCTGAATCTCTTGTTCCGGGTATCGACGAAGTGGTCCTTGTCGTTGAAAAATATTATGCCGAAGATTCGCCACATATCGTTGATGAAGTTGGGGTAGAAGAAATCCATGCTCCAACGCTGCCGCGACGGCGGAAAACTGCCAAGCATAAGCAACCAGGCTTTTTGCGGCAGGAAAGGGGATAGAGGATGACGCTCGATGCTGTCGTTGTTCATAGATGTGAGTGATTCGGATAGAATGTGAATTGTATTAAACGTGTAATGCCCTATATGAAAAAGTGTGGCACTCTGTATGGATAAGGAATGGCGCCTTGCATCACAGAGATAGGGATGTTCAATAAATGTAGGATTCATAACCGGTAGCTATGAATCCTACATTCAGTATTGGTTGGATGCGTGGTTATTTCTCTTTCAGCAGATAGACAACCACCGGTAGGTGGTCGCTGTAGCCGTCGAGCCAAGCGCCGCCGGCATGCGTGCGCTTTGGAGCACCCTTGTATTTGCCTTCGCTCTGTATGAGATAGTCGCGGCGGAAGATGTGGTGCTTGTAGAATTTCAGTGTGGAGAAATCTTTCTTGCCGTTCTGGTTCAGCAGGTTCGGGGTCATCACAATCTGGTCGAACAGATTCCATGAGCCGCCGTAGAACAGGGTGCCTTTCCCTTCCTTGGCAAGAATGTTGTACCACGGGTTATACATCTCCCCTTCGCCCACCTTGTCGATTTCAGACTTGCAGCCGAGGGCTTCGGTCATGCTCTTGTTGGTAGGGTCGTCGTTCATGTCGCCCATCACGAACACCTTTACATTCGGGTCTTCTCTGAGCAGCGAATCCTTCAGGACCTTAACCTGCCTGCCTCCCGACTCGCGGTAGAATGGTGCGGCAGCCCGGCTCGGCCAGTGGCAAACCACGAATGCCACGTGTTCGCCAGCCATCTCTCCGCTCACGGTGAGGAATCCGCGGGTGAGGAAGGCACTGTCTTTCTTCAGCTCCTGCACGTAGGGCACAAGCTTGCTGTTGCGCACCTTGAAGAGCGCCGGGTTATAGAGCAGCGCGCAGTCGATGCCTCGGCGGTCGGGACCCTCGATATGCACATACTTGTATCCGCGCGCCTTCAGCGGCTCCTGTGCCGTGAGGTCGTCGAGCACCTTGTGGTTCTCCACCTCGCTGAGTCCGATAACAGCGCAGCCTACGTTCGGCAGCACGTCGGTACCCATATCGGCAAGCGCCTTTGCCATGTTGCGCAGCTTGTGCGTATATTTGAGGCCGTTCCAACGGTATGAGCCGTTGGGGAGGAAGTCGTAGTCGCGTTTGCCCTCGTCGTGGCATGTGTCGAAGAGGTTCTCCTGGTTGTAGAATCCCACGCCGTAACACAGATACTGCTTCTTCTGTGCCATGCTGCCGATGGATATGAGGCAGAGGGCGAAAATCAAAAAGATACTGAGTTTTTTCATATTTATAGCTTTTTATTTGATTACAAAACTTGATGTTGCGTGGCAAAGGTAAGAATTTAATTCATACTGAACAAAATCTTGATAATATTTGTTGGGTATTGATAAAAATGTTATCTTTGTCGGACTTAATTTAACACTGATTTATGAAGCAAAAGAATCTGAAATTGGCCGTGATGGCTTTATGCTCCGCTTCTTTGGCTCAGGCTCAGAATCCTGTTGATTCTATCGGGCAGCGAGGTGCCACTCTCAGCGAGTCGGCATTCACGTTCACTGAGTCACAGCTCGGAGAGGATGACGATATGTCGCAGAACGTGACTATCGTGAATTCCAATAACAACATTTATGCAAGCGAGGTGGGATACCTCTTCTCACCGGTGCGCTTCCGTTACCGTGCGTTCGACCAGAAATACAACGACGTCTATATCAACGGCGTGCCGATGAACGACATGGAGAACGGACAGTTCCGCTATTCGCTCGTGGGTGGACTGAACCAGCAGACAAAAAACCAGGAGTTCGCACTGCCGTTCGAGTCGAACAACTTTGCTATGACCGGAATGGCTGGTTCGAACAACTATAACTTCCGTCCGGCAAGCATGCCGGCAGGACACAGAATAACACTGACCGGAGCAAACCGCAACTACAAGCTGCGCGGAATGTATACATTCAATTCCGGACTCAGCAACAAGGGATGGGCTTTCTCGGGAAACATCACATACCGCTGGGCTGACGAGGGATACGTGGAGGGAACCTTCTACAACTCCCTGTCATACTTCCTCGGCGTGCAGAAGGTGTTCGGCGACGGAAGGCACTCTCTCGCGCTCACCACATGGGGCAACCCGACGGAGCGTGCGTCGCAGGGTGCCGGTACGGACGAGATGTACTGGATGGCAAACGACAGATACTACAACCCGTACTGGGGCTACCAGAACGGAAAAAAGCGCAACTCGCGCGTCATAAACGACTTTGCCCCTACGGCTCTGCTCACATGGGACTGGAAAATTACCGACAACGACAAACTGACCACCTCGGTGATGGGCAAGTACAGTATGTACAAAAGCACAAAGCTGAACTACAACAATGCCGACAACCCACATCCTAACCACTGGAAGAACATGCCGAGCAGCTACTACGATATATGGGACGAGAGCAACACCTCATACCGCACGTCGGGAGCACTGCAGAACTGGAACGATGCTTATGAATACTGGTCGGGTGCAAAGGCTAACCGCCAGATCAACTGGGATCGCCTTTACTTCTCGAACAAGCAGGCGTCGGCACAGGGACAGGACGCCATGTACTACATACAGGCAAAGCACAACGATGCACTCACCATATCGCTGGCTTCTACCTTCAACAAGCAGATTGACAAGGACAAGACCTGGAACATCGGAGTAATCGGCGCAACGAACAAGGGCATGCACTACCAGACTCTGGAGGACCTGCTCGGTGCCACACAGATGCACAACATCAACACTTATGCTTTGGGCACTTACCCGAGCGATGCCGACGAAATTCAGTATGACCTGAACCATCCTAACGCCGTGGTGAAGGAGGACGACAAGTTCGGATACAACTACAATCTGCTCGTGAACAACGGAAAACTCTGGACAAGCTATGCCGAGAACTTCGGCATACTGCACTATGTGGTGGCTGCAAAGCTCGGCTACACCTCAATGCAGCGCGATGGAAAGATGCGCAACGGACTTGCAAAGGACAACTCTTACGGCAAGAGCCACACGGCACAGTTTATCGACGGCGGATTCAAGTTCGGTGCAAACCTGAATCTGGGACGCGGAAACACATTCACGCTCGGACTGGGCTATGAGCACAAGGCTCCGCAGGCAAAGGTGGCATTCGTTTCGCCGGAAGTGAACAACGACTTCGTGAAGAACCTGCGCAACGAACGCGTGTTCAGCTCGGAGGTGGGATACCAGCTGCAGACATCATGGCTGCACGCCAACATCAACGCTTACTACAGCTATCTGACAAACGTTAGCGACTGGCAGAACTTCTATTACGATGACATCAACTCGTTCTCGTACGTTTCGATTACGGGAATGCAGAAGTCGTACTATGGCGTTGAGGCAGGTCTGAAGTTCAAGGTGACAAGCGCATTCGACGTGAAGCTTATAGGACAGATAAGCGACGCGAAAATCACGAACGACAATACCGTGACATACATGAACTCGACAAAGGGCGTGGAATACAGCGAGCCTATATATAATAAAGGTATGCGCGAGAGCGGCACGCCGCTCACGGCTGCAAGTCTGGGGCTGAGCTACCACAGCGGCGGATGGTTCCTCGACCTGAACGCCAACTACTATGACCGCATCTATCTTTCTTACTCTCCGTCGTACCGCTACCTGAGTTCAGCAAAGTCGCGCGGCAACTGCTTCGACAACAACGAGCCGATACGCTCTGCCTTCGAGCAGGCGAAGGGCCACGGAGGCTTCATGATTGACGGTTCTATCGGGCGCAGCATCTATCTGAAGCACGGATCATTGTCTATCAACCTCAGTGTGACAAACATTCTGAACAACACGAATATCGTGACCGGAGGATACGAGCAGAGCCGAAGCGACTACTCGAAGAAGACCGACGGCACAACAACGAACCGTGCATACAAGTTCTCGAAGAACCCGATGAAATTCTATGCTTACGGCACTAACGGAATGTTGAACATCGCATACAAATTCTAAAAAAACGAATTGAAATGAAAAAGATTAAATATATAAAATTTCTTGTTGCGGCATTGCTGCTCGGAGGCATCGCCACATCCTGTATGGACGATGATTGGAGCGATTCCAACGGCACGAATGTTCCTTTCGGAAACAACAGTATCGTAGAGGACAACAGCAAGATTATATCAATAAAGGACCTGAAGGCAAAAACCGTGGACAAACTCGCGGCAACGGTAGCCAACGACACGATAAAGATTACCGAGGACTGGCAGCTGAAGGCGCGCGTAGTGGGCAACGACATCCAGGGCAACATATATAATGAAGTGGCTGTGGAAGACGAGAGCGGCGAGGGCGTGCTCATCTGCATACAGAAGGGCGGACTGTACGGAGTGCTCCCCGTGGGACAGGAAATTCTTGTGAACCTGAAAGGTCTCTACATCGGAATCTATGGCAACAACGTGCAGATAGGCACACCGTATACGAACTCAAGCGGCAGGACATTCCCAAGCCGTATGAGTTTCAATACATGGAACGAACATTTCAAGATTCTCGGCAACGCCGATGCTTCGAAGGTCGTGCCTGAGGAATTTGACGCAGACTTGTTTGTTAATTACATGAACAAGAACTATAAAGCATATAAAGATGAATCAGGAAAAGAGTTTACGAAGTTTGAACAACTTGAAGCAAAATACATCAATTATGTAAAGTCACACCGCGGCAAGCTGATGACATTGAAGAACGTGGAGATGGACAAAGCCGACGGCACCATGACATGGGCTCCAGAGGCAGACAAGGATCCTGGCAACGGAGTGAGCCGCACCGTGAAAATCAACGGTCGTGTTTACACAAGCGGGAATAATTCATTCATGGTGGTGCGCAGCAGCACATACGCTGATTTCGCCGCAAAGGCAATGCCTAAGGGAAAGGTGAACCTTACGGGTATCTTCACCGTTTACGCCACGAATCCTTCAAAATACGGCTACACCTGGCAGATTCTCCTCCGCTCTATCGATGATGTAGAGGAAGTGAAATAACAATGCCTATCAGCAGGCATAAGATAATTATCAAAAAACAGAACAATAATTTTTTTAAGAATAACTTTATGAAAAAGATATTATATTCAGTGATGGCAATGGCAGCCCTCACATTCTCATTCACCTCGCTCACAAGCTGCGAGGACGTTCCGGCTCCTTATGAGATTCCGGGAGATGACGGCAATGAACCAGGACAGCCGGAGACACCTGCAGTTGAACCAGCAGGAACAGGAAGTCTGGCAGACCCATTCAACGTAGCTGCAGCCATTCAATACATTGAAAACGGCGGTAGTGAAACAACAGACGTTTACGTCAAGGGAAAGGTCGTTTCTGTACAGGCAGGAAGCTTCGATGCCAACTATGGAAGTCTGAAGTATTACATCTCAGATGATGGCACGGAAACAAACCAGTTCCTTGTATATAATGGATATGCAGGACCTAACAGAACGAAGTTCTCTGGCGAGGATGCTCTGAAGCAGGGAGATGAGGTTGTTATATGTGGTAAGCTCGTGAATTACAACGGCACTAAGGAATTTACCACAAACAACTATATAGTATCATTAAATGGCAATGGCGGAACTGACCAGCCTTCAACAGGTGTTGCTACCGGCGATGGAACACAGGCAAATCCGTTCAACAGTGTTGCCGCAAACCAGTACACTTCCTCTTTGGAAGCAGACAAGGAATCAGACAAGGATGTATATGTAAAGGGTAAAGTCGTTTCCGTAACACAGAAATATGGTGCGACGGATTTCGGCACAGCCACATTCTACATCTCTGACGACGGCAAGGCCGACAACCGGTTCCTTGTTTATCGTGCACTGTATCTGGATAATGCCAAGTATACTTCCGGAACAGACATCAATGTAGGTGACGATGTCGTTGTTTGCGGAAAAGTGATAAACTTTAAAGGCAACACGCCTGAGACCGTCACCGGCAAGGCATACCTCGTGTCTTTGAAGAGCAATGGTGGAGGAAATGACAACACCCCTGGAGGCGATGACAATACCGGCGGCGAAGTTTCCGGAAATTCAATTAAAGTATATCCATCAGCGCTGAGTCTGGCAAACGGCACATCGGTAGGAACACAGACTCTGTCGGATGGCACACAGCTGATATTCGACCAAGGAACAAACTCCAAGAATGATCCTAAGTATTATGATGCAGGCAAGAACATCCGCATGTACCCTGGCAACACTGTGACCATCAAGTCTTCAAAGAAAATACTGTCAGTAGTGTTTGACTGCGATACATACAACAACATATTATGCAATGCAGAAGGAAATGTTACAGCGACCGCAGGAAAAGTTGTAGTATCGGGTAGCAAGTTGAATGTCAACGATATAAACGGACTTGAGACTTTGATTACAAATGCATCGACAATCACAGGCACAGCAAGTCAAATCCGCATAAAGTCAATTATTATTTATTACGCTGATTAATAGATTCCAAATAAATCCCATCCCACGCTCCTGTGAGATGGGATTTATTATCAAACCTCATAGGAAACTCGTTTTTCCGTTTAAAAGGAAACATCTGAGACAGAATGGGTTGTAGCCATAGGCATTTTATGTCCCTCGCACCATTAGGGCAAGAGGATAATGCAAATAATTCCCCAAAACCTTGCCCGTTCCAAAAAAAATCCTTACCTTTGCACCCAAATGCTGAAAAGCATGGAATTTTATAAACAAAAAATAAATAAACATTTAGATTAAAATGAAAAAAGGTATCCATCCAGAAAACTATCGCCCCGTCGTATTCAAGGATATGTCCAACGGCGATATGTTCCTTACACGTTCTACATGCAAGACTAACGATACTGTAGAATTTGAAGGCGAAACTTATCCAGTAGTAAAGGTCGAAATCTCAAGCACATCTCACCCGTTCTATACTGGTAAGAGCAAGCTCGTTGACACCGCAGGTCGTGTGGACAAGTTCATGAGCCGCTATGGAAAAGCCCGCAAATAATATATATACGATATATAGTTATTAAGGAACAAAATTTAAGTGTGTTCAAACGTAGTTGCATATGCGTGTGAACACACTTTTCTTATATTTGTAAAGCAGGAATGATGGGATTTTTTAGTTTTAGGGCAAAGCTTGTGCTCCCGTTTGCCGTTTTGTGTTTTTCGTTTGCCGCTTGTGGCAGCGATGACGACGGCAGTGGGAATGGCAGCGCAGCAGAGAAAAACGAGAACAGGAATGCCGTATTCGACGACAATGCGGCAACGCGTGTGGAAGTGCCGCATCTGCGTGGCGGAAACAGTAAATTCATAGTATACCGCACGAGCGACAAGACATTCGACAAGGATGGAGTGAACTACTGTGTGGAGTGGGACCGCGACTTGAAGGCTAACCGCTGGACGTGCTATATCCTGACAGCCAGGAATGTGCTGGGTAACGGGCAGAGATGGAAGGGCGGCTATGCGGAATACGGCCAGTCGTATAGGGAGAGCGAGACCTCAGACAAGTCGGTGTATATTTTCGACTTGAAGAACCTTTCTCTTGACGACTATTACCATTATGACGATTATGGGGCTACCCACTGCTATATTCATAAGGCGAGGGGATTCGACCATGGCCATCTGTGCAATTCCAACGACCGCACTTATAACGGCACGGATAAGAAAAACGTGGGCGAGATAAACAAGCAGACGTTCTATATCACCAACATGCAGCCGCAGTATAGCGTGTTTAACGGTAGTGACAGGAACTACAAGTATAAGGGCTTGTGGCTCACGATGGAGAAATTCGTTAACGATTTCCCTAAAGGCAACAAGTTTGCCGCTGATGACACCTTGTTCGTATGCAAGGGAGGAACAATTGACCGTGCCGACCAGATACTGAAGCGCATCGACGGAAAGCTCATCGTGCCGAAATACTTCTATGCAGCCATGGTGTGGAAGCGCACCTCACAAAACCTCTATTCAGGAATAGCCTTCTGGTTCGAGCATACTGACGTGTACCACGGCGACGATGCCCTGCGCGGCTATGCCGTCTCTATCTCCGAACTTGAGAAGAAACTCGAGAATAACGGACAGAAGATAGATTTCTTCTGCAACCTTCCCGACAGGATAGAGAACAAAGTGGAGAAAACGGCGGCATTGCTCGATTTCGGTTTGTGAAATAATATCAAATATTAGTTTCCGGAAACAGTTTTTTCGATTTAAATGACTAATTTTGCAATTGATTACACCCTCATTCACCGTGCACGATTGCGCGAGAGGAGGGCGTGTGAAACAGCAAAAGCGGAAAATCATTTAACCCAAATAAACAAGAGAAAGAAAAATGAATACAGTATTTGACTTTTCGGTTAAGGACAGAAAAGGAAAAATGGTTGCTCTGAAGGAGTATGCCAACGAGGTATTACTGATTGTCAACACAGCCACAAAATGCGGTTTCACACCGCAGTATGCGGATTTGGAGAAGCTATACGAGAAATATCATAGCCAGGGATTCGAAATCCTCGATTTCCCTTGCAACCAGTTCGGACAGCAGGCGCCGGGCAAGGACGAGACGATACATGAGTTCTGTAAACTGAACTATGGCACAGAATTCCCACGATTCAAGAAGCTGAAAGTGAACGGGCCGGATGCAGATCCGCTCTTCCAGTTCCTCAAGTCGCAGAAGGGATTCGCCGGATGGGACGAGAGCCATCCGCTGGCCAAGGTGCTCGACGAGATGCTTTCGAAGGATGACCCCGACTACAAGCAAAAGTCAGATATAAAGTGGAACTTCACAAAGTTCCTTGTAAACAAGTACGGAATGGTGGTGGAGCGCTTCGAACCGACGGAGAGCATCGAGAACATCGCCAAGAAGATAGAAGAGCTGCTGTAAGCATCGTCTTAATGCAGTTTTAAGATAACAACGCTTGACTTTAAACTTTAAATTCAATTCAAATATGGAACACGTAAAATGTGCTATCATTGGTAGCGGTCCTGCCGGATACACAGCTGCCATTTATGCTTCAAGGGCAAACCTGAAGCCTGTGGAATACAGTGGTCTGCTTACGGGCGGACAGCTTACCCAGACTACTATGGTCGAGAATTTCCCCGGTTATCCCGAGGGAGTGATGGGCGGCCAGATGATGAACGACATCCGCGAGCAGGCGGAGCGTTTCGGTGCCGACATCCGCGACGGTGTAATCACCAAGGTGGATTTCAGCAAGGCTCCATACAGGCTCACAACCGACGAGGGAACGGAGATTGAGGCTGACACAGTGATTATTGCCACGGGAGCTTCGGCAAAGTATCTCGGACTTCCCGACGAGCAGAAATACAACGGTATGGGCGTTTCGGCATGTGCCACCTGCGACGGATTCTTCTATCGCAAGAAAACCGTGGCTGTTGTTGGCGGCGGCGACACGGCTTGCGAGGATGCTCTGTATCTCGCTGGTTTGGCAAAGAAAGTGTATCTCATCGTGCGCAAGCCGTTCCTGCGTGCGTCTAAGGTGATGCAGGAGAGAGTGCTCAGTGCCGAGAACATAGAGGTGCTGTTCGAGCACAATACTGTCGGGCTTTTCGGTGAGAACGGTGTAGAGGGAGCACATCTCGTTAAGCGCAAGGGCGAGGCTGACGAACAGATGGTTGACATCCAGATCGACGGATTCTTCCTCGCCATCGGCCACAAGCCGAACTCTGACGTGTTCAAGGATTGGCTGGAGACCGACGAAGTGGGCTATATCAAGACCATCGACGGCACTCCGCGCACAAAGATTCCTGGAGTATTCGTTGCCGGCGACGTTGCCGACCCTGTTTATCGCCAGGCCATCACGGCGGCTGCAAGCGGTTGCAAGGCTGCGCTCGAGGCGGAGCGTTATCTGCTCAATGCCTAAGCTTCTATTTTGATTAATACAGAAAATATTGTTGATGCAATACATATAAACATTAAGGGGGTGATGCTGGTATTCTTGCATCACCCCCTTAATGTTTGTATGATATTATATTGTTCAGCGTCTTCCTCCCAGTCCGCCGCCGCCACCGGAACGTCCGCCACCGTTGTTGCTGTGGCCTCCGCCGAAGCTGCCGCTTCTGCTTGAATGTCCGCTGCTGAAGCTGCTGCCCCTGTTCGACGGTCTGCTGTTGAAACCGCTGTTTCTGCTCACGGAGCTTGAACTTGGCGTGAAAGTCTGTGCTGGCCTTGATGTGGAAACCGACATCCTTGTTGAAGAGCCGCCGTTGAATGTGTTTACGTTATCCCTCCTTACGTTCTGCACTCTGTCCACTGTGGTGCGCGTGCTGCTTCTCAGTGTGGAGAAATCTGCGGCTCTGCCTCTGTCCTGCGGTTTGCTTTTCCCGCTTACGTCTATGTTCCTTCCGGAGTTTCCTGAGTCCGTTCCGCCCCTGTATACAGAGCTTCCTCCGTTGTTGCGGTTGTTCCATCCTCTGTTCTGTCCGTTGTTGTCGTTGCCCGGTCTGTAGCCTCGTCCCGGACGCCCGTTGTCGTTGCCCGGTCTGTTGCCGTCGTTTCTTCCCGGTCGTCTGTCTGTATTGAATCCGTCGTTTCTTCCCGGTCGTCTGTCTGCATTGAATCCGCCTCCGTGGTTTCTTGAGCCCCTGTAGTCGCCCCTGTCGTAGCGGTCTCTCATTCCGAACCGGCTGTCTCCCGGTCGCGGTCCATAGCTTCTGCCGTGGTACCAGCTTCGTCCGCCGTTCATCCTCCAGCTGTGTCCGCCGCAGTATGTGGCATAGAAGGCAGGTCTGCCGAAGTAGAAGTATGTGCGGTGCGGATACCTTGCATATATGCCGAACCTCCACACACCGGCGTTCCATGTGAGCGGACGGTAGAAGTAAGCCGCCGAGCAGAAGGCGTTGTACTGCCAGTCGAGCAGAATATAGCTCAGGTCGAGGTTGCGCCTTGTCCAGTAAGTGCCGTACAGATCGTCGTACGTGCTTATGCTCATAAGATAATCGAGGTTCACCTCATACGCCGCCTCATACTGTTCTTCGCTGAGGTTCAGTTCGTATGCCATCTTGTCGGTAAGGAACAGAGCCCTTTCCCTTGCCTGTTCGTAGCTCATCGCCATAGTAGAGAGAGCCACCGTGAACATCATTGCCAAAGATAATATAAACCGTTTCATAATCATGTTTTTTTAGTTTCTTATTTTATTTCTGCTGCAAAGAAACACATAAAAAGCAACACGGCGAAAGGTTTTTCCCTAAATAGGTGTGGGAAAATCCCTATACCTTTGAAAGTTATCTGTTTTTTATTTATCTTTGCCGGAGCAAAAACCGAAAACAAAACGTATATGAGTATAAATAAGTTATTATTGGCAGGTCTGCTGCTTTTCCCCACGTGCTGTGCTTTTGCGCAGGAGCAGGACGACGAAGAGGAAAAGATGCAGCTGGATGCCGGCGAATGCGAATACACGATAGAGATGCAGTCGTCGTTTTCCAAGAACAAAACTCCACTCTGGCTCAATGCCAACAAATACGGAGTAAGCTCCCTCGACGAATACAACGGCTATCTGCGCGCTTCGGCTGCACGCCCATTGTATAAAGACGATGGAAAGAAGTTCGGTCTCGGCTACGGTGCCGATGTTTTCGTGCCATACAATTACACTGGCAGCTTCTTCATCCAGCAGGCTTACGTGGAGGGGCGCTGGCTCCACGGCACACTCACCGTAGGTTCCAAGCAGCAGCCGATGAACCTGAAGAACAATCGGCTGAGCAGCGGCTCGCAGACGTTCGGCATCAACGCCCGTCCCGTGCCGCAGGTGCGCCTGGGGCTTGAGGACTACTGGACTCTGCCCTTCGCCCATGGCTGGTTCCAGATACGCGGACACGTAGCCTACGGAATGATGACCGACGACAACTGGCAGCACGACTTCACGTCGAAGGAGACGCGCTATGTCGACCGTGCGCTCTATCACAGCAAAGCCGGATTCCTGCGTATAGGCAAGGATCCGTATATGTATCCGTTCTCCGTGGAACTCGGTCTGGAGATGGCATCGCTCTTCGGCGGCACCAGCCATATGCTTGACCCCGACGGCAATATGACGGAGGTAAACTGCGGCAGCGGTGTGAAAGCCTTCTGGAACGCGCTGATACCCGGTGGCACCGATTCCACCGACGGCTCTAACTACAGCAATGCCGAGGGCGACCAGCTGGGCAGCTGGATGATTCGTCTCAACTACGAGGGCGACACCTGGAGAGCAGGGCTCTATGCCGACAAGTTCTTCGAAGACCATTCCGGTCTGTTCCAGATGGACTATAACGGCTATGGTAGCGGCAGCGAGTTCCAGAGCAAGCAGAAGCGCCGCTATGTGGTTTACGACTTCAAGGACTGGATGCTCGGCTTCGACCTGCATCTGAAGTACGGCTCGTGGCTGCGCAACATCGTCGTTGAGTATCTCTACACCAAATACCAGAGTGGTCCTATCTACCACGACCATACCACCACCATCCCCGACCACATCGGCGGTGATGACAATTTCTACAACCACAACATCTATCCCGGTTGGCAGCATTGGGGCCAGGTGATGGGCAATCCGCTCTACCGTTCGCCGATATACAATACCAACGGCGTGATAGAAATACAGAACAGCCGCTTCATGGCGTTCCATCTCGGTTTCGACGGCCGTCCGTCTGCCAATACGCGCTATCGTGTGCTCGCCTCCTATCAGGACGGACTTGGCACCTACCGCACTCCATATCTCAAGAAGCACCACAACGTGAGCTTCCTCGTAGAGGGCGAATACCGCTTCACGCGGAACAAGCTGCGCGGCTGGAGCCTCAAGGGGGGCTATGCCATGGACTTCGGCGCTATACTGGGCAACAACCAGGGATTCCAGCTTACGGTGGCAAAGAGTGGGGCTTTCAAGCTATAGAAGCGCGTTCGGAGGCAAAAATACTTCAAAGTCGGTGTTCCGGCAAAGAATAATTGCCGTGACGAAATACAATTCCATAACAACAACAATCAAGGTATGAAGAAGATAGTATATATAATAGGTATAATGATAGTGTCGCTGTCGTCGTTGGCATCCTGCGAACTCGAAACATCCGATGCCGGCGACCTTGAAGGACTGTGGCATCTGACGCGCGTGGATACTTTAGCCACGGGCGGAGTGCTCGACCTCTCGCAGAAGTACATCTATTGGTCGTTCCAGTTCAAGCTGATGCAGGCCGATAACAAGCAGGGGCTGCACGACATTGTGCTCATGCGCTACGACCATACAGGCAACACGCTCACCCTCAGTTCACCGCATATCTACGACCGCGAAGAAGGCGACCATCCGCAGACCGAGCCGACGCGTCTCCGCCCCTACGGCATAAACAATCTGGAGGAACCATTCGAGGTGCTGAAGCTCAGCGGCAGCAGGATGCAGCTGCAGTCGGAGATGCTGAAGCTCACGTTCCGTAAATTCTGACACCCTCCGGAACGTTACAATCATTTGTTGCAAGCGTCATTAATATATACAACCCATATATTATAACACACTATTAAAAGCTACAGCAAATGAAACCAAGACAGATACTCCTGCTCCCTGCATTGGCTCTCGTGCCATTGCTGGCAGCGGCAACCGCATCAGACTGCACAGCCAGCGGCAGCCAAGTGGCAGGCAGCACCCTCGACCGTAAGTCGATGACCGAACTGATTGCCGACAGCAGGATTGTGGAGCGGTGCGAGGTGGGAGCGGCAGCCATGCCTGCCGATATCGCGCCCATAACAGGCGTACCGTTCAAAATGAAGCAGCTGCACCGCCCCGTGTTCCGCAGTAGCAGCGTGAGCATCAGCACTGCCGATGCCGACAGCCGCGGGATGATAACCGCAGCCCTGAACGCCAAGATTGCCCAACTCTCAAAGAAGGGCGGCGGAAGGGTGGTGGTGCCTGCCGGACATTGGCTCACCGGGCGCGTGGAGCTGAAGAGCAACATCGACCTGCATCTCGCCCAGGGATGCGTGCTCGAGTTTTCTGCCGACATAGAGGATTACCAGCCGGCTGTGCTCACACGCCATGAGGGAATCGACGTGATGGGAGCCGGGGCATTCATCTATGCCTGCAAGGCAAAGAACATCGCCCTCACGGGCAAGGGTACCGTGATGGGACCACCCATGGATGTTGAGATGCGCAAGCTGAAAAACGGAAACAGCGTGGTGGAGAAAGACGTGGACTATCGTCTGCCCATATCCAAGCGCATCTGCGACGGACACGAGGGCAGAACATTCTACCGTCCCAAGTCGTTTGCCCCAATCCATTGCAAGAATGTGCTCGTTGAGGGAGTGACGTTCGAGCGCAGTGTACTCTGGAACATCAACCCCATATACTGCCACGACGTGATAATACGCGGCGTTACGGTACACTCCGTAGGTGTGCCCAGCGGCGACGGCATCGACATATCCTCGTGCAGGAACGTGCTCATCGAGTATTCCACTCTCAGCTGCGGCGACGACTGTTTCACGCTCAAGAGCGGCAGGGCAGAAGACGGGGTGAAGGTGGGCTTGCCCACCGAAAACGTGGTCATCCGCTATTGTCTTGCCGAGCAGGGCCATGGCGGAATAACCTGCGGCAGCGAGACAGCGGCAGGAGTGAAGAATGTATATCTGCACCACTGCGTGTTCGACGGCACACGCACCGGCTTCCGCTTCAAGACGCGCCGCAACCGTGGAGGCGGCATTTGGAACATAGTCTACGACAACGTGCGCCTTATCGACATGAACGAGGCGTTCACCTGGGATCTCCTCGGCAGCCGCACATTCATGGGCGACCTCGCCCAGCGCAATCCGCCGCTTGCCATCACACCGCTCACGCCCACCGTGAAGGACATCCGCATCAGCAATTTCGTGGTGGAATCCACCGACCGCATGCTCGGCATGAAGGCGATACCCGAGATTCCCGTGACGGGTGTGCTGATAGAGAACGGAGTGGTGCGCACGAACAGAATATTCAGTACCATAAACGATGTTGCCGGACTCACGCTGCGCAACATCACCATCCACGCTACCGACAATCGCATCACCATCGACAACAGCCGTGGCATAGAGTTCGACAAGCTCCAGCTCTACGTGCCGGGCAATTCCGTCGTATACGACATGAAAGGTGACAATGCTGAAAAACCAATAATCAAAAAATAATAAATGAAAAAGATTCTCTATGTTTTTGCATTGCTGCTGGCGTGTGCCAGTGTGCATGCCGCCGGCTACGACGAGGCGCGCCGCGATGCCGTGCTGAAGGAAATCACCGGCGCACGGATGCCTTCCGAAACCGTGAGCCTGCTCAAGTTCGGAGCCATGGGCGACGGCAGGAAAGACTGTCTGCCTGCCTTCAGAAAGGCAATGGCACAGTCGAAGAAGAAAGGCGGACTCCACATCGTGGTGCCTGCCGGAACGTATTGTTTGAAGGGCCCCATCCGCTTTGAGAGCAATACCTGTCTGGAGTTGCAGGAGGGGGCCACGCTCCGCTTCGACCCCAATCCTGCCTACTATCTCCCAATGGTGAAGACGAGTTGGGAGGGCACCTTCGTGCAGAACTATTCGCCCTTCATCTATGCCTACAATCTGCACGACGTGTCGATAATCGGCAAGGGCACAATCGACGGCAATGCCGCTACCACCTTCGCCACCTGGCGCAAGGACCAGAAAAAGGCGCTGCAGCTGTCGCGGAGCCAGAACCACAGCCAGACTCCCGTGGCCAACCGCAACTTCGGCGAGGGCTCATGGTTGCGTCCGCAGCTCATACAGTTCTTCGGATGCAGGAATGTCACGCTCTCAGATTTCTTCATCACCAACTCCCCCTTCTGGTGTGTGCATCTGCTGAAGAGCGAGAACATCATCTGCCGTTCGCTGCGCTATGATGCCAAACTCGTGAACAACGACGGCATCGACCCCGAGATGTCGCGCAACATTCTGATAGAGGATGTGTATTTCAACAATGGCGACGACAATGTGGCGATAAAGAGCGGCAGGGATAACGACGGCTGGACCATGGGCACCCCGTCGGAGAACATCATCATCCGCAACTGCCATTTCAAGGGGCTCCACGCCGTGGTCATCGGCAGCGAGATGTCGGCAGGAGTGAGAAACGTGTTTGTGGAGGACTGCGATTATGCCGGCTACTGCAAGCGCGGCATATACGTGAAGACGAACCCTAACCGCGGCGGATTCGTGGAGAACCTCTACGTGAGGAACTGCAAATTCGACGAGGTGGAGGACCTGTTCTACGTTACGAGCATGTATGCCGGCGAGGGAATGGACGACAACCATTTCACCGACGTCAGGAACATATACGTGGAGAACCTCAGCTGCCGAAAGGCGCGCGCTGCCGGCATAGTGCTCCAGGGCACCGAGGCAAAGCCAATCTCCAACGTCACGTTCCGGGGCGTGAACATTGGCGAAGTGAAAAACGCCCTCAGTATGGACAATACCGATGGCGTGTCCTTTGCCGACTGTCATCTCGGCGGCAAGGCAGGCGTGCCGACGCAGGTTACGGCTAAGGACAATATCTTCAAATAAGACATTCTGCAAAACAAAAAAATGAAGAATGAGGCATTCCAAGAAAGAATACTCATTCTTCATTTTTTTTCTTAAAACCTGAACTGCAGCTGCACGTCGGCAAGGTTATAGTTGTGTCCGGCAGCATTGTTGCGGTCGTTCACGAAAACATATTCGGCACTTACGCCGATGTTCTTCGAGAACTTGTAGTCAGCACCTATTTCATACATCGTCTTTGCCGAACTCCATTCCCCCGTGCGGCGATACATATTGTATCGCGCCTTCACGTGCGCCTTCTTCTTCACAATCGGTGCTATGGCGAGAGCGTAAACGCCGTCTGCCTTGTTGCCGTAGCTGTTCAGCGTGAGGTCGGCGTTGCGGTCGTTGCTCGAGGTCTGGAACCCCTCGCCCGTACCGTGGATATATTCCGAGCGGAACGTCCAGTCGCCCTTCGTCACGTATTCCGCACTGAAGGCATAGCGGTGTTGCGGCAGACTCTTCTTTTCCTTGTGCTTCACGTTGTTCTCGTCCGTATAGCTCCATTCCCTTGCATACGAGCCCTCCAGTCCGAACACTCCGATGCGCATTCCCTCCACGGGCATCACCCATACGCCTCCGGCGATGGTCTTGCGCTGGTCCACGTCCTTCGTGTTTATGCCCTGTCCGTTGAACACTCCCGCCTGATAGTGCAGCAGGTTACGCCCCTTGCTGTTCTTCAGCAGGTCGCCCTGGATTTGCAGACCTATGTCGCGTCCGTTGCTCGACTGCTGTCCGCTGCGGTCGGCGAATCCCGACAGAGCCGTCACGTTCTGGCTGTAGCTCATAAAGCCCTGGTCGATGGGGTGCATGGGATTCTCGAATGTGAACGGCAACTTGAACTGTCCGGCTTTCACCCTGAAGAACTGGTATTTCTGCCATTCGGCGAACAGGTCCACCAGTCTTGGCGAGGTGCCGTTTGTCTGCGTATTGCCGTTCAGCTGCATCTGCGCCTTCCAGAAGAAGTCGCCATTGATGCGCCCGTCGAGCGACACCCTCACGAGCCTGAGGTCGAATGTGTTCGCCTTGTTTCCTTTCTGTCCCGATGTCTGGTATTCCACCAGTCCATATCCCGAGAGTTTCACGTTGCTGAACCACGGTGTCGGTTTGTTTTCATGTGCATAAGAATTGGTAGCTGCCACGATGGCTGCCATCAATAATAGTCTTTTCATTTCTTTTTTTCAGTATTCAGTTGTTGTTGTCTCATTCTGCCAGATAGCTGTCTTTGAATCCGAGGAAATACAGCACGCCGTCCAGTCCGATAGTGTTTATGCTCTGCTTGGCGTTTGCCACCACGCGTGGTTTGGCATGGAAGGCGATGCCGAGTCCTGCTTCGCTGAGCATAGGCAGATCGTTGGCGCCGTCGCCCACGGCGATGGTCTGTGCCAGGTTCACCTTCTCCACCTGTGCAATGAGCTTCAGAAGCTCAGCCTTGCGGTGGCCGTCGACAATCTCTCCAATGTGGCGTCCGGTAAGTTTCCCGTCCTCTCCTATTTCGAGTTCGTTGGCATAAACATAGTCAATGCCGTATTTGCGCTGGAGGAATTCTCCGAAGTATGTGAATCCTCCGCTCAGGATGGCAATCTTGTAGCCGCAGCGTTTCAGAACAGACATCAGACGGTCTACACCCTCTGTAATAGGCATGTTCTGGGCTATCTCTTCCATCACGCTTGTGTCAAGTCCTTTCAGCAGAGCCACACGCCGTGTAAAGCTCTCCTTGAAGTCAATCTCTCCACGCATGGCACTCTCCGTTATGGCTTTTACTTGGTCTCCCACTCCTGCGCGTTCTGCAAGTTCGTCGATGCATTCTGTCTGTATGAGTGTGGAGTCCATATCGAAGCAGATGAGCCGGCGCATGCGGCGGTACATATCGTCGCGCTGGAAAGAGAAGTCAATCTCCATCTCCGAAGAGATGTGCATCAGCTCTTTCTGCATGGCCTGGCGGTCTTCCGGTGTACCGCGGAGCGAGAACTCTATGCTTGCCTTGCCGTTGCGTGCCGGGTGCTTGATGCTCATTCGGCCCGTGAGGCGCAGGATGGAGTCGATGTTCAGTCCCTGTTTCGTTATTACTTTCGTTGCTGCTTCAATCTGTCTTGCCGACAGGGTGCGCCCTATGATAGTCAGGATATACCGGTTCTTGCCCTGTCTGCCCACCCAGTTTTCGTATTCCTCGTCGGTTACAGGTGCAAAGCCGATGTTCACTCCCAGTTCTGTTGCCTTGAACAGCAGTTCTTTCATCACCTGTCCCGATGCTTCATCGTCAATCCGTATCAGTATGCCAAGCGACAGGGTGGAATGGATGTCGGTCTGGCCTATGTCCAGAATCTTGGCATCTTTGCGTGCAAGGATTTCCATTACAGAAGCGGTAAGGCCTGGACGGTCTTTTCCTGTAATGCGTATAAGGATCTGTTCCTCTTTCTTTTCGTTTGCTCCCATATTTATTTTATGAATCTATTGCTTCCAGAATAGTTTGGTTCTTTCAGAACAGTTGTTGAACGTATGATTTCCTGCAAAAATACAACATTATTTTGAATCATACTATAAAGTTGCCTGATTTCTGTTCTGATGAGTAAGGATAACACTCGGAAAGATGAACTTCCTTCCATTCATTCGTCTCGTGTCCGAGCCTGTTGCGCTATAGATATTTGTGGGTTTCATATCAATAAATTATATCCTTTCTTTAACAAATATTATATCTTGCTGTTCCTGGATTTAACACGGGCTTTTCAGTGCGTTTTGCGTGGAATGCAAACTGTACAGCTACACATTTTGAACGTCTTGTCGTTTCCGGTTGTCCGTTGTCGAGACTAATGGTAAATAACAGACAAATACAGTATGGGTTTTGTGCTCAAAAAACAGTTTACCCTTTGCTTTTCATCACAAAATTTTCAGTCGTTCATATTGAACGGTTAAAGCGTTTGATAGGAATGACGCTTCAAAAGCAGTGTTATTTCGCTTTTCTTTTTGCTATGTTGCTGAAATACAGAGAGATATAAAAAGTCGGAATAAATAGCGTTTTTACGCCAAAAAGTATCGGCGCAGATTCTGTTGCTGTTCTTGGAGCGCGTTTGAATGCTGATTTTAATACTTTGGTGGTATAAATATGTTAAAAACAGATTCGTGATAGACAGAAACAGTCTTTTTGTTTTACGGAGTTGCCTGCGAAATAAGAATATATGTATAGAGAGATACTTGTGTAGTGCTGTGAAAACGCAAAGAAGCCGCTGGATTCCAGCGGCTTCTTTGCGTTGTGGAGTGGAGCTGGAGGGATTCGAACCCTCGTCCAAACAGGGAAACCATACGCTTTCTACATGCTTATTCCGGACTTCGTTTTTCGAGTTGCGGCAAGACCCGGACCACCAACCGCAACCTTATCCTCTAAAGCTTCATCGCGCCGGCGAGGCACAACGCGACTATTTCCGAGTTAACCGCACCGCTTTGCCAAAGAGCCTCGGAACGACAGCCTTTGAGCGATGTCTCGTTCCATCACCTGGTGACGGAATAAAGCCAGTAATCTACTGTACTTCGATTAGGCAGCGAGAGCGTAA
>OQVS01000079.1_pt1 | contig 47994 bp, 41 predicted proteins | sample 1691601 | NCBI WGS metagenome assembly OQVS01 (sample SAMN03418268, study PRJEB22391) | human gut metagenome | biome: human-gut; feature: organic feature; material: feces | host: Homo sapiens | place: Tanzania | collected 2013-01 | reverse complement strand
CCCTCGCCCGCCTGCAAACGAAAAGCCATCAGCGGTTTTTGCCTTGCGGGCGGAATCGCCCCGTCGATAAAGCACAACAAAACGGACGCACTTTCCTTTTGCGTCGTAAAGACAAAGCGGCGCGCGCCGTCGGGGTTCAGTTCGGGGTGCAGACCATAGGCGCAGCTGTGGTAGATTTTTCCTCTCGCCGTATAAATCCGACCGTCGTTCGCCTGCCAGACCAGAACGGGGCGGACGGTTTCGACCGTAGCGTCGACGGCGGGACAGACCGTCTGCCCGCCGGCGTTTTTCCAAACGGTTTTCCCCTGTTCCAGAGCGGGAACCAAGCCGCTTTCCGCCGGTTTTAAAAATTTCCAAAATCCGTTCTGACCGCACGCGGCGTCGTTAAACCACGACGTTCCCTTGTTCAATTCGTATCCGTTTTCAATCACGAAAAAGACGGGCGTTTTTCCGCCCAGCCTGTTGCCCAGAAAGACCGAACTGACATTCGGAATCAAAGCGGACGCCCCGACGTTCGCAAACAGGGTGCGCGCCTCTGTCAGCTTGCCGTCTTCAAGCGTGCAAAAACCGAAAAAATGACCGTCCGACGCCGTTTCCAGAAACGTCGCCTTGACCGGAACGGCGTCACGGATGCGCAAAATCGACGCGTCGGCGAAAAAAGGTTCGGGCATGGTCTTTCCTTTCGGTTATTTGCGCGCCATTTTCGAAACGGCGGGGAGGCGTCTAAAAGGAACCGTCAGGGCGGCGTACCACGGGAAATAGCGGATTTTCGCCCCGCCGCGAACATAGTTCATGCACGCGCGCGCACACGCCCGCGCGTCCAGCGGCTCGTGCCAAAACACGTGACGGCGTTCCCCGACCGTGTCCCAGTCGTCGGCTTTGACCGTCGTGACGACGACGTGACTTTGCGCCATTTGTTCACGGAATCCCTGCAACCAGACGTTCAACGCGGCTTTTGTCGCCCCGAACGAATAGTTGTCAAGCATGCCGAAATCGCCCGCCGTCGATCCCAAAACGATAATTTCGCCGCATTCCTGCCGTTGCATCACGGGCGCGATCGCGGACAGAAAATAAACCTGCGACAGGAAATTGATTTGGAACATGTTTTTGATTTTCCCCAAATCCTTGCCGCATTCCTTTTGCGAATAGACCGTTTCCAGCGCAGAGAACACGCTGATGATGTTTTTAGCGGTTTCTTCGCATCGGGCGACCGTTTTCGGAAAGGATTCCAAATCCCCCGTGTCCAGTTCAACGACGGAAACGTCGATGTCGGGATAGCGCGCGCGAATGTCCCGAGCCGCCAGTTCCATGTCTTCGCCGTTTTTTCCCGTCAGAACGACGTCGTTTCCCTCTTGCGCCGCCTGACGGGCGAAAGCGCGCCCGACGACCCCCGTCGCGCCCAGAACGATCCAAGTCCGTTTATTGTTCATCTTTTCTCTCCTTTGCGAAAAGGCGGCGACCGAAATTCGAATCAAATTTTTTCTGCGGATCGAACACGTCCCTGATTTTGATGAATTTTTCCAGCTGCTTGTACATCAGCACCAGATTGCGCGGTTCCAGCAAAGCGTCGTCCTGAACGGACACTTTGCCGTTGTGTTCGCCGACGACGGTGATCAGATGCTTTAAAAAATCCTCCAATCCCTTACGACGGATAAAATCCAGACTGATCGTATAGCCGCGCAAAGCCGACCCCAGATAGGACAGCGTGTCTTCCTTTGTCAAAACCAACGCGGCGCGGCAGGCGGAAACGCCCGTTTGCGCCATTTCGGTCAAAATGCGGCGGATCGCTTGCGGTCCTTCGGCTTCGGGAAAGGACGCCTGAAACTGATAGACGCCCCGATGCGTGAAATAGCGCACGCTGTCCGACGGATACAAAAACTTTTCATACGGCTCAACCGTTTTGCCGTCCGCGGGCGATAAACGGTAGCGCAAACGCTTGACAAACGGAGTCGACGCCAAACGCAGAAAGAAATGCGGCAAAGGCAGTTTCCATTTCGGCGCGGGGAACAACGGAACGGTCGCGGAATCCCGCGTAAAGGACGCCGTCATCAAAACGCCGCGTCCCACCGCGTCCGCGCGCGCGGACGTGTCCAGCCACGCGCAACAGAAATCCGACGTTTTACGCGCCGACTTCAGCGCTTCGGTCAGTTCGTTCAGATTCGCCATGCGGCGCCGTTCGACGACAACGTTGTCCGCGGGACGCTTCAACAGCGTGATTGAAATCTGAATGATGATGCCGATCAGTCCCTGTCCGCCGACAACGGCTTTGAACAATTCGGTATTTTCCGTTTCGCTTGCCCGAACGGCGGAACCGTCCGCCAGCAAAACCTCGATCCAGTTGACGGAACGCGCCAAAGACGTGCGGCGATGCCCGTTCACGCCGACGATGTTCGCGGCGATCGCGCCCCCCAACGTGTGCTGTCCGGACGCCGTCGCCGTCGGCAGCATGAAACCGCGCGGCGCGAACAATTCCGTAATCGCGCGCAAGGTCACCCCCGGTTCGCACACCAGTTCGCCCGTTTCGGAATCAAAGGAGCGAATTGAATCCAGATGCCCCGTCATCATAACGGCGCCGTCCCCGTTGATCGCCTGATCGGCGTAGCTGTTGCCCGAACCGCGGACGACGATGCCGTTTTTGCCGACCTGTTCCAGATATTTCGGCACGTCGGCGATCCGGTCGGGGCGGCACACCTGCGAAACCGCCGAATTGGTGTATCCCCTGCCCCCCAGTTTCATTTCATACCAGTGCATAGTACGCAACTCCTTGTTAAATTGGGGAATAGTGTACTCGAATTTAATTCGGAAATGAAGAAGTTTTAGGCGAAAAACTTACGGACGGACGCTGTCCAGATAGGATTTCAACACGACCGCCAGCGGTTTTTCGGGACGTCCGCCCCAAACGCGAATGATTTCCGCCGCTGACAGCGCCGCCAGCTTGCCCGCCGCGGGCAGACTGAAGCCCTGCGCCAGACCGTACAGGAACGCACCCGCGAACGCGTCGCCCGCGCCCGTGCTGTCGACGACGGACTGATGATTTTCGGACGGAACGGTCGAAACGCCTTCATGCGAAAACAGACACGCGCCCTTTGCCCCGCGCGTCATCGCCAAAATCTGTCCGCGTTCGGCGAGAACGCCCATAAAAGCGTCCAGATCGATGGCGTTCGCGTCGATTTCGAAACACCCGCGGATTTCGCGTTCGTTGCCGATCAAAATATCCGCCTGCGAACGGATCGTTTCGATAACCTCTTGCACCGCGACGGCGCGAAAATTCAAATCGTGCATGTTGAAAGCGACCCTGATCCCCTCGTCCTTCGCCGTTTCCAGCGCCAGAGAAACCGCGGCGCGCGCGCGGCGGGACACAAGCATCTGCCCGTCAATGAACAGGATTTTCGAATTGCGGATCGTTCCGACATCGATATCCGCTTCGTCGATTTCTTCGCAAACGCCGAAATTAAAAGCGAACGTGCGGTCGTGGTCGGGCGTGACCAGCACCAGACATCTGGCGGTCGCGCGATCGACGTCGCGATCGAAATCAATCAAAGGCACGCAAGATTTGACGCCCGTTTCGTCGAACGCCTTTTTGAAATTTTCGCCCGTCGTGTCGTTGCACGCCTTGCCGATGAAAGCCGCCCTGCCGCCCAGCGAAGCGGCGACGGCGACGGCGTTTGCGACCGTTCCGCCCGGAATAACGCGGGAATCCAGCAAATTTTTGCGGATTTCGCGCAAGACGGAAATGGGCAGGACGTTGCCCTGACCTTTGGTTAACGAATAGTGTTCCAGAAAATCTTCCGTAACATTTGCCACAACATCGACAAAAGCGGTCCCGATCGCGGTGACGTCAAATTTGTTCATAGAGGAAACTCCGTTAGATTCGCGTTATCGGGATTCCGTTATATCGGCACGCACGCCAAAAGGCGAGTCAAAAATGAACAAAAAGACTGTTTTGCAAAAGCGCGCCGTTTTACAGCAAAACGGGTTCCTGTTCGACGGTTTTGCCTTTCGGCGACGGCGCGGGGCGGCAAGTCAGCACGATTTTGCCGTTTTTCGCCGTCAGCGTCGCCGTGCCGCCGTTTTTCAGATTGCCGAACAGAATTTCGTCAGCCAAAGGTTTTTTGACGTATTCCTGAATCACCCGCGCCAGCGGACGCGCCCCGTTTTTGGAATCGAAACCTTTTTTGATCAGCCAGTCGCGCGCGGAAAAATTAACGGCGAGTTCGATTTTCCTGCCCGTCAGCCGCGTTTCCAGTTGAGCGACGAATTTATCGACGACGCGCCCCGCGATTTCGGGCGACAGCTTTTCAAACGGAATGATCGCGTCCAGACGGTTGCGAAATTCGGGAGTGAACAGACGTTCGATCGCCTCTTTGTCTTCGCCTTCGCGCGATTCGCGTCCGAATCCCATCGCGGGTTTTTCCATATCCGCCGCGCCCGCGTTCGTCGTCATGATCAGAACGGCGTTCGAAAAATCGATTTTTTTGCCGTTGGAATCGGTCAGCTTGCCGTAATCCATGACTTGCAGCAAAATGTTGAACAAATCGGGGTGCGCCTTTTCGATTTCATCCAGCAGAACGACCGCGTAGGGGTGTTGATCGACCGCGTCAGTCAGCAATCCGCCCTGATCGAATCCGACATACCCCGGCGGCGCGCCGATCAGACGCGAAATCGAATGTTTTTCCATATATTCGGACATATCGAACCGCACCAGCTCCGCCCCCAGCGATTTCGCCAGCTGTCGGGCGACCTCGGTTTTGCCGACGCCCGTCGGTCCCGAAAACAGATAGGCGCCGACAGGCTTTTCGGGTTCTCGCAACCCCGCGCGCGCCGTTTTGATCGACGCCGCCAGCGCTTCGATCGCCCTGTTCTGCCCGAATACCGTCAGTTTCAGGTCGCGTTCCAGCATACGCAAGGATTCGCGTTCGTCCGACCGCAGAGTCGTCGCCGGAACGTGCGCCGTTTGGGACACGATCCGTTCAATGTCGGCGACGGTGATCTGCTTTTTTTTGCGCCCCGTCTGCAAAGCGCGCGCCGCCCCCGCCTCGTCCAGCAGATCGATGGCTTTGTCGGGCAGCTTGCGGTCGTGCAGATAGCGCACGGACAAATCGACGGCGGCTTTGATCGCCTCCGCCGTGTAGACGACGTTATGGTGTTTTTCGTACGCCCCTTTGACGCCGCGCAAAATGGCGATCGTTTCATCGGCGGTCGGCTCTCCGACGTCGATTTTCTGAAAACGGCGCAAAAAAGCGCGGTCTTTTTCCATGTGGTTGCGAAATTCCTTGTACGTCGTCGAACCGATGCACCGCAATTCGCCCGAAGACAAAGCGGGCTTCAGCAAATTCGACGCGTCCATCGTCCCGCCCGCGGTCGCCCCCGCGCCGATCACCGTATGGATTTCATCAATAAACAAAATCGCGTTCGGATCGTCGCGCAACGTGTCCATAACGTACTTCAGGCGTTCTTCGAAATCGCCGCGGTAGCGCGTCCCCGCCAGCAACGCCCCCATATCCAGCTGATACACGACGGCGTTTTTCAGCAAAGCGGGAACTTCGCCTTCGACGATGCGGCTCGCCAGCCCTTCCGCCAGCATGGTTTTGCCGACGCCGGGGTCGCCGATCAGCAGCGGATTGTTTTTCGTGCGCCGGCACAGCACCTGAATCACGCGCGTCAGTTCGTTTTCGCGTCCGATCAACGCGTCGATTTTGCCCGATTTCGCCTTTTCATTCAAATCGATGCAGAAATCTTCGAACCCCGCGTCGTCGTAATATTCGTCGTCTTCGTCGTCGATGCCTGAAACGGGCGCGCTGCGGGTCAGATAAGTCACGGCGTCCAGTTTGGCGATCCCGTGCTTGTCCAAGAAATAAACGGCGAAAGATTCCCGTTCCGAAAACATCGCGGCGATCAGATGAACCGTCGTGACCATGTCGCGCCCGCTGGACTGCACCTGAATGGCGGCGCGCTGAAGAACACGCTGGAACGCCATCGTCGGACGCGGATCGCGCGGATTGTTTTTCTGAGCCAGCGAATCCAGTTCCGTGTCAATGAAAACGGTCAGGTCGTTTTTCAAATCGTCAAGCTTCGGACAGCATTTTTTGAAAAAAGGGCGGGCTTCGGCGTCGTCGCACGCCGCCAGCAACAAATGTTCCAGCGTGGCGTATTCGTGCGTGCGCGCGGCGGCGATCATCAGCGCGCGCTGCAAAGTTTGTTCCAGTTCGCGTGACAGCATGGTCAAACCCTTTCAATTTCGCAACGCAGGGGGTGCTGACTGCGGCGAGCGGCGTCAACCGCCTGCGCGGCTTTCATTTCGGCGACTTCGAACGTGTAGACGCCGCAAACGCCGACTCCGCTTTGATGAATCCGCAGCATGATCTCGTTCGCCTCTTGCGCGGTTTTGTCGAACAGGGACGTCAGCAGGGACACGACGAAATCCATCGGCGTGAAATCGTCGTTCAGCATGACGACCCTGTACATCGCCGGTCTTTTGATCTTCGGTTTCGTCATCGTGCCGCCCTGCGGCTGTTCCTGTGTTTTTTTCGCCATCGCCTCGCCTCTGTTTCGATATAATCCGTTCGAAACGGATTTCAAACGCGTCGAAACACTTTATCCGCTTTTGATTAAGCATAAATTAACATAAAATCCTTACGCTTTTCCAGTTTCAACGGTGACGCTCATGAATATCGCCAAGACGCTGTTTTTTCTGATGACTTTGCTGTGCTGCACGACCGCCGCGGCGCAGACGCGCACGGCGTCCCTGCTGATCGAGGCGGAAACGGGGCGCGTGCTGTTTTCCGAAAACGCGACGGAAAAGCGCTATCCCGCTTCGCTGACGAAAATGATGACGCTGTATCTGGCGTTCGACGCGCTGGAAAAAGGCGAAGCGCGCATGGATCAGCTGTTGACCGTTTCCAAAAAGGCGGCGGGCATGCCGCGTTCCCGCATGGGATTGAAAGAAAATTCGACCATTTCGCTGGAAAACGCGATTTTCGCGATGATTTCCAGATCGGCGAACGACGCCGCCGTCGTCGTGGCGGAAGGATTAGGCGGTTCCGAAGCCCAATTCGCCGATAAAATGACCCGCACCGCGCGCGAACTCGGCATGAAAAACACGCGGTTCAAAAACGCGTCCGGTCTGCACAACAAGGATCAGGTCACCACCGCGCAGGATATGGCGATTCTGGCAAAAGCGCTGATCCAGCACTTTCCAAAATACTATAAACTGTTTTCCGTGCGCGGGTTCCGCTACGGCAGGCGATATTACGGCAACCACAATCTTGTCGCGCGGTTTTACAAAGGCGGCGACGGATTGAAAACGGGCTACGTCGACGCGGCGGGCTATCACGTCGTCGGTTCCGCCGCGCGCGACGGAAAACGGCTGATCGGCGTCGTCATGGGGCGCAATTCCGTGCGCGAACGCGACCGTCATATTTTCAAACTGCTCGATTCCGGATTCGCCGCGCTGAAAAATAAAGCGAAAACCGTCAACACGATAAACGCCGAGCCGTTTTTCGAACCGATGAAAGAACAATCCCCCGCGACCAGCGAACAGGAATACAGACAACGCCGCGTCAAAGCCGAAAAACTGTCCGAATCGCTGGACGCCGTCGCGACCGTCGACGCCAGCCTGAACATGGAACAAAGCGGCAGCGTCGTTAAAAACGCCATTATTGACTGGGGACGCAAAAAACCGTGACCGATCTTCCCCCGATTTTAAAACAAGCGGCAGAAAGCCTGATTGACGGTTTGCGCGCGGCGAAACGGGACGCCGAAGCGGTCAGTTTGCGCTACCGCGGCGAAACGGGGACGGCGAAAACGTTGAAAAAACCGTCAGAATCCGTCGCCTATGCCGTTTCCAGAATGCCCGCGACGTTCGCTGCCGCGGATTTCGTTTTGCGACAGCTTCCCGATATCGGGGCGAAAAGCCTGACCGATGTCGGCGCGGGAACGGGCGCGGTTGTTTGGGCGGCGGGCGAGTTGTTCGATTTAAACGAAATCCTGTGTTTGGAAAGCGAACCCGCGATGATTCAAACCGGCAAAAAGCTGACGGACGCCTGCGGGGACGGTTTCAAAGTTCCGCCCGTCTGGCGGCGTTTCGATTTGACACGGGACGACATCGCCCCCGCCGACATTGTGACCGCGTCTTATGTGCTGAACGAGCTTCCCGAATCCGAACGGGAAAAAGCTTTGTTAAAACTGTGGGCGGCGACGAAAAAGGCGTTGGTGCTGATCGATCCCGCGACGCCCGACTGTTTTGCCCGCATGAAATCGTTTCGAACCCGTCTGATCGAAAACGGCGCGTTCATCGTTGCGCCCTGTCCGCATCAAAACGCCTGTCCGAACGACTGGTGCCACTTCGCCCGCCGCGTTCAGCGGTCGAAACTGCACCGCGCGATGAAAAGCGGCGACGCCCCGTTCGAAGATGAAAAATTCACTTACCTGATTGCGGCGCGGAAAAAATTTCCCGCGCCTTCCGCCCGAATCCTGCGCCGTCCGAAAATCGAAAAAAACAAGGTCGTTCTGTCGCTCTGCGCCGCGGACGGCATACGCGAAGTATCCTTTTATAAAGGAAGCGCGAACTACAAAGCCGCGCGCAAAGCCGACTGGGGCGACGCCTTTATTTCCAATCCGTGACGTTGTCGACGCGCAGGCGTCCTTTTTTGCATTCGGGACAAAGCGCGGTGTGCTTCATATCCAGTTTTTCCAGCACGCGCCCGCAGTCCAAACAGGTGAAATGCGGCACATAGTCGTCGTTTTTAAACAGGAAATGATAAGTGAAACGGTTGTACAGCCGAGCACAATGCGGGCAGTGATACGGCTGGTGTTCCCACGACTGCAGAATGACGGGGCGGTGTTTGCGGATCAGGGCGCGGATAAAATCAACCTCGTGCGGGTTGTCGACGATATATTGCTGAAAATCGACGCCGACCTCGCGTTCCTCCTCGGATGCGAAATTTTGCGTTCCCAGCGCCAGATCCGTTTTGCCGATACCGTATTTTCCGACGAAACGAAATCCGCAGTCCGGACACGAAAATTCGACCAGTTTGCCCATGTTGCCCTCCGCAATAAAAAAATCCGGCGAAAAACCGCGTGGATTCTGACATATTTTACGATATTCGGCAAGCCGAAGGTTTATTTTTTCGCCTTTTTTTAAATGAAGTGTTTTTTTGTCGCGCGCAAATGTGGTATAAGGGGGAAAAATTTTTTTCAATCACACTCTCGGAGGATACATGGTTTCTCATAAAGATATGGCGAATGCCGTCCGTTTTCTGGCTGCCGAAGGCGTCCAGAAAGCCAATTCGGGTCACCCCGGCATGCCGATGGGCATGGCGGACGTCGCTACCGTTTTGTTTACGAAATTCCTGAAATTCGACGCGAAAGCCCCTCATTGGGCGGATCGCGACCGCTTTGTCCTGTCCGCGGGACACGGTTCGATGCTGTTGTACAGCCTGCTGTATCTGACGGGCTATGAACAGGCGACGCTGGATCAGCTGAAAAGCTTCCGCCAGCTGGGTTCGCGCTGCGCGGGTCACCCCGAATACGGTCATTTGGAAGGAATCGAAACCACGACGGGACCTTTGGGTCAGGGCATTTCCACCGCCGTCGGCATGGCGATTGCGGAAAAACTGCTTGCCGCCCGCTTCGGTAAAGAAGTCGTCGACCACTACACTTACGTCATCTGCGGCGACGGCTGCCTGATGGAAGGCATCTCCGAAGAAGCGATTTCTTTGGCGGGACATCTGCGCTTGAACAAAATGATTGTGCTGTGGGACGACAACAAAATCACGATTGACGGCGCGACATCGGTCGCGACTTCGACCGACCAGCGCAAACGCTTTGAAGCGAACGGCTGGAACACGGACGAATGCGACGCGTACACCCCCGACGAGATCGAAGCCGCCATCGCGCGCGCCAAAAAATCCGACAAGCCGACCCTGATCGCCTGCCATTCCGTCATCGGCTACGGCGCGGCGAAAGAAGGCACCAGCAAAGTCCACGGTTCGCCCATCGGCACGGAAGACCTACTTGCCGCCCGCAAACGCTTGGGCTTCGAGTATGCTCCGTTTGAAGTCCCCGAAGCCATTTTGAACGAATGGCGCGCCGCGGGCGTTCGCGGAAAAGCCGACCGCGAAGCGTGGGAAGCCCGCTTTGCCGCCATGGACGAAGCCAAAAAAGCCGAATTCGACCGCACCGTTCTGCACCACATTCTGCCCAAAGACTGGAAGGAAAAAATGCAGGCGTACAAGGAACAGCTGCTGGCTGACAAACCCAAAGTCGCCACGCGCAAAGCGTCGCAAATGGCTTTGGACGTTCTGGTTCCCGCCATTCCCGAACTGCTGGGCGGTTCCGCGGACTTGACCGCGTCCAACCTGACGAACGCCAAAGCGTCCGTGTCCGTCACGCCCGACGATTTTTCGGGCAACTACATGCACTACGGCATTCGCGAACACGGCATGGCGGCGGCGATGAACGGCATCGCCCTGCACGGCGGATTCATTCCGTATTCGGGCGCGTTCCTTGTCTTTATGGATTACTTGAAGCCGTCTTTGCGTTTGGCGGCGTTGATGGGCATTCGCACGATCTACGTTCTGACGCACGATTCTATCGGCGTCGGCGAAGACGGTCCCACGCACCAGCCGATTGAACATCTGGCGAGCATGCGCGCGATTCCGAACGTCAACGTGTTCCGTCCCTGCGACGTGATTGAAACGGCTGAATGTTGGGAACTGGCAATCGAATCCGAACACGCTCCGTCGGTTTTGGCGTTGTCGCGCCAGAACTTGCCGACGTTGCGCGAATCCGTTGCCGAAAACCTGTCCGCCAAGGGCGCTTACATCATGCGCGATTGCGAAGGCGCGCGCGACGTGACGCTGATCGCGACGGGTTCCGAAGTCGAAATCGCCGTCAAAGCCAAAGACCTGTTGGCGGAAAAGGGCGTCAAAGCCGTCGTCGTTTCGATGCCGTCTTGGGAAATGTTCGACAAACAGGACGCCGCCTATAAAAAAGCCGTCTTGGGCGATTGCCCGCGCGTCGCGGTCGAATCGCAGGGCGCTTTCGGTTGGGAAAAATACACCGGACTGGACGGCGCGATCGTCGCGATGCGTTCGTTCGGCGCCTCCGCCCCCGCGGAACAGCTGTACGAACATTTCGGCATTACGCCGAATGCCGTCGCCGCCGCCGCGATGGGCTGCTTGAAAAAATAACATCGGGAAAAGGAGTTTAATAAAACTATGCCTATGATCACTTTACGTCAGTTGCTGGATCACGCCGCCGAATACGGTTACGGCATGCCCGCTTTCAACGTCAACAACATGGAACAGATTCTGGCCGTCATGGCGGCGGCGAAAAAAACCGATTCGCCCGTCATTGTCCAGACGTCCAAAGGCGCCCGCGGCTATGCCGGCGATCCGATGATCCGCCACATGGTCGAAGCCGCCTGCGAAATGTATCCCGACATTCCCGTCTGTCTGCATCAGGATCACGGGTCGTCCGTTGAAACGTGCGTCACGGCTTTGGCGAACGGCTACACGTCCGTCATGATGGACGGTTCGCTGAAAGACGGCAAACCCGCCACCCACGAATACAATGCCGAGGTGTCCGGAACGACCGCGACATTCGCGCACATGATCGGCGCGTCCGTCGAAGCCGAACTGGGTTGCATCGGTTCGCTGGAAACCGGCAAGGGCGAAAAGGAAGACGGTCACGGATTCGATGGTGCGATCGATAAAAAACAGCTGTTGACCGACCCCGACGAAGCCTATGATTTCGTCAAGGCGACCAACATTGACGCTTTGGCGGTCGCGATCGGCACGTCCCACGGCGCGTACAAATTCACGCGCAAACCGGACGGTGCGATCCTGTCGATCGACACGATCAAAAAAATCCACGCCAAAATCCCGACGGTTCACTTGGTCATGCACGGATCTTCCTCCGTTCCGCAGGAATTGCAGGACATGATCAACGAATTCGGCGGCAAGATTCCGCAGACCTACGGCGTCCCCGTCGAAGAAATTCAGGAAGGCATCAAATACGGCGTTCGCAAAGTCAACGTCGACACCGATTGCCGCATGGCGATGACGGGTGCGATCCGTAAAATCTTTGCGACGAAGCCCGACGAATTCGACGTTCGCAAATACATGGGTCCCGCGATGGAAGAAATGCAGAAAGTCTGCGAAGCCCGTTACGAACAGTTCGGCGCCGCGGGCATGGCGTCCAAAATCCATGCGATTCCGATGTCGGAAATGGCGAAACGCTATAAATCCGGCGAATTGAACCACATGCTGTGATTTAATTTCGAATAATCAAAAGCCCCGCGTTAACGCGGGGCTTTTTCTAATTATAAAAAAAACAGAAATTACGAGGAGCGATAGCGACGCGGCAATCCGGTCGGATATCAGCCGCGACCTTTCATTTCGCTCATTCTCATCGCCAAGCGCTGTTGCGGCGTCATGTTTTTCATCTTTTCAGCCTTTTCAGCCAGCACGTCGCGACCGGAGTTTTTCTGGGCGTCGACAATTCCGACATTCTGGCGCGCCTGACGTTTCAGGTCGATCTTTTTGCCGGCGTCGTCACGCGCTTTGCCGATAGCCTGCAATTTGGACTGGAACGATTCGGCTTTTTTGCCCTCTTTCGCGGAAATGCCCGCCGCGCGGTCTTTCGCAAAGTTCCAATAGGCTTTGGTGGAATTGTAATCCGCGGCGAATCGATCGCGTTTAGCTGCCAAATCTTTGAAATTATGCGCCGTTTCATGTTCCGTCGACGACATTTGATATTTGACGTCGGAAACCATGTCGGGATTTTTAGCCATCGCGACCATGAATTTCGCGATGTTTTCCTCCATCGCTTTTTTGGGATTGTTGGGTTTCAAAAAGTTTTTGACTTTGTTTTTAAAACGTCCCCAACGCGTTTTTTTGGAACCGTCCAGATCAACCTCGGGCTTTTTCCCCGCCAGAATGTCTTGGCGCATTTTATCGCTCAGACCGTGTTCGACCAGATTGTCCAGCACTTTGTTCGCACCGGCGGCGATGGCGACGTAATTAAAATGCGAATCTTTCGGATCGCTGTATTTCGCCATGGCTTCGGTGCTTTTCAGCGCGAAAGAAATATCCTCGATCGGTCCGGTTTTTGCCGCATACTGCGCCTGTTTCGCGGCGGCTTCCTGCGCCAGTTTTTCATGATCCGCGGCGTAGCCGTCGAATTTTTCGGATTCCGCAGTCGCGTGATTATAGCTCCATTCCGTGCCTTTGACGAAATCGATGTCGTACAGCGCCTTTTCCGCGAACGCCTTATCTGATTGTTTGTTATCAGCCATAGCCGATCTCCTTTCCAATGATACCATTGGATTTAAAGTAGCATTAAGCAGATTGTTCATCAATCGGAAAACGAAAACGTCACAAAAGTATCATAGAAAAAGGGAAAGCCGCAAAGCTTTCCCTTTATCAACCGCATTGGCGCGATTTTATTTGAAATAGCGTTTGAACAATCCGTCGAAACCGCGTCCGTGACGGGCTTCGTCCTTGCACATTTCGTGCACGGTGTCGTGAACGGCGTCATAGTTCAGTTCTTTTGCCAGCTTTGCCAGTTTCAGTTTGCCGTCGCACGCGCCAAATTCAGCCGCCGCGCGCATTTCGACGTTCTTTTTGGTCGAATCGGTCACGACTTCGCCCAACAGTTCGGCGAATTTCGCGGCGTGTTCGGCTTCTTCAAAGGCATAGCGTTTGAACGCTTCGGCGATTTCGGGATAGCCTTCGCGATCCGCCTGGCGCGACATCGCCAGATACATGCCGACTTCGCAACATTCGCCCGTGAAATTTTCGCGCAATCCCGCGACGACGCGTTCGTCCAATCCCTTGGCGGCACCGATGCGGTGTTCGTCGGCATAGGTTTTTACCGTTTCGTCCAACACCTCGAACGTCGTGGCGCCGCAGACGGGGCAAACCGCCGGCATTTCATCGGATTCGACGACATGACCGCAAACCGTGCATACGTATTTCATAAGATATTCCTCCAAAAATAAAAAATTCTTGTTCCTTATATCGTTGTTTAGAATGATTGTAAAGAAGTTTTTTTCATTTGTAATCGTTTTTTTCAAATTTTATACTGACCGCAAATGAAACGGGAGGATACCTTCATGACCGATTTTGACGAAAACAAACTGGCGGAACTGGCAAAACAAGCGGACGTTTTTTTGCAAACGGGCGTTAAAGACGCCGACACCGAACGCGTTTTCGACGAAATCAAGCAAATCGTATCAAAGGAAGCGGGCTGCATCGGTCTGGCGCAGATTGATTTGACCATCGGCGATATCGCGGGAAACGGAATGAAGATCGCGCGCTATATCCGCTACGCCGAACGCGTCGGACTGGATATGATTGTGTTCCCCGAATTGGCGCTGATGGGCTATCCCGTCGAGGACATCATCGACCGCCACCCCGTCATCGTCGCCGAAAATGTGCGGTGGATCAAGGAGCTGGCAAAGCTTTGTAAAAACACTACCGCTTTGGTTGGGTTTGTGGAACCGCGCGGGGATTCGCCCGTCGGACGGCGGTACTACAATTCCGTCGCCGTGTTGCACAAGGGGGATATTCAGGGCATCGTCCGCAAACGTCTGCTGCCGACATATTCGGAATTTAACGACAGCCGCTATATCGAGCCGTCGCCCGTCGCGGGCGTTCAGCCTGCCGACACTTTGGGCGCGTTTTCTCCCGAAAAGGTCGTCGATATGAAAAAAACGATTACCGTCAACGGCATATCCTACGGCATTTCGATTTGCGAAGACTGCTGGAACAACAAAGCTTTCTTTCATCACACTTTGTACGCCGTCGATCCCGTGGACGAGCTGGCGCGGGACAAACCCGACGTCTTTATCAACTGTTCGGCGTCGCCCTGCCGCGCGAAAAAGGAACAGCTGAAACACAATATGCTGTCCTTTATCGCCAAACAGTACGGGATTCCGTTTGCTTACGTCAATCAGGTCGGCGCGATGGACTGCTGTTCTTTTGACGGGGCGAGCCGCGTGTTTTCCGCCGACGGCGTTTTGACGGCGCGGGCGGTGTCGTTCGCCGAACAATGCCTGATCGTCAATCCGGCGAAAAACAAAGGCGCGGTCTATCCCTTGACCAAAGGGCTGGAAAAAACGCTGTCAGAAGAAAAAGTTTTCACTTTGGATTACGAAAACGATTTGGAGCGCACCTACAAAACAATCGTGCAGGCCGTTCGCGGATACTTTTCAAAATGCGGGCTGAAGCGCGCGGTTTTGGGACTGTCGGGCGGATTGGATTCGACGGTTTGCGCGGTTTTGCTGGCGGACGCTTTGGGCGCGGAAAACGTGTTCGGCGTCAGCATGCCGTCCGAAATCACCAGCGCGGAAAGCCGCGACGACGCCGCGACGCTGGCAAAGAATCTCGGCATTCACTTTACTCAAATGCCGATCAAGACAATGGTTGACGCGACGAACGGCTGTTTTGCCGAACTGTTTGCCAAAGTCGAATCGCAATGGGACTGCCGTTACAAAGCGTCCTTTACGCAAGACAATATCCAAGCCCGTTCCCGCGCCGTGTTTTTATGGGGAATCGCCAACGAATTCGCCGCCTGCATTCCCATTGCCACATCGGATAAATCCGAGCTTTATATGGGATACGCGACGATTAACGGCGATATGTCGGGCGGGTTCGCCCCGATCGCCGACGTGCCGAAAACCAAGCTGTTCGCCTTGGCGCGGTGGCTGAACGCGAACAGATCGGTCAAAAACGCCGTTCCCGAATCCGTTATCCTGAAACGCCCCGGCGCGGAGCTGGCAATCGACCCGAAAACGGGCAAACCCTTGATTGCCGAGGACGCTTTAATGCCCTATCCGTTCCTTGACGAAGTGATTTGGCGTATCGAAAACAAACATGAAAGCTATGCCGATATGCTGGATTCGGAATTCCTGTACGAAAAAACGACGCCCGTTTCCCGCGAACAAAAAACCGCTTGGCTGGACAAGTTTTACAAGCGTATGGCGGGCGCGCTGTACAAATGGTCGATTTTGCCGCCCGCGGTCATCGTGGAATCGCGTTCCATCAACAAAATCGACTATCGCCAGCCGATTACGTCGTGCCGCATCGACTATAAAGGCAAAACCGTTCGGGAAATCGGCGATTTACTGCAAAACGCTTGAAACCGGAAAGCGAAAAGCGTACTTTTTGCGTTAAAGTGAACTTTAAAGGAAGGATTTTCCATGCTTTACACAATCGGCGACGTTTCGCAAAAAACGGGATTGCCCGCCCCGACGTTGCGTTATTACGACAAAGAGGGGTTGCTGCCGTTCGTGAATCGCGGCAACGGCGGAATCCGCAAATTTCAGGATACCGATCTGGAATGGCTGCGTATGATTGAATGTCTGAAAGCCAGCGGCTTGCAAATCAGGGATATCAAACGCTATATCGATTTGACCGTTCAGGGTGATTCGACGATCGAAGAACGCCGGAAAATGTTTTACAAACAGATCGAACAGGTCAAACGCGATATGCGGGCGTTGCAAAACACGCTGGATATGCTGACTTACAAATGCTGGCTTTACGACACGGCGGCGGCATTGGGCAGCGTCGATGCGGTCAAGGAAATCCCGCTTGACGAAATGCCCGAAAAAATCCGCAAGCTGAAAGAGAAGATAGCCAAGACGCATTGTTCGTCCTTTCGCAAATGCGGGGAGGTTGCCGGGAAATGACACAGCCGCATATTCAACTGAACGAAACCCAAGCCGCTCCGTTCGCCCTGTTGCCGGGGGATCCCGCGCGGCTGGACAGGATCGCGCCTTTTCTGACAAATGTCAAAGAGCTGGCGTACAACCGTGAATACCGCAGTTTGTCGGGCGAATATAAAAATATCAAAGTAATGGCGGTATCGACGGGAATCGGCGGGTGTTCCGCCGGCATCGCCGTTGAAGAACTGTCCCGCATCGGTGTCAGGGCGATGATTCGCATCGGGTCGTGCGGCGCGATGCAATCCGGCATCGGACTGGGCGATTTGATTTTGGCGGCGGGCGCGGTGCGCGACGACGGCGCATCGCAGGCCTATGTCGATTTGCGCTTTCCCGCCGTCGCGGACACGGAGCTGCTGAACGCGTGTCTGAACGCCGCGAAACAAAACGGTTTCAAACACCACGTCGGCATTGTTCACAGCCACGAAAGCTTTTATATCGACGATAACGAGGAACAAAAGCGATTCTGGGCGAAAAAAGGCGTTTTGGGCGCGGACATGGAAACGGCGGCGCTGTACACGATCGGACGGTTGCGCGGCGTGAAAACGGCGTCGATTTTGAATAACGTCGTCGTCAGCGGCGGCGACACGGCGGACGCGATCGGCGGATACGTCAACGGCGAAAATATGACAGAACAAGGCGAGAAAAACGAGATTCTGACCGCCCTCGACGCTTTCACGTTATTGAAATAGAACGAAAAAAGCGGGGCGTTATCCCCGCTTTTTCATACGAAACGAAATCAGAATTTCCCGATCGCGCGGTACAGATTCGATTTCCCGACCAAAACGGTATAGAATGATGTAATCAGTTCTTGGCGCGCGGTCGCCAGTTGCGCCTGAACGGTCAGCAGGTTCAACAGCGTTTCTTTGCCCGCCCGATAGGACGCGCGGGACACGCGTTCGTTTTCTTCGGCGGATTTCAAAACGTCCTGATTGATTGTGTACGACGCAAGGGCGGTTTTATAATCCTGATACGCCGACCAGACCTCGTTTTTAACCGCGTCTTCGGTGCTTTTTTCCTGCCAGACGGCTTGGCGATAGTCGTAGCGCGCCTTTGCCAGAGCGTAGGATTTGGAAAAGCCTTCGAACAACGGAACGTTCAGCACCACGCCGACATCGCCGCCGTAAGTGTAGGGATATCCGTCTTTAAAAGGTTTGTCGTCTTTCCACCGGTCGGCATAGGACGCGTTCGCCGTCAAAGCCAACGTCGGCGCCATCGCGGATTTCGCGGCGTCTATTCCCGCCGAAGCCGCCGCTTTGGCTTTTGCCGCGCCTTTGATTTCGGGACGCAGATCCAACGCCAGCTTTATCATCTTTTGCACGGGCATTTTTTCCGCCAGCGCGGTTGAACCGTCGTCTTTTTTCGGCACGACCAGAGAAAACTTCGTTTCGGGCGGCAGGTTCAGCAACGTCGCCAGATTCGCCTGATTCTTTTCAATCGTGTTTTGCGCCGCCGTCACCGCCAGCTTGGAACGCAGATACGTTGTCTTCGCCAATAATAAATCGGACGTCGCCGCTTTGCCGACCTGATATTTCTTTTGCGTTTCGTCGTATGATTTTTTATAGGACGCGACGCTGGTTTCGGCGGATTTCAAAACCTCTTTCGCGCTCAACAAATCCATGTACGCGCTGTGAACGCCCAGCACCAGATCGTGCAAAGCCGCGTTGTAACCGAACGCCGCCTGTTCCATATACGCTTTCATCATATCCGTTGACGCGGAACGTCCGCCGAAATCCAGCAGCAGCCAGTTCAAAGCGACGTTGATCGAATACGGCTTGGCTTTCATATCTTTATAGACATTGGCGTTCGGTTCGTCGTATTGCCCTTTGCCGTGCGACGCCGTCGCCGCCGCCGTCAGATTGACGTTCGGCAGATAAGCGGCTTTGCTTGCGCCGAATCCCGCTTCCGCCGATTTGACCGCCATAAAGGTGCGGTTCAAGTCGGGGTTGTTGCACACGCCGATTTGAATCAAGTCGTTCAACCCCAGCTTGCCTTTGACATTCACTTTCGACAGGCAGTTTTCAGGGGCTTTTTGCGTATAAACCGACATCGGGTCGAACGCGTTCGCGGGGGCGGTCAAAAGCGCCGCGACACCCGCCGTTAACAACATCTTTTTCATTTGTTTCCTTTCTTCATCGCCTTGTCGGCAAGGGTTTGAACCAAAACGTACAACAGCGGAATGACAAACAATCCGACCAGCGTGCCGACCAGCATGCCGTAAAACACGGGCGTGCCGATCGCCTGTCGGCTGTTTGCGCCCGCGCCCGTTGCGTTAATCATCGGGAACACCCCCAAAATGAACGCGAAAGCCGTCATCAAAACCGCGCGGAACCGTTCGCGCAAAGCGTACATCGCCGCGCGCGGGACGGTCATATTCAGCCCTTGGCGGGCGTCACGGGCGAATTCGACGATCAAAATCGCGTTTTTGCTCGCCAATCCGACCAGCATGACGATCCCCAACTGCGCGTAAATCGATAAAGGCAGTCCCGTAATCAGCAGCCCCGCCAAAGCCCCCGCCGTCGCGACGGACACGGACATCAAAACGGGAATCGGCAAAATCCAGCTTTCATACAGCGACACAAGGAACAGATAGGCGAAAACAACCGCCAGCGACAACAGCAAACCGATTTGCCCCTGATTGTTCTTTTCCTGATAGCTCATGCCCGACCATTCATAGGAAAATCCTTTGACGCCTTTTATCAGGCTTTCCAGTTCCGCCATCGCTTCGCCCGACGACACCGCGGGATTTTGTTCCGCCGTGATGTCCGCGCTGGGATATTGGTTGTAGCGGGAAATCACGCGCGGGGACATGACTTGGGTCAAACCGACCAAAGCCCCCAAAGGCACTTTTTCGCCCGTCGTCGATGGAACGTAGATGTCGCGCATACTTTCGACATCGTCGCGGAAACGCGCGTCCGACTGCACGACGACCTTGTTGACTTGCGTTCCGATGTTGATGTCGTTGACGTACATGGATCCCAGATAGGCTTCCAAAGTCGAATAGAGGTTCGACAACGGCACGTTCATCGATTCCGCCTTTTCACGGTTGATTTCGATGAACACCGCGGGCGTTTTCGACGTGAACGTCGTAAAACCGTACAAAAACTTCGAGTTCGTGTTGACTTTTCCCAACAGCTTTTGCGCTTCGGCGTCCAGCTTGGCGTAATCCATGCCCGACGTCATTTGCAGACGGAAATCCATACCGCCCTGATTGCCCAAGCCCTGAATCGCGGGAAATTCAAAGAACTGCAACTCGGCTTCGGGCGTTTCGGCAGTCAGCTTCGCGCGCATTTCGTTCATCAGGTTGGTGGAATACAGCGACGGAGCTTTACGCTTGTCCCACGGTTCCAAATCGACGATCACCATCGCCGTGTTTTCGGAACGCCCCGCCAGAATGCTGACGCCGACGACGCCGATCGACCCGCGCACGCCCTTTTGCGCCAGAATTTTTTCCGTCACTTTTTCAACAACCGCTTTGGTGCGGGCATAAGACGCGCCTTCGGGCAAAGTGATGTTCGCGATATAAACGCCTTGGTCTTCGTTCGGGACGAACGACGTGCCGTTCAGCTTGAACAAAGTGCCGTTCAACGCCAGAATCACGCCGAAAATCAAAGCGATGACGCTGATGCGCCGCGCGAACAAAGCCGCCGTGCGCGCGTATCCGTTCGCCGTCGAATTGACGACGCGGTTGAACCATGCGAGCGGTCCTTTCTTTGCCGTCTTAAACGGTTTCAAAAAGTACGCGCACAAAACGGGTGACAATGTCAGCGCGTTCATCGCCGAAAACACCAAAGACGTGCTGATGGTGATTGCGAACTGCTGGTAAATCTTGCCCGTGATGCCGCCCATGCAGGCGATGGGGACGAAAATCACGACCATGACCAGCGTTGTTGAAACCAGCGCGCCCGTGATTTCACGCATGGTGCGCCGGGTCGCTTCCAACGGAGGGAGCTTTTCCTTTTCCATCAAATGCATCACACGTTCGACAACGACGATCGCGTCATCGACGACCGCGCCGATCGCCAGCACAATGCCGAACAGCGTGAACATATTGATGCTGAATCCCAACGCCAGCATAACCACCATGGTCGCCAGCATGGATACGGGAACCGCAATCAACGGAATCAGCGTCGTGCGCCAGTTCTGCAAAAACACCCAGCACACCAGAACGACCAGCACGAACGTTTCAAACAACGTGTGCAACACTTCGGAAATCGACGCATTGATGTAATCGGTCGAATCGTAGTTGAATTTGTATTCGACGCCTTCGGGCAGGGATTCTTCCAAACGCGACAGTTCGGCGCGCAGTTTTTTCATCGCGTCAACGGCGTTCGCGCCCGAAGACAGCTTGACCTGCAAAGACACGGCGGGCGCGCCGTCGGCAAACGCCGTAATGCCGTAAGATTCCTCGCCGTAAGACACGTTCGCGATGTCTTTCAGCCGCACCAGTCCGCCGTGTTCCGCCGTGCGGACGATGATTTCGCGAAAATCTTTCACTTCATTGATGCGCCCTTGAGTTTTCAGCGGATAGACCATTTGCGCGGAATCGTCCGGCGCGGCACCCAGCTTGCCCAAAGTCGGCTGATAGTTCTGCGACGAAATCGCGTTGCGGACATCTGCCGCCGTGATGTTCAACGCCGCCATTTTGTCCGAATTGAGCCATACGCGCATGGCGGAGCTTGCGGCGTACACGTCCACCCCGCCCACGCCGTCGATGCGCGCCAAAGCCTCTTTGACGTTGTCGATGACGTAATCCGCCAGTTCAAGGCTTGATAAAGTGTGTTTCGGCGACACGAACGAAATCATCGCCAGCATATTCGTCGATTCGCGGGTAACGGTCACGCCCTGACGGGTGACTTCGGCAGGCAGGGACGCGGTCGCGATCTGCACGCGGTTCTGCACTTTGACCTGCGCCATATCGGGATCGACGCCCGTTTTGAACGTTACGGTCAGGGAATACGTCGTATCCTCGGACGACGAAGACATATACAGCATATCTTCGACGCCGTTGACTTCGCGTTCGATGGGGATTGCGACCATTTTCGCAATCACGTCCGCGGACGCGCCGGGGTACGTCGCCGAAACCGTCACCACGGGCGGCGTGATTTCGGGATACAGCGCAACGGGCAGCAGCTTGATCGCCACCAATCCCGCCAAACACATCACAATCGCGATAACAATCGCAAATCGCGGGCGTTTCAGAAAAAACTCCGAAAACATCTTCAGCCCTCCGATTTCACAAAGCTTTGCTTGACGGTCGAACCGTTTTCGACTTTTTGCAAGCCCTGCACGATGATATGCGCGCCGGCGTTCAGCCCGTCGGTTACGATCAGCCTGTCGCCGATTAAATCACCCGTTTTGATGTAAGTTTTTTGCGCTTTTTCTTCGGCGTTCACGACATAGACGAACAGCCCCTGATTATCCTGCATCACGGCGGATTGCGGAATCAAAACCAGCGGACGGTCTTCGCCCGCCTTGACCAGCACGTCGACGTGATTTCCGGGCAACAGCGTTTTGTCCGCGTTTTGAACATCAATATACGCCGCGACCGTCGCCGTCATCAAATTGACTTCGCTGTCGAAAAACGTCTTTAACACTTTGACGGGAACAATCGTTTCGTCGGGCAGGACAACTTTGATATCCGTAATGAAATCGCCGTTTGTTTTCAAACGCTTCATCGCGGTCAGACGGTCTTTGTCGGTTACGGAAAACGAAACGCGTATCGGCGAAATCTGCACGATGCGCGCCATTGCGCGCCCCGACATATCGACAAAATTGCCTTTGGTAATCAAAGCCTTGCCGATAAAGCCGTCAATCGGGGCTTTGATTTCCGTATAGCCCAGATTGATGCGCGCGGTCGCGGCGTTCGCTTCGGCGGCTTTGACGGCGGCTTTCGCCTGCGCCAGCGCGCTTTCGGACGCTTCGATGTTCGACGCGGTCAGGACTTTTTGCTTGAACAGCACTTTGTTGCGTTTGTGGTCGCTTTCGATTTGCTTCAAGTTCGCCTTTGCGCGCGCGACTTCGGCGTCCGCGCTGTTGACGGCTTCCTTGTAGCGGCTTTGTTCGATGACGAACAGCACCTGATCTTTTTTGACAAAGCCGCCTTCGTCAAACAGGATTTTATCCAGATAGCCCGTGACCTGCGCCTTGACATCGACGCTGTTGATCGCTTCGACCGTCGCGATGTATTTTCTGACGGGCGCGGTGTTTTCCAAAACCGCGTCCGTGGTCACCACATACGGCACACCGCCGCCGAACCCGTGATTTTCCGCGGGCGTCAAGCGGGTTTTCAGCCCCCACCCCGCCGCGACGCACGCCAGCAGGACGATCAGCTGAAACAGGATTTTTCTTTTGCTTAAATGAACGACTTTCATCAAACGCTCCTATCGAAAAGTTTTGGATTGTTTGATAAAAGCGGAATTTTTTCGAATCAAGAAAAAATTTTTTTATATCACTTTGTAATGGTTTTCGGCTTCTTTCGAATGGCGATGTCGACGCGAACGCCGGAATCAAGGCGCGTTTCCAAAACATACAGATCGTTGTAGCGGAAATCGTCGTCTTCCGGCTGTTCGGAAGCGGTATTGTCTTTGACAACCTTGACTTTTCCCGCTTTGGACACTTTGCGCACGCGCAGGGCTTTCACAACGTCGTCAGTCAGATATTTGCCGGATTTTTTCCACCGCATCACGCTTTGAACGCTGACGCCCAACGCTTTCGCCGCCGCCGTCATCGACAGTCCAGACACCAGCAGAGTCATCGCCAGCCATTTTTCGTCCAAGCTGCGGACGCGGGACGTTTCGCGCGTGAACTGACAGCCGCATTCGGCGCATTTAAAGCGTTGCCGTCCGCGCGCCGTCCCGTATTTCACCGACTTTTCACCCCCGCATTTCGGACACTTCATCACGCCGCCTTCAAAAATCATTTCACCATTACAAAGTAACATATTTTTCGCACAATGCAAGCGGCGTTTCCAAACATCGAATCGAAACGAAAAATCCCCCGCCGACGGACACGGAGGATTTAACCGTTTTTCTTTCATCACAGGTTCAACCCGTTCACCCATGCGCGAACGCCGTCAGTGTCCGCGCCGAAACCGACCCGACCGTTTTGAACGACCGAACAGCCTTTGCACGCCGCGTTATCGGGAACGGGAAACGTCATTCATTTTTCAAATCGCAAAAAAAAGGCTTTCCCCGAACCGAAGAAAGCCTTTTTCGCGTTTAGAACGGTTATTCAATGCAGCAATCGACCGCTTTACGCACAAACGATTTCATTTTGGACAGCGCGCTTTGCGGTTCGGCGGCGACACCCTTTTCCGCGGATTCGACGACCTTTTCCGCAGGTTCGGATTTGTCGGCGGCGGCGTTTTCCGCCCGTTCCAGTTTTTCGGAAATCTTCGCCGCGTCTTCGCGTTTATCCTCGATCCACTTCACGTCCGCCGTGTCCAGCATGTTCATATTCAGCCCCCAGAACAGGCAGTAAAGTTCGTAAGCGTGATTGAACAGCTTGTACGCGTCGTCGCGATGTCCCAGACTTTGCTGTTTCGTGCCGACCTCCATCAGGCGCATGGCTGACGCCAGCAAATGTTTGGAAATGCACCAGACTTCACCTTCATATTGCGGAATAACCTTCTGCATCAAAGTCTTGCGTAATTCGCGAACCTCTTCGATCAGGTCGTAAAACGAGTTTTTACCCGTTTTCGCACCGCTGAAAACCAAATGCTCCTCGATCGAAATCAAATTCATGATCGCAATCGTCAAGTCCTGATCCGAAGACAAGTCTTTCGGATTGACTTTTTTCGTCGCGTCAATTCTTTCGACAAATTCCTGAACGTCTTTCGCTTTTTTCATGTCAAATCCTCCTTAAAACAAGAACAAATCGGGATAATAGTTCAGCGCGACGCTGACCAAAAGCAGGACAACCACGGGCAAGACCACCTTTTCAAACGGAAAATGCGCGTGTCCGCCGTTGCGGGCTTTCATCCAAAAATACAGCTTTTCCGTATAGATGAACAACAGCGCGCCCGCCAGCGTCCAAAACAAAAACGCGTCCAGATACAGCGCGAACAAAATCGGCTGCGGCGTATAAACCAGATCCTTTAAATACATGAAACCGATCGATGACAGGGAAACCGCCATCAACAAAACATCACGCCCGTAAAAACACCATTTTTTCTTGTCAAACCATAAAATCAGCCAGTACCCCAGCAACGCCAGCAACGCGCCCGCCCACAGACCGACAATATTATCGGCGACACCGATCGCCCGCGCGATTTCCAGCGACGCGCCGATCGCCACCGTGCAAACCGCGCACGCCGGATTCGCCAAAGCAGGCTTTGCGGCGACAATCACAGCCAAAAGCATCAAAAACAATCTTTTCATTCCGGTTCCTCCGACACATGTTTTGAAAAGTATATGTATCATAATCACTATATATCAAACTTGTCAACAATTATGTTGGCAAGTTTTCGCTTTTTTGCTAGGTTAGAAAAAAAAAGGGGGTTTGACAATGCAAAAACAGCTGTCCGTCGAAACAATGGAAAAAGCGGTTCGGGGCGTCTACGACATCGGGCACCCCGTTCGTCTGCGTATTTTGGAATTTCTGGACGTCAACGGCGCGTCGTCCGTATCGGCGATTGCCGACGGCATCGGCGAAGACAGGCTGGTCGTGTCGCAAAGCTTGAAGAAAATGCGCGACGCGGATTTGGTGAAAACGCGGCGCAAGGGCGTCTTTATCTATTATATGCTGAACGGCGACTACCCCGCCAGCCTGTTTGTCTGCGCGCGCAAATTGTACGGATATATGACAGACGATTTTTCGTATTTGGCGGACGGCTGCAAAAAAATCCTGCCCCGCGATTTCACGACGATGACCGCCAACCACATCAAGCTGTTCGCCCACATTGACAAAATGCGGATTTTGGAATGCCTGACGCTGTTCGGGGAATGTTGCGTTTCCGACATTGTCGAAAAAACGGGCGTCGAGCAAATCAAAGTGTCGCAATATTTAAAGCGAATGCGCGACTGCGGCTTTGTTTCGGCGCGAAAGCAGGGACGGTTCGTCTACTACAGCGTCACGAACGGCATTCACAAAACGATCGTCAAGTGCGTTCACCGCCATTTCGCCTAATCTTTTTCCGACTTGTTTCGCGGCTGTTTCCGGCTATAATGCGATTGTCTTTTGATTTCAAACGAAAGGATTTGCGACATGGCGACGGCGACGACGGGCGAAGAATACAAATTGCTTCATTCCACACCGAAATTGGTGAAAATGGCGAAACTGTTTTCCCTGATCTGGATTTTGGCGGTGACGGCTCCCGCGCTTTATTTCGTTTCACAACACGCGGAAAGCCTGAAGGAATACGCGGTCGTTCGGGCGGTCGGCGAAGCGAACGGCGTTTTGAGCGACCAGTACGACGCCTTTTCCGCCAAAGTGCTGAAAAACGTCGACATCGACAAATACACGGCGACTATCAAAATCCCCGAAATCAAAACGGACAAACCGATGGCGCAAGTCGAAAAAACAACCAAAAAAACAAAGGATATCGCGTCAAAACTGGCGAAACTGGGCGTCAAAGAAGCCGCCAAGATCGAAAATTCGACCGACATGCTGCAAAAACAGGTTGATAAAATCAACAAACAGCTGAAAACAACGACCGATAATTTGAAAACCGCTTTGAACAAAAGCGTTCGGGAAGGATTGAAAAATGAAATTTCGTCGCTGGCGGCGACGCAAATCCAAAAACAGCTCGCGTTAAGCGATTCTTCCTATAAAAAACTGAAAAGCGGCGGCTACGGTTTCGCGTCCGAATCAACCGCGGCAATCTACAAAGAACTGGCAAAAAACAAAAAAGGCGTGTTCGCCGATGTCGTCAAAACCGTCGATAAATACTTTTGTTACGGATATTGGGCGATCTTGGCTTTGGTGCTGATCGCTTCCCTGATTCCCCCGTTCATCGTCACAAAGCTGGCGAAAAAGTTTTCGGCGTTCTACACGCAATGCCCGTATTGCAAAAAGGTTTTCATGTCCAAGAAAAACGCCTTTAACATTCTGAAAGCGTTAAAATTCTGGTGACCGCGACCGATAAAAAAGCCTGTCTTTTAATCGGCGTTTTTCCGCCGGCGTTTAAGAGTCGGCTTTTTTCGGTTTGTTCCGAACGTTTCTTTTCTGTTTTTTCGCCATCACGTCGGCGACATAATCACGCACGGCGATGCCGATGTCCTTTAAATGATTGTCAAACGCGTGTCCCGTGCGCGGAAACATCGCGTAACGAACATGCACGCCGCGCTGTTTCGACAGCTTGTCCGCCAACGCGGCGACGGACGGTTCGGGGATTTGTTCGTCTTCGCCCCCGTGAATAATCAAACCGGACGCCGGACATGGCGCCAGAAAGGAAAAATCCTTTGAATTGGCGGGAGGGGCGACCGAAATAAAACCTTTGATTTCCGGACGGCGCATCAACAGCTGCATACCGATCCACGCCCCGAACGAATACCCCGCCACCCAGCACGTTCCGGCGTTTTTGTTCATTGTTTGCAACCAGTCCAAAGCCGCCGCCGCGTCGCTCAGTTCGCCGACGCCGTCGTCGTATTTTCCCTGCGACCGACCGACCCCCCGGAAATTAAACCGCAACACCGCAAACCCCAACGCGTTGAACACCTGATACAGCGTGTACGTCACGCGGTTGTTCATCGTCCCGTCCGCGGTCAAAGGTTCGGGGTGCAGAATCAAAGCCAGAGGGGCTTCGTCGTCCCTTCCCCGCTGATAGCGTCCTTCCAGTCGTCCGTCCGGACCGTTAAAAATAACATCGGGCATATTGAAACCTTGCAAAGGGTGAGTTATAAACTTAGAAAGTTCTATCTTAACCGAATGAAGGTAAAATGTTCAAGCTTTCGCCGAAAGAAATCTTTGAAAAAACGTCCGAATACGCCGAAACCGTCTTAAAGCGCGATCCGGCGGCGCGTTCGAAAATCGAAGTGTTTCTGTGCTATCCGGGACTTCACGCGATTTTGACGTACCGCTTGGCGCATTGTTTGTGGCAAAAGGATTTCCGCACGACGGCGCGCGTCCTGTCCGCCATCGGACGTTTTTTGACGGGCGTCGACATTCACCCCGCCGCGCGAATCGGTAAAAACCTGTTCATCGACCACGCGACCGGCGTCGTCATCGGCGAAACGGCGGAAATCGGCGATGACGTGACGCTTTACCACGGCGTGACACTGGGCGGGACATCGACTTCGCAGGGCAAAAGACACCCGACGCTGGGCGATCGCGTCATTGTCGGCGCGGGCGCGAAATTGCTGGGTCCCATCGTTATCGGCAACGACGCCCGCATCGGATCAAACGCCGTCGTGCTGAAAAACGTCCCCGAAGCCGCCACCGCCGTCGGCGTCCCCGCCCAAATCGTGCGATGCCGCAATAAAAAAGCGGAAAAGACGTTCGAAGCCTACGCCGCCGAAAAAACAGACCCGATGATGAAAGCGCTGGAGGATCTGAAAGCGCAGGTCAAAGCTTTGGAAAAACAACTGAACGCCAAAGACGGCGATAAAAATTGAATCGCGCTGAAAAATCGTGTTGACAGCAACGAAAAAACACGATAAAAGATTGCCTGTCCGATGGCGGAGTAGCTCAGTTGGTTAGAGCAGCGGAATCATAATCCGCGTGTCGAGGGTTCGAGTCCCCCCTCCGCTACCATTTAAAAGCCCCGCGCGTTAAAGTGCGGGGCTTTTTCATATCCGCCGTTTTTTTTCACCGCCCGATAACGATTTCCAAAACGTGCCGTTCGTCCGCCGCGGTTTGGGGCGACGAAAATCCCGTCAGAGCGTCTTGCGCCTTGAAACCGATATAGATTTGTTCCGGACGCACGCCTTCCTGCAAAAAGATTTCCCCGACATTTTTCGCGCGGTCCAAGGCTTCCAGCCCTTGCTCGGCGGGAACGCCGCGGTATTCCAACCGCCCCAGTAAACAGACGTAATCGCCGCTTTCGCGCGCCTGTTCCGCCGCCTCTTCCAACTGACGAACGGCGGCATCGCTCAACTCCACACTGCCGTAATCGAACAAAACGGAAAAACGCCGCCCCGATGATGCCGGACAGCCCGTTCCCTCCGTCACATCGGCAGACACGCAAGCGTTCAAAAAAATTAACACGAAAATCAAAAACAACCTTTTCATTTTACCCGCCCTTGTGCTAAGAAAGAAATACCTTTCGCGGATATGGTGGAATGGTAGACACAACAGACTTAAAATCTGTTGAGGCTTTGTCCTCGTGCGGGTTCAAGTCCCGCTATCCGCACCAATCAAAAGCCCTGAAATTTCGGGGCTTTTTTATTATCGGGAATAGGGGTGCGAATTGCAACAGGATTGTTATAAATCCGACTTAATCCCGTTGTCCCGTCGGCAAAGCATTTGACAGTTTTCCGCCGTTCCTGAGCATAAAAAAAGCGCTCGGTAAAGAGCGCTTTTTCGATTATCGGGTTACCACAATTTTCTTTGTTTCACCGTTTTTTACAGTTACGGGAAGCATCATCCCTCCGCCATAATAATTTATAATTTCATTCCTACCGTAAACGCCCCAAACTACACTTGATACAACAAAGAAAGAACCGTCGCCAACTTTTTCAAATTCAAATTTTCCGTCAACGTCGCATACTGTTTTTCTCGTAAATTTCCAATAATTACTTTCGTCTGTTTCTTTGACGGATTTGAATTGATGTTTTACGCTTACCGGAATATAAAAACCATCTCCATTTTGAACGTATAACGCGTTCATTCTTTTCTCAGCATATTTTGTAGCCGGAATAAGCATCACGATTCTTCCCGAACATTTTTTGATATCACCGCCTATCGTTGTTAAAAAAGAAGAACCGACAATCGTATTTTTCCCTTTTTCCATTTGTTTCTTTGCCATGTTCTGATCAAATTCAGGCAAATAGACAAGTTCGAGCTCCGGCGTAACGCACGCGCTCAATAAAAGCAATGACACCAAACATAGAATTTTACTCATTATTTATCCTCCTTTCCTAAACGTTTTTTAGCTGCTTCCCGAGCACCCTCCAATGTTGAACAGATATCTTCTTTGGGAGTGCTTTTATACTTGACAATATATTGTGCATTGACAATGTGCCCGTTTTGATCTAACGGCAATTCGATAATTGTGTACTCTGGTGTTTGCTCGATTATTTTTTTCATTTTCAACCTCCGTAACAAATAACCCGCCTGAAATTCAGGCGGATCGGAGAGTTCGAAAATCATACAGCAAGAATGACCGTTTGACCTTTAAAGCCGACCGATTCAAATCGGGGCTTCTGAACATACGTCAAAACCTCCCCGATCCGTAATGGAAATCGGGGATATAATTCCGCTTTGCCATACGCAAAACGGATTGTCGGCGTTTATATCAAACACCGCTTGCTGTAAGAGCTTTCGACGGCTCCGAACCTGTCTGTTTCAGGCTCTGTTTGCCGTCGGCACCATTGCCGACGACAGATGCGAAAAGAATAGAGGTTTTCTTGTTTTCACGCAAGCACAAAGCGGATTTTCCGAAAAACCTTCTTGCTCTGTTTCCTTGTGTCCGATAGACTGTGCCAAGTATTTCAACCAAAAGGAATTTTCATCATGCCCGATAGGGAAGTCAAAACCATTCAAGACTTGATCTTTTACCAATACGCCAAAATCATCGCCAAAAGCGCGATGAAGACGGGCGATAACGAAACGGCGAAGAAAAATCACTACGGCTTTATCAAAAAGACTTTTCGCGAGTTGCGCGACGGCAAGAAATCTTGGTCGGACATTTTGCGCGAGGATCTGCAATTCGTTGAATCGGACAAGGCGTGCGCGTATTGCGGCGCGACCGGGATCATGACCATAGACCACATCATTCCCAAAAGCCTGCGCCTTAACGACCGGTGCGCGACGTGCGACAAAATCCAAGGCATTCACAACATCGTCTACGCCTGCAAACACTGTAACAGCGCGAAAGGCGACACGGGGCTTTACACGTTTTTCAACAAACTGAACGGAACGGTTTGCGATCCCGACCTGATCCCGCCGTTGTTGGAAAAGAAATATTTAAAGCTGATGTGGTGTTGCCACAAATGCGCGGGAACGTTGGACGCCGGCGATTTGAACGGCGACGGGCGGTTGGACGTTTTGGACATCGACGCGATCATCAGCCGCGGCAACGGATTGACTGCAACCCCGATCCGGAATCAAGAAAACTGACTGCGCGTTGCCAAACAACCGCCTCGCGCGGTTTGTTTGCAAAATCCCCTTGTTTTATAAAACTTCGATCCGCGGCGCGCGAAGATCTTTCGGCGCGGTTCCGTTTCAAGCGGGCTTTATAATTTGATTTTTACCCGATTTTGCTTTACAAACAACGCGTCGACACATTTTCAAAAACGGAAAAAACATGTCCTTTTTCAAAAAGAAAAAACAAAATCTGCCCGCTTTGACCAAAGACAACCTGATGATGTACAAACGGGTTTGGCTGACGTATGTCGCGCCGAAATGGAAACTGCTGACGCTGTCCGTCGTTTTGATGCTGGTCGCGTCCAGTTTCGACGCCCTGTTGGTCAGCCAGCTGAAACCCGTATTCGACGAAGTCTTTCTGGATAAAAACCGCGCTTTGCTGGGACGCATCGGCTTGATTATTCTGGGATTGTACTTTTTAAAGGGCGCGTTCAGCTATACGCAGGCGCTGGTGATGACAAAGCTGTCCATCGGCGTTATCCGGAGCATGCAGTTCGATGTTTTTAAAAAGCTGCTGACCATGGACAGCAAGTTTTATCAAAAACACACGCTGGGCGAAATTCTGACGCGTTTCGGATCCGACGTCGCCACCGTTCAGGGCGCCGTTCTGGGCAGCCTGACGACTTTTGTGCGCGATTCGGCGTCCGTGTTTTTTCTGGTTTTATTGATGTTTTGGCAATCGTTCGAAATGGCTTGCGTCGTGTTTTTCGTCTTTCCCGCCACGATTTGGCCGATTGTCATCTTCGGCAAAAAAATGCGCCAAAAATTCAAGAAAAACCGCGAAATCGACGAAAAATTCTTTGATCAGATCACGCAAACTTTTAAAAACATCAAAATCGTCAAATCCTACTGCACCGAAGATCTTGAATTTCAAAACGCCCGACAAACGATTTACATGCAAAACAAATTGCAGTTTTCAATGGCGATCATCAACGCTTTGCAACACCCGCTGACCGAATTTGTCGGCGGCGTCGGCATGGCGGCGACGCTGGCTTACGGCGGATACAAAATCACCGCCGGCGAAATGAGCGCGGGGAACTTCATGGTGTTTCTGCTGGCGATTGTCGCAGCTTACAAACCGATGAAAAATCTGGGAACGCTGCACATGACCCTGCAACAGGGCGTCGTTTCCATGCAAAGATTGTTTTCCATGATGGACATCGTTCCCGACGTTCGCGACAAATCAGACGCGAAGCCTCTGAAAATCACCGAAGGACGCATCGAAATGAAAAACATTTCGTTTTCCTACGACGGGGAACACCCGATTATCAAAAACGCGACCGTGGCTTGCGAACCCAATCAAACGATCGCTTTCGTCGGGCATTCGGGATCGGGCAAATCGACGATGCTCAGCTTTGTGCCGCGCTTTTTCGACCCCGACGCGGGCGAAGTCGTCATCGACGGACAAAACGTCAAAGACGTGACGCTGGAAAGTCTGCGCAAACAAACGGCGTATGTGTCGCAGGACGTGATTTTGTTCAAAGACACGATTAAAAACAACATTCGCTACGGCATACCCGAAGCGACCGACGAACAAATCATCGCCGCCGCCAAAGCCGCCGCCGCCCACGATTTTATCATGGGAACCCCCGACGGTTACGACACGGTTTTGGGCGAACAGGGATCCGGACTGTCAGGCGGTCAGCGACAAATGATTTCCATCGCCCGCGCGATGTTGAAAAACGCGCCGATCCTGTTGCTGGACGAAGCCACCGCCGCATTGGATTCCAAATCGGAAAGCATCGTCCAAAATTCGCTGGAACGCCTGATGCGCAACCGTACGACAATCGTGATCGCGCACCGTTTGTCGACCATCATCAATGCCGACCGCATCTATGTTTTCAACGAAGGCGAAATCGTCGAACAGGGAACGCACGCCGAATTGGTGGCTTTGGACGGCGCGTACGCGCAAATGTATCGCATTCAATACAGAAAATCGAACGCCGAAAGGGCAAAAGCCTGAAACAAAAATTCCGGCGGTCGATGCCGGACTTTGATGCCGCGGCATCGCTATCGCCCGCGTTCCCATGAATCCCCCGCATTCCAAGATAGGGAAACAAGACCGCGCCCCCGTACGGGATTTTCCGTACCGGAGGCGCGCGCTTTGACGATTTCGACGGCAAACGACCTCGATCCTTCGCTTTTCAACGGCGTACACGCCGAAGCGCATCACCGGACGGTCGTTTTTACGCTTTACGGCATTTTTGCCAAACCACGACGCCCAGCTTGAACAGTTCGGACGCGACGATCACGCTGGCTGACAACGCGGTGACCTTGATCCACATGTCGGTCGACATCGGCACCGTGCCGAAAACCTTTCCGCCGTACTGGCTGATGACGTATTGCAACAGAAACGTGAAGAAAAACGCGATAAGCATCAGTTTGTTGTCAAAGAAGTGGCGCAACACGCTTTCATGCGACAATTCGCGGCAGGAAAACGCGTTCATCAGCTGGAACATCACGAACAAAGTGAACAGAACCGTCCTTTTTTCTTCGGGTGACGCCCCCAAGAAGTTTGTCGCCGTCTGCGCCATAAAGACGACGGACATGTACACCCCCGCGAAAACGATGCGCGCCAACATTTCCCTCGTCACGATGCCCGCGTCGCGGGGCGTGGGATTGTTATTCATCAAAGATCCGCGGATCGGTTCCAGACTGAGCGTCAACGCGGGAGGACCGTCCATAATCAGATTCACCCACAACAGCTGCAACGCCGTGAAAGGCGTCGGGAAGCCCGCGATCAAAGACACGATGACGACGACGACCGAAGACAGGTTGACCGTCAGCTGGAACAAAATGAAACGCTGGAAATTTTCGTAAATGCCGCGTCCCCATTGAATAGCCTTGACAATCGTTGAAAAGGAATCGTCCAGCAAAACGATGTCGCTGGCTTCCTTGGACACTTCGGTTCCCGAAATCCCCATCGCCAGCCCGATGTCGGCGTTTTTAATCGCGGGAGCGTCGTTGATGCCGTCGCCCGTCACCGCGACGACGCATTTCATCGCCTTCAGCGCCTTGACGACGCGCATTTTAATCACGGGCGTACTGCGCGCGATAACGCGGATTTTAGGCAAAATATCCGCCAGTTCCTTGTCGTTCAGCGCGTCGATGTCTTTGGCTTCCAGCGCGATGTGATCCTTGTCCAACAGATTCAGTTCGGTCGCGATCGCGGACGCGGTAACAATGTTGTCGCCCGTCAGCATTTTAACGTCGATACCCGCTTTGCGGCAGTTGCGGACGGCTTCGAACACGTCTTTGCGTAACGGGTCGGCAATCGCCGTGAATCCGTCAAAGATCAAGCCGCTTTCGATTTCCTGCCTGCCCGTTTCAAAATCGGGACAAACCGTCATATCCTTGTGCGCGAAACCGATCACGCGCCACGCCTTTTCCTGACAGGCGACGATTTGCGATTCGTATTTTTGACGCACATCGTCGTCCAAAGCGCACATCGCCAGAATTTTTTCGGGGCTTCCCTTGGTGTACACGGTGTAGCCGCCGTCCGTGCGAACAACGGTCGTCATATTCTTTGTTTCGGACGAAAACGGATAAACGTGCGCGATGCCGAACGATTTGCGCACGGTGCGGTAATCGCGCCCCGCCTTGTCCGCCGCAACCAGCAAAGCGCATTCCGTCGGATTGCCGATAAAGGTGTAGGCGTTGTTTTCGATGTCGATGTCCGCCGTCGCGTTGACGCAGAAATTCGTCAGCAAATCAACATCCGCAACGTCCTGCGGCTGTTTAAAGTCGCCGTGTTCGCAAATCTGAACGACGGTCATGCGGTTTTCGGTCAGCGTCCCCGTCTTGTCCGAACAAATCACGTTGATGCACCCGATCGTTTCGCAGGCGACCATCTTTTTGACCAAGGCGTTTTCTCTGGACATTTTGATGATATTGATCGCCAGACAGATGGCGACGGTCGTGGGCAATCCTTCGGGAACGGCGGCGACGATCAGAACGATGCTGGTGATGAACGCTTCGGACACGTTGGACAGGTTCGCCGTGCCGTTATACAGAAAAACGCCCAGCTGTATCAAAAACGCCAAAGCCGCCATCGTCACGCCCCAAACGGCGATGACGCCGCCCAGATGCGCCAGTTTTTCCTGCAACGGCGTCATGTCCTTTTCGGTTGACGACAGTTCGCGCGCGATTTGTCCGAATTCGGTGTCGTTGCCGACGGCGGTGACGACCATGCGCCCCGATCCCGCCGTGACGAAAGTGCCGGAATACAGCATATTCACGCGTTCCGCCAACGGCGTTTTCGGGTCGTCGAAAACGATATCGGCGTCTTTTTTAACCGCTTCGCTTTCACCCGTCAGGGACGCTTCTTCGACATGCAGGTCGACACTGTCGAGCAACCTGCCGTCCGCGGGGACTTTCGCCCCCGTCTGCAGGCAGACGATATCGCCGACGACGATATCCTTTTGCGAAATCAGGCGGACTTTGCCGTTGCGAAAAACCTTGGCGGGGACGTCGTCCCTGATGTTGTTGAGCGCATCGAACGCCTTGGCGCTGCGTCCCTCCATAATCAGGGAAATGGCGACGGACAAAAAGATGGCGACGACGATACCGACGCATTCGACGTATTCGGTTTCATCGCCGTTCAGTCCGCGGGCGAAATTGACGCCGAACGCGATAATCGCGGCGGCGACCAACATCAGCACCATCGGTTCGGTCAAGCTTGTCCAAATTTTTTTCAGCAAGGATTCGCGGGGCGGTTTCGACAACTGGTTGACGCCGAAACGCACGGCGTTGTCGACCGCCTGTTCTTCGGACAGTCCCTTTTGTTCCGAAACGCCGAGTTTTTCCAAAAGCCGCTGTTTGGTCAGTGTGAAAGCGTCCATCAATTTACCTTTCGCCCTATAAAATAAAGACCCATGTACGAACCGAATCCAGTCCGGTTTGTACATGAGTCTTGTTCTTTAAGACAAGCCAGACCGAAACACGGTCACGATGTTGACTTGCCACGCCGGAAAGCGCAAACTACTCCCTCATGAGTAGGCGGATTTTAGGCGTTTTTCCGCCATGAAGTCAAGAGAAAATATCATTTCGAACAGACTTGGAAAATCCCGAAATTTTTGTCCAAAAAACATTGACTTCGACACGGTTTCGGATTATTTTTAAAGGAAATGCTCAATAAGGATTTCATTTTATGAAAAACGACCGCCTGATTGAATTTTCCGACTTGCCCGATTCATTCGACCGCAACCGCGAGCTGACCGCGGAAAAGCGCGTCTTCGCCGCCAAAATCGCCGCCGCCGTCGCCGTGATCGAAGACGGCGTCAAAGACGAAAACGGCAAGCCCGTTTTCCGCCCGAAACGCGAAAAACTGTCGGATTTGGACGCCATCGTCGCCGAAGGAACGGACAAACTTGATTCCGCCCAGATTATGATGCTGTTTTCGGCGTACCGCGATTTGGCGGCGTTCAACAAGATGATCGATCTGTACAAAATCGTTGAAAACGAAGATTTTAAAAACGCTCCCATGGTGCGCGAACAGTTGGCGGTCGCCTACCGGAAAGTGCCGCGCGGCGAAAAGCTGGCTGACAAAATGTGGGATTACCATCAATCCATGGATTTGTGTTTCGGATTGATCGACGAAGGATACGCCACCGGCGTCGCCTATGAAAACATCGGACGCTGTCTGCGCTACATCGCGCAAAAAACGGAAATGACCGATAAAAACGTGCAAAGAAAACGGCAGAAAGATCTTTTTCTCGATTCCACCCGCCGGTTGGAGGAAGGGTTCATGGGAACGCTGGAATCGTCAATCGGCATGCAGGCGGTGCACAACAACATCACGCTGGGCAACATCGACCGCGCCCGCGAAACGTCCAAAGTCGTTTATCTGGCGGCTTTGCGCGACGGGGCGGAGGAATCCAGCGACTACTTCTGCATTTCCGCGGCATTGCAGGCGGCGTGCATTTCCGGTCAGGATAAAAAAATCATCAACCATCTGTGCAACCGTTTGGAACACAGCATAAAATACCGCTGGGAACTGGAAGACGTCTACAACGACATGAGCCACATCAGCGAAGCGTTCAAAACGATCGAAGTCGCCGACGTCTGCGAACACCTGTCGGGATTGTGCGCGACGGCTTTTCCCAAAGGGCGGAAAACCGACGCGATCTCTTTTCCCAATCGCACGGCAAGCCGGGAACGCTACATCACCGACGATCCGAAATTGCAGGCGGTGCGTGATTACAGCTATTCCTACCGCGGTTGCGGATCGAATTTCCGCGGCACAAATCGCATCGGCGGCAACATGGCGTTCGGCGGACAACTGCCCGACCATTGCGTTTCCAGAAAAGATTTAAAACTGTTCACGCAACTGGTGAAAATGACACCCGAACAGCTGGGGGTCAAGCTGAACAAGCCCGTCGGCGGCTATTCCTTGACGGATCTGATGAAAATGCCCTTGACCGACATTCGGGATCCCGAAGTGTTTATGACCGTCGCCGACTCTTTTATCCGCCAGACGTTCATGACGGAAAACTTTGCGGGCTGCGGGTTGCACATGGAAGACAACGCCCTGAAAAAAAACGAATACGGCGAATCCCGCTATGACGCGACGGTCAAATCCGTTTTGCGCGCGTGCGGCAAGGAAATCGGGAAAAAAGACGCCAACATCGACACCAGAACAAACATATCCGCCATTTTCGCGTTGGGTATGGGCGATTGCCGACATCACGCGCAGGTCAAACAAATCATGTTCGACATGTGGCAGAAACAGCAGATGAACAGACTGCTGTCCGACATATACTATCGGGCGTGGCAGGGACAAAAAGTCGACGCCGAAAGCCCGCAGGTTCAGGAATTTTACAATATTCTGGATACGGAACTGCGTACCGCCGACATTGAAGTCCGCACCCCCGTTTTAATGGAACAGACGACGTGGACGGATCGAAACGGCGTTCAAAAAACCGGCGACGCGCCGTACAAGCCGTTGATGCGGGACGGCAAATTCGTTCCCGATCCGCACAAGCACCCCCATAACCTGGAGGAACACACGCTCTGCTGGCTGATTCACAAAGACCGCGCGGGAAATCTGATTAAATTCGGATTGCGCGACGCCTTTTATCAGGACAAGCATTACGACTGGGGGCGCAAAGACGTCGATGTGCAGAACATTCGCGTCGACATGAACGGGAAACCCTTGATCCCCGCGGGCAAAATCGACGGTTCGAAAACGGTGACGGGGCAAGATCTGGTCGTTTTCCAATCCCCGACGGTCTACAACAGCGGCAAACGCGATTCTTTCGTCAAAGGCAGCATCGGACGCGACGTGTGTCTGGTCGGCATTCCGCTGGCGGGATTCAAATCGGCGCAGGATTTTCTGAAAATGATCAAAGACCGCCAGGGCATGACTAAAATCATGGAAAAAGTGCTGGTCAAAGATCCCGAAACAAAGGGGTGGAAAAACGAAATCGCCCGCAAAAACGCGGCAGACATGCAAAAACGCGTCGGAAAGGTCAGATAATGCGACAGGAAATCCGCATCGCCGTCTGCCCTCACTGCGGCAAAACAAATCAAGTCACCGTTTTGCATAACGAAATCGGGTTCGACGAACGCGAAGAATTTTATTGCGATTACTGCGGTCTGCAAATCGGCGAACTGAACGCCGCCGAACCGCCCGTCACGAAATACGTTTCCGATCCCGCCGTCAACCCCGCGCCGGACGAAAAGTGATACGGGGCGCGACTCGGCAAAAAAGTTACCAAAATTTAAAAAAAAGATTGAACGCGACTCGGAATACTGTATTCTGAAATGAAACCGTACCCGTTTCGGGACTTTTTCATTTCGGGGATTTCCTTATGCGTTTTAAAAACACGTTTTTGTCAACCGTTTTATTCGTTTCGATAACGGCGTCCTGCGCCGTGCAGACGGAACCGACGACTTTGGCGCAACGTTCCGCCCGCGCCGGCGTCGACCGCGCAGAACTGTTCCGCGGACAAGAGGAAATCACCAAACCCGTCACCCTGTACGAAGCCGTCGCCCGCGCCGTCAAATATAATTCGTCCCAACGCGTCGCCATGATGGAACAGGCGATGGAAAACGGCGTTTCTTCCATTGATTTATTGCCAAAAATAGCGGCAAACGGCGGATTTTCGACGCGTTCAAAACGCCTTGCCGTATCAGCCGACCCCGTCAAAGACGGCGGGACGGGATTGGACGAATCCTATATCGAAGATAAAACCGTGCGCGGCGCAAACTTGCAAATGGCATTCAACGTGCTGGATTTCGGCATCAGCTATGTCAACGCCAAACAGGCGTCCGACCGCCACTACATCGCCGAGGAAATCCGCCGCAAATCCGTTCAGCAAATCGTTCACGACGTGCGCGCCGCGTTTTGGAAAGCGGCGGCGGCTCAGCGCGTCGTCGCCGACATGGCGGTTCTGATCGGCGCGACGCAGGACGAATTGGTGCGCGTCAACGCCCGCGACGTCGCCAATAAAACCGTGGATCAGCTGAAAGAACAAAAACGCCTGCTGACCGCGCTGAAAAAACTGACGGACATGCGCGACGACATCTTGACCGCCAAAGCCGAACTGGCGGCGTTGATGAACCTGCCGCCGACCGCCGATTTCGTTTTGGACGTTCCGCCCGAAGTTGACCACCCGCAAATCGTTCACGATCTGGGACAAATCAATCTGGAACAGTTCGCTTTGGTCAACCGTCCCGAATTGCGCGTCAACGATTACGAAGCCCGCATCGCCGCCGCCGAAGCCCGCAAGGAATTTTTGCGCCTGTTCCCGGGAATTGAGTTCAACGCGGGCGTGAATTACAATTCCAATTCCTATCTGCGCAACAAAAACTGGGCGAACGCGGGGATAGGCGTAACATGGAATCTGCTGGATCTGTTCGCGCGTCCGGAAGCGATCCGCCGCGCGCATGACAAACAGGAACTGGAACGTCTGCGCCGTCTGGCGATGACGATGGCGGTCATGACGCAAGTGAACGTGTCCTATCTGGAACTGCGCCAATCCGCCGAAGCGTTCGAAGTCGCCCGTTCCATGCAAAAAGTGGACGACGGATTGTGGACGCGCGCCTATGACGCCGACGCCCGAAACGATCGCGACCGCCGCGAAACGTTGTTCGCCGCCGTTGAAAAATTGGCGTCGCACTTGAAGCGCGATTTCGCCTACGCCGATTACAAAGCCGCCGAAAGCAATCTGTTCGTGGCTTTGGGCGTTGATCCCCTGCCCCGCTTTACCGTTCGCGCAAGCGTCGATTCATTGGCGCAGACATTGGAAGACAACCTGTCGCGCAACGCGCCCCGCGGCTTTAAAGACGTGTCCTACGACCGTCCCGCTTCGGAAAAATCGGCGCAAGCCGTCTTTTCCACCGAAGAACGCGCGGCGCTGATGTCCGGCGTCAAAGCGCGCAAAGAAAGCCTCCGCAAACCGTCCGCGTCCAAAGATCCGAACGCTCCGCTGGTTTTGACGGGCGCCGTTTCCGCCGTCAAAAAGCCTGCCGTCCCGAAATCCGTTCCGTCCGCTTTGCCCGAAAATTTCCGTCTGTTGCAACTGTCGTCGTTTGAACGGCTGGACAACGCGCAAAGCTATTGGCGCGAATTGACCGCCGCGAACGCGGAACTGAAAGCCTATTCGCCGATTTTCCGCGAAGTCAAAGTCGGTAAAACAAAACGGTTCAGAACATTCGTCGCGGACACGGAAAAACGGCTGAAAAACATTTGCGCCCGTCTGAACGCGGAACTGAAAACCTGCCTGATTTCAAAACGCTGATTTTTTCTGGATTTTCTATAATGTTACCCAATTTTCAAGAAATGATGCTGCCCGCTCTTCGTGCCGTTTGCAAACGCGAATCCGCAAAGGTCGCCGATATTGAAAACGACGTTGCCAACACTTTAAATCTGACTGCCGAACAGCGTCGAGAAACCGTTCCCAGCGGTCGTCAAACAACTTTGCATAACAGGACACATTGGGCTGTCTACGATTTATATCGCGCGGGTTTGTTGGAAAAAGCGCGCCGCGGAATTTACACCGCAACCGCGGAAGGACGGAAATTGTTGAAACAATCTCCCGAAAAACTGGACAGAGAATACTTGAAAAGGTATCCCTCCTTTTGCGCTTTTTTAGAGACTTCCCGTCCTCAAAAAACAGAAGCTCATGAAATTTCATCGTTATCTTTGAACGAAGCCGATCCGGAAACTCAGCTGTACAATGCCGTCGGAGATTTAAGTGAAAAACTGAAAACGGATTTGCTTGACGAATTAAAGCATGCCGATCCCGTCTATTTCGAAAAAATCATTTTAGATTTGTTCAAAGCGATGAATTACGGCAACGGGGAAACAACTCCTAAAAGTCATGACGGCGGTGTCGACGGCATCATTTGTGAAGACGCGTTGGGACTGTCAAAAATTTATATGCAAGCGAAACGGTACGCAGACAATAAAGTCAACGAAAAAGAAATTCAAAATTTCGTCGGGGCGCTGGGGTGTTCCGAAGTCACAAAGGGCGTTTTTATAACCACCAGTTTTTTCGATGAAAAAGCCAAGAGAAAAGCATTGGACGCCGCCAAAAAAAACATGATCATCCGTTTAATTGACGGCGACGAGCTGGCGAAATTGATGATAGAACACAATGTCGGCGTCAAAACAAAAGAAACGATCCGAATTAAAGCCGTTGATATGGACTATTTCCGTCCGGAAGAGGAATAGTACGGCATAATCATTCGTCGGGGCAGGATATTTCCACCAGCTTTTCAATCATATGGTGCAGCAAATCCGCCTGTTCGGTGACGGCGGCTTTGTAATAGACCTCTTTGCCGCGGCGCGACGCGGTGATCAGTCCCGCCGATTTCAGCTGTTTCAAATGGTGCGACACGGCGGGGCTGGACATTTCCATCATCGCCGAAATGTTGATCACGCATTCCTCGCAATGACACAACAGCCAGAAAATACGCGCGCGGCTGGTATCGCACAGTTGTTTGAAAATATCCGAAACCACTTGAAAATCCCGTGTTTCCGGCATGTGGTCGAAATCGTGTTCGACGCTTTGTCCGTGATTGTGAGGCAGCTGCATGGCGTTTCCTTTCACCCTTTGCGACGACTTTACCACAAATCGGACAAAGACGAACCATTCTTTTTGTTGACAGGTTGAAAGGTTTGCCCTATCTTAATGATTAAACGATTGCTTAATTGTTAAAGGAGAATCCGCTATGAACAAGGCGCAAAAAATCATGTCGGGGCGCATTATCGCCGCCGCGTTGATGCTGATCGGACTGCACTTTGCGGAAACGACGGGAGCCGTGCGTTTTGCGGCGTATATGACCGCCTACCTGATTATCGGGTACGATGTCGTTGCCGAATCGATTGAAAACATTGTCAAAGGCGACTTTTTCGACGAAGGCTTTTTAATGGTCGTCGCAACCGTCGGCGCAATCGTTCTGGCGGTTTTTAAAACAGGCGACTACACCGAAGCCGTCGCCGTCATGCTGTTTTTCCAAATCGGCGAATTGTTCGAAGACTTCGCCGTCGGCAAAAGCCGCGCGAACATCGCCGCGCTGATGAATATACGTCCGGACTACGCCAACGTCGAAATAAACGGGAAGCTTGAGCGCGTCAAACCCGAAACGGTGCGCGTCGATGATGAAATCGTCGTTTTGTCCGGTGAAAAGGTGCCGCTGGACGGCATCGTCGTTTCAGGGCGTTCGTCCTTGAACACGGCGGCGTTGACGGGCGAAAGCGTCCCCCGCGAAATCGGCGTCGGCGATGAAATTTACAGCGGATCGATCAACATCGGCGGCGTTTTGAAAATCAAAACGACAAAAGCGTTCGGCGAATCGACCGTTTCAAAAATTCTTGATTTGCTGGAAAACGCCGCCGCGCGCAAAGCGAAATCAGAACGGTTCATTTCGAAATTCGCCCGCGTGTACACGCCCGCCGTATGTTGCGGAGCTGCGGCTTTGGCGATTTTGCCGCCACTGTTTTCGATTTGGGCGGGACAGGCGGCGTTGTGGGAGGATTGGCTCTATCGCGCTTTGATTTTTCTGGTCGTCAGCTGTCCGTGCGCTCTGGTCGTCAGCATTCCGCTGAGCTTTTTTGCGGGCATCGGCGGCGCCGGCAAAGCCGGCATCTTAATCAAAGGCGCGAACTATTTGGAAACACTGGCAAAAACGAAAACGGTCGTGTTTGACAAAACGGGAACGCTGACTCGCGGCGTTTTCGAAGTCCAAGACGTTCATCACAATGAAATAAACAAAGATTTGCTGATCGAATACGCCGCTTTGGCGGAAAGCGGTTCAACGCACCCGATCGGTAAAAGCATTCGGCGCGCGTGCGGGCAAAAAAACGATCTGTCGCGCGTTTCGGACATTCGCGAAATAGGCGGAGGCGGCGTTGTCGCCCGTGTCGACGGCAAAAAATTCGCGGCGGGAAACGACACGCTGATGCGCGAACTGCACATCGACAGCATGCCTTGCCACAGCACGGGAACGATTGTTCACACCGCAATCAACGGCAAATACGCGGGACACATCGTCATCGCCGACCAAATCAAACCGCAGTCCGAAGCCGCGATCCGAGCCCTGAAAGCGGCGGGCGTAAAAAAAACAGTCATGCTGACGGGCGACAGAACCGCCGTCGCAAATCAAGTCGGCGCGTCTTTGCATATCGACGAAGTGCATGCGGAACTGTTGCCCGCGGCAAAAGTCGAACGAGTGGAAGAACTGATGAAACGACAATCCGCGGGGGAAAAGCTCGCTTTTGTCGGGGACGGCATCAACGACGCGCCCGTTTTGGCGCGCGCCGACATCGGCATCGCGATGGGGGCGATCGGATCCGACGCCGCGATCGAAGCCGCCGATGTCGTTTTAATGGACGACGATCCGTTGAAAATCGCGACGGCGATCCGTCTGTCGCGCAAATGTTTGCGCATTGTGTGCGAAAACATCGTCTTTGCCGTCGGGATCAAGGCGGCTTGTCTGATCGCGGGCGCTTTTGGTCTGGCAAGCATGGGCGCGGCGGTGTTCGCCGATGTCGGCGTGCTGGTTCTGGCTGTGCTGAACGCCATGCGCGCGCTGTCCGTCAAGCCCGCGCCCTAAAACGGGAAAAGAGGGGGAAACGACTTCCCCCTCTTTTGTTTTTCAATGCGAAAATCCCTTCAACGCCCTGTATTCGGCGATTGACATCGCGCCGTACAGGATAAAGTATCCGCCCAAAACGAAAGAAATGGCGAACGCGCCGATCATCGGGTGCGCCAGCATCAGCAATCCCGCCAAAACGCCCAAGATGCCCGATCCCAACGTCCATTTCCACGATGCCAGCCCCGCGGCTTTGGCATCGACGCCGAACGCTATTTGAATAATGCCGACACACAGCACCCAAACCGCCAGCAAAATCGGAAACGTCACGGCGGTTACGCCCAAATTCGACACCAGAATCAGACCGACCAGCGAATCCAACAACCCCAAAGCCAGCAACCCGCCCGTTTTAAACGTCGCAAACGCCGACAGATAACCGACGCCGCCTATTAAAAACAAAACGCCCAGCCACAACGCCATCGCCATCAGCACCGTATCGGGATTAAAACAGACAAACACCCCCGCCAGTATCATCAAAACACCCAGAAACAAAACACCCCTGCCGATTTTAACGGGGCGGTCGTTCACAACAATCATTTTTCATTCTCCTTTACAAAAAAACTTTATTAAAAGTAGGAATGAACCATCTGATTTTCAAGCCGTGAAAAAGATTAAGACCGCCTGAGAACACGCGTGACGGCGACGGACTGCCGCCCCTTTTGATTTTCCGCAATTTCGATTCTTTTGGCGGCTAAACAGGCGGAATGCCGCATTATTAGAGGCGACCGAACCCGCTCGCGGCTTCTTCCCCCGCGCCACGCCACCATATAAAAAAACCGCCCTGTCGGACGAAAATCTTAAAAACGGGTGATGAGGGATTGTTCGCTGTTGCTCACCCCTTAAAGAGGTCGCTCGGCGTAAAACGCCTGCGGCGACCGAACCCGATCGCGGCTTCTTCCCCGCGCCGCACAACCATTAAAAAAACCGCCCTGTCGGACGGTTTTTTTAATGGTGGGTGATGAGGGATTCGAACCCGCGGCCCGCTGATTAAGAGTCAGCTGCTCTACCAACTGAGCTAATCACCCGCAAAGCAGAAATGTTTATATCCCCTTATTTCGCGTTTTGCAATAACTTTTTCACCCTTATGCGGCTTTTCTTTTGAGGCAAAGAGTGCTATTGTGCGCGCGATTTCGTTTCACATCAAGGAAAAGACATTCATGCTGACTGTTCTGAATTACGGCGGCGGAAATCTGAAAAGCGTCGCCAACCTGCTGGATTCAATCGGTTGCCCCTATGTCGTTTCGGACAAGCCCGCCGACATCGCCGCCGCCGATAAAATCATTTTCCCCGGACAAGGACATTTCGGACAGGTTATGAACGCCCTGACGTTCAACGGTTTGGCGGAACCTTTGCGCCGTTCTATCGCCCGCAACGTCCCTTTTCTGGGCATTTGCGTCGGTTTGCAGGTGCTGTTCGATTCCTCCGAAGAAGCGCCGGGCATCGCCGGTTTAGGCGTTTTAAAGGGAAAAATCGTTCGCTTTACGCAGGGCAAGATCCCTCAAATCGGCTGGAACAATATCGATTTAAAACAAAAAGATTCCTGCCTGACCGCCGATTATTATTATTTCGTCAATTCCTATCACGCCATGTGCGACGACCCGTCCGTCGTTTGCGCGACGGCGAATTATCATATCCCCTTTACCGCCGCCGTCAAATCGGGCAACGTCACGGCGACGCAGTTCCACCCCGAAAAAAGCGGACGGACGGGACGCGAAACCGTTTTGCGCTGGATCAAACAACAGAAAGGTCAACCATGCTGACAAAACGCATCATTCCCTGTCTGGACGTCAAAGACGGGCAAACCGTCAAGGGCGTCAATTTCGAAAACCTGAAATACGCGGGCGATCCCGTTTCCCTTGCCGCGAAATATTCCCAAGAAGGCGCCGACGAGCTGGTATTTTTGGATATCACGGCGACAAATGACGGACGCAAAACCATGATTGACGTTGTTGAACGCGTTGCGCGCCAAGTCTTTATCCCGTTCACGGTCGGCGGCGGAATCAAAAGCGTCAACGATTTTCACGCTTTGCTGTCTGCGGGCGCCGACAAGATTTCCGTGAACACCGCCGCCGTCGAAAATCCGGATCTGATCCGTCAAGCCGCCGAAAAATTCGGTTCGCAATGCGTGGTCGTCGCCGTTGACGCCAAACGGTTCGACGACGGTTTTTATGTCGTCATCAACGCCGGAAAACAAAAAACCACCAAAAAGGCGGTCGATTGGGTAAAACAGGTTGAATCGCTGGGCGCGGGGGAAATTTTGCTGACCTCCATGGACGCCGACGGCACGCGCAAAGGATTCGATTTGGAATTGACGCGGCTGGTCGCGCAATCAACGCGTCTGCCCGTCATCGCTTCGGGCGGCGCGGGACCGGACGCGGCGCACTTTTACGATGTTTTCGAAAAAGGACTGGCGGACGCGGCGTTGGCGGCGTCAATCTTTCATTACGGCGAACTGCCCGTTCCCGAACTGAAACGCGAATTGAAACGAATGGGGACAAACATCAGACCGGCGTGATATGAATTTCTTTTCCCTGCCTCAAATTCTGGGTTATATCGCCTACACGATTTCTCTGACCGCCGCGATGCAGAAAAACGACAAGCGGTTGTTTTTGCTGTTCGCCGTGTCCAGTCTGATTTTCAGCGTCCACCATTTCATGCTGGGAAATGTCAGCGCGGCGCTGTCGAAAATCGTCGTCGGAACGCGCATGTACGCCAACATCTATTTCAAGGGCGCGATTGTCGCGTTTCCGTTCGCGTTCATTACCGTCGCGTCGGGATATTACGGGTACAAAAACTTTTACAGTCTGCTGCCCGTCACGGCAGTTCTGCTGGCAACGTTCGTCGCGGCGTATTCCGGCGGCATCAAGTTGCGAATCTGTTTTATCTTCTGCTGTTCGCTGTGGCTGATTCACGATATCGCCGGACATTCGATCGGCGGCTCGATTGAAGACGTCACCAGCCTGACGATTTATTCCGTCGTTCTGCGACAGATGATTCGCGAACAAAAACGCGCCGCCGTTCCGGACAAGACCGCCTGATTTTTTCCGACTTTTTTGCAGGCGGGCTATCGAAAATCAGAGAAGCATGTGAAGATTTTAAATCAGCCCTTCTCGATGCAAAAACAAGAAACGATGACAACATCGGATATGTTATGATGCGATCAAAACGTTTTTCGGACACAAAAAACCCTGCAATCGATACGTTGCAGGGTCTTATTGGGTGCGGGAGTGGGATTTGAACCTCACGACCTTCAGGTTATGAGCCTGACGAGCTACCGGACTGCTCCATCCCGCGATCAGTTGACAGGTGACTATATAGCACCGTCGAATTGTCAATGCAACACTTTTTTAGCATTTTTTGACATTTCGGCGGCAAAGCCGATTTTCAAAATTTCCGCTTTGCCGCCAAAAAATTATTTTTCGCCGTCTTCGACGATTTCGTCGCCGATCATCTGCTGGGACAACAAGCCCGCCTTGGCGCGAATCTGCTGTTCGATTTCGTCCGCGACCGCAGGGTTTGCACGCAGAAAAGCGCGCGCGTTTTCGCGTCCCTGCCAGCGTTCGCCCTTGTACGACATCCACGCGCCGGATTTTTCGATCAACCCCGCCTTGACGCCCAGATCGATCAATTCGCCCGTTTTGGAAATGCCTTCGCCGTAAATAATATCGAATTCAACCGTTCTGAACGGCGGAGCGACTTTGTTTTTCACGATCTTGACCGTCGTGTTGTTGCCGATCGTTTCGTCCTTGTCTTTAATTTGCGCGCCGCGGCGGATTTCGATACGCACAGAAGCATAAAACTTTAACGCGTTGCCGCCCGTCGTCGTTTCCGGATTGCCGAACATCACGCCGATTTTCATACGCAACTGGTTGATAAAGATGATCAACGTGTTCGACCGCGCCACCGACGCCGTCAGC
>OQVS01000077.1_pt1 | contig 48085 bp, 40 predicted proteins | sample 1691601 | NCBI WGS metagenome assembly OQVS01 (sample SAMN03418268, study PRJEB22391) | human gut metagenome | biome: human-gut; feature: organic feature; material: feces | host: Homo sapiens | place: Tanzania | collected 2013-01 | reverse complement strand
GGTTCGAATTTCAAGGGGGGGGGGGGGGCTTTAGGGTGGTTGTGCTTTAATTTCTTTTAAAAAAAACAATAACAAAACAATAACAAAACAATGAAAAAACTTTTAATGATGTTGATGCTGTTGGCACCTATGGCTGCCTTCGCACAGAAATTTGGTCATATCAATGCCCAGGAAGTGATGGCACAGATGCCTGAGTTTATCAAGGCTCGCGGTGAGGTTGAGGCTGCTGCAAAGCAGTATGACAACGACCTCAAGGCAATGCAGGAAGAGCTGCAGCGCAAGGCAGAGGAGTATGATAAGACCAAGTCGACAATGAACGAGACCAAGCAGAAGGAGACCGAGCAGAACCTCATGACCCTTCAGCAGAAGATCCAGCAGGCTTATCAGGACAACTCACAGGCCATGCAGAAGCTTCAGCAGGAGAAGATCTCTCCCATCACAGACCGTCTGATCAACGCCATCAAGGCTGTTGGTAAGGCTGGTGGCTATGTTTACATCATGGACGTTACCTCTGGTGTGCCTTACATCAGCGAGACTCTCAGCAAGGACGTTACAGCTGAGGTTAAGGCAGAGCTCCAGAAGACCGTCAAGAAGTAAAAGCACAGCCAACAAGAAAGCTGTTAAGCAATTATAACTAAGAACAGTGCGCAGGAGCGCATCCACCAATGTGCCGGAGAGCTTCACGCCCTTCGGCACGTTTGGTTTAAACCGCTACCACAACAAACATTGTCAGAAAATGAAAAAAATCGTAATAGCCATTGTTGCCTTGCTCGCCCCGTTGGCAGCAAGCGCACAGACAGAATTGATGGACACCAACATCATCATCGACACAAACGACGCACCGGCAGCACGCCAGCAAGCAGGACAGGTGCCCGCCACCCTCTTGCGCTATGGCTACATCAGCTATAACGACGTGTTGCAGTCGATGCCCGAGATTGAGCAGGCACAGAAGACGCTGGAGACGCTGCGCAGCAAGTATGATGTCGAGATGAAACGTTCCGAGGACGAGTTCAACGCCAAGTATGAGGAGTTTCTTGAGGCCCAGCGCGACCTCGTGCCGTCAATCCTGCGCAAGCGTCAGGCCGAGCTTCAGGACATGATGGACAAGAACACCGCTTTCCGTGCTGAGGCACGCCGTCTGCTCGCACAGGCTGAGAGCGATGCCTACGCGCCGCTCCATGCCAAGCTCAAGGCTGCCATCGGCGAGGTAGCAGCAGAGCAGGGACTGGCCTTCGTGCTCAACACCGACAACAACGCCTGCCCTTACATCAACCCCGCCATGGGCGTTGACGTGACGAGTCTGGTGAGAGCAAGGGTAGGGAAGTGATTTTCGACAAAAAAGGGGCATTATAACCCAAGACAAAAAAACAGCGTGCAGTTATGAATCTTCCACATAATGCAGGCCCTATCGGCGTGTTCGATTCGGGCTACGGCGGACTGACCATCCTTCACGGCATTCGTCAGCTTCTGCCACAATACGACTACATGTACCTCGGCGACAACGCCCGTGCCCCTTACGGCTCGCGATCCTTTGAGGTGGTGTATGAGTTTACACGTCAGGCCGTACTGAAGCTCTTCAGCATGGGCTGTCACCTCGTGATCTTAGGGTGCAACACAGCGTCGGCCAAGGCGTTACGCTCAATCCAGCAGTGTGACCTGCCGAAGGTGGACCCCTCGCGCCGTGTGCTTGGCGTGATCCGCCCCACGGCAGAGACCGTCGGACAGCTCACGCGATCACGCCATGTGGGTGTGCTGGCCACCGAGGGCACCATACGTTCAGAGAGCTACAACATGGAGATAGGCAAGCTGCACCCCGACATCACGGTCACCGGTCAGGCTTGTCCGCTGTGGGCTGCCATCGTGGAAGCCAACGAGGCTGACAGTCCGGGAGCCGACTATTTCGTGAAGAAGCGCATAGACCAACTGATGCGCCGCGACCCGCTCATCGACACCATTATCCTTGGCTGCACCCATTATCCGTTGCTCATGAACAGCATCGTGAAGAATGTGCCCGACGGTGTGCGCATCATGCCGCAGGGCACCTATGTGGCTGACAGTCTGAAGAGTTATCTTGAGCGCCATCCCGAGATGGAGGCCATGGTGACGCAAGGGGGCACCTGCCGTTATCTGACGACAGAGAGCGAAGAGAGGTTTGGCGAGAGTGCTCAGATCTTCCTTAACGAGAAGGTTAAGGCAGAGCATGTGGAGCTTGTGTGAAGGGCTTGTGCGAAGGATTTGTGCGAAGAGCTTTTGTGATGGGCTTGTGAAATGAAGAATTAAGAAAGCAGGTCAGAAGGTTCCGAAAGCTGCGCCCCATGAAACGATGCTTATCTTCACGTCGCCGGCTTTCTCCAGCTCTTTGCCTATGGAGCACACCGTTGCTCCTGTTGTGACCACATCGTCGACGAGGATGATGTGCTTGCCCTTTATGTCTTCGGGTTTCAGGAGCACGAACGCATCCTTGACGTTCTGTTCGCGTTGCTCGTTGGTCATGGCCGTCTGGCTGCGCTTGAACGATGTGCGCATAATGATGTCGGTGCGCATGGGCAGGCCTATGGTCTGTGCCAGTCCTTCAGCAATGAGGTCGCTCTGGTTGTAGCCACGCTGTCGCACGCGCTTCTTGGCGAGCGGCACGGGGATGATGATGTCGGCTTTCTCGGCAAGCTCCGTTTCTTTCAGTTCCCTGCCGATCATGCGCCCCATCCACAGACCCACGCCCTCGTTGTGGCAATATTTCAGCTGATAGATGAGGTCGCTGGCGTGTGAGTGGCCTTTGTGGTGAACGAAGGCGAACGCCGCCTCAATGTTTATCTTACGCCAGAAATGTTGGGCCATGGCGTTGCTGTAGAGGTCTTTCGACCATGTGGTGCGCGGCAGACTGTCGAAGCATCGTGCGCAGAGCACATGCTCCCCCTTCATCAGTCGGTCGCCACACAGTTCGCACATGTAGGGACTGATGAAGAGCACGGCGTCAGAGAGCCACCGTTTTATCGGCACTTTTATGTTTCTAAGAAAGCTCACAACTTCTGGTTTTTGTTTTTAACTCAAGTTTCACATGTATATTATGGACATCTATCTCAAGCAAGCGTCGCCGCGCTCGACTTTGTCGCTTGCCAGAGCAAGAAGGCGGCGAATATCCATAACCGCAGGTGAAGAGAGCGAAGCGAACGTAACCTGCGGTTTCACTGCAAGAAAATAAAACGTCCTAGAAGAGGGCGAACACAAGCAAGTTGTGCAAATCTTCTTTCAACAGCACAATTGAACGGTTAAAAATCGTAACCGCTGTCAAACGGCTCATCCTCCGCTGTTGAGTCGTCATCATCGTCTTTTTCTATCTGGTCGAGACATCGCTTGGCCAGTTCAATGTCGAAGCCGCGGCCTATGGCATAGCGCAGCAGTTTGTAGTGGCGCTCATAGGCTGTGCGTCCCGTTACCGTGCGCTGCTTGGCTTTGAGCAGCGGCAGGAGAGTGTCGACATACTGCTCCCGGTCCACGGCATCGAGCACGGGCGCATAGATGTCGCTGCTTATGCCTTTCTGCCACAGCGCAGCCTCGACCTTGCGTCGTCCCCATTTGCCAAACTTGATCTTGTCGTTGACGAACATCTCGCAGAAGCGTCGGTCGTCGATATAGCGTTCTTTTATCAGTCGCGCGAGCACACGCTCCTGGGTCTCTTCGTCAAGACCCCATCGGCGCATGCGGTCGCGTGCCTGCCCCGAGCAATATTCTGCCCGTGCGCATGATGATGATAGGCGTGAGAACGCCTCAGATTCGGATAATTGTGTGGTCATATGTCGGATGCGCCGAAGCGCAATTTTGAATTTTGAATTTTGAATTGTCGGCTTTTAGCCGATGTTGAGTTTTTCGAATTTAAAGCCCCACCCCCTCGCCACCTGACGGTGGCTCACCCCTCCCCGTCGGAGAGGGGAGTGAATAGCCATGGCTATAAGAGTTTTGAATTTTGAATGTTGAGTTTTGAATTGTTGCGCCGATGGCGCAATGGTGAGTTTTCGAATTTCGATTTTTTCTCTTTAGAAGGGCTATAGGATTTTTCACTTTTCGTTTTTCTCTTTTCCCTTAAAAAAAGGCTTTGCCTTTAACCATTCGTGGCTTCCCGAAGCAGTCGTTTCGGACCTCTATGGCGGTGAAACCTTCGTCGGCCATGGCTTGGGCTACCTCGTGGGCATAGGCGGTGTTTGTCTCGAAGAGCAGACGGCCGCCGGGCTTGAGAGCCTTCGACGCGTAACGGACTATGGCGCGGTAGAAGAGGAGAGGGTCGCTGTCGGGCACGAAAAGGGCAAGCTCTGGCTCATAACTGAGCACGTTGTCGGACATGTCGGCACGCTCCCTGTCGCAGATGTATGGGGGGTTGCTCACAATGACATCCCAACGCTCTTTGTCGTCGGGGGCGCTGAGCGCATCCTGATGCTCAAATCTTACGCTCGCTCCAAGCCTATGGGCGTTGCCCGCTGCTATGGCCAGTGCGTCTGTCGATATGTCCCACGCCGTGACACGCGCCTGAGGCAGGGCTAACGCAACGGTTATGGCTATGCATCCGCTGCCTGTGCCGATGTCAAGAATTGAAGGGTGGGGGGCTTCCTCCTCTTTTCTTAAGCCCTCCTTTTCTTCTTTTGAAGGAGAAGATAGGAGCTGTTCTTCTTTTTTTGAAGCTTCTCCTTTTTTAGAACCCTCCTTTTCTTCTTTTGAAGGAGAAGATAGGAGCTGTTCTTCTTTTGGGGCTTCCTCCTCTTTTCTTAACCCCTCCTTTTCTTCTTTTGAAGGAGAAGAATGGAGCTGTTCCTCTTTTTTTGAAGCATCTTCTTTTCGTTGAGCTTCCTCTTTTTGGGGGGCTTCATCTTTTTTAGAACCCTCCCCTTTTCTTGAACCCTCTTCTTCTTCGCCTCTTTCTTCCTTGCTGTTATCTTCTTTCTCTTTTTCTTTCGCCTCGTCGCAAGCCCATTGTACCAAGGCTTCGGTTTCGGGTCTTGGAATGAGCACGCCTGGAGCCACGCTAAACAGTCGTCCGGCGAACCATTCGGCGCCTAACACATATTGCACAGGCTCCGATTTTTCCAATCGTTGAATGATTTTCTCCAGTCGCGTGGTGTCGTCTGCCGATAATTGTGTAACTTTGCCTAAACAAATGTCGGTTAGTGACATGCCGAACAGGGCATCGAGCACGGTGCGCACGATGGCTTGGGCCTCACGCTCATTGTATATGGCGGTGAGCCGCTTCCATAATTGGTTGTATGTCATGCCACAAAATTAATAAAATTTGATTATGTTCCAAAATAACAGCCAAGAAAATAATGATAACAAGGGCTTAATGACTGATGCGGAGCACAACGCTCAGCGTGAGATCGACGAGATGTATATGCGTCGTTGCCTTCAGCTTGCCGACTGTGGCCGTCAGAACGCCAAGCCCAACCCCATGGTCGGTGCCGTCATCGTGTGTGACGGACGGATAATAGGCGAGGGCTACCATGTGCGTTGTGGCGAGGGCCATGCCGAGGTCAACGCCTTTGCGTCGGTGCGTCCGTGCGACGAGCCGCTGCTCGGACGGAGCACGATGTATGTTAGTCTGGAGCCTTGTTCCCATTACGGCAAGACGCCGCCATGTGCCGACCTCATCGTGAGGAAAGGCGTGCGCCGCGTGGTCGTGGGCTGCGTCGACCCCTTTGCCAAGGTCCACGGACGCGGCATAGCCAAGCTGCGCGAGGCGGGCATAGAGGTGACGGTGGGTGTGCTCGAAGACGAGTGTAAGGCTCTGAACAGCAGGTTCATGACCGTCAACACAGAGCACCGCCCCTACATCCTGCTCAAGTGGGCACAGTCGGCCGACGGCTTTCTCGACGACCACTATCATGCCGCCCGTTTCTCGACGCCCTTCACCACCATGCTCGTACACAAGATGCGGGCCGAGAACGACGCCATTCTTGTGGGACGTGTCACCGATCAGCGCGAGCACCCGCGCCTCGACGTGCGCGAGTGGAGCGGTCCGTCGCCAGAGCGCATTGTGCTGACCAGCGGCCAACGTCTCACCGACGTGCTCAACTCGTTATACAGCAGAAAGAAGCAGTCGCTCATTGTGGAGGGCGGCGCTGCCACTCTGCGCTCCTTCATCGATGCCGGACTGTGGGACGAGATTCGCCGCGAGACCTCACCCCTGTGTGTGGGCGACGGCACACCGGCCCCCTCGCTCCCTAACGACATCACGTCTGCCGACAGGACGTTTGTCGACGGCAACGTAATAGAGAGGTTCTTCAGGGTGAAATGATGTTCCGCCCCTCCACAGTAATCAAAACAAAAGCATAAAGAAAACACCAACCAACCATTAAAGATAGGAAACAAGAAAAATGTCAACAAAGCAAGACGAGCTAACACCGATGATGAGGCAGTTTTTCTCGCTGAAGGCCAAGCACCCCGATGCGCTGCTGCTCTTCCGTTGCGGCGACTTCTACGAGACCTACTGTGACGACGCTGTCACGGCATCAAAAATATTGGGCATAACGCTCACCCGGCGGTCGAACGGCGCATCGAAGACAGGAAGCGGCAACGCCGAGATGGCGGGCTTTCCCCATCATGCGCTCGACACATATCTGCCCAAGCTCATACGCGCCGGCAAGCGTGTGGCCATCTGTGACCAGCTGGAGGACCCCAAGCTCACGAAGAAGCTCGTGAAGCGCGGCATCACAGAGCTGGTTACGCCAGGTGTGGCCATGGGCGACAATGTGCTCAACTATAAGGAGAACAACTTCCTTGCTGCTGTCCACTTCGGACGTGGCGGGGTGGTGGGCGTGGCGTTCCTCGACATCTCTACGGGCGAGTTTCTCACAGGCGAGGGTCCTGCACCCTATGTGGAGAAGCTCATGGGCAACTTCCAGCCCAAGGAGGTGCTCTATGACCGCGCGTGCAAACAGCAGTTTGAGCAGGCCTTTGGCAACCGTTGGTGCGTGTTCGAGCTTGACGACTGGGTGTTCACCGACACCACAGCCCGTCAGAAGCTGCTGCGCCATTTCGGCACAAAGTCGCTCAAGGGCTTCGGCGTGGAGCATCTGCCCAACGGCATCATTGCCTCGGGAGCCGCCTTGCAGTATCTGGAGCTTACGCAGCACACACACATAGGCCACATCACGTCGCTCTCACGCATAGAGGAGGAGCGTTATGTGCGCCTCGACAAGTTCACCATTCGTTCTCTCGAACTGTTGCAGCCCATGCAGGACGACGGTGTGTCGCTGCTCGGCGTCATCGACCGCACGGCCACACCCATGGGCGGACGTATGCTGCGCCGCTGGCTCGTCTTCCCGTTGAAGGATGTCAAGGCCATCAAGGCGCGTCTCGACATTGTCGACTATTACGCCCATGAGCCGTCCTTTGCCGAGTGCATGGACGATGCCTTCCACCGCATGGGCGACCTGGAGCGCATCACCAGCAAGGTGGCGGTGGGACGTGCCACGCCGCGCGAGGTGGTGCAGCTCAAGATGGCTCTACAGGCTCTCGTGCAGGTCAAGACGGCTTGCCAGCACGCCAAGAACGAGGCGTTGCAGAACATGGGCGAGCAGATACACCTGTGTGAGGCTCTCAGACAGCGCATAGAGAAGGAGCTGCAGCCCGACCCGCCACAGCTCGTGGCCAAGGGCGGCGTCATTGCCGACGGCTTCTCGCCCGAGCTTGACGAGCTGCGGCAGATCTCGCGCCACGGACGCGACTACCTGTTGCAGATTCAGCAGCGCGAGACGGAGCGCACGGGCATTGCCTCGCTCAAGGTGGGCTACAACAATGTGTTTGGATATTATCTTGAGGTGCGCAACACCTATAAGGACAAGGTGCCGCCAGAGTGGGTGCGCAAGCAGACGCTCGCCCAGGCTGAGCGTTACATCACTGAGGAGCTGAAGCAGTATGAGGAGAAGATCATGGGTGCCGACGAGAAGATCCTGGCGCTCGAGACACGTCTCTTCAATGAGCTTATTGCCGACATGCAAGCCTATATTCCCCACATACAGATCGACGCCACGGTGACGGCACGTCTCGACTGCCTGCTGTCTTTCGCCAAGGCTGCCGACGAGCACGGTTATGTGCGCCCCGAGGTGTCCGACGACGTTGTTCTCGACATTAAGCAGGGCCGTCATCCCGTCATAGAGACGCAACTGCCTGTGGGCGAGAGCTATGTGCCCAACGACATCTTCCTCGACAGCGACAGCCAGCAGATCATGATCATCACCGGCCCCAACATGGCGGGCAAGTCGGCCTTGCTTCGCCAGACAGCCCTCATCACGCTCTTGGCACAGGTGGGCTGCTTCGTGCCGGCACAGAGCGCACATGTGGGCGTGGTCGACAAGATCTTCACCCGTGTGGGAGCGTCCGACAACCTCTCGCTGGGCGAGTCGACGTTCATGGTTGAGATGACCGAGGCCGCTGACATCCTGAACAATGTGACGCCGCGCTCGCTTGTGCTCTTCGATGAGCTGGGCCGTGGCACCTCTACCTACGATGGCATATCCATTGCGTGGGCCATCGTGGAGCATCTGCACCAATACAGAAAGGCGAAGGCACGCACGCTCTTCGCAACCCACTATCATGAGCTCAACGAGATGGAGCGTCTCTTCCCGCGCATAAAAAACTATAATGTGAGCGTGCGCGAGGTCGACGGCAAGGTGATCTTCCTGCGCAAGCTGATGCCCGGCGGCTCTGAACACTCGTTCGGCATTCATGTGGCAGAGATTGCGGGCATGCCGAAGAGCATCGTGCAACGCGCCAACGAGATATTGAAACAGCTCGAGGCCGACAACGCACAGGTGGGAGCGCTTGAACAGGACGGTCTGGCGGCTACGGCAGGTAACGGCTCTGCAGCGGGTGCAGGCGGCTCAGCAAACAACGGCTCAGCGGGCAACGGCAGCTCTGCAACGGGTGCCAAGGCTGCAATAAAGCCAAAGGCCAGCAACGCCCCCACGCAGCGTCTTGGCTCGTCAGATGCCGTGCAGCTGAGCTTCTTCCAGCTCGACGACCCAGTGCTCTCACAGATCCGTGACGAGATCGTGGGCCTCGACATCAACAACCTCACACCCGTTGAGGCTCTCAACAAGCTCAACGAGATAAAGAAAATTCTCAAGGGGCATTGACCCCCTGGCAGGTGCCTAAAAATTTTGGACACCTGTATAAAAAAACGGCTTAAAAGTTTAATATATCGCTTGTTTTGTTTAATTTTGCAGTATCTTATAGCACAATAGGATAACTATGCTTTAAGAGAAAAAGAAAAACAGTAAGGACAATGTTGAATTTAGACAACTTTTACAAGGCGCGTTATGTGCTTAACAAGGTCATCAGAAAGACCACGCTGGTACACGCGCTGAAGGTCAACCCCGAGAGCGATGTCTACTTGAAGCCCGAATGTCTGCAGAAGACAGGCTCGTTCAAGATTCGCGGTGCCTACTATAAGATCTCACAGCTCACACCCGAGGAGAAAGCCAAGGGCGTGATTGCTTGCTCAGCCGGAAACCACGCGCAAGGCGTGGCGCTCGGTGCTACGGCCATGGGCATAAAATCGCTCATCTGCCTGCCTGAGGGCGCACCCATCAGCAAGGTGGAGGCAACAAAGCGGCTGGGTGCCGAGGTGTGCCTCGTGCCTGGCGTCTACGACGATGCCTACCAGAAAGCTTTGCAGCTGCGCGACGAGAACGGCTACACCTTCATTCATCCCTTCGACGACGAGAACGTCATTGCGGGCCAAGGAACCATTGGTCTGGAGCTGCTCGACCAGCTGCCCGACGTTGAGGCCATCGTGGTGCCTGTGGGCGGCGGCGGACTGATCTCCGGCATAGCCTTTGCCGTGAAGTCGCTCAACCCCGAGGTAAAGGTCTATGGCGTGCAGGCCGAAGGCGCACCGAGCATGGTGCAGAGCTTGCATGACCACAAGCAGGAGGCGCTGCCTTTTGTCTCTACCATTGCCGACGGCATTGCCGTGAAAGAGCCCGGCTCGCTGACCTTCGAGACCTGCTCACGTTATGTCGACGACATCGTGACGGTGAGCGAGGACGAGATCTGTGCTGCCATCCTGCATCTGCTTGAGGCTGAGAAGATGGTGGCAGAGGGTGCTGGCGCTGCCAGCGTGGCTGCCGTGATGTTCAACAAGGTGCCTGTCAAGGGCAAGAAGACGGCGTGCATCGTGAGTGGCGGCAACATCGACGTCACCATTCTCAACCGCGTCATCAACCGCGGTCTGACGAAGAGCGGACGCATCTGCACGCTCTGCATAGAGCTTGACGACAAACCGGGACAGCTCGTGCAGGTGAGCACCGTCATTGCGGAGCTGGGAGCCAACATCATAAGCGTGAGCCATGAGCGCAACGCCGACAGCGAGGCTGTGAACGCGTGCCTGCTGCGCCTCACCGCTGAGACAAAGAACCACGAGCATGTGGCAGAGATAAAGCGACAGCTCATGGAGAAAGGTTTTAAGATTATAGAATAAAGAAGATATGAAACAGATTCACACCGACAACGCGCCCAAGGCGCTCGGACCCTACAGCCAGGCCATTGAGGCCGGAGGCATGGTGTTCGCATCAGGACAGGTGCCCATTGACCCTGCCACAGACCAGTTTGTAGAGGGCGGCATAAAGGAGCAGACGCGTCAGTCGCTCACCAACGCCCAGAACATCTTGCGCGAAGCAGGCACCGACCTGCACCATGTGGTGAAAACAACGGTGTTCCTCAGCGACATGGACAATTTTGCTGCCATGAACGAGGTCTACGCCGAGTTTTTCCAGCAGCCTTATCCCGCACGCTCTGCCGTGGCTGTAAAGACGCTGCCCAAGGGTGCTCTCGTTGAGATTGAGTGTATCGCGGTGAAGGGATAACCCCGTTATATAAAAAAAAGGCGAACACAAGCTTGGGTGCTGTGTTCGCCTTTTTTCTTTGGCTCGTCATGAGCCGTTTGTTTGAACATTGTGCTTTTTCGCTGAACGTCACGCAAGAGGGCGGTAATCACAAAAAACTCTTGTTTTCAAACGATTGCATTATAATGAACAGAGTTTGAAAAAAACTGCCTTATAAGCAACAGCGCGTTCCTTTTCATATCTTACAATTTTATAGTGAATATTAAAAAAAAGTAATAAAAAGTAAATAAAATTTGTTTGTTTAAAATAATTTGTCTACTTTTGCTTTCTCATATATGACGAAAAAACTTGACCATATATAGATTGTGGCCAGAAGATCAGTGATTGTAAAAAGGAACCAAAAACATTATAAAAGATTGTTTGTATATGAAGAAAGTTTACAAAAAATTAGTGACTTGCTCACTTGCTGTGCTGGCATTGTGGCCAACTACGGCGGTAAAGGCGCAGACGGCTGTCGATGACGGCCAGACCTTTTATGCGTATCGTATTGACCAATTGAAAAAAGATGCCCAGGGCTTTAGCACGACACCGGAGATTGGTTGGGTGACATTCAACACCAACGACACGACTAAGGTGACGCTGCTGAAGAAGATAACGGGCTATTATGACATGGAGAAGGTGGGCGCTGGCGAGTATCTCGACGGCAAAATCTACACCTATGGCTATCAGTATGATTCTTCTGACTATGATGAAGCTTACCAGTCTACAAAATACATTGTGTATGATGCCGAGACCTTTGAGCCTCTGAAAACCATCAAGCGCTATGGAGAGCGCCGTGTGTCTGACATGACTTACGATTATACAACCAACACGATGTATGCGTTGGCAGAGGATAAGGTGACTAACTACCACGAGCTGAAAGTGACCAGTCTTTGTATCGTAAACACAGAGACGGGTGAGCTGACGCGTGTGGGTGGCACGGGTGACCTCTATGGCATTAACGGCTACGGAAAAAAGGTAATTGACAACCTTGTGACGCTGGCTTGCGACAAGAACGGCAACCTCTATGCCATGTCGGCCTACCGCCATTTCTATAAGATAGACAAGTTCACGGGCAAGGCTACCGAGATAGGCAAGGAGCACAAATTGGCTGTAGAATCGTTCTTCCAGTCGATGGCCTTCGGTGCTGACGGTGTGCTCTACTGGACGCAGCACACGGCTCACCCCTACGGATGGCTCACCACCATCAACACAACCACAGGTGTGCCCACAAAGATAGGCACGCTGGGCGACAGCGACAAGCTGACCTGCTTGTTCCAGAAACGCAGTCTGGTGAAGACTTTCCCGCTGGCCGTAACCGATCTGAAGGCGGTGAACGACGAGGTTAAGCACAACCAGGTGACGCTGACCTGGACATTGCCCACCCAAAACTATGATGGTACCGACGCCAACCTGACCGGTGTGCGCGTTTATCGTCTTGGCACGGCCGAGCCTATTGCTGAGTTAGGAAACGATGCCACATCGTTTGTTGACGAGCATTCGGACAATGGACAGACGGCTTATGAGGTGGTAGCGGTAAACGCCACTGCCCCTGGTGTGCCTGCCACCGTTAGCCTGTTTGCCGGCTACGACCAGCTGAAGGGCGTGAACAAGCTGCATGCGGTAAGAGACAAAGCCACCAACGAGGTGAGCGTGTCGTGGACAAAGCCTACGCAGACGGTGAACAAAGGCTATGCCGATTTCGACAACATCGTGTATAATGTATATCGCGTAAATCTGATCACGCAGACATATGAGCAGCTGTCAGCAAACCAGAAGGAGCTCACCTTCAGCGAGGCTCTTTCTGACGAGGGAATCTACTGCTATGTGGTAGAGGCTGTCAGCGGTGGCGTGATAGGCTTGGGTGCCAAGACAGAGAACATAACAGTGGTAGCGACAAAGGTGCCGCCCTTTACCGCTAAGTTTGAGAAAAACGGCGACGGCCTGTTCTGGACAGCGGCTAATCTTCCGCATAAATATGGCGCAGGATGGTCAATATCCAGTTCTGTAGACAAAGATTTTGATGGCTACTATGCCCGATTGTATAAGGCTTCGGCCAGCGACGCGCTGAACGACTGGCTGATCTCGCCGCCAATACAGATGGAGAAGGGTGAGTATAACCTTTCTTATTATGGCAAGGGTTCGGCAAAGGACAAGTGGAGCTGGGCTGTGATGCTGAGCGACAACGACGAAGAACTCAGCAACTTTAACACGGAGCTCGACCGCCACGACGACGAGATCGTGTTCGGTGACAAGACGGTGCAAGGCGGATGGATACAGGTGTGCAACAAAAACTTCACCATCGCCACCTCGGGCATCTACTATATAGGCCTCCACGGCTATACCAAGGAGGGCTCTTACATCACGCTCTGCATTGACAACCTGAGCATTACGCCTGTAACCTCTGGCATAAACAGCGTGAAGGACACACCTGCTGCCAAGCTGACCTTCAAGGATGGTGTGGCTGAGGTGTCGGGCGGTAAGACAATCAAACAGTGGACGGTGTATAACGCTCAAGGTCAGCAGGTAATGCAGGGCTTGGGCAACGGAACGTCTAACGTGCAGATTGGCCTCTCGGCGCTGAACAACGGCCTCTATGTCGTGTGCGTCACCACTACTGATGGCGCTGTTCAGACTTTGAAGCTGAAGAGATAATAAGATAAAAACAACATAAAGGGCCGACTGTATGGAATGTATTTCTCATGCAGTCGGCCTTTTTCATGACTTCGAACCTCCGCCTTTTTTATAAAATTGCTAACAGGGTGTTCAAAATTAATGGCATAACATCTTCTTATAAGATTCACATTTGCGATTAATTTTGAACATCTGCTTATATGCTTTTTCATATGTTGAAATGTTAAATTTAGCGTAGAACAAAAAATTATCTTCCGTTTTGTTGCGCTTTTTAGAAACAATCATTTATCTTTGCAATATTAATATAAGAATAAAATGGGAAAACACCAAATAAAGATTGTGCTGATGGATGAAGCCCTGGCTTTCATTCGATCCCTACCTCAGAAAGTACAAGAGAAAATTACCTACAATTATCTCAAAATTGAGCAAGGTATAATGAACAGCGAACTATTCAAGAAATTGGAAGGTACAGACATTTGGGAATTCCGCACGTTGTTTAATGGAAATTGTTATCGTTTATTTTCATTTTGGGACACTGAGACCGAGACATTAATTATCGCCACTCATGGCATTGTAAAGAAGACTCAGAAAACACCATCTAAGGAAATAACGAAAGCAGAAGAGATTAGAAAACTGTATTTTGAACAAAAAGATAAATAGATATGGCAAAGATTAATTTAACACCACTGTCAACTGTCATTGATGAGGTTTGGGGCGAGAAAGGCACTCCCAAAAGAGACGCTATGGAAGAACAGCTGAAAGAAGAAGTAAACTCTTACTTCTTAGGGGAGGCTATTCGCAAGGCTCGTTTGGCTCAAAACCTTACACAGGACGAACTTGGCAAACGTGTTGGTGTGCAGCGGTCACAGATTTGTCGTTTGGAGAGTGGCAGAACTAACATAACCATTCCCGTAATGAGTCGTGTCTTTCAGGCATTGGGCATTGCTACAGCCACGCTTGATTTGGGAGTGGCTGGGAAAATAGCGTTGTGGTAATCATAAAAACCTCTTGCTTTCAAACGATTGCATTATAATGAACAGAGTTTGAGAAAACTGCCATATAAGCAACAACGCGGTTTTTTTGTTAATAGGGTGTTCAAAATTAATCACATAACATCTTCTTATAAGATTCATATATGCGATTAATTTTGAACACCTGCTTATATGCTTTATATGCCCAAATACTTGTGTCCAGGTAAAAATGACAGCAGCTTGCCGGTAATCACACAGCACATAAAGGCAAGCAGAGCTATGCAGGGGATAGCTGCCCAAACAGGTATGAGCGGCTCTGCCTGGTTGCCGTTCACGAAGAAACCGGCAATAGGGGCCAGGAAGAACAAGTGCATCAGATACATGCTGAACGAGAGGCGGGAAATGCCTGTAATCCATCTGGGGGCTTCTTTCTGCTCAATACATGTGAACAGCAGGAAGGCACCAAAGGTGGCCAGCAGCACGTTGGGCGTACAGAATTCCCACGACCATTCAAGCAGAGGTGTCTCTATGATCTGACCGGGAACACCCTTCCACCAGAATGACCAACCTGTAAAGGCACCACCTATGAAAAGGCAGATCAAGCCGATTCTCATTCTCTTGCCCCGATTCCAGGTGATGTGCTTTCTGATGTAATGTGCCAGCACCAGATAGCCCAGGTAGCCTGAGCAGTACCAGAGCATTGTAAACCCATTCCAGAAACATTCGCCCCAAAGCTCACGGGTGACAAATCTGTGAAGCCATGGAATGAAGGTTGAGAGAATGAAAATGCCGATAAATGTGAGTTCCTCTTTGGCCGTTGATTTTTCCAGCCAGGGCGAGACGACAGGGATGATGAGGTAGAGCGAGATGAGCGGATACATAAACCACAGGTGTCCGGCCATTGGTGAGAAATTGAATGGCAACATCCACAGACCGTCCAAAGCTTCGTTCCACGTCCATTGGCCGAGCAAGGCGGGGATGAAAGTGTAAAGGAGCTGAAAGATTATGAACGGTGGCAGGATGCGCATGAATCGCCGTTTATAGAATGAGTGCATCGTCATGCCCTCCTTCATTGGCACAAGAAGGAAAGCACTCACCACCATGAACAGAGGCACGCAGATGCGGCTTAACGCTCCGTCATAGAACGAGACCCAGAAGCGGTTGCTTTCGTTGGCCAGCATTGACACATTGCCGGCCAATCCTGAGCTGTCTGCACCATAGAAATTTTCGCTGGCATGAACCAGCATGACCAGAAAACAGGCCACGACGCGGATGTACTCAATAAAAACTATTTGTTTCTTTTCCATGTTTTGTTTGTGTTTTTGCTAGATTGATATAGAATGCAAAGGTAAGAAAAAAACAAGACGCTCACAAGTTTGTGGCTTGTCTTTTGCACCGCCAAAAACAAGCGAAAAAGAGGGCGCGGAAAACTGTATATTTATGCAGTTTTGCCCTTTTTTTTAGTGGCGTTCTCAAAGAGCCCAACTTACGATTTGAAAGTGCCCAAATGACGTCCTCAAAGAGGCTCTTTGACGAGCTCATTAAGGCCCTTTGACAGCCTCAAAGAGGCTCTTTGACAAAACGACCCTGTTTTTAAGAGTTGTTAACAAAAAGTATAAGTTAGAACCATCTTATTTTTAAAAACAGAAAGCAGAATACCTGTTTTATCTTACAATCGCTATTTTGGATATTTATTCATTTCTGCTTTCTGTTTTGCATATTTATACAGTTCTCCCAGTGAGAGAACCTCTATTGCTTTGCTCTTTTTCTTGCGCCTTTACGGCTCTTTTTCAGCTGCCTTTTGGGGCTTTCGCGGCCATTGGAGCCATCGCAGCCCTTGGAGCTGTTGCTGCTGTCGCTTAGCGCTTTCTCTTTCCTTTGGAGCTTTTGCTGCCCTTTGTTTTTTCACCGTCCTTGGCGCCATCCTCTTTTTCGGTCTTTTTCTTTGTCTTGACGCCATTGTTGGAGATGATGGTGAAGTCGAGCTGTTTCTTCTCCAGGTTCACGCGGGCCACCTTTATGCGTATGGGGTCGCCGAGCTGGTAGCGGTTGTGACGGCGACGGCCGACGAGACAGTAGTTGCGCTCGTCAAAATCGTAATAGTCGTCGTCGAGGTCGCGCATGGGCACCATACCCTCACAGTGGTTCTCGTCGATCTCGCAGTAGATGCCGAACGACTGTATGCCGGAGATGTGGGCATCAAACTCCTCGCCGAGGTGGTCGCCCATAAACTCTACCATCTTATATTTTATAGAGTCGCGCTCAGCGTTGGCTGCCACCTGCTCCATGTCGCTGCAGTGTTCACACAGCTCCTCATAGTGGTCCTTGTTGGCAGACCGTCCTCCCTGCTGATAGCGCGTGATGAGTCGGTGCACCATGGTGTCGGGGTAACGGCGTATGGGCGATGTGAAGTGGGTGTAATAGTCGAACGCCAGACCGAAGTGGCCGATGTTGTGAATGCTGTATTTTGCTTTCATCATGGCCCTCAGCGCCACGAGCTGTATGACGTTGCCCTCGGGTTTGCCCTCACACGCGTCCATGAGCTTGTTCAGCGCGCGTGCCGTGGCTCCCTTTGTGCCTTGCGTCTTCATCTTGTAGCCGAACTTGACCACAAACTCGCGCAGCGTCTCGAGCTTCTGCGGGTCGGGGTTGTCGTGCACACGATATGGCAGCGTCTTTGCCGTCTTGCCCTTCTTCACCTTGCCCACGCTCTCTGCCACGGTGCGGTTGGCGAGCAGCATAAACTCTTCGATGAGCTTGTTGGCGTCTTTTGAGCGTTTGAAGTAGCAGCGTGTGGGGTGCCCCTTCTCGTCGATGTCGAAGCGCAGCTCCTCGCGGTCAAACTTCACCGCTCCGTTCTTGAACCTCTGCTCGCGCAGCTTCTTTGCCAGGCGGTCGAGCTGTATGAGCATGTCGGCGTTCTCGCCCTTGTAGCCCTTGGGTCCGGGAGCAGGTGCGGGCTGTCCTGTGCCGTCGACCACGCCGTTCTGCTCCAGCAGCTCCTGCACCTCCTCGTAGCAGTAGCGGCGGTTGGAGCGTATGATGGTGTGCACGATGCGGAAGTCTTTAACCTCAGCATCGTCGTTGAGGTTGAAGACCACGCTGAAGGCGAGCTTGTCTTCATCGGGTCGCAGAGAGCAGATAAAGTTGCAGAGGCGCTCGGGCAGCATTGGTATGGTCCTGTCGACGAGATATATGCTCGTGGCACGTTTCACCGCCTCGCGGTCAATGACGGAGCCTTCCTTCACATAGTGGCTCACGTCGGCAATGTGTACACCGACCTCCCACAGGCCCTTGCCCAGCTGCTTTATGGACAGGGCGTCGTCAAAGTCTTTGGCGTCGTGCGGGTCGATGGTGCAGGTGAACGTCGGGCGGAAATCTTCGCGCTCAGCCTCGTCCTCGGGCGTGATCTCGCCGCTGATCTTGTCGGCGGCCTCCTCCACGTTCTTCGGATACTTGTAAGGCAGGCCATATTGTGCGAGGATGGTGTTCATCTCCACATCGTTGTCGCCTGTCGGTCCGAGCACGTCGATGACCTCGCCCATGATGTTCTTGTGGTCAGAGTCGGGCCACTGTGTGATCTTCACCACCGCCTTGTCGCCCGTCTTTCCGCCCTTCAGCTTCTTCTTGGGTATTATGATGTCGCTGGTGTAGAGCGCTCCCGGTGTCACGAGAAACGCCAGCTCCTTCTCCACGCGCAGCTTACCCACGAACGTGTCTTTGGCGTGTTCCAGCACCTCTATGACCTGTGCCTCCTTTATGTGGTTCTGTCGTCGCGCCATGACCGACACCTTCACGCGGTCTCCGCTGAGCGCCGACATCGAGTTGCGCTCCGCCACGAAGAGGGGCGTTGAGCCGTCATCGGGTGTGAAGGTGTTCTTGCCGTTGGGTTTGCGTTGGAACCGTCCCTCCATGACCTGTCCGTTGTTGTTGAGACGATACGAGTTGTCGCTGACCTTCGAGAGAAAGTCGTCCCATGCCATCTCCTCCATGAGGTCAATGGCGAGCATTTTTAGGGGGTGCGTGTCAAGATGCAGCGTGCGGAATATCTCTTTGAACGATGCCGGCCGTTCACCGCGTTGTGTGAAAAACTCGACCAGTTTTTCAGACACCTGTTTCTTTCCGAGGCGCTTGCCTGCTTTCTTTCCTTTTGCCATAGCGGTATGTTGTTACGTTAATAATCAATAGTTTCGTCGGTTTTCCACAATTGTGGATATCCTTTTGCAAATAAACAAAATTTTTTTGACATTACAAGTTTTTTCTGCCGATAATTTTTCTCTGTAATGATTTTGTAACTCGTCAACTGTCTCCTACAGATCAAAGGCGGTGAGGCGATATGCGAAGATGAAGGGGAAGAAGAATCCGTGGACACGTCCCATCAGGCCTTTGGTGCGCGAGGGCTTGCGGTAGACGGTGCGGCGGTGGCGCATGCAGAGCCACATGAGGCGGAGCAGCGACAGGGTGTCGCGGCGCAGCATGAGGGCAGACAGACGGTGGGCAAGACGAAACTGCGGGTCGTCGATGCCGCGCGTGCAGCTGTTGATGTAAGCGTAGAACTGGTCCCACTGCGGCTTCTTCTGCAGCTGGCGATAGGCTTTCAGACCCTTGACGTAAGGTTGCCATGTGGGGCGCTTCTTCAAGGCCGGCATGACCGCCAGACTCTGTTTCAGGGCTGCCTCGCCATCGTGTGAGCGGTGCCAGTCGAGCGGCTCCTCAATGCGTGTCACGGAGCGTGAGCCGTAGAAATAGGCGTTGACGGCGATGCTCCAGTCGTAGAAGAAATGTGGCATCCACACCACGTCGCGTTGCAGAAAGTCGCGGCGCATGAGCATGCTGTGTCCTGCAATGCTGCTGGTGAAGAGTAGGGCGGGCAAGGAATATGGCATCCCCACCTTGTGGGATGTCTCCATGGACCGTCCGCGCAGATAGGTGGAGCAGCAGATGTTGTTCTCTCCCATGGCAGCCACCTGACGCTCAATCTTGTCCTTGAACCACACGTCGTCTTGGTCGCTGATGGCAATGAGGTCGGTTGTCGGCCGCATGCACGCCGTCTTGAAGTTGAGGTTGAAGCCGAGGTTCTGCTCGTTCACGAACACATGGATGTTGGGATGGCGCTCCTCATACTGTCTTAGCAGCGCCACCGTTCCGTCTGTAGAGCGGTCGTCTTGAATGATGATCTCGCTTATGGGGTAGGTCTGGTCTAAGATAGAGTCGAGCTGTTCGCGCAGAAACTTCTCGCCGTTATAGGTACACATTACCACAGCCACCGAGGGGCGGGTGGGGGTGCTGCCGCTGCTTTTCTTGCTCTTGTCGCTGCTTTTTGAGCTGTTGCAGCTGTTGGTATCGCTGCTGCCGTTGTTGCTGTTTTGGCTGCTGCAGCTGTTGTTGTTATCGCTGCTGCCGTTGTTGCAGTTGCAGCAGTTGTTGTTATCGCTGCTGCCGTTGCTGCTGTTGCAGCTGTTGTTCTTATCGCTGATGTCTTTCTTCATATCCGTATGTTTTTCTAATCTTTTCCAGAGGGTTTCCTTTTAAGGATAAAACTGACACACTCGTCAAGAATCTTCACCCTTGCCACCCGCATGACGGCATAATAGAGCACGACGGCGAGAACCACACGGGCGGCGAGCAGGAGCCACAGCGAAGAGATGGGGGCTGTGACGAGCCCCGTGACGGTCATGACGGCGGTGGCGGCGAGCGCAAAGGGCATGGTGTCGGCAAGGAAATGGCGCAGACGGTAGCCTGTGGCGCGTCGCACGAGCCAATGCCACACGAAGGTCCATGCCACGTTGAGGCTCACATAGGCAGCCACCATGGCGCGTATGCCCCACGGCCAGATGACCGCCATGAGGACGATGCTGAGCAGCCCGAGCGCCAGCGTGGCACGGAAGAAGGTGCCGCTCTGTCCCTTGCTTATGATGGCGTTGGAGAGCAGCGTGTTGAGCGGCATGAAGGCTCCGCTCACGCAGAGCATCTGTATGAGCAGGGCGCTGGCGAGCCACCGTTCGGTTATGGCGAGCACAATAAACTCGCGTGCCACCATGCCGAAGCCCAGGAGCAGGGGGAAGGAGATGAACGCCGTGAAGCGCATGAGCTTGCGCATGGCGGCAAGCTGCCGCTCACTGTCGTTGCGCAGGTCCACGAGCACGGGCTGCGCCACCTGCGACACCATGTTCTGGACGAGCGAGAAGCACTTGAAGTTCCACTGGTATGCCTGGTTATAGTTGCCCGCGTCTTGTGGTGTGAAATAATGTCCGAGCATTATGTTGAGCACGTTGTTGTTGACGTGCGTCGTGATGGTCGTTGCGAGAATTTTGCAAGAGAAGCGAAACATCCGTCTCACGGGAGCGAACGTTATGCCGTGGAGGAAGGGTCGCCAAGGCGAGTAGTGCCATTGCAGCAACGTGTTGAGGCCCACATAGACCAGGCCTTGCGTTGCCAGAGACCAGTAGGCCATGCCTGCAAACGCCATGCCCGCTCCCACGCAGCTCGACACGAGCACCGCCGCCATTGACGCCTTTGCCTGCTGCTTGGCCCTGAGGTTCTTGAAGAGCCAGGCCGACTGTGCCGTGCCCAGCGATGCTATGACGATGCTGAGGAACGCCAGGCGGCAGAGCGGCACCACCTTGGGTGTGTTATAATAATGTGCTATGAGTGGAGCGGCAGCAAAGAGCAGCGCATACATGGCGAGGCCCATGATGATGTTGAACCAGAACACCGAGTTGTAGTCGGCATCGGTAGGTTTTTCCTGGTTTGTGAGAGCCACCTTGAAACCGCTGTCTTGCAGGGCTGTGGCAACGAGCGAGAACACGCTGATCATTGCCATCATGCCATAGTCGTAGGGTGAGAGCAGTCGTCCGAGCACAATGCCGAACGCCAGTCCCACGATCTGTTGCACCATGTTGTTCATGCCGCCCCAGAACAGCCCTTTTGCAGTTTTTTCTTTTAGTGAACTCATCTGATTAAGTGAAAAGTGAAGAGTGAAGAGTGAAAATCTTATTTTAAGTGAAAAGTGAAAAACGAAAAGTGAAAAATCCAAAAGCCTTAGCTAATCACTCCCCTCCCCAACGGGGAGGGGCAAGCCACCGTCAGGTGGCGTGGGGGTGGGGCTTTCAATAACCAAGGCTAATCACTCCCCTCCCTAAGGGGAGGGGCAAGCCGCGAAGCGGCGCGGGGGTGGGGCTTTAAAGATACCTCATCAAAATATCCCACACCGCTACGATATGGCACACCGAGCCGAGGAGCACGAAGAAATGGAAGACGGTGTGCATGAACCGCTTCTTGTTAAGGCTGTAGAACACGGCGCCCGTGATGTAGCTCACACCCTCGGCGATGATCCACGCCACGGCGGTGGTGCTGACACAGTGGATGAGCGGTCCGAAGGCCACGAGCACACTGAGGCCCATGACCACGAAGCACACGGTCTCTATGCGACTGTGACCCTTCAGGCCACAGAAGCTCTTTATCGTGCCCGCGATGGCGGCGAGCCAGATGAAGATGAAGAGCGCCCAGCCCCAATAGCCATAATCGCGCATGGCGATGAGCGTGATGGGCGAGTAGGAGCCTGCTATGTGCCAGTAGATGGCGGCGTGGTCCCACTTGCGCAACCTCTCCTTCCATGGCGACCAGGCGCTGATGGCGTGATACACTGTCGAAGCCACATAAGAGCAGAGCATGCCGAAGAGGTAGAGGATGATGCCTGCTGTGGCCCATCCGTTGCGTGCCCATCCGCACCACACGAGGAACACCGTGCCTATGACGAGTCCCAAGATTATTCCTGCTCCGTGTGACCACGAGTTCCACACTTCTTCCTTATGGTTAAAAAAGATCTTCAATGTTTCAGAATGATGTTTTGCTGTTAATGATTGAGCTCTATTGAGCTCTATTGAGCTGTAATGAGCCGTAATGAGCTGTAATGAGCTCTGTTGAGCTGTAAGCTTGCTTTAAGATCAGTTCACGACCGCAATCTTGCACACCGTGCCTTTGCCGCCGTCGCCCGTTGCCGTCTGCACCATGTAGACGCCGCTTGCCACGCGCCGTCCTTGCTTGTCGCAGCCGTCCCATGTGAAGGTGCCGCCGTTGCTCCGTCCTTCTGCTACGAGGGCTCCGTTGGCTGTCACGATCTTCACGTCGGCGTTAAGCGTGAGACCCACGACGGTGATGAGGCCATGATAGTCGGGACTCACGGGGTTGGGGTAGGCATAGACGTTGTCTTTCGTCATCTTGTCGCTGGGCTGTGACGAGTCGGTCATGTAAGAGCAGAGGCCTGCCGAGGTGCCTATGAACAGCTCGCCCGTGGTGTTGTCAAGCGCCAACGACAGGATCTGGTTGCTTGGCAGCGGCGAGTTCTCCGTTGTGAAATGATGCAGCTGCGTTATGTTGTCGCTATCGATGAGGTACAGGCCGTTGGTGTTTGTCGCGAACCACTTGCGGTTTGCGCCGTCAACGATGATCAGGTTTATGTCCAGACCCGAGAGCAGATAGTCGGCGAGGTTTGTGCCGTCGTTGCGTGGCACCTTGACCTGTGTGAACGTGTCGCCGCCCGAAGCCAAGGTCGAGGCCGTGAGCATGGCCGGTCCCACGTCGGTGCCTATCCAGATGTTGTGGTCGGCATCTTCCACGGCGCAGCGCACATAGAAGAGCGGCGAGAGCGGTGTGAAGTCTTGGTTTATGAACGAGGTGTAGCGTTTCAGGGCCTTGGTGGAGGTGTCATAGCACAACAAGGCGGGCTGTATCCAGTTGTTGTTGGTGAACCACAGCAGGCCGTTGTGGTCGAAGAACATCTGGCCCAGTCCGTGAAGCGAACACTCGAAGTTGTAGGTGAACAGCGCCTGGTGGTGTGAGGTCCATGTGCCGTCGGGTGCTATCGAGAAGACCGATGTCGTGGCGCTCTGCGGGTTCGTGATCCAGGCTGTGCCGTCGCTTCCGAAGCAGATGCCACGCACGAGGGTGTTGTTGAGGTATGATTCTTCTTTCACGCCGACTGCCGGTCGCAACGCACTGTTGTTCATGTTCCAATGTCGCGAAAACTTTCCGTCGATAAACTCGTAAAGGCCGGTATGGCCCGAGACCAGTGTGCGGCTCGGGTTGAGGGGGTCTGTGGCTACGCAATAATGTGATCTGTAGACATGGCCGAGCGTTGAGGCGAAACTGTTGTCGAATGCCGACCATGTGGTGCCGTCATAGACCATCACGTCGCCTGGGTTGCCATAGCCTTGCACCGCCATGAGCTTGCCTTGCGACAGGGTCATATAGAAGAAATTGTTGGTGAGCGGTCCGTCGGGCGTTATGCCTCTCACGCCATAGACAGGCTCCGTGAGGTTGTTGTTCTCAAAGGTGACGCTTGCCAGCTTGCCCGTGTATGTGGCGTCGGCATCGTTGTCGGCCACCCAGAAGGTGCGGGTAGAGCTGTTATATCCGAAAACAAGGAACGTGTTGGGGATGGTTGTCACGGTCTCTGACGTGTCAAACAGGTAGGCGTGTCTTGTGCCGAAGAGCAGCACATGGTCAGCAAACTTCAGCATCTTGTTGCTCCAGGTGTCGTAGACCTTCCTGTAAGAACCGTCGGTGCTTATGGCGTCGAGGTATCCGTTGTTTGTGCCGTAGAGCTTGTCGTTGAGGCAGAACAGGTTCTTGTAGGCGCGTCCCGACAGCTTCTTCCACTCGTTCTTGTCGCTGAGGTTGGCTGTGAGCGGTGCGCTGTAGAGCCCCTGGTCGGTGGCTGCAAAAATGTTCTTCGACGTGGCTGCCACATCGTTGATGCTGAGCGCCAGGCTGTAGGTGTCTGCAATCTCGGCATTGGCGACGTTCACCTTGACCACGCCGAAGGCGGTACACATGAACACATACTTGCCCTGCACGGTAAGCAGGTTCACCGTCTTGCTCTCGGTGAGCGTCTTGTTGTAATAGTCGGGCAGGTTTATGACGGAGCCGTCGGCACAGATGAGGTCAATGTTGCCGTTGTCATAGAGCACCATCAGCCGTTTCGCCGCCGGGCACCATCTTATGTGCGCAATGCCACAGTCGCTCAGTCCGGTTGTCTTGTCATAGGTCTGCACCTCGCCGTCAGTGGGGTTGTACGAAAACAGACCTCCCGACGCGAGCACATAGACCTTGCTGTCTGTCGACTCTATTTGTGTTATGGTCGAATAAGACAGCATGTTCTTCCACGACCCTATGGTAGCGGCGCATGCCTTCTGCGTGGTCAACGCCACGGCAGCCAAGACCAAAAACAGTGACAAAATTGCCTTTCGCATGTTCCTTCGTCTTCTTTTGTTGTTATTGTCTATTGAACTTCCGCTTGCGAAAATTCAATGCTTGTTACTCTTTACTGCTCTTTTGCTGTTCTTTGTTGTTCTTTACAGCTTTCGGGAACATATAACCATATGACCACAAAGTTGTTCTTTACAGCTTTTTTGCTGTTCTTTACAGCCCCGTTTGCTTGAGGAAGCAGCAGAGCTTCTCCACGGCCCGCGCACGGTGGGAGATGGTGTTCTTGATGTCTGTTCCCAGCTGCGCAAACGACTGGTCGTAGCCGTCGGGCACAAACAAGGGGTCATAGCCAAAGCCTGCTGTGCCGCGCTTCTCGGTGGCAATGGTGCCGTCGACACGCCCCTCGAAGAGGTGCTCCTTGGGTGTGGTGCAGGGGGCCTTGGCAGCTTCTGCGCCGTTGGCCGCTTCTTCATCTTTGGCGGCTTCTGCCTCGTTGCCATCCTCTGCCAGCAGCAGGGCTATGACGGTGCGGAAGTGTGCTGTGCGCGAGGTCTTGCCGTTGAGCTCGCGCAGAAGCTTCTCCATGTTTGCCTCCGAGTTGTGGTCAGTGCCTTCGGCGTAGCGTGCGCTGTGAACGCCGGGTGCTCCGTTGAGCGCGTCGACCTCCAGGCCCGTGTCGTCAGCAAAGACGCTCATGTGGTAATGGTCCCACACATATTGTGCCTTCTGCAGGGCGTTGCCCTCCAGCGTGTCGGCGGTCTCGGGGATGTCGGCATGGCAGCCTATGTCGGCAAGCGACACCACCTCCATGCTGCTGCCGAGGATCTGGCGTATCTCCTCCAGCTTGTGGAGGTTGTTGGTTGCAAATACAATCTTTTTCATCTTCTCTTCTTTTGCTTTGTGCTTGGGCTTTTTGCTTTTGGAGCTCAGCCCATGGCTTAGGTTTTCAGAACTTTCACAAACGTTTAATATTTACATTTCGCTTCGCGCTCGTGTTCTTTTCTTAAACATTAATTATCATTAATTGAATATTAATTTTTTCCGCGCGAAGCGCGTATTGATGATAATTAATGGGTCATTAATGAAATTAATGTTTAAAAAAAGCGCGAAGCGCAAAAAAAGCTTATTCGCATGGTTAGCGGCCATTTAAGCTTGTGACTATCTGATATGTTTTTTTATTTACATGCGAAAGTTCAATTAAATTTTAAAAAGCTTTCGCTCCTTAGCTCTCGCTCTTGGCTTCTTCTTTCTTTTGGCTTTCCACCTTTGCCCTGTAAGCCTCCAGCTTCTCCTGCATCTTCAGGTGTCGTTGCAGGTCCTCGGTGTGCTTGTCGGTGACCTTCACCTTTATGCGGTCGAAGCCCTCGCCGTAGACGCCGATGACAGCGCTCTGGCTCACGAAGGCGTTGGGGTCGATGATCTTTATCATACGGAAGATGCCGGCACTCTCGTTCTTGCGTGCCAGGATGCAGAGCACCTTCACCTCGTTGCCTGTGTACCAGCCGTGGCCGTCGAGAATGGTCACGCCGTGGTCGAGCTTTGTGCCTATGGCATAGGCAATCTCGTCATATTTGCGCGAGAAGATGAGAAACTGCACCGACTCGCGTCGGGCGTTCATCACATAGTCGAGCACAAAGTTCTCGATCATCATGGCGCAGAGACCTGTCACCATGATGCGCAGACCCATCTCATAGCCATATTTCTCGCCGAACACGGGGAACGACGAGCCGATGATGAGGATGTCGACAAAGATGAGCACGGTGCCGAGCGACAGGTTGTGATATTTGTTCACGATGGCAGCCACGATGTCGGTGCCTCCCGTTGAGCCGTTGTGCAGGAACACGATGGCGAGCGAGGTGCCTGTGAGGCAGCAGCCTATGACGAGCGACATGAACGTGTTGTTCTCGCCGAGTACGCGAATGAGCTGGCCGTCGCTTGAGGTCATGACGTTTTGCGCGACATAGAGGAAGAAGGACAGCATGAAGATGGCGTAGACGGTCTTGATCATGAATTTCAGACCCAATATCTTCAACGCCGCTATGAGGAGCACAAAGTTGATGACAAAGTAGGTTAGCGAGATATGCAGTCCCGTAGCATAGAACACGATGGCGGCGATACCGGTCACGCCTCCCGTAACGATCTGGTAGGGCAGCATGAACACTGTCCATCCGAAGGTGTAAAGCAGGAGTCCGAGGGTTATGAAAAAGTAATCGTTAACCTCGTTCCACATAGCTTTGCTTTTTAACAGTTGCATAGTTTTCGTTTTATGTGGTTTGGCGTGTCCGTTCGCAGGCACGCCAAACCGTGATTTCTACTTAATCACCACGTTCACGATCTTCTTCGGCACGACGATCACCTTGATGACCTGCTTGCCGTCGAGATATTTCTGGCTCTGCTCGTCGGCGAGCACGGCAGCCTGTATGTCGTCGTTCTTGGCGTCGGCGGGGAACTTCTTCTGGAAGCGTGCCTTGCCGTTGAACGACACGGTGAGCTGCATCTCGCTCTCTACGAGGAAGGCGGGGTTAAACTCGGGCCACTGTGCGTCGCAGACCGTGGTGTCGTGGCCCATGGCGTGCCACAGCTCCTCGGCAATGTGGGGAGCGAAGGGCGCAATGAGCACAGCGAGCGGCTCCAGCACAGCCTTTGAGTGGCACTTCTGCTGTTGCAGTTCGCTCACGGCAATCATGAATGCCGAGATTGAGGTGTTGTAAGAGAACTTCTCGATGTCGTCGGTCACCTTCTTGATGAGCTTGTGCAGGCTCTTCATGCTGTCCTTTGACGGCTCGTCGCCGTTGACGAGCATGTTGTCGGAGCGGTTGTCGTAGTAGAGACCCCAGAACTTCTTCAGGAAGCGGTGGCAGCCGTCGATGCCGTTGGTGTCCCACGGTTTGCTCTGCTCCACGGGACCGAGGAACATCTCATACAGGCGCAGGGTGTCGGCGCCGTAACGCTCCACGATCATGTCGGGGTTCACGACGTTGAACATCGACTTCGACATCTTCTCCACGGCAGCGTCGCAGATATACTTGCCGTCCTCCAGGATAAACTCGGCGTTCTCATACTCGGGACGCCATTTCTTGAACGCCTCGATGTCGAGCACGTCGGCCGACACGATGTTCACGTCGACGTGGATGGGTGTGGTGTCATACTGGTCCTTGAGACCGAGGCTCACGAACACGGGGGCCTTAGAGTGGTCGTCGTTGTTTATGCGGAACACGAAGTTGCTTCGTCCCTGGATCATGCCCTGGTTGACGAGTTTCTGGAACGGCTCCTCCTTGCAGCTCACGCCGAGGTCGAAGAGCACCTTGTTCCAGAAGCGCGAGTAGATAAGGTGGCCTGTGGCGTGCTCGCAGCCACCGACATAGAGGTCTACGTTCTGCCAGTATTCGTCGGCAGCTTTCGACACCAGCGCCGTGTCGTCGTTGGGGTCCATGTAGCGCAGATAGTAGGCCGATGAGCCGGCGAAGCCCGGCATGGTGTTCAGCTCCAGCGGGAACACGGTCTTGTTGTCGACCAGTGTCTTGTCAACGACCTGGCGCTTCTCCACGTCCCATGCCCACATCTTGGCGCGTCCCAATGGCGGCTCGCCGGTCTCGGTGGGCTTGTAGGTCTCAATCTCGGGCAGCTCCAGCGGCAGGCACTCCTCGGGGAGCATCTGTGGCATGCCGTCCTTATAATAGACGGGGAACGGCTCGCCCCAGTAGCGCTGGCGCGAGAAGATGGCGTCGCGCAGACGGTAGTTGACCTTCACGCGGCCGAGGCCCTTCTCCGTAACAAACTTCTTCGTTGCAGCGATGGCTTCCTTCACGGTCAGACCGTTGAGAGAGAAGCCGTCGAGCGTCTGCTTGCCCTCAGCGGGCGAGTTCATGACGATGCCGTCCTTGGCATCGAAGCTCTCCTCGCTCACGTCGGCACCCTCGATGAGGGGTATGATGGGGAGGTTGAAATGGCGCGCGAAGGCATAGTCGCGCGAGTCGTGGGCAGGCACGGCCATGATGGCTCCTGTGCCGTAGCCGGCGAGCACATACTCAGAGATCCACACCGGTATGCTGTCGCCCGTGAAGGGGTTCACGGCGTAAGAGCCTGAGAACACGCCTGTGACCGTGTGGTTTGCCATGCGGTCGAGCTCTGTGCGCTTCTTTACATAAGCCAGATACTCGTCAACAGCTGCCTTCTGTTCGGGTGTGGTGAGCTGCTCCACGAGCTCGCTCTCGGGTGCGAGAACCATGAAGGTCACGCCGAAGATGGTGTCGGCGCGTGTGGTGAAGATGGTGAACTTGATGTCGCTGTCTTTCACCGCAAACTGCATCTCTGTTCCTTCAGAGCGTCCGATCCAGTTTTTCTGTGTCTCCTTTATAGAGTCGCTCCAGTCGATGGTGTCAAGACCGTCGAGCAGGCGCTGCGAGTAGGCGCTTGTGCGTAGGCACCACTGGCGCATCTTCTTCTGCACCACGGGGTAGCCGCCACGCTCGCTCACGCCGTTCACCACCTCGTCGTTGGCCAGCACGGTGCCCAGGCCGGCACACCAGTTGACCATCGTCTCGCCAAGGTAGGCAATGCGATAGTTCATGAGCGTCTGCTCCTTCTCCACCTCGCTCATGGCACGCCACTGGTCAGCCGTAAACTCGAGCGGTTCGCTCTGAGCCACGTCCAGACCCTCGGTGCCCTTCTGCTCGAAATGCTCGATGAGCTTCTCTATGGGCTGCGCCTTCTGGCAAGAGTTGCAGAAGAACGACTTGAACATCTTTTCAAAAGCCCACTGTGTCCAGTGATAATATTTAGGGTCGCAGGTGCGCACCTCGCGGCTCCAGTCGAACGAGAATCCTATCTTGTCGAGCTGCTCGCGGTAGCGGTTGATGTTGGCCACGGTTGTTACCTCAGGGTGCTGTCCTGTCTGTATGGCATACTGCTCAGCGGGCAGACCGTAGGCATCGTAGCCCATGGGGTTTAGAACGTTGAATCCGTTCAGGCGCTTGAAACGCGCGTATATGTCGCTGGCGATGTAGCCGAGCGGGTGTCCCACATGAAGTCCGGCTCCCGAAGGGTAGGGGAACATGTTGAGCACATAAAATTTCTGCTTGTTGGGGTCCTCGGTCACCTTGTAGGTGTTATCCTTTACCCACTGTTGGTGCCATTTCTTCTCGATTTCTCTGAAATTGTATTCCATAGTTGTATGTCGTTGTTTTTTTTTTGCTAATTATTATGAGGTGCAGCCTATCTTTCTAAACGTGCAGCCTATCTTATGCAAAGGTAGTGATTTTTTGCATAGGTAGAAAATAGAAGATGTGAAAAAAGCTCCAGTTACATGTTGCTCATGTCGCTTCCGTCGGCTTCGTTGCTGTCAGAGCTTCCGTCGCTTTGTCCATCGTCTGCAGAGCCGTCTTGCTGGTCGTAGCTGCTGCCACCGTTGTCCATGCTGCTTCCGTTGTCTGTGCTTCCGTCGTCAGAGCTGCTGTCGTCGCTGTTGCTGTCGTTGTCGCCCGGGTTGTTGAGAGGAGAATGGAAGATGTCGGAGGCATCGCCGCCCTTCTCCAATGCGCGTTGAATGTCATCGGCATCGAAGGTGAAGACGTGTCCGAGTATTCCGAACGACACGCGGTGCGTCTTGCCCTTGAACGTTATGCTGCCCACGGAGCACACGCCGTAGTTGTCGACCTCGATGAGGTTGTCCACAACCACGCCCACGATCTTTTGCGATATGATGTTGCCGATGATGCCCCATGCGTCGCCTTGGTTGTCGGTCGACTCCTTGATGAAGCGGTTCATCTCCTTCGTTATGGCCTCGCGGTGGGCTTGCTCGGTGGGACAGGTTGCCACCAGGCCAACGGCCATTGCGGCAAGAACGAGGATGAGGCCGATGCACCCGTTGCGCAACGTGTGGCTCTTGTGCTCCTCACGTTCCTCATGGCCGTTGCCATGCTCCACGGTCTCGTCTTCTTGTGCATCGGCGTAGAGCTGATTGGCGTTAGAGCGGCCTTGCGCTGCTTGCTGGGCGTAAGAGCTGTCTGTGCCGGCCTGTTGAGACGAGGCTCCTCCTTGTGCAGCCGAAGCTCCTTGTGCTGCTGAGGTTCCTTGCTCTGCTGCATAAGGTGCCATGGCTGCTCCCGTTGCTCCCGCCGTTGCTGCTCCTGCCGAGGGCGCTGGCGGCGGTGTGGTCTGTGCGTTGTTGGCAGCGTCTGCATGGAACAGCGACACCAGCTCGGCCACCTTCCATGCCGGTGTCCAGTCGGTCATGCCCTCTCTCCAAACCAGCGTTGCCGACGTAATGTTGCGGCTGCGCAGCTCATCGAGGGTGTATGGGCCTTGCTGCTGGTTGTTTATAAGAATGAAGTAAGTCATCTTTTCTTCTTTTCTTTTTTGTCCTTTTGTCCTATTGCCTTCTTGACCAATGGGTTTTGCTTGCTCCGAAGACCAACCTTTTTTCATTGGTTCTTTTTCTAACGGTTCCCATCAAGCGGCTCCCATCAAGCGGTTTCCATTTAACGGTTCTCCTCATGCGGTTCCCATTGTTAGGGTTGGCTTGTTTGAAAAGCCTTTCCTGTCCATCGGTCTTAAGCCTGCATGTCATGCAGCTTCTTGTAGTAGCCGTCGATCTTGAGCAGCTCGTCGTGTGTGCCACGTTCCACGATCTGTCCTTCGTGGAGCACGCATATCTCGTCAGCATTCTTGATTGTTGACAGACGGTGGGCAATGGCCACGGTGGTGCGCGTCTTCATGAGCCGTTCGAGCGCATCCTGCACCAGGCGTTCGCTCTCGGTGTCGAGCGCCGATGTGGCCTCGTCGAGGATAAGGATGGGCGGGTTCTTGAGGATGGCACGCGCAATGCTCACACGCTGGCGCTGTCCGCCCGATAGACGTCCGCCGCGGTCACCGATGTTGGTGTCGTAGCCGTGCTCGCTCTGCATAATAAACTCGTGGGCGTTGGCAATGCGTGCTGCCTGCTCCACCTGTTCCTGTGTGGCGTGGTCCACACCGAAGGTTATGTTTCCGATGAACGAGTCGTTAAACAGGATGGCCTCCTGGTTCACGTTGCCTATGAGCTGCCGTAGGTCGTGTATGCCGAGGTCTTTGACGTTTATGCCGTCGATGAGCACCTCGCCCTGCTGCACGTCATAATAGCGCGGAATGAGGTCGACGAGTGTCGACTTGCCGCTGCCGCTCTGTCCCACCAGCGCAATGGTCTTGCCCTTGGGAATGACGAGGTTGATGTCGCGCAGCACCCACTGCTCGCCGTAGCGGAACGACACATGGCGCAGCTCTATCTGGTGCTCGAACGCGCTGATGTGCTTGGGGTTGGCAGGCTCCTTTATGGTGTTCTCTGCCTTTAGGATCTTGTCGACACGCTCCATCGATGCGAGGCCCTTGGGTATGTTGTAGCTTGCCTTGGAGAAGTCTTTGAGGGGGTTGATGATCGAGTAGAGCATCACGAGATAATAGATGAACGTCGGTCCCGACAGGATCTGCTGGTCGAGCACCAGTATGCCGCCCACCCACAGCACAATGATGATGAGCACCGTGCCTAAGAACTCGCTCATGGGGTGCGCCATCTGCTGGCGTATGTTCACGCGCTGCACCGATGAGCGGTAGTGGTTGTTGATGTTGCTGAAGCGGTTGTTCATCTTCTCTTCGGCGCAGAACGCCTTGATTATGCGCAGTCCGCCGAGCGTTTCCTCCACCTGCGACATGGTGTCGCTCCACAGGCTCTGCGCCTCTATCGACTTGCGCTTGAGCTTTCTTCCCACGAAGCCCATGAACCATCCGAAGACGGGCACGAAGACGAGGGTGAAGAGTGTGAGCTGCCACGAGATGAAGAGCAGGGCGGTGAAATAGGAGATGATGAGGATAGGGTTCTTGAAGAGCATGTCGAGCGACGACATGATGCTGCTCTCTATCTCGCCCACGTCGCCCGTCATGCGTGCAATGATGTCGCCCTTGCGCTCCTCAGAGAAGAACCCGAGGGGCAGCGACGTGATCTTTGCGTAGAGCTGGTTGCGAATGTCGCGCACCACGCCCGTGCGGATGGGTATGATGGTTGCCGAAGAGAGAAAGTAGGCGCCCGTCTTGAGGAACGTGGTAAAGGCGAGGAACAGGCCTATGAGCAGCAGCGTTGTCGTTGCTCCCACGTTGCCTATGAGCTGCGTCACATAATAGTCGGCGTTGTTGGCCATCACCTCCTTTATGTTGTCGAGCGTCCACGGCATGAGGTGTGTCGCCGTTCCCGTTCCCTCTGTGCGGAACAGGATCTGCAAGATGGGTATGAGGGCGGCGAAGGAGAAGATGTTGAGCACGGCCGACAGGATGTTGAACAGCACCGTCAGCACGAGATACTTCTTGTAGGGCGGTATGAAGCGCCTCAGGATAAGGAGGAATTCTTTCATTCTGTTCAATTAACGTTAGTTCCGTGTTCAAGCAGATATTCGGGAGCTATATCGGCACCATTTGACCAGAATACAGTTCCATCCAATCCAAATTGCTCAAATTTAGACTTGTCTCTCAGTTCTTCAAAAGCAGGAAACGACAGAAGAGGTGTAAGGTCGACCATTCTTGTCTCTCCATTGTTAAACGTGCAAAGCAACGTGTAGTCGCCCATATATGTGACGTCTGTTACATTCAAAATCATAATAGACTCCTTTCTTTATCTGTTAATCTTGTTTATCTTTTCTCCACGTTGAGCTTTATCCCATATTTCCATTATTTCAGCCTCATGGGCATCAATAAAATCGTTTACGGTCTTTATTGTTTTAACCTTGGCTTTTCCTTCAACAATGCGGTCTTTTATTGTGATGGTGAAAAAACCGTCGCCGCTTTTAACGTGTAGATGTGGAGGATTGTGATCAAAGGCATAGATGTATAACATGATGCCTTGTATAATAAAAATAGACCCCATGGCGTTTCTGTTTATTCAGCACATTCTCCAATCAGCGTAGCCGATGTGGCGTCGACAATCTTCACCATGACGCGGTCGCCGATGTGGTGGCCTTGCTTGTCGAACACCACGGCCTTGTTCTGTTCTGTGCGTCCCATGAGCTGCTCGCGTGAGCGCTTGCTGAAGCCCTCGACGAGCACCTCGAAGGTCTTGCCTATGTCCTTGCGGTTTTGCTGTGCAGAGATCTCTGTCTGCAAGCGTATGAGCTCGTTAAGGCGCTCTATCTTGACCTCTTCGGGCACGTTGTCGGGCAGGTGCTTGGCGGCGAAGGTGCCGGGGCGCTCCGAATATTTGAACATGAAAGCCGAGTCGAACATACACTCCTTGACGAGCGACAGCGTGAGGGCGTGGTCCTCGGGTGTCTCGTCGTGGTAGCCCACAAACAGGTCGGTAGACAGTCCGCAGCCGGGTATGATGCGGCGTATGGCCTCCACGCGCTCCAGATACTGCTCGCGTGTGTACTTGCGGTTCATGAGCTTCAGGATCTTGCTCGATCCGCTCTGTGCTGGGAAGTGGATGTGCTTGCAGAGGTTTGGCTCTTCGGCAATGGCGTGCAAGATGTCGTCGGTCATGTCCTCGGGGTTTGATGTGGTGAAGCGCACGCGCATGTCGGGCACGCTCTGTGCCACCTTGCGCAGCAGTTCGGCAAACGACACGCCGCCCTCCATGCGCTTGCCGGCAGGTGTGAGGCCATAGCTGTTGACGTTCTGTCCGAGCAGCGTGACCTCCTTGAAGCCACGGTCGTGCAGGTCGCGCACCTCGCGCAGTATGCTCTCCACGTCGCGTGAGCGCTCGCGTCCACGGGTGTAGGGCACGATGCAGTAATGGCAGAAATTGTTGCAGCCACGCATAATGCTTACGAAGCCGCTCACCTTGCCGTGTCCGATGCGTTGCGGCACGATGTCGCGGTAGGTCTCGGTGGTAGACAGCTCAATGTTCATGGCGTTGTTGCCGTTCTCACACTGTGCCACCATGTCGGGGAGGTTGAGGTAAGAGTCGGGACCGCACACCAGGTTGGCATGATGGTTGTCGATGAGGTCCTGGCGCACGCGCTCTGCCATGCAGCCCAAGACACCCAAGATGATGTCGCGGCCCTTCTTCTGCTCTGCGTGCAGAGCCTCCAGGCGGCTGTATATCTTGTTCTCCGCGTTTTCGCGAATGGAGCATGTGTTGAGGAAGATGGCGTCGGCCTGTGCCTCGTCTTCGCACAGCTCGTAACCGGCCATCTGCATGATAGAGGCCACCACCTCCGAGTCGGCCACGTTCATCTGGCAGCCGTATGTCTCAATGAAAAGTTTCTTCATAAAAAATGCGTGTTGTGTATATAATGTGCAAAGTTACAGCAAATCTTTGGCATAAAAGCATCTACGGCTTCGTTTTTTTGGCAATATGCATCGCATCTTTTTAAAATAATGCGTAACTTTGCACATTATTATAACAAAACGTAAAGAAAACAACAAAAAACGACAATACGCAATTATGAACATCGAACAAGAAATAAGCCTCGCGGCACAGAAAGCCGTGAAGGAGCTTTACGGACAGGATGTGCCTGAGAAGATGGTGCAGCTGCAGAAGACCAAGCGCGAGTTTGAGGGTAGTCTCACGCTCGTAGTGTTCCCATTCCTCAAGATATCGCACAAGAAGCCTGAGGACACTGCCCAGGAGATCGGACAGTGGCTTGAGCAAAACTGTAAGGCGGTGGAGAAATTCAACGTCGTGAAGGGCTTCCTCAACATCACCGTGGCCAAGGCAGCATGGCTCTCGCTGCTCAACAGCATAAACGCTGACCCCACCTTCGGCGAGAAGCATGCTGACGACAAGTCGCCGCTCGTCATGATTGAGTATTCGTCTCCCAACACCAACAAGCCCCTCCACCTCGGACATGTGCGCAACAACCTGCTCGGCTGGTCGCTCGCACAGATCATGGAGGCCAACGGCAACCGCGTGGTGAAGACCAACATCGTGAACGACAGAGGCATACACATCTGCAAGTCGATGCTCGCATGGCTCAAGTGGGGCAACGGCGAGACACCCGAGACAAGCGGCAAGAAGGGCGACCACCTCATTGGCGACTACTATGTGGCGTTCGACAAACACTACCGCGAGGAGGTGAAGGAGCTGAAGGCCAAGTATGTGGCTGAGGGCATGGCTGAAGAGGCTGCCGAGGAGAAGGCCAAGGCTGAGAGTCCGCTCATCAAGGAGGCTCACGAGATGCTCGTGAAATGGGAGCAGAACGACCCCGAGGTGCGTGCTCTCTGGAAGAAGATGAACGACTGGGTATATGCCGGCTTCGACGAGACCTACAAGGCGCTGGGCGTGGGCTTCGACAAAATCTATTATGAGTCGAACACCTACCTCGTGGGCAAGAAGAAGGTGGAGGAAGGTCTGGAGAAGGGACTGTTCTTCCGCAAGGACGACAACTCGGTGTGGGCTGACCTCACAAACGAGGGCCTGGACCAGAAACTGCTGCTCCGCGCCGACGGCACCAGCGTCTACATGACGCAGGACATCGGCACCGCCGAGATGCGCTTCGCCGACTTCCCCATTGACAAGATGATCTATGTGGTGGGCAACGAGCAAAACTACCACTTCCAGGTGCTCTCGCTGCTGCTCGACCGTCTGGGCTTCAAGTGGGGCAAGGAGCTTGTCCACTTCTCTTACGGCATGGTGGAGCTGCCTAACGGCAAGATGAAGAGCCGCGAGGGAACGGTGGTCGATGCCGACGACCTGATCGCTGCCATGATCGGCGACGCCAAGAAGACCAGCGAGGAGCTGGGCAAGTTTAAGGACATGAGCGAGGAGGAGCGCAACGAGATCGCCCGCGTGGTGGGTCTCGGAGCCCTGAAATATTTCATCCTTAAGGTTGATGCACGCAAGAACATGCTGTTCAACCCCGAGGAGAGCATCGACTTCAATGGCAACACGGGTCCCTTCATACAGTACACCTACGCCCGCATACGCTCTATCCTCCGCAAGGCAGAGGCTGAGGGCATCGTCATTCCCGCATCGCTGGGCGACGACATGCCGCTGAGCGACAAGGAGCAGGAGCTGATCCAGAAGATCAGCGAGTTTGGTGCTGCTGTGGAGCAGGCAGGCAAGGACTACTCGCCCAGCGGCATCGCCAACTACTGCTATGAGCTGACCAAGGAGTTTAACCAGTTCTATCACGACTATTCTATCCTTGGCGCCGACAGCGCCGACGAGAAGGCTGTGCGCCTCGTGCTCGCCCAGAACGTGGCCAAGACCATTAAGAACGGCATGGCGCTGTTGGGCATTGAGGTGCCGGAGAGAATGTAATAGAGAGGACAGAAAAATACACCAAAGCCCCTCACCCAAAGCCCCTCCCCCTCGCCGCTTCGCGGCTCACCCCTCCCCTTATGGAGGGGAGTGAATGGCCAGGGCTATTTATAATTTTTTCTTGTATTTGTATGTCATCAAGAGAAAAACGATGTTAGGTGGGAGCAGTTTTATAATTAAAAACTGTTCCCGTCTTATAATAGCAAGCGCCTAAAGTTCGCGTGAGGGAATTTTTCTCGTGAGGGAATTTATTAAGCACATGCGAAAGTTCAGATTTTTATAACAAAACGGAGCAACCAAAGCCATTCACTCCCCTCCATAAGGGGAGGGGTGAGCCACCGTAGGTGGCGAGGGGGTGGGGCTTCCATATCTTTTTTCCCATGACCAATCTGATAAATCCTCCCGCCAACCGTCACGACACGGTCCTGCCGTTGCCTCTTGAGGTCACGGCCAACGCTTGGGCTGTCGACGCGGCGTGCAGTGGCAACCCGGGACCTATGGAATATCAGGCCATAGATCTCGCGACGGGTGCGCAGGTGTTTCATTATGGACCCGTGCACGGAACAAACAATATCGGTGAGTTTCTGGCTATCGTCCATGCTCTCGCCCTACTCAACAAGCAGGGCATCACGGGCAAGACGATCTACAGCGACTCGCGTAACGCCATCCTGTGGGTGAAGAAACGGCAGTGTAAAACCAAACTGGAACGCACTCCGCAGACAGCACCTCTCTATGCCGTCATAGCGCGTGCCGAAGCATGGCTACGCGCACACCCTGTGCTGCAGAACCCTGTGGTGAAATGGGAGACGAGACAATGGGGAGAGGTGCCCGCCGACTTTGGACGCAAATAGCGGGCGCAGGCTCTTAAAACAACACGGGCTTTTAATGGCAAGCCAAGCTTTGGGTTTTCCTCGCTCGCGTTATTGCTTGTGCCTTTGCTTGCGTTTCTCGCTTGCGTTGGTTTTAAAGACAATAGAGACAATAGGGACAATCTTTTTTGATTTGATGTTGGTTTCTGATATTTCTCTTTTTTTACACTCTTAATAATTTAGAGCTAATATGGAGCAGATTTTGGTGACAATAGACGATTCTCAATCGGTAGAAAAAATATGTGAGGCAATCAAGATGTTGCCGGGTGTTGTTGCTGTGTCTAAGGTGAAGAAACCTGTTGTCAAGCAGCAATAAAATCCTTTAACCATGGGATTTGTAATTTATAAATCACGGAATTTTTAATCCATAATCTATGGAATAATAATCTTTAAAACCATGGAATTATTGTTCCTTGCTTGTCCTTAAACTGCATATTTATGCAAAAAACGGAGAAAAATATGCAGAAAGCACGGTGATAGGTAGAAGAAGAAAAAATGGAGCAAAATGTCGGTTTTTGGGGTGTTTAGCTATACAGTTTTGTTAAGTAATGTTAAAATTGGGCTTAGGTTGTCAAAGAGGCTCTTTGAGGCTGTCAAATGATATTAATGACCGCCTCAAAGAGGCTTAATGAGAACGTCAAATGGGCACTTTCATTTTGTCATTTGGACCCTTTGAGAAAACCGTATATTCGTGGTCTTGTTTTGCATAAATATGCAGTTTGAGTCGACCGAAACAAGGCTTATTCGTCAACGGGCGAGAACTCGTCCTTGCCTACACCGCAGAGGGGGCAAACCCAATCGTCAGGGATGTCTTCAAATGCTGTTCCGGGCTCAATGCCGTTCTCAGGATCGCCTACGGCAGGGTCATAGACCCATCCGCACACATCACATACGTACTTTTTCATAGCTTTTTCCTTTCCTTTTTAGTTAATTGATTGTCTTGACCTTTTCAAACTCTACAGTTTTGCAGGTGTACTGGGCTTGAATGTGTTCAAGGTTTTTTAAAATGTTATTTAACGTTTCCAGCCTGTTCTCTACGGGTGTCGCCCTTTGCACGTTTGCAGTTAGGATGGTTTTCGTGTCATGAGGGTTCCACCTTATTATATATATAGGGAACGCAGCTTTTTTCTTTTTTAGAATGCAGTTTTTCTTTGAAGCAGTCTTTTTTTTCTGAACGCAGTTTCTTCTGAATACAGTTTCTCTGAATACAGTTTCTCTGAATACAGATTTTTTTTGCAGTTTTTCTTTTTTAGAGCCGCCCGTTATGTTTTTCGCAGTTACATGTCTTTAGCGGCATCTGTTGTGATGGGGGCAGACAGCGCTTTTCGGCGCTGTCTATATGCAATTCATGGCTGTTTCTTAAACCCAAAAGGGCTGTTTTGCAACCCAAAATGGTAGATTTACAAACCTCAAAAGGCTGTTATGCAAACCCAAAATGGTAGATTTACAAACCCCAAAGGGCTGTTTTGCAACCCAAAATGGTAGATTTACAAACCTCAAACGGCTGTTATGCCAACCCCTTCATCACGCGGTCAGCGATCTGCTCGGGCGTGATGTTGTTAAGGCAGGCATAGTCGTTGCGCATGCAGGGCTTGTTGCCGAAGATGCTGCACGGGCGGCAGGGCAGGTCTGCCTGCACGGCATCGTCTGCCTTCTGGTTCCAGCCCATGAAGCCGGCGTAAGGATGGGTTGCTCCCCACACGCTCACCACGCGGGTGCCTGTGAGCGATGCCAGGTGCATGTTGGCGCTGTCCATGCTCACCATCGTGTCGAGATGACTCATGAGCACCAGCTCCTGGAACAGTCCTGAGAGCAGCGTCGAGGCACAGGTGCAGCGGTCATGGCGTTTCTCCCACTCGTCGAGCATGTCGCGTTCCTCCTTGCCTCCTCCGAAGAGGAAAATGCGGTTGCGTGGGTCGCGTTCAAGCAACAGCTGTACCACGCGCTCCATTTTCTCGGGCGGGTACACCTTACCCTGATGTGCTGCAAACGGTGCTATGCCTATCCATCTCTCGCCCTCGGCTTTGGGCTTGATGCGCTGCGCAATAAGGCTCATGTCGCCACCCTTTGGCGGGAAGATGCTGTCAAACTGTAGCTTCACGGGGTATCCTAAGCGTGCGAGCACGTCGGCATAGCCCTCAAACGATGTGGGCAGCTGCTCCAGCACCTTGTTGCGTGTGGCGGTGAGGGCGCGGCGTTCGCGGCGGTGCTTGTCGATGTGTGCCACCTGGTAACGCCCAATGTTGAAGCGCATGCGCAGGTAGCTTGAGCGCAGAATGCTGTGCATGTCGGCAATGGCGGTAAAGTTTTTCGCCACCAGTCGGCGGTAGAGGGCGTTGAGGCCCTTCAGTCCGCGATACTCGTTCTTCAGGTCAGCCCCCATGAACCCCACGTTGGGAGCCAGCCCGTCGAAGAACGTCCGTGCGAACGGTCTGCTCAGCACGGTGATGCGCAGGTGCGGATATTGGTGTGCCAGCGAGCTCACCACGGGCACCAGCATAGCCACATCGCCCATGGCAGAGAACCTTATTATAAGTAAATGCTCAGTTTTCACTTGCTTTTTTTCTTCTTACTTCTTATACAGCACCGGGTTTGTGCTCGGGTCGTTATACATCTTCATCTGCTTGTAGACCTTCATATATTTGTGGCCTGAGGCGATGTCGTCGAGCAGCTGGTCAATGGCCGTCGAGAGGTCCTTCTGCTGCTCAAGCAGAACGTTGAGTTTGGCCTGACACTTCTCCTTGTGCTCCTCGCTGGCGTCTTCGCGCTCCACCTGTTCGCGCATGTGGTAGATCTTCAGAGCCAGTATGCTCAGACGGTCCACGGCCCATGCAGGGCTCTCGGTGTTGATGCGTGCGTCGGGCTGGATGGTGACGTCGCTATATTTCTGACGGAAATAGGCATCGATCTGCTCCACGAGGTCGGTGCGGTCCTGGTTTGAGCGGTCTATGCGGCGCTTCAGGGCGAGCGCCTCGACGGGGTCGATGTGTGGGTCGCGGATGATGTCTTCAAAATGCCACTGAACGGTGTCTATCCAGCATTTGAGGTACAGACGGTTCTCAACATCGTCACGGTCGTAGGGGTTGTTGATGGGTGTGTCGATGTTGTCCTTGATGTGATAGTCGCGGATGGCCTGGTTGAAGACCTGGTTGCAATGTTCTGAAAATGACATATTGGTGTTAGGTTTTTTATTTGTTGACATGGCGGCTGCCGTTGGGCCTTCGCCTTTTCTGATCACTCGATGTTTTGTGCCTGTGCTGTGCTGCCGACGTGCGTCCTGTGGTTTCTCTGTTTCGGTCAAAGGACGTGTCTGGGGGGTTGTTTAGGGGTTGTTTTGGTCTGTTGGCTGCATCGTCACTATACAAAGATACGGCAAAAGCCCCACACTGCCAAACTTTGAGTTATGTTTTTTGCTTTTTTATCTTAATTGTGTGTTGTGTGCGCACGTCAGAGGCCGAAAAATTGCACAAATGGCGTGTCAGTGTGCACGCGAAGGTGCTTTTTTACATAAAAAATTTGCGAATGTGAAAAATAATGTGTTCCTTTGTAGCCGATTTTGGATCAAGAAACTAATTACAAACATTTTAAAGATTAAAAATTATGTCAGAAATTGAATCAAAGGTAAAAGAAATCATCGCTGATAAGCTGGGTGTTGATGAGGCTGATGTTAAGCCCGAAGCAAGCTTCACAAACGATCTCGGTGCCGACTCTCTGGACACTGTAGAGCTCATCATGGAGTTTGAGAAGTCATTCAACATCACTATTCCCGATGATCAGGCTGAGAAGATCGCCACTGTAGGTGACGCTATCGCTTACATCGAGGAGAACAAGAAATAATTTCCGCTCCGGCAGAAACGCACCCACAGCATGTCTTTAATGCTGTGACTGCGTCTGCCCGCGTGTGACGCGCGACAGCAAGAAGCCCGATGGGGCGTTCAGACGGTTGATAGTTTCTGTGGTGATTTCCAGATTTTCTTACACCCCCAGAAACCATCAACCTCTGTTATATCTATATTTCTGAAGTTTTGCAAGGCTGCGGCAGAGGTCCGCGGCAAGAAGGCATCAACGAGAATTTTTGAGATGCCGGCAACGCATCCGCGTAATCACACCTTTTTCACATTCATCAGATTAATAACCGCGTGCTGAGAGGAAAAAACAATACGAAAACAAAATTTTTGGTCAAGGCACGCCGAACGAGATAATAATGGAATTAAAAAGAGTAGTTGTAACAGGCATAGGTGCCGTTACCCCCGTAGGCAACACCGCCGAGGAGACATGGGCAAACTTGCTCGCTGGAAAGAGCGGAGCAGCTCCCATCACAAGCTTTGACACCACCTTGTTCAAGACCAAGTTTGCCTGTGAGGTGAAGGGTCTGAACATTAACGATTTCATCGACCGCAAGGAAGCACGCAAGATGGACCGCTACACACAGCTCGCCATCATCGCTGCCAAGCAGGCCGTCGAAGACAGCCAGGTTGACCTCGATGCCATCGACAAGCAGCGCGTGGGCGTGGTCTACGGCGTGGGCATCGGCGGCATCAAGACCTTCGAGGACGAGGTGTCTTATTATGGCCAGCACCAGGAGGCAGGTCCCAAGTTTAACCCCTTCTTCATCCCGAAGATGATCGCCGACATCGCGTCAGGACAGATCTCTATCCTCTACGGTTTCAACGGTCCCAACTATACTACCACATCGGCATGTGCTTCTTCAAGCAACGCTCTGGCCGACGCCTTCAACCTTGTGCGTCTGGGCAAGGCCGACATGATCCTTGGCGGAGGTGCTGAGGCTGCCATCTGCGCTTGTGGCGTGGGCGGTTTCAACGCCATGCACGCTCTCTCTACACGCAACGACGACCCCGAGCACGCCTCACGTCCGTTCAGCGCCAGCCGCGACGGTTTCATCATGGGCGAGGGCGCAGGCTGCCTCATCCTTGAGGAGCTGGGGCACGCCAAGGCCCGTGGCGCAAAGATCTACGCCGAGATGGTGGGCGAGGGCATGAGCGCCGATGCTTACCACATCACCGCCTCTCACCCCGAGGGTCTGGGTGCCAAGCTCGTGATGCAGCGCGCCCTTGACGACGCTGGTCTGAAGCCCGAGGATATCGACTACATCAACGTTCACGGCACCAGCACACACGTTGGCGACATCTCTGAGGCCAAGGCCATCAAGGACGTGTTTGGCGATGCTGCCTACAAGCTCAACATCAGCTCAACCAAGTCGATGACCGGTCACCTGCTCGGCGCTGCCGGCGCTGTGGAGGCCATGGTTGCTGTGCTCTCTGTGAAGAACGACATCGTGCCCCCGACAATCAACCACACCGAGGGCGACAACGACGAGGAGATCGACTATAACCTCAACTTCACCTTCAACAAGGCACAGAAGCGCGAGGTGCGTGCTGCCATCAGCAACACCTTCGGTTTCGGTGGCCACAACGCATGTGTAGCATTCAAGAAGTATGCTGAGTAACATCATAGACAGAATAAAGCTCCCCTTCCGCAAGGAAAAGGAGCTTTATTTATCTCTCTACAACATCATTGGGGTCTACCCTCACGACATCTCGCTCTACAAGCTGGCGCTCATGCACAAGAGCTTGTTCAAGCGCAACGCCAAGGGCAAGCCTGTGAACAACGAGCGCCTGGAGTTTCTGGGCGACGCTGTGCTCGACGCTGCCGTGGGCGACATCGTGTATCGCCATTTCCCCGGCAAGCGAGAGGGCTTCCTCACCAACACGCGCTCCAAGCTCGTGCAGCGTGAGACCCTGAACCGCCTGGCTCAGGAGATGGGCATAACGCAACTCATCCTGTCGAACGGACGCTCGTCGGCCCACAACTCTTACATGGGCGGCAACGCCTTCGAGGCTCTCGTGGGTGCGCTCTACCTCGACCGCGGCTACAACGCCTGCATGAGGTTCATACAGAAGCGCATTCTCGACCAGATGATCAACATAGACAAGGTGGCCTATAAGGAGGTCAACTTCAAGAGCAAGCTCATAGAGTGGGCACAGAAGAACCGCGTCAAGATAGAGTTCGCGCTCAAGGAGCAGCATAAAGACAAGAACGGCAGTCCGGTCTTCACCTACATGGTGGTGCTCGAAGGGGTCGAAGGGTGCGATGCCACTGGCTACAGCAAGAAGGAGAGCCAGCAGATGGCATCGAAGCGCACTCTCGAGAAGCTGCGCAAGCAACCTCAGTTTCTCGACAGCGTGTTTACGGCTAAGACCAACCGCACGAAGATGGAGGAGGAGCCGGTGGAGAACGTGCCCAGCACAGAGCCCGAAGACTTTATCGTGGTGAACCACGGCGGGGTGCAGGACGACAACTTTGCCGCCTCTGGTTCTGATGCCTCAGGTTCAGCCGCTTATAACGCTTCTGCCCAGAAAAGCTCTTGCTCGAACGGTGCCGCTTCTGACGGTGCCGCCTCTAACGGTTCTGAACCGTCAGACAACGCCAACGACGAGGACTGCAAGGGCAAGAAACGCGCCAACCGCCGCTCGCCCATGTATGCAGCAAAGGCTGCCGCCGCTGTGGCACCGACCGCTGCCGTGGCAGACGATGAGGCCTACTGGCGCGACGAGAGCGTTGCGGAAGAAGAGTTGACAGCTGCTGAAAGCGATGCTTATGCCGATGCTTCAGGCGCTGAAGCTCCAAACGGTTATGCCGACGCATCAAACGATTCTTCAGACGACGAGTTTGACCTCAGCGACATCACAACCCGCGCCAAGACCCGCGAGGAGATCATTGCTGCTGCCGAGGCTGCCGCCTTTGAAGAGGCAGAGAAGGCGTAAACAGGAACATGTTGACAGTCGGCATGCTGAGGCATGTGGATCTTGAAAATAACAGAAAGGCTTATATGTGGACACGGGTTGCGCCCTTCCTCATATAAGCCTTTATTGCTTTGCAACACTCTGCGTTCAACAATTTATCCTTTTAAAGCGGTCTTTTGAACAAAAGAAAAGCATTATGAATCAGACGTTTAAGAACTTATCAACAATTGCACACTCGGCTTCGGCAATGGTGTTCATCTTGCTGCTTGCGGCCTGTGGGTACCGGTCGGCACCAAAGACCGGTGGCGAGGGAGCGACAGCAGAAACGGCCTCGCTGAAGGGCGTTGCTGCCATCGACACGTCGGTGTATGAGACCTTGGCGATGCTCCCCACAACACCTGTCAAGGACCAGGGCCACAACGAGCTGTGCTGGCTCTATGCCATGACGGCAACGATAGAAAGTGAGCACGCGGCACAGGGCGACAGCGTGAACATTGGGGTCGATTACACCGCACGCCAGTATCTCACCAGCCTCGCCCACCGCTATTATTTTGCGCGCGACGCCCACGCCATGACCCTGCGCGGAACAGCCCCCATGGCGGTGACGCTCTTGCGACGCTTCGGTGCCATGCCCTACGACAGCTATCACGGCATGGGCGACAACAGCGCGGTGGCTGCCGCCAGATCCCTCTTGTCTGACGGCTCACAAGCCGCAGCATCAGAAGGCTCGCAGGATGTTGCTACCTCTGCCTCCCTTTCGTCAGATTGCTCCAAGCCCGCTCTCCCGTTGCGCCCTGTTGCCCGCCGGTTGATGCTTGCTGCCCGTCAGCAGCCGTTGTTTGAGGGCTACAAGCAGGTCGTTGAGCGACTGCTTGACGAGAGCATGGGTCCCAAGCCGCTGCATGTCTATATGTTCGGGGCAGAATATTCGCCCGTCGACTTCGCCCAGAGCGTCTGTTCGCCAGGCGAGTGGCAAGCCGTCACCTCGTTCACGCACCATCCCTTTGGCGAGACGTTCGACCTTGAGGTGGCCGACAACAGGCTGCACGAGCAGTTCTTGAACCTGCCTCTCGACACGATGATGACCATGATAAAGCGCTCGCTCCTCGACCGCCACCCCGTGTGTTGGGAGGGCGACATCAGTGAGCGCGGCTTCAGTTGGCCCGACGGCATGGCAGACCTCTCCCTGCCCATGAGCCGCTGCACGCAGCAGAAGCGTCAGCTCATGTTTGAGCGCCGCCTCACCACCGACGACCATTGCATGGCCCTCATCGGTCTTGTGCGCCGCCGCAGCGACGGCACCCTCTTCTTCGTTGCCAAAAACTCGTGGGGCTCCTCCAACCGCCACCACGGCTTCATGCTCCTCTCCGAGAAATATGTCAGGATGAAAACGGTGGGAGTCTGTTTAAGGGAAAAGTGAAAAACGAAAAGTGAAAAATCCATGTGCTTTATTACTTGCGCAGCCTTAGCTATTGGATTTTTCACTTTTCGTTTTTCACTTTTCCCTTAAAAGATTTTTCACTTTTCGTTTTTCACTTTTCCCTTAAAAGATTTTTGCGAAAAGCTTTTTAAATCTTCCCCCCATAGCACAAGTCTCCCGCATCGCCGAAGCCCGGAACGATATACTTGTGCTCGTTCAGACCGGGATCGATGGCGGCGCACCAGATGGTGGTGTCGTCGGGGAATGTGCGGCGGATGTGCTCAATACCCTCGGGCGAAGCCATCACACACACCACATGCACCTTCTTCGGAGTGCCCTTGGTCAGCAGCGCCTTGTAGCCCATCTCCATAGAGCCGCCCGTGGCAAGCATGGGGTCCACGATGAGCAGCGTGGCGTTGTTGAGGTCGGGTGTGGCAAGATACTCTACATGTATGCCCACCTTGGTGTGAGCCTCATCCTCATACTCGCGGAACGCCGACACGAAGGCGTTGCCGGCGTGGTCGAAGATGTTAAGGAAGCCCTGATGGAACGGCAGACCGGCGCGGAAGATCGTTCCGAGCACCAGCTTGTCGGTGGGCACGCTCACGCGGGCTGTGCCCAGAGGGGTCTGCACGTCGCGCTCCTCATAGTCGAAGGTCTTGCTGAGCTCATAAGCAATGAGCTCGCCCACACGCATGATGTTGTTACGGAAGAGCAGACGGTTGGTCTGATAGTCTTTGTCGCGCATCTCAGCCATATACTTGTTGATGATGCTGTTCTGTTCTGCAAAGTTGATGATTTTCATATCTTATATATGATTTTTGTTTATTAGTCTTGTTTTTCTGATAGACGAGTTTTTAGTTGTTTCGTCGGCATGCCGTTACAGCTTGCTTAAATTGGCGCAAAGTTATAAAAAAGATTGCATATTAAGTTGACCATTTGCCAACTGAAAATTACAAATTGAACCCGATGTCCCGTTTTTTTAATTTCTTTAACCTAAAAACAATTGCTCCACATATTTTTTTGTCGTTAAAAGGTTTGCCGTTCAACACTTTTTATCTATCTTTGCAGCGGATTTGAGATAATAAGGTAAAGGTAAAAATGTGAGAACAACGTAAGGCAACAATCCTTATAGGTTTTGCATGGATAACCTTGAGAAGAATCAAGACATTTAATTCACTTCTAAATAATTTAATTAAAAAATGGCAAAGTTAGATTTGACAAAGTACGGCATTACTGGTTCTACAGTAATCGCTCACAATCCGTCTTATGAGAAGTTGTTCGAAGAGGAGACCAAGGCTGGTCTCGAGGGCTTCGAGGTTGGTCATAACACCGAGCTCGGCGCTGTGGACGTGATGACAGGTATCTACACCGGTCGTTCACCTAAGGACAAGTACATCGTAAAGGATGAGAACTCTAAGGACACTGTATGGTGGACAACAGAGGAATATAAGAACGACAACCACCCCATGTCTGAAGAGGTATGGGCAACGGTTAAGGATATCGCCAAGAAAGAACTTTGCAACAAGAACCTCTATGTAGTAGATGGCTTCTGCGGTGCCAACAAGGACACTCGTATGGCTGTTCGCTTCATCGTTGAGGTTGCATGGCAGGCTCACTTCGTAACAAACATGTTCATCCGTCCTACAGCTGAGGAGCTGGAGGCATTTGAGCCCGACTTCGTTGTTTACAACGCTTCTAAGGCTAAGGTAGAGAACTACCAGGAGCTCGGTCTGCATTCAGAGACCTGCGTTGCTTTCAACGTAACATCTAAGGAGCAGGTTATCATCAACACATGGTACGGCGGTGAGATGAAGAAGGGTATGTTCTCTATGATGAACTACTTCCTCCCCTTGAAGGGCATCGCTTCTATGCACTGCTCAGCAAACTGCGACAAGAACGGCGAGAACACAGCTATCTTCTTCGGCCTCTCAGGCACAGGTAAGACCACTCTGTCTACCGATCCTAAGCGTCTCCTCATCGGTGACGACGAGCACGGATGGGACGACAACGGCGTGTTCAACTTCGAGGGTGGCTGCTACGCTAAGGTTATCAACCTCGACAAGGAGTCGGAGCCCGATATCTACAACGCTATCCGTCGCGACGCTCTCCTCGAGAACGTAACTG